>Ga0308157_10000285_pt1 | contig 186576 bp, 176 predicted proteins | sample PhyBR1_FD_201035 | JGI IMG/M metagenome (GOLD analysis project Ga0308157, IMG submission 201035) | Phyllosphere microbial communities from UC Gill Tract Community Farm, Albany, California, United States - DLSLB.R1 | ecosystem: Host-associated > Plants > Phyllosphere > Unclassified | place... | reverse complement strand
ACTACTCCCCCACGAAGAGGAATTAATAAATCCATCAAACCGTTCAGTTTAATTTCATAGATCGTTGAAAGCTGCATTCCCAGCTTTCCTTTTGGCATTCCCTTACGGTAAAACCATTCCAGATAGCTTATTGGCAAGTCTGCCAAAACAGTTCCTTCATATTTTCCAAAGGGCATTTTAACTACACAAATTTCTTTTAATATTTCAGGGTTTATTCCTTCCACTTTTATACTATTATATCAATTTTATTACCTGTTTCTTCATCACTATCCGGAAGCTTCAAATCAGGAACACTTTCTTCTGAAAATTCATTTCTGTACACCTGGATTAAAAGCAGGGTTAAAGAGATCAGAATAGGTCCAAAAATAAGTCCCATAAAACCAAATAAGTTCATTCCCATGATAATTCCAAAGACGGTATTTAAAGGATGAATATCTTCTAATTTTTTCAACAACGTAAATCGCAATAGATTATCTGTCAATCCCACAATGACAAGACAATAAATGGCTAATCCGACTCCTTGCCCCGTATTTCCTTCTGCAATCATAAAAATACAGATCGGAATATATACAATTGCCGCACCTACAACAGGAATCATAGATGCTGCTGCAGTAAGAGCAAAAAGCAGAACAGGACTTGGAGCGCCAAATATGAAGTATCCGACCAAAGCAACAATACCTTGTCCCATTGCCACAACCGGGATTCCGATGGCATTTGCGATAATCAGTTTTCGCATTTTTTCTCCGATCAAAGATACATTCGCTCTTTTAAGAGGCGCCGAAGAAGATATGATCCTTTCAAAGAACCTGGGTCTTTCCAGCATGAAGTAAAGAATAAAATACATGGATATCACTACTGTAAGAGTATTGAAAGTGCCGCTCAATGCTTTTGTAGAGAACTGCCCCACATTACTTTTCAGCTTGTCCATATTTTCCTTACTTAAAATATCAAACCCCACTTTTGAATAAATATAGGAATGTATTTTTTCCAGAAACACATTAAACTTATCCATATAAGCTTGTGCGTTTCCTAATTTTTCAATTAAAAGATCGGCTATAAAATAAATGGGCAGAATAAGAATAACCAAACTGGCAAGCATTAACACCAATGAAGAAAGCCAGGGCTTCCATTTTTTCTCTTCCTGAAGGTAGAAATTATATTTTCTGCAAACAACATAAATGGTGATCGCACCCAAAATGGAAGGAATAAAAAGGGAAAGATTAAAGCAAATTAATCCCGTTAAAACTAAAATAATCGCAAGTAAGGCAACCTGCTTTATGGCGATACCGCTTATCTGTTTATCTTTATTCATTATTATTTATTATACGTTATCTGCCTCGGTTTTCCTAAATAGGCGCAGTAAGTGGAATACATTACGGTCGTCATAAACGATCCCGTTAAAAGCACTCCGATGCAACATGCAAAAAGACCACAAAAGCTTAATATTAATCCTAAAAGTGAAACAACAAAGAACGTTCCGTAATTATCTTTTGCAATATTGTATGCTTTTCCCAATGCATCTGTGGCCGTAGCATTTTCAAAAAGTAAAATAGGATAACCCAACAAGAAAAAAGGAAAAACCAAAAAGAACGGAATACCGCACATTGCTAATGCAATTCTCAGCAGAACATGAGTAATCAAGCTGTAGATAAGGATATTCACGAAGTTTTGTCTGTAACCAATAAACAGATCAGAAAACTCAATTGCAACTTTATTATTATATTTATTGGTCATGTAGATCAATCCCACATATATTGGAGACAATAAAGCACCTAAAACTCCGGAAAAAGAGTAATAAAGCGAAAACCCTGGTGAATAGTGGTCCCTGTAATTGGAAAAATCACCATTAGAGTCTCTAATAGTTTCTCCAAAACTCCAAAGATTAAACCCTACAATGGATTCCAGAATTGAATCTGCAATCACATAAATGAGCATGCTTACAATAGCATACAGGAAAATTCCTTTATACATTTCGAAAGCATGCGAAATAATAGATCCGGTATCCCGATTAGGTACGGAACCTTGCTGGTCAAATTCGTTAAATTCAGACATGGTTAATATTTTATGGTTTATCAAATTTAATTTTTTTTGATAAAACAATGCTTAAGTATCTGAAAATTTAACTTTTATCCGAAAAAACAGCTTTATAAAGTGAATAGATCATAGCATTCCAGAACGGAAAAGTAAAAAGCCCTCCGATAAGGAATACTGCAAAACCTATATATTTAAACAAGAAAGCAACAAGAACACATACAAGAATTTCTATAAAATGGCTTTTCAGCACTTTGAAATTTAAAGATATGGCTTCAAAACTTCTTCTGTTGTCAAAGAACATAAGCGGTGCTACAAAAACCGTTACCAAAACCCAAATAAATGGCAAAATAATCGTTTGGGCAATCATAAAATAGATCAAAATCCAAAATAAAAAATAGCCTACATATTTAAAGAAATTCAGACCGTTATATCCTAAAAACAAATCAGAAAGTTCTATTTTCTCTTTCAGATCAATCTTTGTGAAAATCTGGAAGAATCCAATATTTAAAGGATAGAGAAAAACAAGAGTTCCTAAAAATGCATAGCTGAAATACCGGGAATTATCTGTAGCTCCCAATTCTGCTGCTTTTTTAATATATGCTTCCGTGCTTATTTTAAAAGCATTCATCAATTCCTGTTGTTGATCCCAAATTCCGTATTTAGAGGCAAAGAAAAAAAGCGATGTCAAAAAAACGGCAAAATAAACAATTGAAAACATCAGCTGGAAAACCAATGTCTTATTCCAATAGAAAAATGCCTGCTTCAAGATAAAATCAATTCCCGGTTTCTGTGGATATTTGTTCTGCATCAAAAATTTTTTGTGCAAAAGTAAACATCAATAATTACTTTTGTCGAATGTTTTCAATGAATCATCAAAAATTTATGGAAATGGATGAACTTTCTCTTCAGAAGGTTCCTTATTTCTTCATCGTCGATTTTCTTGGGGAGAATGTTGAAATCTTTAGAGAAGGTGAAATTAAAAAATCAGGTTTACTTATTGATTTTCAAAGTATTTCAAACATAAAAAACACTTTAGAATTACATAAAGAAGTCGAGTGGAAAGCTTTTCCTGAGACCCAGGAAAGCTTTGAGAAAGGATTTAATGAAGTTCAGAAAAATATTCGTTTCGGAAACTCTTATCTTGTTAATTATACCCGAAAAACCAAAATTGAAACGAATTTAACACTTGAAGAGATTTTTTATCATTCAACTGCAAAATATAAGGTTTTTTATAAAGATTTTTTTGTATTTTTTTCTCCTGAAACTTTTGTGAAAATTGTTGACGGAAAAATTCTGACTTACCCCATGAAAGGAACTATTGATGCCTCTTTGGATAATGCAGCAGAAATTTTGAAGAATGATAAAAAAGAAAAGGCAGAACATTACACCGTAGTAGATTTGCTTAGAAATGATCTGAGCATGGTGGCAGATGATGTAACAGTAGATAAATTTCAATACATTGATTTTATAAAAACTCAACAAAAGGATTTATTTGCCATGAGCTCCGAGATTTCAGGATCTTTAAAACCAGAATTTAATGGAAAAATAGGCAGCATTATGAAAACATTGCTTCCTGCAGGTTCCATATTAGGTGCTCCGAAACCTAAAACGTTGGAAATCATTCTTAATGCAGAAGGATATGAAAGAGGATATTATACCGGAGTTTGCGGCTGGTTTGACGGAAAAAATCTTGACAGTTGTGTAATGATACGTTTTATAGAAAAAGAAGGTGAAGATCTTTATTTCAAAAGCGGAGGCGGAATAACGCATATGAGTAAATTAGAAGACGAGTATCAGGAAATGAAAAACAAAATATATGTCCCAATTCATTGAGAGCATTAAAGTAGAAGATCAGGAAATTTTTCTTCTGGAATTTCATCAAAAACGGATCAATCAGACTTTTTCACATTTTGGAAAAGAAGGTTCTATTGATCTGAAAAAAATATATGAGCACCTTGAACACGATGAGGATGGCCTATTCAAACTTAGATTGGTGTATGATCTTGACAAGAAATTGCGTACACAGATGATTCCTTATGCTATTCCTGAAATTGCCGATTTTCAGTTGGTAGAAAACAACAGCTATGACTATTCTTTCAAGTTTGAAGACAGAAAAGAGCTTGACAAGATGAAAATGAAAGCAAAAGCTGAAGAAATCATTATTGTAAAAAACAACCATATTACAGACACCTCTTTCTCTAATCTTCTGTTTTTAAAAGGGAAAGACTGGTTTACGCCTTCTACCTATCTTCTGAACGGAGTGCAGAGACAAAATTTATTGAAGCAAAAGAAAATAAAAGAAACCGAAATAACCCTGCAGAATATCAAACAGTTTTCACATTTTCAGCTGATTAATGCATTGAATGATTTTGATGATATGTTTGTGTATCCGATTGACAGAATTATCAATCTTCCAGATAATGAAGAATATCTGGATATTTAAAAATAAGAATTACATATAAAAAAGCATCCGGATTTAAATCCGGATGTTTTTTATTTATATAGATAAGGATTTTAACCTTCTTTCATAAATTCAAAATAAGCTTTCAGAACATCTGCACTGTTTTTTCCGGATGTATTCACTTCTAAAATTTTCGGCTGTGTATCAGCTTTGAAGAAATTCTCCATTACCCTGTCAAGCGTAAGTTCGTCTTCAACTTTAATATAAGAAAAACCAAAATGCTTTGCTAGATGCTCTGCATTCTTATGATGTTTTGTAGCGATAAATTCATCTAATGTATTTGGATTCGCATTTCCTGGTCCGGGAATGATTTTAAAGATATTTCCTTCGCCATTATTAAAAATAATCACCCTTACAAATGGAGGAATATATTGGTTCCAAAGTCCGTTGATGTCATAAAAGAAACTCAGATCTCCGGTAATCAGCAAAGTCGGGCTTGAATTTTTAATTGCAAATCCCATCGCCGTAGAAGTGGAACCATCAATTCCGCTGGTTCCTCTGTTGCAGTAAATTTTACTTTTCCCGAAATCAAACAACTGTGCATATCTGATCGCCGAACTGTTGCTGAAATGAATATTATAATTCTCCGGAATCGTTTGAGAAGCCTTATTAAAGAAATAGAAATCTGAAAAATCTATCTTGTTCAGGAACGACTCATGTTTAGCATCCTTTTTATCCCTTAAAACATCCCAAAGATTGTAATACGGTTTAGGCTCAAGGCTGACAAATTTTAAGAGCTTGGCAAAGAAAGCCTCGGGTTTTACTTCAATTTTCTCTGTCAAAGAAAAATAAGTATCCGGTTGCCAAACCTCATCCAAATGCCAATGTTGTTTAGGATGTGCGTTTCTTAAAAACTGCTTTACTTTTTTTGATACTACATTCTGACCTACTGTAATCAACAAGTCAGGAGCATAGGTTTTATAATCTTCTTCGGTAAAATTATAAATATAACGGTCAATATGCTTAAAGAATTTTTCGTGATGCAGATTAGAATTTGCCTCACTCAAAACCACCACAGAATGATTTTTAACCAACTGTGTCAACTGATTTTCAAGTTCCGGACTGTAATCTCTTGTTCCGACCAAAAGCATGATTCTTTGAGAAGTATTCCAATCAGCAATTAAATTGGATGGAATCTCATATTCTTTGTGCTTCATTGTCTTTTCAACGGTGGGAAAAGTCGGAAGCTCAGAAACCAATTCATACAATGGTTCCTCCAAAGGAATATTGATGTGAACAGGACCTTGTTTTTCAAAACAAAGCTCAATTGCTTTTTTAATAGTTTCAAAATTGAGGTCTTCCGCATTTTCTTTACTATCCTCCAAAAGCTGAAAATCCCCGTATGAATGCTGATGAAAAATATTATTCTGTCTTATAGTTTGTCCGTCAAAAAGATCTACAAAATCTGTAGGTCTGTCCGCCGTTAAAATCAGTAAAGGAATATTCTGATAAAATGCTTCTGTAACTGCCGGATAATAATTGGCCGCCGCAGAACCGCTTGTACAGGTAATAGCAACCGGTTTTTTCTCACTTTTTGCCATTCCCATTCCTACAAAAGCAGCACTTCTTTCATCCACAATACTGTAACAATGGAAATTATCCATTTCTGAAAAATGAATCGCCAAAGGAGCATTTCTGGACCCCGGTGAGATAACAATATCTGAAATTCCGTACTGCTGAAGAAGATGTGCGAGTATCTGAACACTTCTTTTAGAAGAATATTTTTTCATAAGACAAATTTAATTCATAATTACTTAACTCTAAAATGATTTACCATGTGTTTTAGTTTTCATACCAGTTAATTTATTACTTCATCATAAGTTCAGCATTTATAATACTCACTCAAAATCTCAACGATAAAAATACACAGATTATAGCTCATCTTATATCGGACAGGAGCTTTTAAGATATTGAAAAAACAAAGATCTCTAATATTCTATATCTTATTTAATCCCAACACCACAAATCTCCCTACACATTGACAAAAAATATTTAAATTTTATATATTTACGCAAAAAACCTCACCATGATGAGAATTTATTAATTTAAATTTATTACAAACAAGCAAATCAAAAACTAGACTATGAAAAAAGTTTACTATCTTTTGGCTATATTGGGGTCATTCCAATTTCTGCACTCACAAAGCAACCTTTGTGTAACCGATATTTCTTTTAAATATTACACATTATCTATATTTACCAGTGATGGAAAGATTTATACTTTGGGGCAAAATCCTTATGGACAGGTAGGAAATGGAACAACTCAAACTCAGAATACCCCCTGGCTTCGCCCGACAACACCAAAATTCGTTAACATATATCCCTCAATCAATCATGCGGCTGCAGTAAGTGATGATGGGAAAATATATACCTGGGGCAGAAACGACAGGGGCGCCCTGGGAGACGGAACAATCATAGATAAATTAACTCCAATACAGGCGGGCTCCGGTACTGATTGGGCAAAAGCACAGGGCGGAAATGCCCATACCATTGCATTGAAAAACAACGGAACCCTTTGGGGGTGGGGAAACAATTCTGCATGTGAACTTACAAGCGTGGAAGCAGCTCCATATCCTAATAACTTTTATAAACAACCCGTACAGCTTAGTCCTGATAACGATTGGGTTGACATCGCTTCCGGAGGCGCCAAAACTTTTGCCATCAAAAGCAATGGAACACTCTGGGGCAGAGGCAGAAATGACAAATTCTCCCTTGGAGTTCCCCTTTTTGGTAACGGAACTTGTGTCGTTAATCTCACACAGGTAGGAACAACAGCAGATTGGAAAAAGGTTTCTTCATCTGTGAATGATTTTACACTTGCGATAAAAACAAACAATACCTTGTGGGGGTGGGGTGACAATATTGACGGTGCTGTAGGACACGGAACAAGCCAACTCGTACAAACTCCCGTACAAATTGGAACTGATACATGGAAAGACGTGGCAGCAGGGACATCTTATGCGATAGGAATAAAAAGTGATGGAACTCTCTGGGGATGGGGAAGAGGCTGCTGGGATACATCTGGAACAATAGTTGTACCGCCTAATTCGCTTTCTCCTGTACAGGTCGGCACAGAATCTAATTGGGTAAAAGTCGCTGCAGGAGGCTGTGCCAATTACGCTTTAAGAGCAGACAATACCGTTTGGGCTTGGGGAGGTATTTTTAACAACGGAGTATATACTACTTATACTACTCCTACACTTATTTTTCAATGTGAGTCACTCTCTACCTCTGAAAATGATAAAGAATTATCCAATCTTGTCTTATACCCGAACCCTACCGTAGATAAAATTTCATGGGCACAAAATATTCCTATTGAAAAAGTTACTATTTATGATATGAGCGCAAGAAAAGTACTTTCAGAAAATGTATCTGAAAGCTCTGTGAATGTTTCACACCTTACAAAGGGCACTTATATGATAAGGCTTGAAAAGAAAGACAAAACGTTCTATAACTCGAAATTTGTTAAAAAATAAGAATAAAAGAGCTTATTTTTACTTGCATGACATCGAACTTCTCCACTATGCCACTAACATACATGAAAACATAATCGTATATAAAAAATCTGTAAATTAGCAGCTCGTAAATTTCTAAAAATGGATAAAATACCTAGTGTAGACCTGCGTGATTTCCTTTCGGGTGAACCGGAACGCAAACAGAAATTTGTAAATGAAATCGGAAAAGCTTATGAAGAAATCGGATTTGTTGCCTTAAAGGGGCACTTCTTAGATGATAAGCTGGTAAGTGAATTGTATGGAGAAGTTAAAAACTTTTTTGAACTTCCAACGGAAACAAAACAGAAGTATGAGATTCCTGGAATTGGTGGTCAAAGAGGATATGTAGGATTCGGAAAAGAGACCGCAAAGGGTTTCAAAAAAGGAGACTTGAAAGAATTTTGGCATTTTGGGCAATACTTGTCTGATGATTCAAAATATAAAAGCGAATATCCGGACAATGTAATCGTTGATGAACTTCCAAAATTCAACGAAGTAGGTAAGGAAACTTATCAGATGCTTGAAAAAACAGGACAGTATGTTTTAAGAGCTTTAGCACTGCATCTTGGACTGGATGAATTTTATTTTGATGATAAAATCGCAGAAGGAAACTCTATTTTAAGACCTATTCATTATCCTCCGATTACAGAAGAACCGGATGATGCTGTAAGGGCAGCTGCACACGGAGACATTAACCTGATTACCCTTTTAATGGGAGCCCAGGGAAAAGGTCTGCAGGTTCAAAATCACAAAGGAGAATGGATTGATGCCATTGCAGAACCGGATGAATTAATGATCAACGTTGGAGATATGTTATCCAGACACACCAACAACAAATTGAAGTCAACCATTCACAGAGTGGTAAACCCACCAAGAGAACTTTGGGGCACTTCAAGATATTCAATTCCTTTCTTTATGCATCCAGTGAGCGGAATGTCTCTAAATACTCTTGAAAATTGTGTGGACGAAAGTCATCCAAAATTGTACGAAGACACCACAGCAGGAGAATTTTTACATGAGAGATTAATTGAATTAGGATTAATTAAGAAATAAAAAATAATGAAACCGGGTAAAATGCCCGGTTTTTTATTTAAATTAAGTTTTGCGTAACATTTTCTTTTAAAGTTTTTTATATTTTTCAGCTTTTACCAAATCTTTTTTCTCTACAAGATTTTTGTATAATGCTTTTAATAAAAGTACATTTCCAATTAATAGTCAATATTTTAACTAAATTAATTCGTCTTAAAATTAATTTTAATTATTGAACAAAATTTAATTATAAAAAAATTCCACATTTGTTCGAGTTATTAGTTTTTTGATTATATTTACATTAGTCTCAAATTTTTAACTAAAACAATATGAAAAATTTAAAAAAATTAAACAAAAGCCAATTAAAAGCTATTACCGGAGCAGGAGGAATCAAAACACTTCCAGAACCTGAGTTTTGCATGTATGCATGTCCAGACGGAACAATTGTCTGCGCAACGTGTAGCAACGACTTCAAGTGTCCGGATAATTCAATCTAATTGAAAATTCAATACACTTTATAAAAAAATCGTTCCTTTGGGAGCGGTTTTTTATTTAATGTCTCGTGCTGAAAGGTGAAAAATAATGTAAAATTAAAAACCTACAAAATCGAGAATAGGAAAATTCCTACTCTTATTTAATGTAACTATTCAACTTTTTTCAGGAACTGTCGTTTATTTTTAGCTTTGGTATCCTAGCAACTTTCTAAGCTGGTAAAAAATTCTTTCAATTAATCGCAGATCTTTCGTTACGATTTCAGCATTTCCTCTCAATTCTTTATCAAATTTCAGAGTTTTATTATATGAAGTTTTTAATCCTTTAGAAAGAATCACATCTACATAATAATTGCCTTGTGCATCTGGAATCAGCGAAATATTCTGAACCTTACCTTCAATAATACCGAATTCCTGATATGGATAATTGTCCAGTTTTATTAGAACTTTTTCTCCTGTTATAATTTTTCCGGAATTGATTGTTGGTACAGACATTCTCCCGACTACTGCCTCTTTTTCGTCGGGTAAAATGGAAACAATAGGATCTCCGGCTTTTACAAACTGATTAGCACCAAAAAACTGCTGAAAGCTTGCCACACCATTGGTAGAAGAGATAATAAGATAAGTTTGTTCCCATTGTTTTAAGGATTTCCTAAGCTGTTCAAACAACTGTAATGTCTGAGAAGAATAGCTTATTTTATCCTTTTCGGTATTAATGGCTGTTCCACTTTTTGTCTTATTCAGATTAGAAATACTTTCCTCCATCTGGGATATAGAAATATTGATATTCTCTAAGTTTTGCTGTGCCTGAAGGTATTTTATTTTTTCATTTTCTAATTCTACTGCCGCAATAACCCCCTGATTAAAGAGCTTTTGAGATCTCTGATAATTTTTCTTCGTAAGAGTATATTTTAAAGCTTCAAGTTCTTTTTGTTGCTTTAAAGTCGACATACGGCTTCTAGATTCTGCAATACTTTGATTGGCGGCTAAATTTTCAGGAGCATAAGGCTGAAGTCTTGTAAACAAACTTTCATCCTGAAGAGCTTTTGCAAAATTATTGTACTCACCCTGCAATTCTCCCAATTTAAAGTAAGAACTTTCATGCACCGGAAAAGACGACAAATGATTTGAAGCAATTGTATCTACAATTTTTTTTAGCTTTAGGACATCCTCATAATTCGCTGTTGATTGTAGGACCATAAGAACATCACCGGTTTTAACTTTCTGATGATCTTTGATAAATATTTTTTCAATTTTTGAGCTGCTCCTAGCTTCAATTTTTTCAGGAGGATTTTTAGAAGTCACTACAATTGGAGCCGGAACAAATTCCGGGTATTTGATGATGTAGCTCATCATCAATATCATGACTAATATAATGAGGAAAATTGTATTTCCCCAACGGATCATCCAATGAGGTGGTTGTGTAAGAATATCCTGAACGCTTTCGGAGCGTAGTTCTATATTGTCTAAAATATCTTTTTCTGGCATCTTTATCATAAGTTAAATCCCCATGTATGGGGATTTAACAATATTTAATTTAAATAAATCTTTCTTTTATAGATCTAAAGAGTTCCAACACATCTATCTTCATCATACATATTCTCCCAGATGCAAGATGTAGTATTTGGACACCAAACTAAATTACAAGGGCATGCATAGCCTCCATCTTCAGGGATCTGATCTCCGGGAATAATTTGCGCAAAGCAATCATCTCCAATTCCTCCTCCCTTGATTGATTTAAGATCATTTCTCGTGATTTTTTTTAGATTTTTCATAATAATTTTTAATTAATTTGTTTCCTACTCTATTAGCTTTTCGGATTCCGCTATTAGCTTTATAATAAATACTTTATAGATTTTTTATATTTAATATAATTAAGTATCTGTCAATAGTCAGCATACAATCATATTACACGTCCCTTTTAGGAAACCCACACTCTTACTTAATTGGTTTTCTTAAAAAGAATTGATAATAAGTAAAGGTGGCCATATTTGTAATCTTTTTTAATTAACGAACTCCCTTACCTAATTATTAAACTTTTATTGTCACATTATAGACCATAGAGTCTTTTACATTGGCATGCTATATGAGAAGCATTTTCTGGAGAAGCACAAAAATCTTCAGGAAGTGCTTCTACAAATTGGGTCATAAGTTGAAGGCAAACAACTCGGGTAGGAGTATCTCCTCCATTCACATTTTTCAAATCGCTTCTCTTTAATTTTTTAAAATTTTTCATAGTAATTTTAGTTAATTTGTTTCCTACTCTATTGCTTTTCGGATCCTGCTTTTATTTGAATTTTAAATTTAAAAAATAATTCTTACTTATTTGATTTATTTTCAAGTTTAATTCCCTAATTCCAATTGGTTTTTTACAAGTCTGTAATATTCTCCTTTCAAAGACACCAATTCTGCATGGTTTCCTTCTTCCACGACCTTTCCTTTATCTAAAACAATAATTTTATCTGCATGTTTCACCGTGGATAATCTGTGCGCAATAACAACCGCTGTTTTTCCTTCGAAAAATCGTTCAAGGTTTTCCATTATTATTTTCTCATTATTAGCATCTAATGCACTTGTAGCTTCGTCAAAGAAAATATATTCAGGAGATTTATATACAGCTCTGGCAATAAACAACCTCTGTCTCTGTCCTCCGCTAATTCCAATTCCTTCATTTCCTATTTTAGTATTATAACTTAGAGGGAGGCCTTCAATAAATTCTTTAATGTTGGCGATTTCTACAGATTTTCTAAGCTTTGCTTTGTCTACATAATCTTCTCCCACAGCAATATTATTGGAAATCGTATCATTAAATACATATCCTTCCTGCATGACAACTCCGCATTGGTCTCTCCAAAATCTTGGAGAAATATTTGTCATTTGGGTATTACCAATCTTTATCTCTCCTTCATTAGGCTCATAAAATTTCATTAATAATTTCAGGAGAGTAGTTTTCCCACTTCCGCTAGCTCCTACAATAGCTGTAGTTTTTTGATAGGGAATCGATAGATTTAAGTTTTCAAAAACATATTGATCGGTTCCAATATATCTGAATGACATATTGGTAATTTCAATATCCTGATGAGGAATTTCTGTTACATATTGTTCATCTTTAGTTTCCTCATCCTCTTTATCATGAATCTCTCCCAATCTTTCCAGTGAAATTTTTGCATCCTGAGTTTGTCTGATAAAATCGATAAGCTGCATCAAAGGACTGTTAAGCTGTCCAATAATATATTGTACAGAAAGCATCATCCCTAAAGTAAGATTTCCGCTCAACACCAGTTTGGCAGATAAGAAGCTTATCAGAATATCTTTCATCTGATTGATAAAATTTCCTCCCACTGACTGCCATTGTTCTAATGATAAAGATTTGATTCTAAGCTTAAACAGTTTTACCTGTAAAAACTCCCAGTCCCAACGTTTCTGCTTCTCAGCATTGTGCATTTTTATTTCCTGCATCCCGTTAATAAGCTCAATAACTTTACTTTGCTCCTGGGAAACCTGGGAAAATCTTTTATAATCAAGTTCTTTTCTTTTCTTAAGAAAGAATGTTATCCAGCCTACATACAGCCCTGCTCCGATAAAATATACAACAAACAATCTATAATCATAGAATAACAGGACGATACTGAAAATAATAAGATTGACCATTGAGAACAATGTGTTCAGTGAAGAACTGGTAAGAAGCTGTTCAATTCTGTGATGGTCATTGATTCTCTGCATGATATCTCCGGTCATTCTGGTATCAAAGAAACTGATGGGAAGTTTCATCAATTTGATAAAGAAATCTGAAATGATGGAGATATTTATCCTGGTCGAAAGATGAAGTAAAATCCAGCTCCTGATAACCTCAATCCCCATTCTTCCCAGGAAAAGCATGATCTGAGCTAAAAGTATAATATAGATAAAACTCAGGTCCTGATTCTGAATCCCGACATCTACAATACTTTGAGTAAGGAATGGAAGAATAAGAGAAAGTAAACTTCCCGCCAATAATCCCATCGCCAGCTGTATGACAAGCGATTTGTATTTTAGAAGATATTTTGAAAGAAATGAAAAACTGGCCTTACTTTCTTTATCATCGAATTCAGTTTGAAAGAATGCAGGTGTTGTTTCAAGAATAAGCACTATCCCTTCTTCCGTTTTTTCATTAGCATTTTCTCCGATCCATCGTGCAATGAACTCCTCCTTTGTATAAGAAATAAGGCCGTAACTCGGATCAGAAATATACACCTGATTGTTTTTGTCAATTTTATAAACTACAACAAAATGATTTTTATTCCAGTGAACAATACAGGGAAACGGAACTTCTACAGCAAGTGTTTCAAAATCCACCTGAACACCCAAAGACCGGAATCCCATGTCTTCAGCAGCATCGCTCAACCCTAATAAACTGCTGCCGTCTCTTGTTGTTTCAGATAAATTACGAATTTGTTGCAGAGAAATATTCTTGCCATAATGTTTGCTAATAATCCTGAGACAGGTTGGACCACAATCCTTCGAATCTGGTTGAAGGTAAAAAGGAAATTTTTTCATTATTCGTTTAAAATTAGAGACTGTTAATAACAGCCTCTCAAATAAAATTTTCTTATGTTGGGAGAGAGTCACAACCCGCAGGAGCTGGTGATATAGCACTCCATCCACATATTCTTACATCGGTAGCTCCTTCAGGAACATTATAATCATAATGATTTATAGGAACCCCAATTCCGTTAACATCATTTGGCATGCTATAGCAGTATCCAATATTATAACATTGAACCCATTCTGGATTATTGGGGTTTCTATACCCTCCCATAATTTTAGATAAATTTGCGCGGGAAATTTTCTTTAAATTCTTCATAATAATTGATTATTAATTTTTCCTACTCTATTAGCTTTTCGGATTCCGCTATTAATTTTCCTAAATTAGTGAATTTTATATAACAGGTATAATATTCTTACAAATTTCTTCATCCTCCATCAACTCACCAATAAAATAATGAATATCCTCCCTATCGTATTTATCCGGGAACTGGTAACCATTAATTAAAATAATAGGAGTAAAATTAATTCCCGCATTTTTATTTTCTACAGACATATTAATAATCGGACCAAGATTTTCATGGCTGGATTCAATTCCTGCTTTTTGTCTTACTTTGTTTTCATCTCTGGTCTCAAACCAATATTCAACCAGATTTACAAACTCTTGTTCAGGCTTATTCTTATATACATACATAAAATCAGACATCAACTGAGTGAATTTTTCATTTTGCTGATCCGGAGAGTAATTAAATCTCATCTGCACAGAAATATCGTTTGGATATTGATGCAGTAAGTTTTCTACGATTTCGTGAGCTCCCTTACAAAATCCACAATAAGGATTGGAAACAATAGAAAGATGAAGTTTAGCCTCTTTATTTCCGACAAAAAAAGTATTGTTATCTGTAAATTTAATCTTTTCATTATCTAAAAGTTCTCTTTTAAAAAGGTCATAATTTCTCTTAAATCTAAGATTTTTAGCATTTGATTTTTTAAGTTCCTCCTTTTGACTCAACAAATTACTGAAAAAAGCAGTAGTAAAAAACAAGGAAGCGAACACAATAACACTAATAAAAACAATTGCCAAAGAAACTCCCCAGCTGAAATAGACTGTACTTATTGCAATCTGTGATAATAAAATAAAGATAATAAGAAAACAAACCCGGCAAAAAGACTTCTCTACAAAAAGCTGGATATATAAAGAGTATAAAATCACCAAAACAGAAGTTAAAGCTGTAAATCTTAAAACAAATTGAGCATCAGGAAAAATAAGTCCCAGAAAAGTAATTCCCAGGAAGTAAACCAGACTGAAATCTGATAATTTTAATCCTAAAACATTCGTCTTATCAGAAGAAAAAATCTTGGAACAAGAGCTTTGGACAGTATTTTTTGCTCCTACTCCACAAATATTATTGACAACAGCAGATTCCTGTCCGAATTTTTGATTAAAAAGTTCTAAAGAAATATAAACTCCCGCTAAAGACAATATATTAAAAACGCTTTCGTACCAGCTAAATTGAAGCAAGGAATATAAAATAATTAATCCAAAAATTGAATAAATAACGGGTTTAAAGTTGAAGGACGAATGCGATTTTGCTGCTTCTGTTTTTTCAAAAAGAAGTACAAATTCACTTGAATTCTTATAAAGCTCTTCTTTCGTTACATTTTTGATCTTATCAGAATATACCGTAAACTGATTTCCCTTTTTTTTCACCAAAGAAAAAGAATTGTCAACCACAGCGATATATTCTTCCGGAAGTTCATCCCAATATTCCTTATCTAATTCATAGGCATCATTCCTTAATCCCAAAAAGTTAAGTGTATCACTGAAAGCCAGAGCCGACGGATAATTGGGATGTGAGCTGAATTGGAAATAAAACTCCTGCTTATCAAGCTTGAAATAGTCTATTAGTTTTTCAAAATTCATAAATAGTTCTGTAATTTTTATGATGGCATATGATCCCTTCTATCCAATCTCTTCTCAAGAAGTAAATCGGATAAATATACTGCTTTCAGTCAAATATTTCCAATATAAATGAATTATTCCGTGTTAATTTTAAGAAATTTAAGTAAATAATTGATTTTGAATAAATTTAAAACAACCTCAATTGCTGCTCTTTCGTTCCTGTGAAGTTTTCAGTTGATAGTTTGGGAAATTCTTTTCCTTCAAAAAACTTCTTTCTGCCTATTTTAAAGGTATTATGGATCATTTCAGCAATATTCCCATCCCCTATTTGTCTGTTAAAATATCTTTTTTCACCCAACTTTCCACCTCTCATTGAGCGAATCAGGTTTAAAACTTTCTGAGCACGATCAGGAAAACAGGTTTCGATCCAGCGTACAAAAACAGGCTCAACCGTATCATTCAGCCTTACTAAAGTATACCCAAAGCTGTTAGCTCCGGCTTCGGAAATGGCTTTTAAAATATTCAATGGCTCATCACTATTCAGACCGGGAATAATTGGAGCCACCATTACATTGACGGGAATCTTATTTTCAGAAAGAATTTCTACAGCTTTCAGCTTATTTTTTGAAGAGCTCGTTCTGGGTTCCATTTTTCTTCGCAGATCCTCGTTGATTGTGGGAATACTCAATGAAACGGAAACAAGGTTTCGTTCAGCCAAAGGCTTTAGAATATCAAGATCGCGTAAGACCAAAGCATTTTTTGTCAGAATATTTACAGGGTGTCTATAATCCAAGCATACCTGTAACATTTTTCGTGTAATTTCAAATTGTCTTTCTGCGGGTTGGTAACAATCCGTATTTCCTGAAAGCAAAATAGGTGCAGGCTTATACCCTTTTTTACGAAAAAATTTTTCTAATAGCTCCGGAGCATTTTTTTTGACCATGATCTTTCTTTCAAAATCAATTCCGGCACTATATCCCCAATATTCATGGGTAGGTCTTGCAAAACAATAGGAACAGCCGTGTTCGCAACCCTGATAAGGATTCATAGAATATTCCATCGGTAAATCTTCACTTTTCACCTGATTTACAATGGTTTTAGGAAACACTTCTGTAAAAGAAGTTTTTACCGTTTCGAAATCCTCATCATCAGGCTCAAAAGTATATCTGTCGAAACGATTGATAACATTTCGTTGCGCACCCTGACCTTTTATGTTATTTTCGTTCTGCATTTCAAATGTAAAATTAGAATGGAATTTTTTGAAAATAATGAGTTTTAACACTAAAGTTTTCCACAAAAAAACCGATCCTTTCAAAAGGACCGGTTTTAAACATAATTTAAATATATTTTTTTACTACTTCAATGCATAAAATTCTACTCCGTGATAATCCTCGTCATGATTTTTTCCGTCAAAATGTCTGTGATAATCTGAGTAGATATCATTATATTTTTTATCCTTTTTAGTCAATATTTTTTTAATTCCTATAAAACTCAATACTGCCAAAAAACCAACTCCTCCTGCCAGTAATACTCCAACTTCTTTTTTCATATTCTGTTTATTTAATTTCTATAATCAATTACAAAAAGTATACCTATTGTAATTTTTTAAATTATAAATTTTGTTAACATTAGCTTTATTATAAATATCTTCTCAATAGTCACATACCGATATAAATGGTTTAATTATTGTAGTAATTATGAAAAAACATTATGGAAAATGCAGACAACATAGACAGAATGGTAACCCTGAGTCAGGTAATGGAAAAGCTGAAACAAAGAGGAATTGATAAAGAATTAAGAATGAACGACATAGGTGAGATGAGGTTTGAAAATTCAGATAAAAAATATGAATCTTCAGAATTGGTCATTCTCAAAACCTACCGTTTTGAGGGAGACAGCAATCCTGATGATAATGCTGTACTTTATGTAGTAAAAGACAATATCGGCAATCAAGGAATGATTATTGATTCTTACGGAGCCGACAGCAATTATTCCGGTGAACAATTCGATAATTTTTTAAGAAATATTCCTGTAGAAGAGATTGATGATTATAATTTTTAAAATATATAAAACTCCTGAAACTATTCCGTTTCGGGAGTTTCTTTCTTCTTAAAAACATTCTTAAGAAATCCTTTTTTCTTCTCTGTAGGCTGAGTGTTTTCTTGCCGCTTTTCTTCTTTTACATTTTTAGCCTCGTGTTTTAATTCATTTACAGAACTCTTCATATCTTTAACTGCAGAAACAGCCTTCTTTACTGTTGTCTCGGTTTTATCAACATTCCTACCAATCAGAGTTTTTTTCAGTCCATCTTCAATTCCTCTCCAGAAAAGATTAAAGAATGATTTCGTAGGATCTCTTTCTACATTTTCAACAACCACTTCTTCAGGAAATTTACCCGAATTGGATTTTATAAATAAGTTGGCAACCGCTGTTAGAACACCTTTTTTCTCATGGTTTTTCTTATCAAGAATGGCAATCTTCAAATCTTTATGCTTTAAATTAAATGTTCCGTTTATTCCTTTAGGATTTCCTTTAAAATTAAAAAGCATCTCATGAATGGTTCCCGAAGTCGCCGTCACATGCAGATAAGGTCTGATAAAAGGATTTATTCCCTGAACAGGAAGATTGGTTGTTCTTCCGGAAATAGCAAAAATATCATTAGAATTGGCTACATCAAAATTCCAGTTCACCGCCAATGGTGATAAATTCATAAACGAACAGTTGATTTTAATATCTACCCGCGTCGGTTTTCCTTTTCCTTTTGCCGAATTTAGGTTCTTAACATTCATATTAAAATTACCAAAAGTAAGTTTTCCTGGTCCCGCACTTTCAGGAGTGTCTTCTTCATATACTAAAACTGAGTTTTTTACATCCAGATTGTGTACCTGTAATGGAAATTTTATACTTCGAAGCATTTTAGAATATAGTGCTTTTTCCTTTGGATCATCTTTTGGTATTTTACTCCGGAAAATATTGGCATCCGCAGACTGTATCGTCACATTGGATGCATTGACAGATTTATTCTGAGAAAACAGATCCCAGCTTCCTGCTGCTGTAATCTGTTTTGCCGTTATGTCGTACAGATCTCTTTCAACCGGAATCATTTTAATAAACTGGGCTCTTGAAACAAGAGGCTTCATGGTAAAATGATCTAGTTTAAATTTATCATGCCCAAATTCAATATTTGCAACAGTCATATTATAAAATTGGGTTTTATATGCAAAATTTTTGGTTGAAAACATATAGTTTTTTACATCAAATCCCAATCCTGACCCGTCAGATTTTTTCTTGATTTCCAAATGATTTAAAGATGCATTCAAATCATTGAATTTTAAAGGCTGATTTCCCTTGTCATACACAATATTTGAATGTTTTACCATCACTTTCTTGACTATAAGAGGAAACTGAATTTCTTTTATTTCTACCTTTTTAGGAACAGTTTTTTCCTTTTCCTGTGGTTTAAAGACTCCATTGACGCGATCAACCAAAATCTCATTAATTTCAAAATTGAGTTTTTTATCAATTGTTTCCCATTTATTTATGGTAAAAGCAAGTTGATTTAATTTTAAATCTGTAGCCGTTTTAGAAGAGGTAATTGCAATATTTCTGAATTCCCCTTTTTTAGGATTTAATCCAAAACTTTCACAAATAATATTTTCAGTATTAAAATAAGCAATATCTCTTCCTGTAATGCTGAAATCTTTATATTGTACAGGAATTATTTCTTCCGAAGTATCTTTACTGAATTCTAATTCATTGATATTCAGGTTTAGTTCCTTAGCAGAAAAAAGCTTATTCCCATCAGGTTTTATGATCTGTACGGTTGCATGGTCCATTTTTACCCCATTAAGATTCAACTCAAAATTGACAGGCTTTTTATGATTTACCTTGACTGCCTGAGTGGTATAAACAGTCAGATCAGGATGATAAAAAAATGCTTGGGAAAGTGCAATTCTATTCTTTTTTAAAATAACATCTTTAAAATCCATTTTAGGAATACTAAACTGGAAAAGCTGTTGCTTATGAGGGTAATTTTGCTTAAACTGATCGAAAGTAATAATCGGATCCAATCTGAAGTTTTCTACAGACATTTGACCGTTCGAAGTGGTAATTTTATCAATTTTCATTGCATAAATATTATCCGGCTGAAAGAAAAAATTCATCCCTTTAATGCTGTAACTATCAAACACTACCGGAAGCTTATTTTCAACTGACTCTTCTGTCATTTGCAAGTTTTCAACATCCATGTCTAATTTTTCTATCTTTAGAAACGGCTGTTTTGTATATTTGAAAATCGTAATTTCTCCTTTATTAATTCTGATATTCTCAAACATAACCGGATTTTTCTTTTTTCCGGTCTTTTCATCAATAGGCTTGGCAAGAACAATATTCATATTGGGTTTGTCTAGTAAAAGATCTGTAGAGCTTATCTGTTTGTTAAAAAGAGCATCAAAAATTCCGAAGCGGCTTATTTTTAATGTATCAATAGTTCCTTGAAGTCCTATAACTTCATTATTTTGAGGGTTTTTGTTGTTAACTGTAATTCCGGTTACAAAAATATCTCCGGTCGTAAGATCTACATCTAATATTTTATAGGAAACCTTGTAATCCGTATTTTTTTTAATGTAATCGGGAAGCTTATTTTTAAGCCAGAAATTAAATCCGAAATTAGCCAGCAAAACAATCCCAAGTAGTATTGCAGTTGTGATCAGAAGCTTTTTTACCCAGGATTTTTTCATAATTGTGATTTTGGTTTACTCTTCTAAATTAGCTTCAATTCTTCACATTTAATTCTATCACATATCCCTCATGACCTCTTATGTTGATAAAATTTCCGCCCTCAAAACCAAGATACTGTCCTTTGATTCCGGTAAGTTTTCCTGTGAATTCAGGCTTTTTATCTAAAGTAAATGAGCTTATTTTTTCAGGTTTTTCAAAAGGATAATCAAACTTCCACAAATTCTCTCCTTCACTGTAAAACTTTTGGAAATCTTCAGGAAAATATTCTTTAACTTTTTGTTGAAAATCTGCTAAATCTATCTCGTCTTCAAAATCATCCTGAAGCATCTTTCTCCAGTTGGTTTTATCCGGAACATGTTCTTTCAGTGCCACTTCTATCATTCCTGCTTCATAGCGGTTTTCCGTTCTTGCAATAGGCATTGCAAAAGTCGCGCCCTGATCAATCCATCGTGTAGGAATTTGTGTATTTCGGGTTACTCCTACCTTTACATCACCGGTATACGCTAAATATACGGTGTGTGGCTGCAACTGTATTTCTTTTTCAATTTCGAGATCACGTTCTGCAATTCCCAGATGTGCCGTGGAAAGCTCCGGACGAATGATAGTATCACTGGCATAAGGACTTTCAAAAAAACAGCTTTTACAAAATCCCATTCTGTAAATAGGCTTATTCTCGCCACAATTAACACATTGAAATCCAACATGCTTTATTGTCAGCTCTTTACCCAGCAATTCGTTCATATGAATTAAATCTCCGGAAAGATTAAGATAGTATTGAATCGGCTCATCATTGAAGCTCGTCATTTTTAAAATTTGCCCTTGAAACTGCATAATATTAAATAGTATTACTTTTTTAAGTAAATTTAATGAATTAAAATTTGAAAACTTAAATTATAGTTTTTGTAAAAGTAAAAAACGCAGATGAATTATCTTGTTACAGGAGGAAGTGGTTTTATTGGTTCTCATTTGATTGAACAATTATTAAAAAATGGACATTCTGTCATAAACATTGACAACTTTGATGATTTTTATGATTATAAAATAAAAATCAGGAATACTTTAGAATCTATTGGTAATTATTCTGATTTTGAGTTTTCAGACAAGACAAGTGATTTAGCACATCTTTCTTCCATTACCCAATCCTCTAACTATAAATTATATACAGAAGATATCAGAGACAAAAACACGTTAAAAAAAATATTTGAAAATCATCCTATAGATCTTATTATTCATTTGGCTGCTTTAGCAGGAGTACGTCCTTCAATAGAAAGACCTTTAGAATATGAAGAGGTAAATATAAAAGGAACCATGAATCTATGGGAGCTCTGCAAAGAATTCAACATAAGAAAATTTATTAATGCATCTTCATCAAGTGTATATGGAAACAATGATAAAATCCCTTTTGCCGAAACCGACAACGTTGACAGACCTATTTCTCCCTATGCAGCCACCAAAAGATGTGTAGAAGTTTTAGGGCACGTTTATCACAACCTGTACAATATAGATAGTATCCATCTCCGCTTTTTCACAGTTTATGGACCCAGACAGAGGCCAGATCTTGCGATCTACAAATTTACAAAGCTCATTACTGAAGAAAATGAGATCCCTTTTTATGGAGACGGGAATACTTCCAGAGATTACACATATATCAATGATATTATTGACGGAATTATTAAGTCTATCATTTATTTAGAAAACAATTCGGATTTATATGAGATCATCAACCTTGGAGAAAGCGAAGTTGTCAGTTTAAACGAAATGCTTTCTTCCTTGGAAGCCACATTGAAAAAATCTGCCATCAAAAAAAATCTGCCAATGCAACCCGGAGATGTCCTTAAAACCAATGCTGATATTACAAAAGCCAGGGCATTAATTGGCTATAAACCCGCCACCAACTTCCAAAATGGCATAAAAAAATTTGTGGAATGGTTTTTGAGAAATGACATCCAGTAACTCCTCAACAACGATTGCAAAGCAGTCTGTACAAAGGAGAATGAACAAAAATTAATAAAAACAGTTGAAAATCAAGTATAAAAAAGCGTATAATATAAGCTATTTTTATACTTTTGCAAAAAATTAGAAAATTATGTACTGGACATTAGAATTAGCTTCTTACTTAAGTGACGCACCTTGGCCGATGACAAAGGCAGAGCTTATCGACTACGCAATCAGAACTGGTGCACCGATGGAAGTAGTAGAAAATCTTCAAGCGATCGAAGATGAAGGGGAAATTTATGACGCAATCGACGAGATCTGGAGTGATTATCCTACGGATGAGGACTATCTTTGGAACGAAGACGAATATTAATTAAAGCATTGAGCTTTAAGCGATAGCTTAGAGCTTTTTTGCCCTTTTAAATATCAATTTTACACGATAAGTGTTATTAAAAACGCTTAAAGTATATCGCTTTAGGCATAAAGTAAAAAATTTATGAGTTTTTTAAACAAAGTTCTTAAAGGGTTTTTGGGAGACAAGAAAGCGCAGGACCTAAAAGAAGTAAAAAAAGTTGTAACAAAAATCAAAGCTGTTGAACCAGGAATTCAGCAATTGTCTGATGATGGTTTAAGAGAGAAAACTGCTGAGTTTAAAGAAAGTATTAAATCTGCAACCAGCAAAATCACAGCTCAAATAGAACAGATTCAAGAGCAGATAAAAAATTCAACAAACGTTGATGAAAAGGAAGCTCTTTTTTCAAAGATTGAGACTCTAAAAAAAGAATCATACGAAATTGAAGAGAAAGTTCTGGGTCAAATCCTTCCTGAAGTATTTGCTTTAGTAAAAGAAACAGCAAGAAGATGGGCACAGAACGGAGAAATCCGTGTAACGGCTTCTGACTGGGACAGACAGTTAGCTGCTGCCGGAAAAGATTTTGTAGAAATTCAGGGGGATCAAGCGGTTTGGAAAAACTCATGGGATGCTGCCGGAACACCTGTAAACTGGGATATGGTACATTACGATGTTCAGTTTATCGGAGGGGTTATTCTTCACAGTGGTAAAATTGCCGAAATGGCAACCGGTGAAGGTAAAACATTGGTAGGTACGCTTCCGATTTTCTTAAATGCACTTCCGGGAAGAGGTGTCCACGTGGTAACAGTGAACGACTATCTTGCAAAAAGAGACTCGGCTTGGATGGGTCCGTTATATCAGTTCCACGGAATGTCGATCGACTGTATCGATAACCACCAACCGAACTCGGACGGAAGAAGAAAAGCATATAACTCAGATATCACTTACGGAACCAATAACGAATTCGGTTTCGATTATTTGAGAGATAACATGGTAACTTCACCTTCAGAACTGGTACAAAGAGAACTGAACTTTGCTATTGTGGATGAGGTTGACTCTGTTTTGGTAGATGATGCAAGAACTCCATTAATCATTTCCGGTCCGGTTCCGCAAGGAGACAGACAGGAATTTGATGTTCTAAAGCCTTCTATCGACAGAATCGTTGAGGTTCAGAAAAAAACGGTTTCCACTATCTTTAATGAGGCGAAAAAATTAATCGCTGCAGGGAACACAAAAGAAGGAGGATTCAAATTGCTTCAGGCATACAGAGGTCTTCCTAAAAACAGACAGTTAATCAAATTCTTATCGGAAAGCGGAAACCGAGCATTGCTTCAAAAAACAGAAGCTCAATATATGCAGGATAACAACCGTGATATGCCGATAGTAGATAAAGATCTTTACTTCGTAATCGAAGAAAAAAACAATCAGGTAGACCTTACAGACAAAGGTGTTGAATACATGTCTCAAGGCAACTCTGATCCTAACTTCTTCGTTCTTCCGGATATCGGAACCGAAATCGCTGAATTAGAAGCTAAAAATTTATCCAAAGAAGAAGAATTTGAAGCTAAAGAAAAACTTTTCTCAGATTTTGCTGAAAAATCTGAAAGAGTCCACACGATGAGCCAATTATTGAAGGCATATACATTGTTTGAAAAAGATGATGAGTATGTAGTGATTGACGGTGAAGTAAAAATCGTTGATGAGCAGACAGGCCGTATCATGGAAGGAAGACGTTATTCAGACGGTCTTCACCAGGCTATCGAAGCGAAAGAAAATGTAAAAATCGAAGCGGCAACACAAACTTTTGCAACCGTTACCCTTCAGAACTATTTCCGTATGTACAACAAACTTGCGGGGATGACGGGTACTGCAGAGACAGAAGCAGGTGAGCTTTGGGAAATCTACAAATTAGATGTAGTGGTTATTCCTACCAACCGTCCGATTTTGAGACATGACAGACAAGATTTGGTTTTCAAAACTAATCGTGAAAAATATAATGCTGTAATTGAAGAAATTGAAAAACTAACAGCAGCAGGAAGACCTGTTCTTGTGGGTACAACTTCAGTTGAAATTTCCCAATTATTATCTAAAGCTCTTCAATTAAGAAAAATCCAGCATCAGGTTCTTAACGCGAAGCTTCACAAGAAAGAAGCGGAAATCGTTGCAGGAGCAGGACATCCTGGAGTTGTGACTATCGCAACCAACATGGCAGGTCGTGGTACCGATATCAAGCTTACAAAAGAGGTGAAAGAAGCAGGAGGTTTAGCAATTATTGGTACTGAAAGACATGATTCAAGACGTGTTGACAGACAGCTAAGAGGTAGAGCAGGACGTCAGGGAGATCCGGGAAGTTCTCAGTTCTATGTGTCTTTGGAGGATAACCTAATGCGTTTGTTCGGTTCTGAAAGAATTGCGAAAATGATGGACAGAATGGGACATAAGGAAGGGGAAGTTATTCAGCATTCTATGATCTCTAAGTCTATCGAAAGAGCTCAGAAAAAAGTAGAGGAAAACAACTTTGGAACCAGAAAAAGACTTCTTGAATATGATGACGTAATGAACAAGCAACGTGATGTTATCTACAAGAGAAGAAAGAATGCTTTATTTGGAGATCACCTGAAATATGACATCACCAATATGATTTTTGATGTTGCCAATTCTATCGTTGCAAAAGGAAAAGCTACAGGAAATTATAAAGATTTCGAATATGAAATCATTAAAACTTTCACAATGGAATCTCCTGTCTCAGAGAATGATTTCAAAAATAAAAATGTTCAGGATTTAACGAACATTTTATTCAAGGCAGCCCAGGACGATTATCAAATGAAACTGAACTTATTGAAAGAAAAATCATTCCCGATCATTGAGAATGTTTACCAAAATCAAGGTTCTATGTTCAAAATGATTCAGGTTCCTTTCACAGACGGTCACAAAACAATGACAATCGTAGCAGATCTTAAAGAAGCCTACGAAACGAAGTGTGAAAGTTTAGTAAATGATTTCGAAAAGAACATTACTTTATCTATTATCGATGAAAACTGGAAACTTCACCTTCGTGAAATGGATGATTTAAGAAGATCATCTCAGGGAGCTGTTTACGAACAGAAAGATCCGTTGGTAATCTACAAACAGGAGTCTTTCCACTTATTCAGTGAAATGATTGATAAATTAAACAAAGAAATTATTTCATTCTTATACAAAGGAGAAATTCCTGCATAAGGAAATAATTAATCACAATACAAACCCGCATCAATACAGATTGTTGCGGGTTTTTGTTATTTATTGTATAATAAATTTATGATAAATATCAACACGATAATTTATTTAGAATAATTAAAAACAATATATTTGCAAAAATTTTTGTTTCATGAAAAATGTACTGATCTGCGCTTCGCTGTTGGGTTCTATGCTAACTTTTGCTCAGGAAAAAAAAGATTCTGCAAATACTAAAAATATAGAGGAAGTTATCATCAATAAAATGGTGAAAAAACTCGATACAGAATCTTCCAACAAAATGCCAGTGAAATTCATAGAAAATCCACAAGTCTATTCTTCGATAGATAAAGGGATTTTAGAAAATGAAAACATTTTCACTGTTGATGATGCTTACAGAAATGTAACCGGTTTGCAGAAAATGTGGAATCCTACAGGAAGAGCCGGGGATGGTGGATCTTTCTTCGTTTTGAGAGGTTTCCCTTCTCAAGCATCTACAAGAAATGGTGTAGTTGCTCCCGTTACTTCTACTATTGATGCGATAAATGTAGAAACACTGGAATTTCTAAAAGGTCCTGTTGGAACACTTTACGGAAGTACAGTAGCTTCATACGGTGGTCTTATTAACAGAGTTACCAAAAAGCCTCAACAAAATTTCTTTGGTGCAGTCTCAGCTTCTGCAGGAAGTTATAATACTTACAGAGCAACTGCGGATGTTAACGCTCCAATTACAAAAGACTTGCTTTTCCGTATCAATACAGCTTATACAAACGAAGGAAACTTTACTAAACCCGATGCAAAAAACCAATATACAACATTTGCCCCGAGTTTAACTTGGAATGTTTCCGACAAACTTCAGTTGAATGTAGATTATGAATTGTTTGACAACCGAGTAACTGCAAATCCTTATTTCTTCTATCTTTCTCCAAACTCTTTGAACCAAATCAACAATATGAAAGATTTAGAAAAAGTGGCAGGTTTGAATTATAAAGAATCTTACATCGGAAACGATTTGTATATGACAGCAAGAAACTCCAATATTTTCGGAAATGCGAAATGGAAAATCAATGATAATATAACTTCAAACACTTATATAAATAATTCAGATTCTTATTCCGACGGTTACAATCCATATTTTTCGATTTCTTACACAGGAGGACAATATATGGTTACCAGAGCAGACCAGTCTACAAACGACAGTAAAAAATCTTGGTTCCAAATTCAACAAAACTTCAACTTCAATTATGATTTTTCAAACGGAATGAAAAACAAAACGGTTGTTGGTTTTGATTATATGAGAACGACTGAAAGACTGAAATACAAATATTTGAATAAAAATGTAGATTCTTATTTGACCAATGGTGCTTCTGATTATATTGCAGTTTCAGGTGCAGACTATTCCGGAATGAATGACGCTGCTTTGTCTGCACTTTATGCAAATTCTGCAAATTTTTCAACCTGGGATTATATAAGAGATTTGAATACCTATTCAGGATATATTTCCAACTTATTTACTCCGGTTGCCAACTTGCACATTATGGCAGGACTTCGTTATGAAAACAACGATTATTTAGGAGGAATGTCTGGACCAAATGCAGAAAAAGCATACAACCAATCTGCATTTTCACCAAAAGCAGGTATTGTTTACGAAATAGTGAAAGATAAATTTTCAGTTTTCGGAAACTACCAGAACTCTTTCAAATCTAACGGATATTATACTTTTGATACAGCAGGAAATACAACTTTGTCAGATCCTGAAAGAGGAAATCAGTTTGAAGGAGGTTTCAAAGCGAGCTTATTTAACAACAGGTTCAATGCAACGGTTTCTTACTACAACATCAAAGTTAAAAATCAGTTACTTTACACTGGAGAATATGCCCCAAATTTTGTTTCAGTTCAAAAGCAGGCAGCTTCTACACTCAGCAAAGGTTTTGAATTGGAAGTTAATGCATATCTTGTAAAAGGGTTCTCTTTAGTAGGAGGTTTGGCATACAACGACACAGTAGATGAATCTACCAACACAAGACCAACAACAGCGGGATCTTTCTGGAATGCGAATTTCAACTTGGCTTACCAATTTGTTGATGGAAAGGTAAAAGGTCTGGGTTTCGGATTTGGAGGAAATTATGCTAGTGACAATAATGTAACAGGAGATTTTATTTTACCAAAATATTTTGTTTTAAATGCCAATGCGTTTTACGATGCCAAGAAATTCAGAATCGGAGTTAAGGTTGATAACTTTACGAATGAACATTATTGGACAGGATATTCCACAGCGAATCCACAAAAATTGGCAAATTTCTTAGGAACGATTGCTTATAAATTTTAATTAATAATACACTCACTATTCCTGAAATTCAGGAATAGTTCATTTAATGAAGAAAAAGCATCATCATAAGAAGAAACCTTCATGGATAAAAAAATGGTCTGCCAAACTGCATTTGTGGTTGGGCTTATCCGTTGGTTTGATTGTTTTTATTGTTTCCCTAACTGGGAGTATGTATGTTTTCAAGGATGAAATACAGAACATTCTCAGAAAAGATGTAATCTGGGTTAAGCCGGAAACCATTACACAGTCTCCAATTTCCATTGCAGTCCTTAAAGAAAAAATTTCTTTGGAAATCAATGAAAAATATCCTATCAGTTCGGTTGAGATTCCTTTAGATAAAAACAAGTCCTACGAATTTCTTTATTACGAAAAAGATAAAAAAGCCTGGAATTATTTTCAGGAAGTTAAGATTAATAAACTTATCTATGTTAATCAATATAACGGGCAGATCTTAGGAATTTACGATGAAAAATATGACCTCTTTCCTATTTTAAAATCCATTCACTGGAGCTTATTATTAAAAACAGATTGGGGAAAATATGTAATCGGAATTCCAGTGGTTTTGTTTATCATTATGTTGATTACCGGAATTATCCTTTGGTGGCCCAAAAATAAAAAGGGAAGAAAAACCCGTCTTTCTTTTGACTGGAAAAACGTAAAAACATGGAAACGTAAAAATTATGACCTTCACAACATTTTAGGTTTTTATGCTTCCTTTATTGCTTTGCTAATGAGCCTTTCGGGAATCTATTTTTCTTATCCGTGGGTGAAAAATGTATTCAACTTTACACTTTCTGGGTCTTTGGAACTCCCGAAAGAGAAAGAGATTAAATCCCCTGATTCGCTTTTGGCGAAAACCCATTCAATTTATGATATTACGGCTCAGGAGACTAAAAATCTGTACCAGCAATCATCAAGCTTCAGAATTCCCTTAAACGGAAAAAATAAAAAAGGAAAAGAATTAAAAAATATTCCTGTCACAGTCTATCAGAAAGACGGAAGATTCGGTGAAAGAAGCCTGATTGTTTTTGATAAATATTCAGGAAAAATTTTATCAAATAAGCCTCATCAAAGTCTTACTAATGCTGAAAAATATGCCAATGCCAATTATGATATCCATACAGGCTCCTATTTTGGACTGTTTGGAAAAATAATTTGGTTTTTGGCAGGGTTGATTTGCACCTCATTGCCCGTAACGGGTTTTTTGATCTGGTGGGGAAAATATAAAAAACAAGGAAAGAAAACATCATGAAAAAGGCTCTTTTATCAATAGCTTGTCTAGGATCAGTAACTGCTTTTGCACAAAAAACGGATAGCGTAAAAACGTCCAGTGTAGAGGAAGTAGTACTTACCGCTTCTCGAAAAAAAGAAAACATTAAGGAAGTTCCTAGTTCTATTACTATTGTTAATGCAAAACAAATTCAGTCTCAACTATCTGTAAACTCGGATATTTCCAGCATTTTACAATATACGGTTCCCAGTTTAGGACCTAGCTCAGGGCAAACCTCCAACTCGGGGCAAACTTTAAGAGGAAGGCAGGTTTTGGTATTGATTGACGGTATTCCACAGTCTACTCCTTTGAGAAACGGAGCAAGAGATATCCGCTCTATAGACCCTTCAGTAATCGAAAGAATAGAAGTCATAAAAGGAGCATCTTCTATCTACGGGAACGGAGCAGATGGAGGGATTATCAATTATATCACTAAAAAGAATACCTCCGATAAAAAAATTACGGGTGTTTCACAGGTAGGTATTACAGGGCAACCTTATGGAGGCACTTTGGGAGCAAGAGTCAGCCAGTTTTTAGCAGGCAGATCAGGGAAGTTCGATTATGCACTTTCATTAGCTTATGAAAGAACAGGATATATGAAAGACGGAGACGGAGTACACCTTACTCCTACATATAGCCCTGCAAAAATGGACAACTACAACGGAATGTTGAAGATTGGGTTCGATATTAATAAAAACCAAAGAGTAGAAGCGTCTTATATAGGATATGCTTCAAAATCTGATCTTAATCTTGGTCTTAAAACAGGAAAATACGGAATTACTCCCTCTATTGGAGAAGGTATAGGACAAGGGCTAGAAACTACCCCACAAGGAACTCCCAGAAATCATAATTTCAGACTGACTTATGATAACAGCCAAATCTTCAGAAATACGTCTTTAAATATTAATCTATATTCTCAGGATTTCAGAACGGTATATGGCTACAGCAATACTTTCTTAAATGGAGGACAATCTAACATCATCTCTAAAAAATATGGATTGAGAGCCAATTTCGATACTCAGATCTTCAATCATCAGAACGCTCAGCTTGAAGTGATGTACGGAGCAGATATCCTGAATGATCAAACCGTTCAGAAGCTTGAAGACGGAAGATACTGGACTCCTGACATGAACATGACCAATATTGCTCCTTTTGCATTATTTAAACTTGATTTATTCAAAAAAATAACCATTAAAGGAGGTTTAAGATACGAAAACATGAAGGTGAAAGTAGGTGATTTCAACACCCTTTCCAGTTTAAAAGCTGATGGTACATTTACCCAAAGTATCTTTGTAAAAGGAGGAGATCTCGAATACAATGCGCTTGTAGGAAATATTGGAGTACGTTATAACATCAACAACGCCCTGAATCTTTTCTCTAGTTTCTCTCAGTCATACTCGATCAATGAATTAGGTAGAATTTTGAGAACTTCTACAGAATCCACCATTTCTAACCTTGAAGCAAAACCAATCATCGTAAACAACTACGAATTTGGAGCTACAGGACAGATTACAAAATGGTTAAACTATGAAGTTACCTCTTATGTAAGTACTTCGAAACTTGGAGCTTCATTTATCCAAAGTGCAGACCGGGCGATAACGATTCAGCGTTCTCCGGAAGTTGTATACGGTGTTGAGGGTTATCTTCATTTTACTCCATCAAAATGGATTAACTTTGGAGGAAGCTATAGCTGGCTAGAAGGCATTACTTCTTTAAATAATGATGGCGATTATTCTGCAAAAATCAACAATTCCAGGATTTCCGCTCCAAAAATACTTGCCTATATACAAGTACGTCCAACCCAAGCTCTTTCTTTAGGATTGGATATGCTGCATTCTTTCGAACAGGACAGATTTACTCCAAATGCTAAAACAGGTCTTTACACGTATGGAGAAGGATATGTACCCGAAAATACTATTTTCAATTTTAGGTCTTCCTACCAGATAAATTCTAATTGGAAAGCTTCTTTAGGAATAGAAAACCTGTTTAACAGAACCTATCAGCCTGCAATTGCATGGTGGAATGCTAGAGATACAGAATTTGTAAATGCTTTAGGAATGAGAGGAACATTCATGATAGAATATAATTTTTAGTACAATTCCAATTTTTAATTTATAAGTATTCTAAATAAAAATTAAAACTTATCTTTGCTCAGTCAAAGGAAACTATGAAGAAAAAACATCATCATAAAAAAAAACCAGGCATAGTAAAGAAATGGACAGGAAGACTGCATTTGTGGTTCGGTCTTGGAATTGGGTTTCTGATCTTCATTATTTCCATTACCGGAGCATTGTATGTTTTTAAAGATGAAATTGAAAACTTTACCCGTAAAGACGTCATTTATCATAACGAGCAGAATATTGAGCAGAAACAGATTCTTCCCATCCGTGTTCTGGAACGTTCGGTAGTGGATCAGGTGAAGGAAAAATATCCTGTTCATTGGGTAAATATCCCGATCGACAAAAAGATGTCTTATCTTTTTTATTGGTATGAACACAATCCGAATGGCTGGAATTATTTTGATGAATTCCCTATCTATAAAGTAGCTTACGTCAATCCCTACAGCGGGAAAGTTTTAAGGACATACGATGAGAAAAACGGATTCTTCCAGATCGTAAAAATGATCCACTGGAGCTATCTTTTGAAGCAGGAATGGGGAACCTATCTTGTGGGAATTCCCGTAATTATTTTTATCATCATGCTGATTTCCGGGATTATCCTTTGGTGGCCTAAAAATAAAGCGGCAAGAAAACAACGTTTTTCTTTCAGATGGCAAAATGTAAAAAGCTGGAAAAGAAAAAATTATGATCTTCATAATGTCTTAGGGTTTTATGCATCCATTTTTGCTTTAATCTTTTCATTAACGGGACTCTTTTATGCGTTTTTTGTTGTTCAGGCCGCATTTTATTTCATCTTTTCAGGAGGAAAAACCGTTTATCCTGACTTTTCATCCATTAAAACTAAGGCTCCGATCGAGTTGAGAACAGAAGGAACATTAGACAAAATAAGCAACACCGTTAAAGCAAAATATCCGGATTCTTATGGATTCTCTATTGATCTCGGACATGAGCACATGGATGATCATGAACATCCGAATTTTGAAGTTTATGTGAAACACTTATCATATTCTTACCACAAAAGCAGCAGCTTGATTTTTGATGAAAACTCAGGGGAATTGCTGCATACTCACGACATGAAAGACAAAAATTTTGGTGAAAAAACAGTTGGAGCCAACTATGATATCCACGTTGGTTCAATTTTAGGACTTCCTACAAAGATTATCGCTTTTATCGTAAGTTTGATATGTGCCTCATTACCAGTTACTGGCTTCATGATTTGGTGGGGAAGAAGAAAAAAGAAAACTCTTAAAACCATTTAAAACTTTTTTTAAATAAATATGTGGTTAATCGTCTAATAACTAAGATCTTTTTTATAATTTTAGCGTTTTAGAATTTTAAGAATAGAAATGTCATTAGTAGATTTGTCAAAACAAGTTGCGCTGGGTATTGATATCGGCGGAACAAACACAAAATTTGGGGTGGTAAACCACCGGGGTGAAGTTCTTGAAAAAGGAAATATCCGAACGGATGCCTACGCGACCGTAGAAGAATATATTGACGCTTTATACGAAGCTGTTCATCCCATGATCGACAGCCACGGAAAAGAGAAACATTTTGATGGGATAGGAGTAGGAGCTCCCAATGCCAACTACTATACAGGAACTATAGAACAAGCACCCAATTTACCATGGAAAGGGATCATTCCTTTTGCAGAAATGATGAAAGCTAAATTTGATCTGCCTTGTACAATAACCAATGATGCAAATGCAGCGGCTATAGGAGAAATGCTTTTCGGAGCAGCCAGAGGAATGAAAGATTTCATCATGATTACTCTAGGTACAGGTGTAGGAAGCGGAATCATCGCAGGGGGTAAATTAATCTACGGACACGATGGCTTTGCCGGAGAATTGGGACATACCATTGTAAAACCTGGAGGAAGAAAACACTGGAGCACCGGTTCTGAAGGAAGTCTTGAAGCCTATGCTTCAGCAACAGGTATTGCTATTACTGCAAAGAAAATGAGAGCAGAATTCCCTGAATCTATGCTCAACCAATATCCTGAAGAAGCCATTAATTCTAAAACAGTACACGAATGTGCATTGAAAGGAGATCCAATATCCATAGAAGTTTTCAGATATACGGGACAAAAATTAGGAGAAGCCTTGGCTAACTTCGTGATGTTCTCATCTCCGGAAGCTATTCTTTTGTTTGGAGGAGTAATTAAAGCAGGAGATTTTATCTTAAAACCTACGAAACTTCACATGGAAAGAAACCTTCTTCCTATTTTCAGAAATAAAGTGAAATTGGTTTTCAGTGAACTGGACGAAGCTGATGCTGCAATTTTAGGAGCAAGTGCTTTGGTTTGGGAAAAATAATAAAACAATTATATATAATATTGAGCATCCTTTTTTAGGATGCTTTTTGTTTCTAAAGTACTTATAAAAGAATCCAACAATGTAAAAATTATTAATGATAAAAAATCAAGTAAAATTGTTTAACTTGTACAGTATTAAAACCAAAAAAAATAATTAATATGAAAAATCTTAAAGCATTAAGCAGAAAACAACAAAAAGCAATTTCAGGAGGAGTACAGGGACCTTGTACAAATTATTGTGTTCCTAAACCTTTATATACCGCAACTTGCGTTAAAGGATGGTGTGTTTATACTCCTGTTGGACCTGAATAAAATATTACAGCATTTAAAATCAATTTCAAACAATTCCATTTTTGGAGTTGTTTGTTTTTTTATTATTATTTGTGAAATCTATAAGTATGATTTGCGTTTCAAATTTAATTAAACATAAAATGGAAAACTTTTCCTTATTTTTGATTAGTTTTTTCTCCAAGAATATTCCTTAAATGAGAAAATATTTAAATACAATAATCAACTTAGAATGGATAACAATAATTTAGAGCAAATTACTTTTGGCGGCGGATGTTTTTGGTGTGTGGAAAGCTGTTTCAATATGCTGAGGGGCGTGAAATCTGCCATTTCCGGATATTCCGGAGGTCACAAGGATAATCCAACATACGAGGAAGTTTGTACCGGAGAAACGGGCCATGCAGAAGTCGTACAAATCACTTATGATCCGGCAATTATTTCTTATGAACAATTAATGGATGTATTCTTTTTTCTTCATGATCCCACTCAATTAAACAGACAGGGAAATGATATAGGAACACAGTACCGTTCTGTAATTTATTATAAAGATGAAGCAGAAAAAGCAAAAGCCGAAGAAGCCATCAAAGTATCCATAGCTTCCGGAAGATGGACAGGAACCTATGTCACAGAACTAACAAAATTTGATAAATTCTGGCCTGCCGAACAATACCATCAAGGCTATTACAATGAAAATCCAACCCAGCCGTATTGCAGCGCAGTTGTTGGTCCAAAAATTCAGAAATTCAAAAAGCATTTCGGGGAACTGGAGATGCTGAATGCAGAATAAAAAGTAAACAATCTTATATTTAACCACAAAGAATTTCGATCCTTTGTGGTTATTTTTTTAAATTATTCTATTTCTATTGAATCAGATTGTGGTCCTGCATAATTAGTAAGTATTCGCTCGGAAACATCTCTTAAGGTTTTATCATTAAGGGGATGCTTTCCATAGCTTGTAAAAAATTCAACATTATTATTACTCTTATCATACCAGACTTTTCCCATTGAATTTGTAACGGTAAGAGTGTCAGGTCGGGTAATTTTTTTTAAATATTTAAATCTAAATTTATCCATCGGAATAACATCAATCTGCGGTCCCAGAGAACTGCTATCAGTGGCCATATATCTGTCACCATCCCAATACATAAAAGGTTTATCAATTGCAATGATATCCCAGTTAGAAATTAATCCTCGTGCACCAGAATTTTTGTTATTAGAAAAGAAAACTCCCCCTGTAACCATAAGTAAAACAAAGGTCATTTCTAAAACTCCTAACCCATTTTTCTTGAAAATATCAGGAATATTAAAAATTGGCTTATTGGTAATATTGATAACAATCTTGGATAAAGTTTGGCTAACCGCATATTCTATCGTTTTCCAATCAAGGCAAAAGTCTCTAAAACTATCATATTCTAAATATCTACTAAGATCATCTAAAATTATGGTTTTTATATTGTAGTCTTCATCTTTTTCAACAATAGTCTTATAATAAGTTTCAAAAGATTTATAACTTAAAATTATATTATAATCATCCTTTAATGATCTTTCAAGATGGTTTGAAATTCCATTAAAAGATTTTTCAGGAGTATCGTTTGAAGCTTTTTGAAAAACTTCCTCTAACAATTTTCTTTTCTGAGGTAAAAATTTTGACATATTCAACGGTTATTATTGCGAAAATTATGAAGTTTTATACCTACTACATTACGGATTTCCGTAAATCTCACTGAAAAAACTTTCCAAAAACTTTCCAAAAATTTTCTAACCCTTACCTGTTCTTTCGCCGTTACTTTGCCATAGAAATCAGTGAGAAACAAATCATTATAAAAAACAATCAATAACAAATTTACAAAACTGATTTCAAAAATTGCCAGATAAAACGGAAGAAAACTCCGGGTTGGGAAGCAGATGTTTCTCTTCCGTTTTTGATGGTTCACTTCCCAAAAAATTTAAGAAGCGCTTCGAAATTTTAATCGTGTACAGCTCGGGATAAATATTCCGAGAGGAAGAAAAAATTTCAAAATCTTAAAATTTTTTAAAAATGTTAAACTTCATATTGATGCTAATCTCATTAGCATTCGGGAATAATAATGCCAATACATCAACATGCGATAATAATAATTCAACCACCGTAACCGTACTGAGCAATACTGATCCAGGAGACGGGATAGATCCGGGAGATGGAACAGGTGGACCAGTAGGAGGAAATACAGGACAAATACCTCCTCCATTTACACCACCTAATCCATAATAATTAAAAAAGGGGCAGATTGCATAAATCTGTCCTTTTTATTAATTTGCAAAAAACTATTTCCATGAGAAATTTATTAATATTAATTATCTTATTTACAATATCTTCTTGTAAAAAAGATAATATTGTAAGCTCTGAACCACCTACAAATAAAGACTTCAAAAGAGCAGAATTATTTAACAAAAATAATATTGCTGATTCTGCTTTTTATTATTTTAACTTATCAAAGAATTCTTTTTTAGAGAAAAATGATTCCATAGGAGCTGCAAGAGCTTTGGTAAATATGGCATTTATCCAAAATGCTAAAGGAGACTTTTTTGGTTCAATTGAAACATCTTTAGAAAGTAATAAATTTCTTAAAAATGAAAACAATACAATTGCTAAGAAAATACTAACTTCAAATTATAATAATATAGCTAATGCCTCTAATAGTCTTAAAAGCTTTGATAGCGCATTAGTTTATTATAAAAAAGCAATACGATATGCAGATAATTATGAAGCTAAATATATTTGCTATAACAATATTGGTGATGTATTAATAAGCAAAGGAAATCTAAAACTAGCAAAATCATATTTACAAAAAGCTATTCAGGCTCAGAGTATTGATAATTATTCTAGAGCATTAAACAATTTTGCAAAAGCTAAATATCTTGATGACAAAAACTATGATCCTATCCCTGAATTGTATAAAGCATTAGAAATCAGAAAGAAAATTAAAAACGGACCTGGTTTAAATTCTAGTTTTGAAACATTGTCAACATATTATTTAAATAAAGACAAAAACTTATCACTAAAATTTGCGCAAAAAATGCTTACTGAAGCAACAAATAATCATAGTCCTGACGATCAAATATTAGCATTACAAAGAATAATTACCTTAGATTCTAAAAATTATCTTAGAAGTTTCGAACATCTTTCTTCAATAAGTGACACCTTACAAACATCTAGAAATAGACATAAAAATCAATTTGCGATGGTGAGGTACGATGTCGAACAAAAAAATGCTGACAATCAAAAATTAAAGAAACAAACATTCCAACAGGATATAGGTCTTGCTGCTTTAGCATTATCATTAATTGGAGGTAGTTTTTACTATATAAAAAGAAAAAAAAGTCTCGAACAAGAAAAAGAGCTCGAAGTAAAAAACACCCAGCTTAAAATGTCAAAAAAGGTTCATGATGTGGTTGCCAATGGTATTTATCAGGTAATGACAAAGATTGAAAACCAGGAGCATTTTAATAAAGACGAAGCCCTTGACGAATTGGAATTTGTCTACGAAAAGTCCAGGGATATTTCTTACGAGAAGACAGACACCCAAAGTGAGGAAAAAGATTTTAGCGAAAAAATTTCTGAAACGGTCAGCTCATTTAAAAATGATGAAGTGAATACTTACCTTGCCGGAAACGAGATTGACACATGGAAACATCTGAGCTCTAAAAATAAGGAAGAAGTGTATCAGATCATCCGCGAATTGCTTGTCAATATGAAAAAACATAGTAAAGCAGATCGTGTAGTTTTCAGATTTGAAAGAGAAAATGACCTCATCAGAATATTCTACACCGATAATGGAATTGGAATTTCAGGAGATGTGATTTATAAAAATGGATTATCTTCTACGGTTTCCCGTATAGAAACCATTAACGGAGAAATTATTTTTGACACCAAAACAGAAAAGGGACTGAAAATTACTATTTCATTTCCTGCTTCCTAAAAACTTAAACAGAATGTTCAAAAAAATTTTAATCGCCGAAGACCACGAAATGGGCAGTCTTTCTGTCCAAAAAACATTGGAGGATCTTAATATTCCGAAAGTAGACTATGTATATTATTGTGATGATGCATTGGCAAAAGTTCAAAAAGCCTTACGGGAAAACGATTCTTATGATTTATTGATCACCGACCTTTCTTTTGAAGAAGATCATTACACACAAAACATTAAAGACGGGCAGGAATTAATTCAAAAAGTGAGAGAAATTCAACCGGCTCTCAAAGTGATTGTTTTTTCCGGTCAGCATAAATCAGGAATTATCGACTCGCTTTTTAAAGACTATCATATCAACGGATATGTCCGAAAAGCCAGAAATGATTCTAAAGAACTAAAAAAATCCATTGCCTCGGTTTTTATTAATGAAAATTATCTTTCGACAGACCTCAAGCAGGAAGTGAAAAAATTCAACAATTATGAATTTTCTGCTTATGACATTACATTGGTGACCCTCCTTTCAAAAGGGATTTTGCAGAAAAACATTCCTGTTCATCTTCAGGAAAAAGATATTAGACCTTATAGTTTAAGCAGTATAGAAAAAAAACTAAACAGCTTAAAAGAAGATCTTGAAGTGACAAGCAACGAACAACTGGTTGCTTTTTGTAAAGACATCGGAATTATTTAGTCTGAATTTTCTGAATAATATAAAAACCTTTCATTTTCATGAAAGGTTTTTTCGTTTTACGGGTTCCCGTAAGGAGACGCAAGTTAATGCTCATATTTTTGAAGTATTAAAATAAAAAACAATCATGGGAAAATTTATTATTACTCAAAGAGTAAACAAAGAGTATCAGTTTAATCTGAAAGCCACAAATGGAGAAATTATTTTAACCAGCGAAGGCTATGTCCAAAAAGCATCTTGCCATAAAGGAATAGAATCGGTGAGAATTAATTCCCAGGATGATTCAAGGTACGAGAGAAGAACTGCCGTAAACGGAAAAGAATATTTCGTCTTAAAAGCAAGAAACGGTGAGATCATTGGAAAAAGCCAGTTATATAGTTCAAAATCGGGAATGGAAAACGGAATTGCATCCGTAAAATCCAATGCTCCTACCGCCGAAATTGTGGATGAAACTCTAAAAAACTAAAAGTATGGATCTTAAAATTAAACTTGAGCAGCTTCATCAAAAAGTCATTGGCTTAAAAGAGCAAATCGGAACTGAAGAAGCAACAAAAAACGCTTTTGTAATGCCTTTTATACAGATTTTAGGATATGATATCTTCAATCCTACAGAAGTTGTTCCAGAACATATTTGTGATATCGGGACCAAAAAAGGTGAAAAAGTGGATTATGTGATCAAAAACAATGATGAACCCATCTTCATCATAGAATGTAAGCACTGGAAAGAAAATGCAGATGCCCATAATTCTCAGCTTCACCGGTATTATCATGTCTCAAAAACACGATTCGGAGTGTTAACGAATGGTATTGTTTACAATTTTTATGCGGATCTTGAGAAGCCCAATATTATGGATGAAAAACCTTTTCTTACCATAAATCTCGAAGACCTGAAAGACAGTTCGTTAAAAATCCTGGAAAGCTTTACCAAAACCGGTTATAATCTGGAAGATATTTTAGGCTCTGCAGAAGCTTTAAAATACATCAAAGCCATTCGGAAAGAATTTGAAAAGGAGATAGAAAACCCTTCAGATCAACTGATCAAACTCTTAGTAAGCCGCTTTTTTGACAAACCAATCAATGCCAACAGACTCATTGCCTTTAAGGAGTACACTAAAAAAGCATTAACCACATCCATCAACGAATCCATCAGCTTTAGATTAAAATCTGCCCTGAGTATCAATGAGCAAATTGAAAGGCATGATGATAAAAGCATACAGCCTGTCGATGAAAACAATGAAACTCCGAAATTCATTACTACAGAAGAAGAATCTGAAGGGTTCCAAATCATAAAAGCAATCCTGAGAGAAAAAATTCCTTCAGAAAGAATCGCACCAAGAGATACCCAGTCTTATTTTGGAGTTCTGCTGGATGACAACAACAGAAAGCCGATCTGCAGGCTGCATTTTAATACAACTAATAAATATCTGGAGCTATTTCATAACGGAAAAGATGCCGGAGAAAAAATGCAGCTAAATGATCTCGATGAAATATATAATTATCGAAATGAGCTTCATCAAACTTTAGAAATCTATAATTAATCAACACTTTTACCATGAAAAAACTACTATTTACAAGCCTTATTGGCTTAGGATTACTATTGCCAACATCTTTATCTGCATCTGTGAACACAACAACTTCTAACACTGAAGTCTCAGCGAAGAAAGGCAAATCAAAAAAAAGCAGAAAAGTAAAAAGAAAAAAAGCAAGAAGTTCAAAATCATATTCAAAAAGTAAAGGATGTACTTATAATGGACATGAATTAATTGTTGGGCCAAGAGGTGGTTGTTACTATTATTCGGGAAACAGCAAAGAATATGTAGACAAATCCTACTGTTCTGGTTGTAAATAATTTGTAAACTAATAACCATGAAATATCTTATCATCGTTGCTGCACTTTGCTGCTTCATCGGAATTATCGATTTACCATTTGGATACTATACTTTCTTAAAAATTATAGTGTCTCTGATGGCACTCATCATTATTTTCAATGAAATCAGAAGCAGAAGTTTTTGGCTAATTGCCTTTATTCTCGTCTTTATCCTTTTCAATCCGCTTTTACCTGTTTATTACTATTTAAAACCTTTTTGGATCGGCATTGATATACTCGTCGGACTTTTATTCTTCTACTATTTTTTCACTTTAATTCCGAAAAAGGAGATAAAAGCATCAGAACCCATTGATGCCGAATACAAAGAAATCACACCCAAAACCAGAGATCGAATAATTAAAATAAAAAAACATGGAAACAATACAAATATCTGAAAAAATCAAGGCTCACTTCTTAAGACTCTATCAGATGGCTATCTGCGATGATGATTTCAGCACCCAGGAACTTAAAATGCTTTATAAATCTGCTGAAGAACGTGGTGTTTCACCTAAATATTTAGATGAAATTCTTCTAAACCCTATTAATTCAAAATCTTTAATCCCTGAAACTCTCGAAGAGAAAGTAGAATCGCTTTATGACCTTACCACAATGGTTTGGATGGATGGCATCGTTACAGAAAATGAATATGCAATGCTGGAAAAGTATGTAGCTATGTTTGGTTTTGTAGAAGAAAATATAAAAGATATTGTGGACTACTTTATAGAGTCTGTAAAACAGGGAAAAATGAAAACTGATATTCTTAATGACTTAAAAAATTAATCAACATGAACACAGTAACTTCCAATATTAAAAACCTCTTTCGATTAAAGCCCATTATCCCCAACGAATCTAAGGAAGAAACATCGAAACTCAATATAGAGCCCAATTCTGAATCTACAGAAGAAAGCAGAAAACGTACTTATCACGAATCCGGCTATAGAGACAGCTCCAGAAACAGCGGAAACCACACCGCCTTATCAATTTGTCTGGATGCCATTTATTCCAAATTCCAAAATGAAGAAAAAGAATTGGTAGAAAAACAGAACAAGCTGAAAGAACCTTATCTGAACGAACAAAAGAATAAAGAAACCGAAATCAAAGGACTTTCCGTCTCTTTAGACAATAAAGAAGACCAGCTAAAAAACATAGGTGAAGACATCGAAAACGTTCAGGATAAAATTGAAAAAATAAAGTTTGAAATCAATGATCTGCCAAGAAATCCTGAAGCCTACAATGTAAAAGCAACAAAAGGAGCCTCTACAAAATTTTGGATAGGATTGATCATTCTGATTCCGATAAGTCTTTACCTTTTTACATTTTATATTTCAACTTCTTATTCTGCATTTTTCAAAAGCTTTGATGCCAATGGAAATATCATTCAAAGTGTTTTGGATGCCCAGGCTTTTAATAAAGCTTGGGATGAGGGACCTTTGGAAGGCGCTTTTGTTACCCTAATTCCGTTTGTCTTTTTAGGTTTGGGATATTTGATCCATATGTTTGGAGAGAATAAAAGCTTTGTCAATTACTCTAAAGTGGCTTTGCTTTTTATTATCACTTTTGTTTTCGATGCAATTTTAGCCTACGAAATCGAATCAAAACTCTATGAATTGAACAGAACATTCAACTCCCCTCCTTTTGATCTTTCTATTGCCTTTACGAAAAATCAGTTTTGGGGAATTATTTTCGCGGGATTTATTGTTTACATTATCTGGGGGCTTGTTTTTGATTTTGTAATGAAAGAAAATAAAGAAAAAGATAAAATCAAACATGAACAAACCAAAAGGCAGAAAGACATTCTGGTCCATCAGGAAAAAATTCAGGGTTTTGAAAAACAACGGGAAGAAACCAGAAGCAATATCGGGAATATAAAAGAACTGATCGCCAAAGCAAGAGGCAGAATTGAAGAGCTTCAGAATATTATCGATGGAACTATTATTCCTACTAAAGATTACAAATTATATGCTTCGGAATATATGCAGGGCTGGATTACATTTATCAGTGAAAAACTTGCCGTTTCTCATTCCGTAAAACAGGAAATGATTGAAGAATGCAAGAAACAATATACATACAATCTTAATAAGGTTGGTGCTAATTCCGACAGTCAAAACTCCGTATACATGTCTGTTTTATAAATACCGCTATGAAAAAATTATTTTATTTATTAATATCTTCTGCACTTTTTATCCAGTGTGGAAAACACAAAGAGCAAGTTTCTGGAAACACAGTTCCTATGAGCTACTCTTCAAACTTAAAAAACTTAAATATCAGCATTCTGATAGATCTTTCAGACAGGATAGATCCCGAAAAAAATCCTAATCCTACAATGGAATATTTTCAACGGGATATTGAATATATTAAAGCTATTGATAACGGATTTTTAAATCATATTAAAAGTAAAAAAGTCATTCAGCTTGATGATCAGATGCAGGTTTTCTTTAATCCTGAGCCTTCAGATCCAAAAATGAATGAACTCACAAAAGAGCTTAAAGTTTCGTTTGATAAAAATACAACAAAGGATAATATCAATAGAGTAGAAAAAAATTACTCTACCTTGCCTTCACAAATTTACCAGTCAGCGATTCATGATAAGCAGTATGTAGGTTCCGATATTTGGGAATTTTTCAAAAATAAGGTGAAAGATTATTGCATAAAAGACAATCATCGAAATATTCTTTTCATTTTAACCGATGGATATATGTATCACAAAGATTCAAAATTTTCTGAGGGTAAAAAGACGTCCTATCTAACTCCGGAATTAGTAAAATCATTAAAACTGACTTCGTCAGATTTTAAAACAAAAATTCAGGACAATGGTTTAGGCTTTATTAAAGCTAATGATAATCTGGAAAATCTGGAAATCATTGTATTAGGAATCAATCCGGCAAAAGGAAACCCTTTCGAGGATGATGTCATCAAAGAATACTGGGAAAACTGGTTCAAAGAGATGAAAATTAAAAACTATCAGATCAAATCCGCAGATCTTCCTTCCAATCTGGAACCTGTTATCTTAAAAGCAATTTCAGGAAAATAAAAAACACTCCATATATATTTAACTATCAAAAAAAGCGGGGAAATTAATTTCCCCGCTTTTTTTTATTTTCTCAACATTTCCGTGTGCGGAATGTCGTCTTCCAAATATTTTTTTCCGGTATCTTCAAACCCGAAACCGCCATAGAATTTCAATAAATAATCCTGCGCCGAAATCCTGATTTCAGAAGTATGAAAACGATTCTCTATTGTTTCAACAGCATATTGAATCAATTGCTTTCCTAAACTTTTTCCTCGCGCTTTTTCTGTGGTCAAAACCCTTCCTATGGAAGCTTCTTCATATTTTATCCCTCTGTTGAAAATCCTGCAGTTGGCCAAAACTTCCCCATCTTCTTCCGCCCAAATATGAACCGCCTTCTGATCATAATTGTCAAGATCAGGATAAGGACAATTCTGCTCGATGACAAAAACATCAATTCGCGCTTTTAAAACGGCATACAATTCAGGAACAGTGAATTCGTTGAATGTTTTTATTTTCCAGACAATATTACTCATCAAAACTTACATTATTGTTAGCTAAAAACTCATTTGTTTTCTGGATAAAGCTCAGAATTTCTTCACCTCCGACTTTCTTTTCCGCAGAAGTCACATAAAGTTCCGGAAGATCTTCCCATGTTTTATGAAGTTCAGCTTTATAATCCTCCACATTTTTTATGGCTACATTCGGCTTTAGTTTATCCACTTTTGTAAATACAATAGAAAACGGCACTCCGCTTTCCCCACACCACTGAATAAATTCCAGATCAATAGCTTGAGGTTTATGCCTTGAATCTACTAAAACAAAAAGATTCACCAAATTTCTCCTGTTTAAAATATAATTGGTAATCAGCTTTTCAAAGTCTTTTCTGATCGATTTTGAAACTTTTGCATATCCATATCCCGGTAAATCCGTTAAATACCAACTGTCATTAACGATAAAATGATTAATAAGCTGTGTCTTTCCCGGAGTTTGTGAAGTTTTGGCAAGATCTTTATGATTCATCATTGCATTGATTAATGAGGATTTTCCAACATTAGATCTTCCGATAAAAGCATATTCGGGAATTGTAGGCTCCGGGCAATCCTGCCATTTTCCACTACTTTTTACAAACGTTGCTGTTTTAATAACCATTTCTATAGAATATTTTAGAAAAACAAACCATTAAGAAAAAGCTCTTAATGGTCATTTTTATTTTTAATTTTTAAACTTTATCTTTTATCCAGCTGTAAAGAATTTCATTGAATTCATCCGGTTTTTCCATCATTGCTGCATGACCACATTTATCAATCCAGAACAGGTCCGAATTCGGGATAAACTTGTGCATATCTTCTGCAACTTCAGGAGGTGTTACATTATCCTGTTTTCCCCAGATCAGACATGTCGGTGTCAGAATTTTAGGCAAATCATTCAGCATATTGTGCTTGATGGCACTTCTTGCCAGCATTACAGTTTTAATTCCCTTCATTCTGTCGTTTACAACCCCAAAAACTTCATCTACCAAGTCTTCAGTAGCAACTGCAGGATCATAAAAAACCTCTTCCGTTTTCTTTCTGATGTAAGAACGGTCGTTTTTTCTCGGGAAACTGTCTCCGAAAGTTCTTTCATATAACCCGGAACTTCCAGTAAGAACAAGATTTTTAACCAAATCAGGTCTTGCCAATGTTAAAATCAACCCGACATGACCTCCCATTGAATTCCCGACAATTGTTACCGGAGCTCCAATATGGCTTTCAATAAATTTTATTATATATTTTGCTAAAGTCGTAAGATTGGTATTGAGTACCGGCAAATCGTAGATGGGTAACTGAGGAACATATACTTTGAATCCTCTGTCTGAAAAAAAATCTACCATCTTATCGAAATTACTCAATCCACCCATTAATCCATGCAACAGCACCAATGAATGTCCTTCCCCCGCTTCTACAAAGGTATATTTCTTTTCTTTTTTTGTACTAAATATCATATAATGCCTGTAATAAAGCCTTGCAAAAATACAAATTAAACCTCAAAAATATTTTGAATACTCTAATTTAAAATAAAAATAACATAATAATCCGCTTTTTAGCTATTTTTTTGAAAATCTCTTTATTATGGCACAAATAGCAATAAACACAACCCTCTTCATATCAAATAATTACATCCCTAAAACTCAATCTTTAATAAAACTTATTAACATTAAGGGAAAAAGTGGGAAAAAGTGGGAAATTTTAGAAATTATTATATAAATTTGCTCCAAATGAAAAGTTTCATTGGTACATATGAGTGTAAAATTGACGACAAAGGCCGCTTAAAAGTTCCTTCATCTTTAATCAAACAGATGGAAAACTTCGACGACAAGGCGTTTGTAGTTAAAAGATCTGTGTTCCAATCTTGCCTGGAAGTTTACCCTATGAATGCATGGGATAAATTGATGGGCAAAATTAATAAACTTAACAGATTCATTAAAAAGAATGCTGATTTCATTAGAATGTTTACGGCAGGAGTAAAAACAGTTGAACTCGATAATGCAGGAAGATTACAGATCTCCAAAGACCTGACTCATTTTGCAAATCTTCAAAAGGATATTGTGATTACAAGTGCAGGAGAATTGTTTGAAATTTGGGACAAAGAAGCCTACGAAAAGGTGATCTCCACCAATGAAACCGATTTCGCCAGTCTTGCCGAAGATGTAATGGGCTCTTTCGATGAAGAATAATTACGCTGATCATTAAAAGCGAAAAAAAACACAACTTAAGTATGTATCATAACCCCGTTTTGTTGAAGCAAAGTGTAGATGATTTGGTAACGAATCCAGACGGAATATATGTAGACTGTACTTTTGGAGGCGGCGGTCATTCCAGAGAAATATTGAGCAGGCTTTCAGACAAAGGAAGATTATTCAGTTTTGATCAGGATTTAGACGCTCTTAAAAATACAATTGACGATCCGAGATTTACATTAATCAACCAAAATTTCAGATTTCTGGAAAACTCTTTATTAATGTATGGAATTTCTCAGATTGACGGAGTTTTGGCCGACCTGGGAGTTTCCTCTCATCAGTTCGATGAGGCAGAAAGAGGCTTTTCTACAAGAAGCAACGCTCCTTTGGATATGAGAATGAATGTAATGCAGGGTCTTGATGCCAAAAGAGTCATCAATGATTATGACGAAGAGCAGCTTGCTGATATTTTTTATTATTATGGTGAACTGAGAGAAGCCAGAAAATTAGCAAGAGATATCGTTCATCACAGAAAAGCTAAGAGCATTGAAACAACAGAAGACCTGAAAAAGCTATTCAGCTATCTTCCACCACATAAAGTAAATAAATTTTATGCCCAGTTATTTCAGGCGATCAGAATTGAAGTCAATCAGGAGCTCGAAGTTTTAAAAGAAATGCTTATTCAGGCATACAATGTTTTAAAGCCGGAAGGCAGATTGGTTGTAATTTCTTACCATTCTTTGGAAGACAGACTGGTAAAAAGATTTTTGAAAAACGGAATGTTTGAGGGAGAACCCGAAAGAGACATTTACGGAAATTATAAAAAAGCATTTGAATTGGTGAAGAGTAAAGCGATCATTCCTGATGACAAGGAAATCGAAGAAAACTCAAGAGCCAGAAGTGCTAAAATGAGAACAGGAATAAAGGTGTAAGGATTATCCACTCTTAAAATTCCCCTCCACCGGAGGGGTGGCGAAAATTCAGAGAATTTTTGACGGGGTGGTTAAAAACTATAATTAATAACAAAAAATCAGACAAAGTCTGTGGCAAAAAGAACAACAAATCGTCCTCAGAAAAAATTAACTTTTATAGATATTATAAAAGGTAATTTCCTGAATCGTGACGAGATCAAAATACATTATAAGTATTTTCTCCTGTTGTTTGTGTTAATGATGGCCATGATTTACAGTAACCATCTCGTCAATAAAAAAATAAAAATTGTAAATACCTTAAAAGAAGAAACTGAAGAATATAAATCACGAAACGCTTACGCACAAAGTAAGCTGATAAAAGTAAAAATGGAATCGGAGTTGGGGAAAGAAGTAGCACGAGATTCTTTGATGACCTTAGAAAATCATCCTCACAAACTGCTAATAAAACTGGACAGTACAGATGCAAAAGCCAAATGAATACGACAACAAACGTAAAAAAACGTTAAGATGGGGCTACCTCTTCGCAGTGGTAGCTTTGTGCGTGTTTGTAATGTTTTTGACAAGAATAATTATCTTACAAAACACTAATGTTCAGGAAATTAAAGACGATTACATCAATAAAAACTATCGGGAAGCTACTCTTACAGCTGCCCGGGGAAATTTATTCGCTTCCGACGGTTCAATCCTTGCCACTACAGTGATGCGCTATGACATCTACCTGGATTTCAAAACAATGAAAGATACTGTTTACACCAACAATATCGGTGCTTTAACGGATTCTTTAAGCAAAATGTTCGGAAAATCCAGAGGTGAATTCAGAAAGAAATTTGACGAACAAAGAAAAAATAAAAACCAATACTATACTTTGGTAAAAGGCCTTGATTTTGACCAATACGACAGAATCCGAAAATTCCCGATCTTTAAAAAGGGCAAAAACAAAGGCGGCTTCATTGTCGACAGAAATTACAAGCGTGAATTAGCAACCTCTGAAATCGGAGCCGGAACTATCGGAATGGACGACGGCGAACACAAAGCCGGTCTTGAAGGTGCTTTTTCAAAATACCTGAGAGGAACCGACGGAAAAAGACTGGAACAGAGAATCAACTCATCCCAATGGAAACCGATTGACTTCTGGAAAGTACAGGAGCCTATTGACGGGGAAGATGTTTACACAACATTAGATCTCAGAATTCAGGACATTGCACATTCTGCACTCGAAAAACAACTGATCAATTTCGAAGCGAAACACGGAACAGTGATTGTAATGGAAGTGGAAACAGGAAAAGTTCGTGCCATGGTTAATTTAAGAAGAGATGATGATGGAGAGTATGTCGATTCTTATAATTATGCTATAAAAGATAATATAGAACCCGGTTCCACCTTTAAAACCATCTCATTATTGGCAGCAATGGACGATGGCTTCATTGATGAAAATACAACAGTAGATGTAGGAAATGGGGTTTGGGTATATGCAAAACAAAGAATTTCAGACGGTCACGGTGGAGGAACTTATGATATTAGTGATGTTTTAGCAAAATCCAGTAACGTGGGTTCGGCAAAATTGATTACAAAATATTATGCTGACAATCCTCAGATTTTCTTAGATCATCTAAAACGCTGGAAATTATTTGATAAAATGGACATCGAGCTTCCGGGAATCACAAAGCCAAGATTTGTAACTCCGGAAAGCAAAAGATGGAATCCTGCAGCTTTAGCTTCATTAGCATATGGATATGCTTCAAATATCAACCTTTTACAATTAGCAACTTTCTATAACGGGGTTGCTAATGGTGGTAAAATGCTGAAACCATTATTCATCGATAAAATTATGAAAGACGGAAAGGTGATGTACAACGCAAAACCTGAAGTAATGGTGAATAAAATGGCATCCGAAAAGGCTATTAAAATGATGACCAGCGCTTTAACAAAGGCCGTAGAAAAAGGAACCGGAAAAAGTATTTTCACGCCCAACCTGAAAATGGCAGGAAAAACAGGAACCGCAAGATTTGAATACTGGTTGCCTGGTCCCATGAAATACCGCGCATCATTTGCAGGCTTTTATCCTGCTGATAAACCGAAATACACCTGTTATGTAATGATCAGCGAACCGAATACCGCAAAAGGATTTTACGGAGGAACGGTTTCAGCGCCGGTGTTTAAGGAAATAGCTGGAAAGACTTTCTTAAAAACACCACAAAATATTGAAAAAGAAATGTTGGTAAGCAATAAGGTAGACCTTAATAAAATGGTGAAACCTAATGTGAAAGTAGCAGTTAACAATAAGCAAATGCCCAATGTAGTCGGATTGATCGGTAAAAACGTGATTCCGCAATTGGAAAATTTAGGATATCGTGTCGATTACAAAGGTGTTGGAAGAATTACTCAGCAATTTCCGTTGGAAGGCACAACAATAAGTAAAAACCAGAGGATTTATTTATCTCTGCAGAACTAAAATATAAAGCATCAAAGAAATGCAATTAATTGAATTATTAAAAAGAATTCCAGTTTTAGAAATTCACGGTGACGACAGCTGCGAAATTTCCGAATTGGTTTTCGACAGCAGAAAGGTTACGGAAGGCTCTTTGTATATCGCAATGAGAGGAACGGTTGTGGATGGACATTCATTTATTGCATCTTCAATTGAAAAAGGAGCAAGAGCAGTCGTTTGTGAAGAATTTCCTGAAAGTTTAGGTGAAAATGTAACTTATGTTAAAGTAAAAGACTCATCTAAAGCTTTAGGACAGTTGGCTTCTAATTTCTATGGAAACCCATCTGAAAAATTAAAATTAATCGGAGTTACAGGAACCAACGGAAAAACATCTGTTTCTACCCTGCTTTTTGATGTTTTCAAAAATTTAGGATACGAATCTGCTTTGCTTTCAACCGTTGAGATCAGAATTGGAGAAAGAGTAATTCCGGCAACTCACACAACTCCGGATGTGATTACCATTAATAAAATTTTGGCTCAGGCTGTGGAAGAAGGCTGTGAATTTGCTTTCATGGAAGTAAGTTCTCACGGAATTGCTCAAAACAGAATTGAAGGACTTCATTTTAAAATTGCAGGTTTTACCAATCTTACCCATGATCATTTAGATTATCATAAAACATTTGATGAATATTTAAAGACCAAGAAAAGATTTTTTGACCAGTTGGAAGGCACAGCTGTTGCGATCACAAATGTGGATGATAAGAACGGAAATGTCATGCTTCAAAACACAAAAGCAACCCAAAGAACATACGCTTTGAAAACCATGGCAGATTTTCACGGGAAGCTTTTAGAAGTCGATTTCAACGGAATGTTGTTGAACTTCAACGGAAAAGAATTCTGGACAACACTGACGGGAAAATTCAATGTTTACAATTTATTATTGGTTTTCGGAATTGCTTCAGAACTCGGTTTTGAACAGGATGAAATTCTTCAGGCGATCAGTGAACTGAAAAGAGTTTCAGGAAGATTTGAAACCTTTAAATCTGATGGCGGAATTTTCTTCATCGTAGATTATGCACATACTCCGGATGCGTTGGAAAACATTTTGGACAGTATTAATGATATCAGAACCAAAAACGAAAGATTGATCACTGTTTTCGGTTGTGGAGGTGACAGAGATCACTCAAAAAGACCTGAAATGGGAAATATTGCCACCAAAAAATCAACGTTGGCAATCATCACTTCAGATAATCCTAGAACGGAAGATCCGGCAGCAATCATAAAAGAAATTGAAGCAGGCGTTGAACCTCAGAATTTCAGCAAATACACTTCAATTCCGGACAGAAGAGAAGCCATAAAAATGGCAATAAAGTTTGCAGAACCTAAAGATATCGTTCTCGTAGCCGGAAAAGGCCACGAAACCTATCAGGAGATTAATGGCGTAAAACATCATTTTGACGACAAGGAAACAATCAATGAGCTTTGGAAATTAATGAGTAAGTAAAATTTGATTTAAACAAAACTTATTACATCTTAAACCAGAAGAAAATGTTATACTATCTATACGAATATCTAACCAACCACGGAATTCATGTTCCCGGATTAGGGATGTTGAAATACATCTCCTTCCGGGCAGGAATGGCTGTTTTATTTTCTTTGATCATTGCTCTTGTTTATGGGAAAAGAATCATCAACTATTTGAGGTCAAAACAAATGGGAGAATTGGTTCGCGATCTCGGATTGGATGGTCAGAAGCAAAAAGAAGGAACACCTACGATGGGAGGTCTTATCATTATCATTGCTACCATCATTCCGGTATTGTTATTTACCAGGATTACAAATATTTATATCGTTCTTCTGTTAGTTTCCATGCTTTGGATGGGAGCTATTGGTTTTCTGGATGATTATTTAAAGAAAATAAAGAAAAACAAAGACGGTTTAAGCGGAAAATTTAAAATTGTCGGGCAGGTCGGTTTAGGGCTAATTGTCGGGGTTACCATGTATTTCCATCCGGACATTACTGTTAAAAGAAAATATGCAGATGCAAAGGTCGTAAACAGAAATAATGTAGAGCAAAACTTTATGCCTACCGAAAAGATTGCTGTTTCAACTGTTCCTTTTGCTAAAAATAATGAATTCGATTATAGCGGAATTTTATTTTGGATGAATGATAAAGACGCTCATGAATGGGCATGGATTGTTTTCATTCCTATCGTAATCTTTATTGTAACGGCTGTTTCAAACGGCGCCAATATTACTGATGGAATTGATGGTCTTGCGGCAGGAACCAGTGCAGTGATACTTTTAGTTTTGGCTCTTTTTGCTTACTTATCCGGAAACATCATTTTTGCAGATTACCTCAATATTATGTTCCTTCCGAATATGGGAGAAACTACCATTTTTGCAGTTGCAATGGTAGGGGCTGTTATAGGTTTTTTCTGGTACAATACATATCCTGCGCAGGTTTTCATGGGAGATACCGGAAGCTTGATGTTAGGAGGTGTTATTGCAGTTTTAGCCATTATTTTAAGAAAAGAATTGTTGATTCCTGTATTATGCGGAATCTTCTTAATTGAAAACCTGTCTGTAATGCTTCAGGTAGTCGTTTTCAAATACAGAAAGAAAAAATTCGGGTTGGAATATGCCCAAAACAATAGATTATTTAGAATGTCACCTCTACACCATCATTATCAGAAAGGCGGTTTCCACGAAAGTAAAATCGTCAATAGAATGATTATCATAGGAGTAATTTTGGCCATTGTATGTCTAATCACCTTAAAAATGAGATAAGAATTAATTTAAAAATTGAAACATTTAAGTATTTAAAAATTTTTGAATCATTTAATCTTTCAATCATTAAATCAGAATAAGTATGAAAATAGTTGTTTTAGGAGGAGGAGAAAGCGGTTGCGGAGCTGCTTATTTGGCTAAAAAACAAGGTTTGGAAGTTTTTCTTTCAGACAAAGGAGCCATTAAGGATAACTATAAGCAGTTTCTTACGGAAAATGACATTGAGTTTGAAGAAGAAAATCATAATGAAGAAAGAATATTAAATGCAGATTGGATTGTAAAAAGTCCGGGAATTCCGAAAAAAGCAGAAATTATTCACAAAATTCATGAAAAAGGAATCAGACTTTCTTCTGAAATTGAATTTGCTTCAGAGTTCACGAATGCCAAAATCATTGCGATCACAGGAAGTAATGGAAAAACAACAACGACCTCTTTAATCTATTATATTTTAAAAAATGACGGATTAAATGTAGGTTTAGGAGGAAATATCGGATACAGCTTTGCAAAACAGGTTGCCGATGAAAACCATGAATATTATGTTTTAGAGGTAAGCTCTTTTCAATTAGATGATATTCAGAATTTTAGACCTTATATTTCTTTGTTATTGAACTTGTCCCAAGATCATTTAGATCAGTACAATTACAATTATGAAGAATATGCTTTAGCAAAGTTCAGAATTACTGAAAATCAGGAAAATGATAATTTTTTCATCTACAATAAAGATGATGAGATGAGTAAAAACCTTCTTGAAAAGCTGGAGATAAAAGCGAAAATGATTCCTTTCTCAATCAAAGAGAAATTGTCTGAAGGAGGATTTGTTGCCGGAGAAAACATAGAAGTAGATTTTCAGGATAAATTCTCCATGAAAATTGAGGAATTATCACTTTTGGGAAATCATAATGTAGCCAACAGCTTAGCGGCTTCAATTGCCGGTAAGATACTGAAAATCAGCAATGAAAGCATAAGAAATTCATTAATGACCTTCCAGGCAGTTGAACACAGATTAGAATTTGTAACTGAGATTGAAGGAGTTAAGTACATCAACGACAGTAAGGCAACCAATGTTAATGCTACGTACTATGCTTTAGAAAGCATGAAAAACCCTACGGTTTGGATTGTTGGAGGTTTAGATAAAGGAAACGACTATACCGAAATTGAGGATTTAGTTAAAAGAAAAGTAAAAGCGATTGTCTGCTTAGGAATTGATAACCAAAAAATTATAAATTTCTTTAAAGACAAAAAAGAATTTATTTATGACACTTCAAGCATGGAAGAAGCAGTGAAGATTTCAAAATCACTCGCTAAAGCAGGAGATACTGTTTTACTTTCTCCATGTTGTGCAAGTTTTGATTTATTCAAAAGCTATGAAGACAGAGGTCGTCAGTTTAAAGAGCAAGTATTAAAATAACTGTAAAAAAGTAGTAATGTTAACGTATTAATGATCTTTTTATCATGAATACATTGTACATCAATACATGAATACAAAAGTATGAACGAACAAGACACAGAAAACAGATTTGAATTTCTAAAGGGCGATAAAGTACTTTGGATGGTCATTCTTGTGATCTCCATTTTCTCTATTTTTCCTGTATATTCTGCAAGTTCGAATCTGGAATATATCGTAAATAACGGGACCACAACTGGTCACGTTATCAAACATATGTTCTTTGTAGTCTTAGGATTAGCAATTATGAGAGTAGTAGGGATGGTGAAGTATGAATATGTTGGAAAGCTAAGCAGTATTTTGCTCGGTTTAATGATTGTCCTTCTGATTGTCACCATGTTTACCGGTCAAACTATTGACGGAGCGAGTGCGTCCAGATGGTTAAAAATTCCGGGAACCCCAATTTCCTTCCAGCCCTCATCATTTGCCTTTTTAATGTTGATTATTTATCTGTGCAGATACTTAACCAAAAAAATTACCCGGGAAAGGCTTCCGATTGAGAACATTATGTACATTTTCGGTCCTATTCTATTGGTCTTCGTATTGGTTGCAAAAGATAACGGTTCCACTGCATTGATGATTTTAATGGTTTCAGTAATTGTTCTTATCATTGGTCAGTTACACTGGAAATACATTGCCGGATTTATTTCCGCATCATTTGTCGCGATTGTTTTGTTTTTGTTAGTTGCTCTAAATACAAACCTGATCGGAGGAAACCGTGTTCATACATGGATGAGCCGTATCGAGACATTTACCTCGAGTAAAGCCAAATCAACGGATGTTGATGATGAGAGCGTAAAAGCAAAAAACTATCAGGTAATGATGGCAAAAGCAGCTATCGTTCACGGTGGAGTTACAGGAATGGGACCCGGTAAAAGTGCTTTAAAACAAATGCTCCCCCAATCCGCTTCCGACTTTATTTTTGCAGTCATTGTAGAAGAATATGGGGTAATTGGCGCTGCTTTTTTGATTAGTATGTATTTGATAATGATGATTCGTATCGTAATGATAGCCAGCAAGATGCCTGCTTTTTTCGGGTCTTTGCTCGTTCTCAGTCTCGGCGTGATGATTTTCATACAACTTTCTGTAAATATTGCAGTTGCTGTAAATTTAATTCCTGTAACAGGGCAACCGCTTCCATTAATAAGTTATGGAGGAACCTCAATGTTGGTAACGTATTTGCAGTTGGGAATTATTTTAAATATCAGCTCAAGAATCCAGATTTACGATGAAGAAGGAATGGGCAAAAAACAAAGTATTGCTGAAATTAATGATATAGCATAAAGATGAGCAAAAAGCTAAAAGTATTATTGTCCGGCGGAGGAACAGGAGGTCACATCTTTCCTGCCATTGCTATTGCAGACGAAATCAGAAAAAGATTTCCTGAAACTGAGTTTTTGTTCATCGGAGCCAACGGAAAAATGGAAATGGAAAAAGTTCCGCAGGCTGGCTACAAAATCGAAGGCATTGATATTTCCGGAATTGACAGAGGAAATATGCTTTCAAATTTAGGTCTGCCTTTTAAAATTTTAAAAAGCTTATCTAAATCTAAGAAGATCATTAGAAACTTCGCTCCGGATTTTGCCGTAGGAACAGGTGGCTTTGCAAGCGGTCCTGCTTTGTATGAAGCAAGCAAACTAGGAATTCCGATTTTTATTCAGGAGCAGAATGCACATGCAGGAGTAACGAATAAAATTTTAAGTAAAAAAGCAAAAGCCGTATTTACAGCTTATCCCAAAGTGGAAGGCTTTCCGGCTGAAAAAATAAAGTTTTTGGGGAATCCTATTCGTGAAAATATTGTTTCAGGAATGCAGGAAACAGCTCAGGCAAAAGAGAAAATGGGCTTGAATAAAGACAAACTGACGATTCTTTCTGTCGGGGGTTCTTTAGGTTCAAGAACATTAAATAACGGTTGGAAAGACAATTTAGAAAGCCTTAAAGAAAAAGGCTATCAATTGATCTGGCAGACCGGAAAGTTAGATTACAATGAATTGAGCAATGAGTCCCGGATCTCAGATCTCGGATCTCAAATTCAGTTGAAAGAATTCATCAAAGATATGGAAACAGCCTATTCTGCAGCAGATGTGATTGTTTCGCGAGCGGGTGCAATTGCCATTTCAGAGTTGGCGGTGGCACAAAAACCGGTTTTATTGGTTCCCTTCCCTTTTGCAGCGGAAGACCATCAAACCAAAAACGCCATGAACCTGGTTGAAAAAAACGCAGCCAGAATGGTAAAAGACTCTGAAATGCAGGAAAAATTCTGGAAAACCCTTTCAGAAATCTGCGAAAATGAAAATGTAAGAAAAGAAATGTCCGAAAATCTTAAATATTTTGCCAAGCCCAATGCCGCAAAAGAGATTGTAGACGAGATTTTTAATAAACGGTAAAAAGTACAATTGTAAAATGTATTCGGGAGAATCATAAATACTTTTTACATGAATACATCAATACAAGAAAGAGAATGAACAATTTAGAAACATATCAAAATTTTTACTTCGTTGGAATCGGAGGTATTGGAATGAGTGCTTTGGCACGTTACTTCCATGCTTCGGGCAAAAAAGTTTTGGGCTACGATAAAACCAACACCAAACTCACTCAGGCTTTAATGAGTGAGGGAATTGATATTGTTTTTGAAGATATTGTTGATGAGAAAATCGCTTCACTTCAGAAAGAAGATACACTGGTAATTTATACCCCTGCAATTAAAAAACTAGGGATTTTAGATTACTTTATTGTTAATGAATTTGAGGTATTAAAACGTGCAAAAGTTTTAGGCTTAATCACAGAAAACACAGACTGTATCGCTGTTGCAGGAACTCACGGAAAGACAACAACCTCTACCCTGGTTTCACACCTCTGTAAAGAAGCAGATTTACCTTTCTCTTGTTTCCTGGGTGGAATCTCTGAGAACTTTAAATCGAATTTCTTATACAACGGTTCACAATATTCCGTGGTAGAAGCAGATGAATATGACAGAAGTTTCCTTAATCTTTCACCGGATTGGGCGGTAATTACTTCTACGGATGCAGATCATTTGGATATTTATGGGGATAAAAGCCATATTGAAGAAGGTTTCAGACAGTTTGCCGCTTTGGTTCCGAATGATAAGCAGCTTTTTGTAAGAAAAGGAATTGAGATCGGAAGACCATCTTTAACGTATGCCGTAAACGAGGTTGCTGATTATTATTCAGATAACCTTAGAATGGAGAACGACAAAATCTATTTCGATTTCCATACGCCAGCAGAAACCGTTAAGGATTTTATCTGGGAAATTCCGGGAATTCACAATGTTGAAAATGCAACCGTTGCGCTGGCAATTTTAAACAATTTGGGTGTAGATTTCGAAACATTGAAAAAAGCGATTGCCAATTTCAAGGGAATTAAAAGAAGATATACCAAACACAGATATCAGAACGGTAAAATATATATCGACGATTATGCTCATCATCCTACAGAAATCAATGCAGTAATGAGCTCAATCCGGACCTTCTACCCTGAAAAGAAATTATTGGTGGCTTTTCAACCTCATCTTTTCAGCAGAACGAGAGATTTCGCCGATGGATTTGCTGAAAGCTTAAGCCATTCCGATGAATTGATTTTGCTTGATATTTATCCGGCAAGAGAACTTCAGGAAAATTTTGAAGGAATTACTTCAAGCTGGCTACTGGACAAAGTAACTTTAGATAAAAAGGAAGTATCAACCTTAAGCGATGCTTTCAGTAAAATAAAAGAAAAAGATTTTGATATCCTTCTCACAGTAGGTGCAGGAAATATTGATACCCTGTATGATCCTATCTGTGAATGGATGGAGAAAGGTTAGTTTAAGTTTAATAAATTAAGCGCTATGAGCGCAACGAAAATTTATCTTATGGCATAAATTTCGTTCGCAAAGGCGTTTCACTCAGCAAATGATAACAGAAAATATCTTGCGGGGTAAAAGAACACAACATGATAGAGAATGAAATTTCAAATTTAGTTTTTGATGCGGGAATGAAAATTCATCGTAAAATTGGAATTGGTCTCTATGAAAATGTATATGAACAATGTTTAATTCACGAATTAAAAAATAGTGGGCTCAATGTTGAAAGTCAAAAAGACATTAGTGTCAATTATGAAAGCTTAATAATTGAAAAAGCATTTAGAGTTGATTTATTAATTGAAAATAAGGTAATAATTGAAATAAAAGCAGTTCCTGATATTAATGACTATCATTTCTTTCAGCTTTTAAATTATTTAAGAATAACCAACATGAAGTTAGGAATGATATTAAATTTTCATTCCCTATTATTTAAAGACGGAGTAAGAAGAATAGTAAACAAATTATAAAAATATAGTCTTAGCTGAGTGAAACGCCTTTGCGAACAAAAATAAACAGTAATAACCTAAAGAAATCATTGCGAACATCGCGTTAAAGATAAAATGAAGAATAAATACAGAATATTAAAAATTGCCATTACAGTAATCATTCTAGGATTCCTGTTGAGCTTCTCTTTGAAGAAATTCAGCGGTCAGAAGATTACGGACAATAAAATTTCTGTAAAAATGAATAGTGGGAAAACTCCTGTATATTTCATTGATGAAAAAGATATTCGGGAGATTGTGAAAAAAGAAAACCCTTCCGGGAAAGTGGGTGATTTGAATATTCCTGCACTGGAAAAGAAAATCAATAATCTTCCTGCTGTTGACAGTGCTAATGTTTATTTAAACTTAAATGGGAAATTAAACTTAGATATTAAGCAGAGAGTCCCTATTTTTAGATTAAACAAAGAAGGAAGAGACTTTTATGTCGATGAAAAAGGAACCGAGTTTCCCATTTCAAAAACGTATTCGCATCCTTGTATGCTTGTAACCGGAGATGTACAGAAAGATGAATACCGTCAACTGGCGGAGCTGGTTAATAAAATTGATAAAGATGATTTCAGTAAAAAATACTTTATAGGAATCTCAAAAGATTATAAAGGAAATTATAATCTTCTAACCAGTGAGGGAAATTATAAAGTGGAAATTGGAGACTTAGATAATATTGAATTTAAAGTAAAAGGTTTCAAAGCTTTCGTAGAAAAATATCTGGTTTATCAGGATCCTCAGAAATACAACAAGATCTCTGTAAAATATCAGAACCAGATCGTCACAACTTTGAATCCGTATTTTAAAGAAAACGACAGTATTCTGAACGTAGGAAATAAAGAGCTGGCAAAAGCTTCAACTACGCCACCCGCAGTCAGGAAAACAGTGGAAGCTCTTCCCAAAGCGGTGGCAGTAAAGAAGTCAAGCTCCACTTCTTCAAAACCAAAAGCGACAACCAAGCCCAAGGAAACGAAGAAATCAGAGAAAAAAGCAACGGCTACAAAGCCGAAAGCAAAAGTTAAAATAGAATAAAAAAATCAAATCGATATAAACAAATGGAAAATCAAGAGTATTCAGTAGGTCTGGACATTGGGACAACAAAGATTGTCGCCATTGTCGGAAGGAGGAATGCACACGGGAAAATAGAAGTTCTCGGCGTAGGGAAGGCTAAGAGTCTTGGTGTTCACAAGGGTATTGTGAATAATATATCGCAAACCATTAATTCAATCAAAGCTGCTGTGTCTGAGGCACAATCCAGCGCAGGAGTTCCTATCCGTAAAGTAACGGTAGGAATTGCAGGAAAACATATCCGTTCTCTGCAGCACTCCGATTATATTATGCGTGAACATCCGGATAAATTCATTACAGATGACGACATTGAAGCATTGAAAGACCAGGTGAAAAAACTGGTGATGCTTCCCGGTGAAGAAATTATCCATGTCCTTCCTCAGGAATATAAAGTAGATTCTGAAGGTGAAATCCAAGAACCTGTCGGAATGCACGGAAAACGTTTAGAGGCCAATTTCCACGTCGTAGTCGGACAAATGGGAAGCATCCGAAACATTGCAAGATGCGTTCGCGAAGCCGGATTAGAAATGGAAGCCCTTACTTTGGAGCCTCTCGCGTCTTCAGAAGCTGTTCTTACAAAAGAAGAAAAAGAAGCCGGTGTAGCGATCGTAGATATTGGTGGTGGTACAACAGATATTGCTATTTTTAAAGACAATATCATTCGTCATACCTGCGTGATTCCTTATGGTGGAGGAATTATTACAGAAGATATTAAAGAAGGCTGTTCAATTATTGAAAAGCATGCCGAGCAATTAAAGGTTAAGTTCGGTTCTGCAGTTCCCGAATTGGAAAAAGACAGCACTTATGTTACCATTCCGGGGCTTCACGGCAGACCGGATAAAGAAATTTCATTAAAAACTTTAGCACAGATTATCAATGCCAGAGTCGAAGAAATTTTGGAAATGGTAAATACAGAATTAAAAGCTTACGGTGCTTTCGAACAGAAGAAAAAACTGATTGCAGGAATTGTGCTTACTGGTGGTGGTTCAAATCTAAAACATCTTCGTCAGCTGGCTAATTATACAACAGGTTTCGACAGTAGAATAGGTTTTGCAAATGAATATATTGCGAACGATAAAAATCAATATCTTAAAGGACCTGAATTTGCAACTTCTATTGGATTACTAATGGAGAGTTTAAAAATCAGAGATAAAAAGATTAATAGTATCGAAGAAGAACCTGTTTTGGAACAATCTCAGCCAAAAAATGAAGCTGTAACGACTCAGCCGGAAACAGTACAACAACCTGTTCAGCCGATTGAAACCGTTCAGCAACAAGAAGCTGTAGCAGCACAAAACGAAAGCAAAAGAGCGGCAAAACTGACTTTCGGACAGTCGCTTATGGAAAAAGTAAAAAAATTCTTCGAAGAAGTAGAGTAAAAATATAAATGATAGGTGATAAAAAGTAATGATTTATCTATAGTTATCACTCATCAATTATCAACTATTAAAAGAACAGTTATGGAAAATATAGGTACACAAGGATTTTCATTTGATTTACCAAAAGGAAATTCATCGATCATCAAAGTAATCGGTGTAGGAGGCGGTGGAAACAACGCGCTGAAACACATGTACGAGAAAGGAATTCACGGAGTAGATTTCGTGATATGTAATACCGATGCTCAGACATTAGATAATAACCCGGTTGCCAACAAAGTGCAGTTGGGAACAACCATCACAGAAGGTCTTGGTGCAGGTGCAGATCCTGAAGTAGGCGAAAAGTCGGCTATCGAAAGTATTGAAGACATCAAAGCAGCAATGGGACAAAATACCAAAATGGTATTCATTACTGCCGGAATGGGTGGCGGAACAGGGACCGGTGCAGCTCCCGTCATTGCTAAAGTTGCTAAAGACATGGGAATCCTTACCGTAGGGATCGTTACCGTTCCTTTCAGCTTTGAAGGGAAAAGAAGGCTTGAACAGGCAGAAAACGGTCTCGATAAACTAAGAAACAATGTTGACTCTTTAATTGTCATCAATAACGATAAATTAAGACAGCAATTCGGAAACCTCGGATTCAAGCAGGGATTCTCAAAAGCCGATGAAGTTTTAACAAATGCTGCAAAAGGGATGGCGGAAGTTATTACCGGTTACTTCGATGTAAACATTGACTTTAGAGATGCTAAATCTGTGCTTCAGAACTCAGGAACAGCATTGATGTCTACAGGTATCGCTTCAGGAGAAAATAAAGCTGAAGAAGCCGTAAGAAAAGCATTGGATTCTCCATTATTAAATGACAACAAAATCACAGGAGCGAAAAACGTTCTATTGTTGATCAGAAGTGGTGTGGAAGAGGTTACAATGGACGAAATCGGTATCATCATGGATCACATACAGAAAGAAGCAGGAAATACCGCAGATATTATTTTCGGGGTTGGAGCTGATGAAGAATTAGGAGACTCTGTAAGCGTTCTTGTCATTGCAACCGGTTTTTCAAATGACAACAAAAAATTTTCAGGACCTACTGAAAAAATCAAGATCAGCTTAAATGATACATTTGATAGCCCAAAAGCTTCACCTTTCAAAACAAGAGAGGAAAGAGGGGCAACAACAGAAGAAACACATGATTTCGGAGGTAAAAACTTGTTCAGACTGGATGATGACAATGATGCTCCACCATTCGGAACTTTGGCCACTGAAAAAAAAATGATCGTTGACAACGAAGAGGTAAAAACGGAAATAAAATTCGTTGATAAAGAGGAAGATACATTAGACAATCCTGCTCAGAACTGGAGAAATGAAGAAGAACAAGAAGAATCTTTCAATTTATTTTCTCTGGATGAAGAAGTGGAAGATCCTAATGATCTGGAAATTGAATCTTTTAAGTTTGACTTTGATAACAAAAAAGAAGAACCCCAATCCAGCACTTTCAATAATTCTTATTCAGAAGAGAAGCCGGTAGAGTTCAATTTTTTTGTAAATGAAACTATTAATGAACCTAAAGCTGATTTCGGGCAACCAAAAACAGACTTTACAGTTCCTAATAATACAATAGTTCAGGAACCTGCACAAAAGGTTGAAACTTTTTTCCAAGCTAAACAGGAAGAACCAAAAATAGAAACGAAATCAACTTTTGAAAACAAAACAGAAACTGAAATTTCAAAACCTGAGGAAGAAGAGTTCACTTTTGTGAATAAAACAATTGATCAGGATAGAGTTATTGAAAGAAGAAATAAATTAAAAGAGTTCAATTCCCGGTATCAAAGTTTTGACAGTTCAAGTGAGTTCGAATCCGTACCTGCATTCAAGAGAAAAAACATTTCTATTGATGGTAACAATGCCTCAGATCAGAACATCAATACCTATCTTTCCGATAATAACGGAAATATGCAGATCAGAGAAAACAGGTTTTTAAATAAAGATGTAGATTAAATTTAATTTGAGAATGCAGTAATTTGAGAATTTGAAAATTATAAGTTCTCGATTCTAAGGCAATTGTCACATTTCCAGATTGTTTCATTTTCAAATTTTCAAATTAATAAAAATGAGTTTAGAAAATACAATAAACGAAGCTATAAAAACAGCAATGAGAGCTAAAGACAAAGTTGCTTTGGATTCTCTTCGTGCTGTAAAGTCTCAGATACTATTGCTAAAAACGGAAGCTGTAGGAGCAGAAGTTACGGCAGAACAAGAAATTGCTATTCTTCAGAGAATGGTAAAACAGCGTAAAGATTCTTACGATCAGTTTACTGCACAGGGAAGAAATGACCTTGCAGAAGTGGAAGATGCTCAAATGAAAGTTATTGAGCAATTTTTACCAAAACAGCTTTCTGCAGAGGAACTGGAAGCAGAAATAAAAAACATTATCGCTGAAACCGGCGCTGAATCTGTAAAAGATTTAGGAAAGGTAATGGGAGTGGCATCAAAGACATTAGCCGGAAAATCTGACGGGAAAAGTATCTCGGAGATGGCTAAAAAGCTGCTTTCATAAGAGAGAGTTTAGGCTCAGGGTTTTGTATAATATTAAAACCCGTATCCCACAACGTCTATCTCAAACTATAACAAGGATATTCAACCTTTGCATATCGATTTGATTAAAGAAGCCCGGAACCAAAGGTTCCGGGCTTCATTTCTATAAAAATGACATTCTGGCAAATAAAAAAACCTATAACAAATGGTTACAGGTTCTTATTTTAATCCTCGATTAAATCCGATGTTAATTCTAAAAACATTCTGTGCGGATAAAATAAAGGGGTGAGGGAATAACACTATCAATCAGCTTTACACCGATAATAAATTCTTATATTTTAATTATAAGTTTTTTTTCATGGAGTTTGTTTTTAGAATCTATTTCAAAATTAATAAATATTTTTCAATATTAACACATATAAATCAAACATTAATGAATTTTATTATTTTTTTAATATCAAGAATAAAATCTTTATTTTGTTTAATAAATTGAATGATAGTTATTATAAATTAATAGAAAACTTAGAAAAGTTGTAAATTTGCGTAGAATTATAAAAAACAAAAAATGTATCCAACAGATTTAGTAATGCCTATGAAGGCTGAACTTACAGATAAAGGCTTCGAAGATTTGACAACTCCGGCTCAGGTAGAAGAAGCATTAAAACAGTCAGGAACCACTCTATTGGTTATCAATTCTGTTTGCGGATGTGCTGCAGGTGCTGCAAGACCGGGAGTAGTATATTCTCTGACAGGAGATAAAAAACCTGATCATTTAACAACTGTTTTCGCCGGTTTCGACACAGAAGCTGTGGTAGAAGCAAGAAAACATTTAGCACCATTCCCTCCAAGCTCTCCTTGTGTAGCTTTATTTAAAGATGGTGAATTGGTTCATATGCTGGAAAGACATCATATCGAAGGAAATCCTGCAGGAGCTATAGCGGCCAACCTTCAGGCAGCTTATGATGAATATTGCTAAGAAACAATAAATCTAAATATCAGACCGTTACAAATTTTGTAGCGGTTTTTTTATTTATCGCTCCAAAAAATTCTCAGAAAATCCAAATATCATTATATTTGTTGAAATGGCAACAAAAGCACTATTCAATACTGTGGTCAACTGGTTCATCCGCCAAAGGATGGATCAGATTCAGAATTTTATGAATCATCCTATTGAGACTCAGAAAGGGGTCCTTTTTTCTCAACTGTTTCATGCTGAGGATACGGAATATGGTAAAAAGTATGGATTCAATTCCATATCAAGCTATCAGGATTTTAAAAATAAAGTTCCTATCGTTACGTATGAAGATTTTGAGCCTTATATTGAAAAAGCAAGACAGGGACAAAAAGATGTAAGCTGGCCGGGATACATTAAATATTTTGCGAAATCATCCGGAACTACCAACGCGAAGAGTAAGTTTATCCCTATATCTGATGAGAGTCTGGAATACTGCCATATGAAAGCCGGAAAAGACATGGTTTCCATTTATGCCAACAATCATCCGGAAAATCAGCTTTTCAACTATAAAAATTTACGTTTAGGAGGAAGCTCAGAATTATATGCTGATTTTAACACCAAATTTGGCGATTTATCTGCTATTTTAATTGATAATTTACCGTTCTGGGTAGAAATTACCACTACGCCAAGTAAGAAGGTTTCTTTGATGGGAGAATGGGAAAGCAAGCTTAAAGCAATTACCTCAGAAGTTAAAAATGAAGATGTAGGAAGCATTCTTGGGGTTCCGAGCTGGATGATGGTTCTTTTACAAAGAGTATTAAAGGAAACTGAAGTTAAAAACATCTCGGAATTGTGGCCGAATCTGGAAGTATTTTTTCACGGCGGAATAAGCTTTAAACCCTATAAAGAACAATTCAAACAGATCATAGGAAAAAATATTAATTACTACGAGATCTATAATGCCTCTGAAGGCTTCTTCGGCATTCAGGATAAGCCCAATAGTGATGAAATGCTACTGATGCTAGATTATGGCATTTTCTATGAATTTATCCCTATGGATGAGTTTCATTTTTCAAATCCGAAGGCAGTAAGTCTGGAAGATGTGGAAGTGGGGAAAAACTATGCAATGGTAATCACCACCAATGGTGGTTTATGGAGATATTTAATTGGAGATACGGTTGTATTTACGTCAGTAAATCCTTTCAGAATAAAGATTACAGGGAGAACCAAACATTATATCAATGCTTTTGGTGAAGAACTTATGATTACCAATGTGGAGTCTGCACTTACCCGGGCTTGTGAACTCACAAACGCAAAGATTACAGAATTTACTGGAGCCCCCGTTTTTATGAAAAATAATGAAAGCGGCGCCCACGAATGGATATTTGAGTTTTGTGAACATCCGAATAACCTGGATCAATTTATTGATATTTTTGATCAGCATTTAAAATCAATAAATTCCGACTACGAGGCTAAAAGGTATAATAATATGACCTTAAAAAGACCTATTGTACATATTGCAAAAGAAAATTTATTCTATAACTGGCTGGAATCCAAAGGTAAACTTGGAGGACAGAATAAAGTTCCAAGACTAAGCAATGACCGGGAATACATCGATCCTTTACTGGAAATGAATAAATAAAATAAAAAACCGCAGTGATTCTGCGGTTTTTTTTATTTTTTCAAGTCTTCTTTTAGCTTTTTGGCTCCGGTTTCCACTTTCTCAGCTCCTTTTGCCGCGGCATCTTTTACATCTTTGCCAACCTCTTGAGCTCCAGATTTAATATCCTGAGCTGCATTATCTATTTTATTGCCCGTTTCTTCTACCTTTTCGTGTATTTCTTTTTTCGTTTCATTGATTTTAGTAGAATCTACTCCTGTAGGAGTTTCAGTAACAGTAGTGGTAGTTGTTGTCACAGATCCGTCCGGATTTTCCACCTGTTCTGTTTTGGTAGTGGATTTAGTACAAGAAATTACTAAAATGGAAATAGCGAATGCTGATAAAATTTGTTTTTTCATATTTATATAATTTTAGTTTTGTTCAATTTTTACTTCTGGAGATTCTGATGCTTTCTGCCGTTTTTCTTCACTGGCTTTCTTCTTTTCCTCTTCCTGCTTCTTCTTATTTTCTTTCTCCAGCTCCTCTGCAATTCTTTTTTCTTCTGCCTGAAGCTTCGCAGCCTGTTTTATAGAATCCTGATATTGCTGGGAAGACATTTTAATTTTCATAATCACAGCTTCAGAGGTGGCTCCTGCAGAAAAAGAATCTATTGCCGTAGTATCATAATCAGCCTTCAAGTCCTGTGAATTATCAACAGACACAGGTTCTTTGTTTGAACATGCACTTAAGATCAATAAAATAAGTATTGCCGAGAAAATATTTTTCATGAAACTAATTTAATAGAAATTCTGCAATTACCGGATAATGATCCGATAATTTAACTGAATGATCTACTTTATAGCTGAGTGGGATAATTGATTTTGAACTAAATATATAATCCAGTCTAAGTGGAACTTTATAATCATGAAAACTCGTAGAAATGCCATTTCCTGCGCTTAAATAAGCATCCTGAAGATCTTTTCCTAGATTATAATATTCATAGGAATTGGGCACGGAATTAAAGTCTCCTGCCAAGATCACAGGATATGGTGACAAATCAACAACCTTTCTGATTTTTTTGATCTGATTTTCGTGAGCCCGAAATGTCGGAATCATATGTGAAAGAAGTGTACTCAATTTGTTTTCCTTTCCCATATCAGCAAAATTAAACATGCCTTTATTTAGCCTGAATGGTTCCAGGTATACATTGACCACGCGGATAATTTTTCCGTTGATATCTACATCCGCATAAAAAGAATTTCCTCTTGATTTGTCGGTAATCAACTCTTCCTGTCTCACGATTCTATGCTTTGTTTTTAAGATAACCGTAGGATATTTCACCATATCTTTTCGCAAAGCTGTATTTGTATCTTTTTCCTGTACCAATATAATATCCGCATTTTGATCTCTGATATATTTTTTCACTTTTTCCCATCCAAAATCTCCATATTTAACATTAAAAGTTAAGACTTTAATATCTCTTATGCTTTTCACATTGTCAGTTTTAGGAGAAAAATTGATCCATCTTCGGATAGGATTCAAAAAAACAAGCGTTCCCAAAGCAAATACTAAAGCCAGCTTTTTTCTTTTAAAAATCCAGATAATTGTAAATAAAATATGAATACCTATAAGATATGGAAACACCAGAGAAAGCAGATTCAAATTCCCGAGTAAATTAGGTGCAATCCAAGCGTTTCCTAAAGTACATAACAATAGAATAGCAACAAGGATATGAAAAAAAAGCAATATCTGGTTTGGTTTCATGAAAAACGGTGTAATCACATTTGTTTTAACAAAAACCCTACCAATTGAATTTATTTAACTTTTTTTATGATTTAATTCTCTAATTTAAAGGTAGATACAACAGGGAAATGATCAGAAATCTGTACACTACGATCTACTTTATAACTCATCGGCTGTATTGATTTTGAAGTGAAAATATAATCAATACGTAATGGAAACTTGAAGTCATGAAAGCTTGTACCGCTTCCTCTCCCGACTTCTACAAAAGCATCTTTAAGATTATCCGAGACTTTATAATATTCATAAGAATTGGGTACAGAATTAAAATCTCCAACTACAAATACAGGATAAGGAGAATCTTCTATTTCTTTTTTTATAACTTCTACCTGATCCTGATGGTTTTTAAAATTAGAGAGTAATTTTTTCAGAACATTCTTCGTCTTTGTTTCGTCTTCCTCTTTATTTCCATTGAGCTTTACCATATCCTTTACAATACCGAAAGACTCTAAATGCACATTGATGCATCGGTAAATTTTCCCTCGAATGTTAAGATCTATTACCTCACACTGCGCTGTGATATCTTTATTCTCTAATCCTTCAAAAAGATTTTTGTGATTTACTATTTTATATTTAGAATAAAGGGCAAGAACCGGAATATTCTTTTCCCCTGAAAGATTTTTAAGCTTAAAATTAGAATCGGAAGGTTCCTGTAAGAAAACCACATCCGCATTCTGCCGGTCGATATAATCTTGTATTTCATCTACACCAAATTTCCCACCCTTCATGTTTAAAGAAACAATCTTCAGATTCGCTTCCTGATCTTTTTCTGATGAAAAATTAATCCATCTGATAACCGGTTTAAAAAACAACAATCCCAATAGAAAAAATATAAAAGCACGTTTTTTCCAGCTTATGATCCAGAAAAGGGTAAGCAAAATATAGGTACTGATCAAAATAGGAAAACCTAACGAAAGCAAATTGAACCAAGGAAATACTTTAGGGGGAACAAAACTGTTTATCAATACTCCTAATAAGAGAATGAATATTCCTAGATGCAGTATGAAAAGGATGAGACGAAAAACTTTCACAGACTGTTTTTAATTAAATCTATATAAATGCTTTTTCCAGATTCTGGCTAAAATCCATCCTACCAAAGCACCGCCAACATGAGCAAGATGGGCAATTCCCCCACCATTTCCTGAAACGCCTAAATAGATAGAGATAACGATCAAAATGGGTACCACATATTTTACTTTCATAGGAACCGGAATAAACATAATTCCAATTTTTGCATCCGGATACAATGTTGCAAAAGCAGCAATAACTCCGAAAATTGCACCAGACGCTCCTACCATTCTCCCAAAATAAATTCCTGCCAAATTCTGTTCCTCTTCATTCTGAATTAATGTTTTATTTGGATTTTCTATCAATGAATTCAGAAAATCTTTTGCATCAATATTCATGGACTGAAGTTGTGAAACTAATTGCTGAACCTCGATAAAATTCCAAAGATTATATAGAAAAAAAGCTCCTAAGCCACTCAGAAAATAAAGAATTAAATATTTTTTATCTCCTAATCTGTATTCTAAAATAGGTCCAAAGCTATAAAGTGTCAACATATTAAATAAAATATGCACTAAATTTCCATGCATGAACATATGGGTAATGATCTGCCATGATTTAAAATTTGGAGAAAAGGGATAATATGCAGAAAGAAAATAGTCCAGCTGCGGTAAAAAATATGAAGCAACAAATACTATAATATTTATAATAATAATATTTCTTGTAATCGGTGGTATGCTATTAAACATCTTTAAAATTTGTTTTTAAAATCATTGAACGGAACTTCATAGAAACATCTTTTCCCATTGGGAAGAAACTCCGGAAAACCTAATGCCGTAAAGTCCTTAATAAGCTGTTCTGCATCTTTTTTATAAATAAAATCGAAACGTGATTTAGACTGCATTTTATTCCATTGATTCTGATAAAACTGCATAAACTCTTGTTCTGTCTTATATTCCAGAATATCAAAAAGATTTTCCAGAAACTTCATCACCTGGGTTTCCTTCAATCCCTCAGGAACAGCATCTATCCGCAACACATTTTCATGTGCGATACTCATTTCAAAACCAAGCTCGGGAAGATATTTTTTAATTGATTTATACTTATTTTTCTCAATTTCATTCATATGGTATTCCAGAGAGAAAAGAAGGGCGTGGCTCAGAGAGTATCCTTTTTTATCAGACTTATTGTTTTCAGAAACCGTCAGCCTATGCATTCTTCCCAAATCGAGCATCAGGGTTCTGTCTCCTTTATTGAAAAGCCAGTATCCATTAGGCAGCCTCATCAGATCTTCATCAAAATCTTCATCTTCGAACAGGTTGATTTTCGATGGCTCTGCAGCAATATTCTGATGGTACATTTCTGCCAGATTCTGAATTTCAGCCTGTTTTACCGCTCCTTTTTCTTCCAGAAAGGGATTGTAATCTTTATCTACAATAATCTCCGGCATTTTAATAAATCCGCTTCCTCCCCCACTGTTACTTTTACTTGGAAACGTTTTTTGCAACATTTCGTCCAGCTGTGGATCTTTCTCAAAATCAAGACTCGGAGCTATATTATAAATTCCCAACGATCTTTTAATCGTAGAGCGCAATAAAGCAAAAATCAGATGTTCGTCTTCGAATTTCACCTCTGTTTTTTGAGGATGAATATTAACATCTATTTTCTCTGGATCAAGATCTAAAAACAGGAAGAATGTCGGAATATAGCCTGGTAAAAGCAACCCTTCGAACGCTTCCTGAACAGCTTTATTGAAATACGGGCTTTTAAAATATCTTCCATTAACAAAAAGAAATTGCTCGCCTCTTGTTTTTTTGGCTCCTTCGGGTTTAGCAACAAATCCGTGAAGTTTGCACCAGATAATATCTTCTTTAATCGGAATTAATTGCGGCTGTAGCTTTCTTCCAAAGATATCAACAATGCGCTGCATCTGGCTTCCTTTTCTCAGTCTGAAAACAGCTTCGTCATCATGGAATAAAGAAAATTCCAAATTTTCATGCGCTAAAGCCACCCTTTGGAATTCGTCAATTACATGTCTGAACTCGATATTATTATTTTTCAGAAACTTTCTTCTTGCAGGGACATTGTAAAATAGATTTTTAACTAAGAAATTAGATCCATCTGCTGTCTGTACAGGATCCTGAAACTGGAAAACTCCTCCTTCAATATAAATATTGGTTCCAATGGTCGAATCTTTTTGTTTTGTTCTTAATTCAACCTGGGAAACTGCTGCAATGGAAGCCAAAGCCTCGCCTCTAAAACCTTTGGTGACAATTTTAAAAATATCTTCCGTACCCCGGATTTTTGAGGTGGCATGTCTTTCAAAAGCCATTCTTGCATCGGTTTCAGACATTCCCTTTCCGTCATCTACAACCTGGATAAGGTTTTTTCCTGCATCTCTTATAATCAATTCCACTTTTGTAGCATCTGCATCTATTGCGTTTTCCAAAAGTTCTTTCACAATAGAAGCAGGCCGTTGCACGACTTCTCCTGCTGCTATCTGATTGGCTACATGATCCGGTAAAAGCTGAATAATATCTGACATAAAAAACGAAAATCAACTTACAAAAATAGGTAATGAAAACGGGAATAAAAACTTTCTGCCCCCGAATTAAAATTTAATTATTAACATATCAACAACCTAGCCAGCCTGATACATAAGCCAAATTGACAATACAATTGTGTTTTCTTAAAAAATACAATCCCCCAATTGCATTATACAATTGGGGGATTGATTCACAGCTAGTTTACACAAAATTAATACTGAAGTATCTTATTTTTACTATTAATCTTCAAATACAAGTTTTCTTTTTTCTTTTCTCTTGGGAATTCCGTGGATTTTATCATACAAATACGCCAATAGATTAGGTCTTTTATAAATCTTTGAGTACCTGTATTTTGTATTGAAATGTCTTATATGAATTTTATAGGCGTCATAGCCAATTACAATAAGAAGACACACACTTATAACATAAAAAACTCTAAACTCCAGATAGTAATAGGTAAGTCCGGAAAACACCGCTCCCAAAACATAGGCCAGCATAATGCTCGTTAATAGTTTAGCTCTTGCAATAAGTTCCGGATTCTTTCTATATTTTTTTTGGGTAAACATAGAAAACAGAATTCCAAGGTCGGTAGTTGTTCCGGTAAGGTGTGTCGTTTTCACAGAGAAATTGGAAATACTTGCCGTTAATCCGTTCTGAAGCCCCGTTGCAAATAACATTAAAGCAACCAAAGCTTCCGTTTCCTCCAACGTTTTCCGGTAGAAAAGCTGACCGTAAATTCCGACAAACAACAAGCATATGATCTCTAAGACAATAGGCATTGCATGAGCAAAATATTTACTCTTTTTATTAAAATTGATAACAATAAAATTAGACAGGAAGCTTCCAAAGAAAAACAGAAAAATCCATCCTCCGACTACAGCTACCTGAGTCCAGTTTCCTTTACTTATTTCCGCAGCCAAGATAGCGTAATGCCCGGTTACGTTTGATGTAAATGAGAGAAATATCAGTAGAGAAGCTATATTTATAGTTCCTGCCGTAAAGGCTGTCAACGTTCCCAGTTTTATGTTATCTCCCAACGTTCTGCTGTTACTATAATTTCTTAACATTTTATTATCTTTTTAGAAAATTAGAATTAGGCAAAAATCTCAGCAAGCCTTCCTCTTTCCGGAAGCCTTTCATGAACTTCAATTTCTATTTCCCAGGATTGAAGGTTTTTACATTTTTTGATATAAGGAATAAGATTGAACTTCCCTTTTCCTTTACTTTTTACTGATGAGCTATAGTAAGCTTCTTCAATACGTTCTGCTTTTATATAATTATCGAAAGTTCTCTGAAAACTTCCGGTAAAAACATCACAGACAATCTTTTCTATAAGATGCGAATATTTGTTTTTAATGATTTCGTAGGCATCATTAAATTCCTGTGGCTTAATTTTATTAAAAATCGTGTTCTTGGTATGAAAGAGAAGATCGCGAATAGAGTCTCCCATTTCATAGCCTGAAACCAAAAAAACAGTATATTGATTTTGATCTTCAGAAGCATTTTTTTCTTTAAGAACTTCCTTTAAAATATTTAAAGATTCAAGAGAATAATCTGTGGCTATTAAAATTGCTTTAGTCATATTTTAAGATTTAGTTTTGTGTTGTCTTATTTTGATGATACAAAACTAGAATGACCAAATTAGAAGCTCTTTGGAATGGAATTAAAATGTCATTAAAGAGATTAGAATCAGATTAGAAAATTGTTAAGTCTTATTAATATTAACAATCTTATGCCTGCTTTTCTTCAGTAAAAACGCTGTAAAAATTAGGAAAACGAAGCTGCACCGTAGTTCCCTGGTTCTCGTGTGAACTTACAATCAGTTCGCCATGGTGCATTCTCACGATATTTCTCGCCAGAGGAAGGCCAATTCCGTAACCCTCGTAGTTTTTTGTATTGGAAGCACGGAAAAAGGGATCATAAATTTTATTCATTTCCTCCTCAGGAATCCCGATTCCGTTATCTTTTACAATGATATAAACATCAGAATCCGTTGCTCCCAAAGAAACTTTAACCTGCTGAAAATTAGAATATTTACAGCCATTCTGAATTATATTAGTAACCGCAAGATGAAGCAACTGTTCATTACCCTGAACTTTCAGTTTTTTCGGATTATCCGGTAACATACTGATGTCTAAATAGATATTATTCCTTGAATCGATTCTTCGCAGGGTTTCAATAACATCCCAAAGAAGTTGATCAATTCTCACCTTATCCATCTTCTGAATCTTTCCGTCAAAACCGGTTTGGGCAATCATCAGAAGCGCCTTGATTTTTTTATCCAGCTTTTCGGCTTCATCCAAAATGATTCCAAGAGTTTCCTTGTACTCATCATTCGTTCTGGAAATCGAAAGAGCAACATCCGCTTCTCCCATAATGGATGTCAAAGGAGTTCTCAATTCATGGGAAACATTGCCAATCAGATGATTTTGAGTTTCAAAAGATGTTTCAATACGGTTGAGCATTCCATTAAATGTATCAACCAATTCATTCAATTCCTTATTATCCGGTTGAGGCTCAAGGCGTAAATGAAGGTTTTCAGAACTTATTTCCTTTACCTTTCCCGTGATTTTTAAAATCGGTTTGAATAAAGTTTTAGATAAATAAAAAGAGAAAATCATACTAAAGAACAACGAAAGTACGATACATGTTATCAAAGTCCTTTTCAAAAAGCCTAAATAATAAACCACGTAATGATTTTTTGCCGAAGCTATCGCAATATAGTTCTTATCATCGTGCCTGAAAGTCTGTCCAATATAGTAAAACTCTTTATCATTATAATTCGCTTCGCCATTTCTCGCAATACTCTTGAAAAAATAATCCGGAATATGAATTTCCTGTGAAATTTTATTATAATTAGAATCCGTCGGGATTGCAAAGACATAATCGCGTTCCATCGGAAGCTCTTCATCATTCAGACTATTTAAAATATAGTTTTCAGGAAGATCAAGATCATCTTTACTTTTTTCTATCTGGACAATCGTAGTCGTACGGATTTTTAATAATTCATAAAACCTTTGATGTGAAAAGTTGACAATTGAAAAGTATACCAATCCACTGAACAGCAATATGATGGCAGTAAAAACCAACATCAGAAGCACCATAGTCTTGGTCTGATTTGTGACAACTTTATTAAACATTCATTAAGATTTTTTCAATACATAACCCATTCCTATCACGGTATGGATCAATTTATTATCTTCCTGGTTATCCAATTTTTTTCTTAAATAATTCACATAAACATCCACAACATTGGTTCCCAATTCGTAATTCACACCCCAAACCGCTTCCAAAACTTCTGTTCTCGAAATTACTTTTTCAGGATTATTTAAGAAATATAATAATAATTTATACTCCGTGGAAGTCAGTGAAATTTCCTCTCCGCCACGCGTCACTTTCTTCGTGTAATCATTCAAAATCAGGTCTGAAAATTGAAAAACATGTTCATTATCAATTTCAGGCTCAACGACTTCTGGGGCACTTCCATTATTGCTTCGTCTCAGCAAAGACTTCACACGAGCCACTAACTCTATGAATTTAAATGGTTTAACTAAATAATCATCTCCTCCATTTTCCAGTCCAAGTACAATATTTTCGGAAGTTCCCAATGCTGTTAAAAATAAAATCGGGACATGCTGATTCGTTTTTCTGATTTCCTTACAAACATCCAGCCCATTCATTTCAGGCAACATGATATCCAAAATTACCAAATCAAAATCGTTTGCCTGAACCAGTTGTACACCAGTACGTCCGTCAAAAGCCACAGAAACTTCATATCCGTTTTCCTGAAGCCCTTTTTTAATAAAAGAGACAACGCTTGTTTCGTCTTCGATGAGGATTATTTTTTTCATTTGAAATAAGGAATTAGACAAAAATAGAAAATTTATTTGGTTGAAGGGAAAACGAAAATTGATGAGAGGAAAATTTACACACAAAAAAAGCACACTACAAACAGTGTGCTTTCTCTTTAACAAAATTGAAATATCTAAAAACCGAGATCCAGCAACATCTTCGTATCGGCTCTCTCGTAAGGAGAATCTATTACCGGAATATGCTGAAAACCTAATTTTTCGTAAAGCTTAATGGCAGGAACCAGGGAAGAGTTAGTTTCAAGAAAAACTTCTTTTGCTTTCAATTCCTTAGCTTTATCAATCAGCTCCTTACCTATCAGATAACCGAGCTTTTTTCCCTGAGCTTTCGGACTTACCGCCATTTTTGCCAGTTCAAAAATCAGCGGTTCATCAGACGTTTTGATCAGTGCACAGGTTCCCACAACTTCTTCATTTAAAAGAGCAAAAACAATATGCCCGCCTTTATTGATGATATAATCTTCCGGATTATCGAGCATTTTGTAATCGCTCGCTTCCATTTTGAAAAAATTACTGATCCACTCTTCATTCAAATCTCTGAAATTCTGCTGATACTTCGGATCATATTCAACAATTTTCACTTCATTATTATTATCGTCCATTGTTTATATTTAATTTAAAATCTGTTTTTTATCATTTTCCCCAGCTTTTCCAGGTCACTTTCTACACGGTCTGTCCATTCCATAGCATAATTCAGGCGCAAACAATTCTGATACTGATTATACTGCGAAAACATTCTTCCGGGAGCAAAATTGATCTTCTGGCTAAAAGCTTCATCATACAGATCTTCCGTACAAATTCTTTTATCCAGTTCAAGCCAGAGCATAAACCCTCCTTTCGGATCTGAAACCTTTGTATTATCCGGAAAATAAGCCGCAACGGATTTTTGGATCTGAAGATAATTGGAATACAGTTTTTTTCTGAACGTTCTCAAATGATGATCGTAACGACCATGTTCCAGAAAATCCGCAATCACATCTGAATACAGCGACGGGCTGCAAACGGTCTGAACCAGCTTCTGCCGGATAATTTTATCTTTGAACTTTCCCGGAGCAACCCAGCCAATCCGGTAACCCGGAGCCAAAACTTTAGTTACTGAGCCAATCCACATGACCAACCCTGCTTCATCATAATATTTGCATGGTTTGGGCCTTTCTGCTCCAAAATAAACGTTCCCATAGATATCATCTTCAATCAAAGGAACATTGTATTCAGTAATTAATCTAACTAATTCTTTTTTATGTTCATCCGGCATCTGAAAACCTAACGGATTATTAAAATTTGTCACAAAACAGCACGCAGATAACTTCGGGAGTACTTTTCTTAACTCTTCTAAATCCACTCCCAGAACCGGATGTGTCGGAATTTCCACAACCTTTAATCCCAATAATTGAATTGCCTGTAAAATCCCAAAGTAAACAGGACTTTCCACAGCTACCCAATCTCCGGGTTTGGTAACCGCCATCAGACAATTATATACAGCATTCATCGCTCCTGAAGTAATGACAAGATCATCTTCCGTAATTTTTCCCTCTAAAACCATTGCCCATTTTGCAATTTCGCGACGAAGATGCTCACTTCCCTGAACCGGTTCATAGTCAGTACCACTGTCATTTTTACTTTTAATGACATTGATCATCGATTTTTTCAGCTTAGGTAATGGAAGAAAACTTTTTCCGGGAATTCCCAGGGCAAACTGGGTAACATCTGTTCCTGCAATCGTCCCGAAAACCTTATCAATAAGATCTTCCGGCGCTTTCTGAGATTCTGAAACCTTTATTTTTGCAACTGAAGGAAGTGCCAGTTTCCGTTGTGAGGTCTGACTTACAAAATAGCCATATTTCGGACGGGATTCCACCAAAGAACGACTTTCAAGCTCCATATAAGCCTGTTTTACTGTATTCAGGCTTACATTATATAGTTTTTGAGCGCTTCTCAAAGAAGGAAGCCTGTCTCCGAATTGTAACGTTTCACTTTTGATCTGCTCTGTAACAGATTTTGCAATTTTGAGGTATAGAACGTCTTTAGCCATACAAATCTCTTTACGTAAATTTACGATTTTAAGAAGTTCATTTAATCATTGAGCCAGCCAACCATCCTTTGAATATTATATTTCAGCTCAGCCGGATCTGTGAAATTTTCTGAATGATTCCTTTTACAGTAGTTAATTGCCTTTGCCTTAAAATCTTCCCTTTCATTTTCCACTAATTCCGGATTGTCATAAATTTTAAAATCAATCTGTTTATTTTTATTCATTATAAGACTAGCAAATCCCACCATCTTATTCCCTTTTTTTGTCAAAAGAAAAGGAATTCCAAAGTTTTCATTAATCTTATTCAATCCGAATTTCTGAAGAAAAAGATTCTTTAGTTCTAAAATATCTGTTACATAGACTTCGGCATAGTGAAGCCGATCCTGATGTTGAAGAGTCGTTTCCATAATACTACCTGCTTTACTTTAGCAAATGTATAGAGTATTCACAACTGGACACAGATACAGAAGTTTGTATTTTTATGGATACAGATTTTATTTTTCCATGAAACAGGAAAGGTAAAGATTTAAGAAAAGGCACAAAAACAAAAAACCCTCCGTAATCAAATTACAGAGGGTTTTAGTACCCCAGGCGGGACTTGAACCCGCACGCCAAAAGAGGCACAGGATTTTAAGTCCTGCGTGTCTACCAGTTCCACCACCAGGGCATGGTGTGGAGCGAAAAACGGGATTCGAACCCGCGACCCCAACCTTGGCAAGGTTGTGCTCTACCAGCTGAGCTATTTTCGCAAAACTGTGCGGATGAAGGGACTCGAACCCCCACGCCTCTCGGCACCAGATCCTAAGTCTGGCGTGGCTACCAATTACACCACATCCGCGTTACTAACTGAATTGTTTTTAAAGATCGTCTCTCGTTTTCAGTGGTGCAAAGATAGAAGAAATTCTTTTACCTCCAAAATTTTCACGAAAAAAAATTAAAATTTTGCATTTTTTTTTTCTCGTAGCCTTTATTACGATTCATTTTATTACTTTTACATCGTTAATTATTATGATATGGAATTACAAGGAACGATAAAGAAACTTTTTGACGCTCAGACGTTTGCGAGCGGGTTTCAAAAGAGAGAAATGGTTATTTTGACTCAGGAACAGTATCCACAGCCTATAAACATAGAATTTCTGTCTGATAAGATCAGTTTATTAGATAATCTTAAAGAAGGAGAAAATGTAAAGGTGGGAATCAATATCAGAGGAAGAGAATGGGTTTCACCTCAGGGAGAAACCAAATACTTCAACTCTATTACAGGATGGAGAGTAGAAAAAGTTTTTGATAACGGTTCTGAGCCTACACAGGCTGCACCTTCTCATTCTGCAGCTCCGGTTTCAAATGAAAATCCTTTTGCCGGAGATGACGACGATGATTTACCTTTTTAATTAAAAAGATACTACTGAAAATATCAATCCTGCTTTTTAAGTGGGATTTTTTTTCCTGAATATGATTCGACTAGACGAACATGAGATTTCATTTCCCGATCCTGAAATTTACGACGGACACGAAGGTATTATTGCTTTTGGCGGAGATCTGTCAATAGAACGGATCTGGTTTGCCTACCAGCTGGGAATTTTTCCTTGGTATAACCCGGGAGAAGAAATTCTTTGGTGGTGCCCTGATCCCAGATTTGTTTTATTTCCTGAGGAACTGAAGGTTTCAAAATCAATGAGAAAGATATTAAACCGAGGAATTTTCACATTTTCGGAGAATCAAAATTTTATAGCAGTTATCAAAAATTGCCAGGAAATCAGCCGAAGAGGGCAAACAGGAACGTGGCTTTCGGATGAGCTAATGGAAACTTTTATTAAGTTGCATGAATATGGTTTGGCGAAAAGTATTGAAGTCTGGCAGGATGGAGAATTAGTGGGCGGATTTTATGGTCTTCAGATTGGAAATGTTTTCTGTGGCGAAAGTATGTTTGCAAAAGTAAGCAACGCTTCCAAAGCCGGATTTATTCATTTTATTGAAGCTAATAAAAACTTAGAATTAATTGACTGCCAATCTCATACAGAACATCTCGAAAGCCTGGGCGCAAAAATGATTCCGAAAAAAGAATTTTTAAAAATTTTACACCAAAACAATGAACGCAGATAAAGAAAAATGGGTTCTTTTGATAATACTAAGCATTATCTGGGGGTCTTCTTTTATTTTAATCAAAAAATCTTTGGAACATTTCAGCCCGTATCAAGTCGGAGCTTTAAGGGTTTTGATAGCCGGAATTATTTTAATGCCTATTGCGATTTCGAAATATAAACTATTCCCGAGAAAACATTTAAAATGGTTGATTTTAGCTGCATTGACAGGAAATTTTATTCCTATGTTTTTATTTCCTATCGCAGAGACTGAAGTTAGCAGCAGTATCGCAGGAATCATTAATTCTATGATGCCTATTTTTGTGATTATTGTAGGTGCTTTGGTTTGGAAGTTTGAGACAACAAAGCAACAGATTTTCGGGACATTGATCAGCTTTACAGGTGTTTGTTTATTGGCTTTTGGCGGAGATGGTGAAGGCGGAAAATTTAAATTAATTCCTATTTTACTGTTATTACTGGCAACCTTATGCTATGCCATGAGCACCACAACGGTAAAATCCAAGCTTATGGAAGTTTCCTCTACTGTCTTATCTGCTTTTGTGTTTTCATTCGTATTGTTTTTCCCATCGATTATTGCCTTAACATTCTCCGGGTTCTTTTCAACATTCAGTTTTAATGAAAATAATCTAACGGGATTGATGTTCGTAAGCTTGTTATCCATTTTCGGAACCGGACTAGCCATGATGATGAATTATCGTCTATTAAAAGTTTCCACACCCCTGTTTGCTTCGACAGTTACCTTACTGATGCCGATTGTAGCAATTATTTGGGGCTTTTTAGACGGTGAAAAATTAAGTGTTATGCAATTTGTAGGTGCAGGAATCATTATTGCCGGATTGATCTTTTTAAGAACAAAACCCAACGTTATAAAAAAATAAATCCTGCATTTCTGCAGGATTTTTTATGTGTTAATTTAATCGTTGTAAAATTTTAACCTTCAGAGTTTTTTTTCTTAACTCTGGCTTTGGCTTTTTTCACCTCATCTTTAATGAAAGGGTATTTCTTCTGCATATCCGTAACTAAAGACGGATCCAGTTCCAATGCGCTCTGAAGTGATTCGCTTCCCTTTTCCTGATCTTTCAGATTCAAATAACAATTGCTTAGCTGATAGTACAATTCTGCCCTGTGATGTGCTTTTAATGCTTTATTTAAAACTATGATCGCCTCTTCGTACTCACCCAAAAGCATTAACACTTCTGAATATGCATACCAATTGTAAAATCTCGAAGGTTCCGTATCTACCAGTTTTTTCAGGCAGGAGAGGCTTTCTTCGAACTTACCTGAATCAATAAACAAAAAGGCTAACCTTTTCTGATAGTCAAGGTTATTTTCATTCAGATGGGTTGCCTCTTTTGCAAAATGTAACGCTTCCGTCATTCCCCCCATTTCTTCATAAAGATAGGACTGCTCCATCATGGCAAGATAGAACTGCGGATCTTCTCTCAATGATTTCTGGAAAGAATTCAGCGCCATTATAGGCTGTTTCAAAGCTTTGTAACAAAGTCCGATTTTATAGAATGTAAATGCTTTTGTATATTCTAGCTCCAGCATTTCTTCATAGACCTCAATTGCCTTTTTATATTGACTTAAAGCTTCATAACAAGCTGCTTTATTGGCATATACTCCAACAGAGCTTGAATTGATTGCCAGTAAATAGTCATAGCCTTTTATGGCTTCTTCATAATTTTTTCTGTTGAAATAAAACTGTCCGTACTCGAACCAGGCAACTTCTGAATAAGCAAATTCATCCAGATATTCATTCAGGAAAGCTATTGCTTCTTCATTTTTATTCAAATCGGCAAAGCAAACCATACAGTTTTCTAATGAATATTCATCCGTAGGGTCTTCTTTAAGAGCCTTTTTGTAATGTTTAAGGGCGTTAAAAGGATCGCCTAGGTTCACGTATTCATCTGCAATGAAGTTATGAAGGAAGTTTTCTTCTTCTTTCAGTTCCAATGCTTTTTTACAAATATCAATAGATTTTCTAGGGTTTCCTAAATTCGAATAATACTTAGCATAACAAACCAAAAAGTCTGTGTTCTCCATAGATGAACCCTTTAGTTCATCAATAAGCTCTTTTGCCGCATTATATTCTTCCCATTCCAATAGAATTTCAAGTTTTTTGATCTTGATGTCTAAAGAATTGGGGTGAAGCTTCAGCCCGTAATTAACTGCTGTATCTGCATAATTAAAGTCTCCCAGCTCCAAATAGTAAACAATAATATCTTCCAACTCCTCTGTATCAAAGTAGAACTCATCATTGTTTTCCATCATTTCCTCGAACTTCTTTACAAGTTCATTTCCAAAATATTCTTCCAATACTCCTATTCATAGTCAGCCAATGTTTGAATATACTTACAAACCTCGACAAACGTTTTAAATTAATATTACTTCTGAAATTTAACATTCAAAATGTATGCAAAATTGCGAATTTTTTTCGACATTCTTCTTTCGTAAATTTCTATCTTAAAGATAGTAAAAAGAATATTACCATAAAAGTATTGTGGATAAAAAAGTGGAGTTATTATTAAATTAATACAATTAATTGCTTTCTGTTAGTAATTTCATGTTTCCAAATTTCTCCGATATCTTGTAGGTTAACAGTCTCTGTTTCCATCTTTAATTTCCCACTAACGGCTGTCTGAAACGAATGCACCACATCAATAGAAATTTCATTTTGAAGTGTTCAAACATTTTATATAAAAAGAACGAGACTAAAAGTCTCGTTCATCTTATTTTATTACATCAATGTTTTGATTTTTGCGATGATGTCGTCCCCTAATTTATCGGCCTCTTCCTGAGATTTAGCCTCTGTATAAATTCTGATAATGGGCTCTGTATTAGATTTTCTAAGATGTACCCAATTATTTTCAAAGTCTATTTTCACTCCGTCTATGGTAGAAACTTCTTCATTTTGATATTCTTTTTCCATTTTAGACAGGATATCATCTACATTGATTTCCGGCGTAAGCTCTATTTTCTTTTTACCCATGAAGTAGCTAGGATAGCCTGCTCTTAATTCGGAAACTGTTTTATTTTCCTTTGCCAAATGGGTTAAAAATAAGGCAACACCAACCAAAGAGTCTCTTCCGTAATGTAAGTCTGGATAGATAATTCCTCCGTTCCCTTCTCCACCAATCACTGCATTTTTCTCCTTCATTAATGTCACTACATTCACCTCTCCTACCGCACTTGCAAAATATTCAGAGTTGTGGGTATTTGCAACGTCTCTCAAAGCACGGCTGGAAGAAAGATTGGAAATCGCCACTCCGTTTTTATGTTTCAATACATAATCTGCAACGGCAACCAATGTATATTCTTCACCAAACATTTCGCCTTTTTCATCAATCAAAGCTAATCTGTCGACATCCGGATCTACAACGATTCCCAAATCAGCGTTTTCTTTTTTTACCAATTCACAGATATCTCCTAAATGTTCTTTCAACGGTTCAGGATTGTGAGGAAAATGACCTGTCGGTTCGCAATATAGCTTTACGGTTTCACAACCTAATTTATCCAACAACATAGGAATTGCAATCCCTCCCGTAGAGTTTACTGCGTCTAAAACTACTTTGAAATTTTTAGATTTAATGGCATCAACATCTACCATTGGTAAATCAAGGATCTGCTGGATATGAATATCAAAAGCATCGCCTCTTGTTTCATATTTACCCAAATCATCTACTTCCGCATAGTTGAAATCTTCACTTTCAGCCAATGCCAACACTTCTGCACCATTTTCTCCGGTAATGAACTCTCCTTTTTCGTTTAATAATTTCAGAGCATTCCATTGCTTTGGATTATGGGAAGCAGTTAGGATAATTCCTCCGTCTGCCTTCAATTCCGGAACCATTATTTCAACAGTCGGAGTCGTAGAAAGTCCTAAATCAACCACATTGATTCCAAGACCTTGTAATGTTGCTGTTACCAAAGAAGAAACCATTTGCCCTGAAATTCTGGCATCTCTTCCGATGATTAACGTTAAATCTTTTTTATTTTTATTGTTCTGTAACCAGGTTCCGAATGCCGAAGCAAATTTTACCACATCAAGCGGAGTTAAGTTATCATTTACTTTTCCACCGATGGTTCCACGGATTCCTGAAATACTTTTTATTAGTGACATTCTGAGTGTTTTATGTGTTAAATCTAATGTGTTGTTTTTAAAAACTAAGCAAAATTAGATATTTATTTATTACACCCCATCAGAAAGTTATGAACATCCGCAGTCTTTGTCGCAGTTTGTTCTTTTTGAGCTGAATTTTTTCGGTGCAAAGTTTTTCCTGAGTACTTTAAATAGAGAGTAACAAGCAAATGCAACGATCAGTAAAACAATTACGTATTGTAAAATTAATGAAGAGTCCATTATTTCAAAATCTGATATGCTATCATCGACACAAAGTATGCCAAACCTGTCATCATAGCCACCTGTAAACCGGTCCATTTCCAGCTTTTGGTTTCTCTGAAGACTACTGCAAGTGTAGAAACACACTGCATTGCAAATGCATAAAATAAGAGTACTGAAACCCCTGTTGCGAAACTGAAGACTTTTTCTCCATTCGGTTTTACATCTCGTCTCATTTTATCTATTACTTTCACTTCCGGAGCATCATCTTCAAGGCTGTATAATGTAGACATTGTTCCTACGAAAACTTCTCTTGCCACGAAACTTGTTAAAATCCCAACCCCCATTTTCCAATCATAGCCAAGAGGAGCAATTACAGGTTCTATTCCTTTACCCATTTTGGCAAGATAGGAATGATCTAAGTGAACGTTTGTAGCAACGAACTGATCCGGTTTTTGTTTGGGCCCGAAATAACTCAGGAACCAGATGATAATGCTTACAATGAAAATAATTTTCCCTGCTCCAGTAATGAAGTCCCAAACTTTGCCTAAAACCATCTTGAAATCGTATCCGAAAAGTGGTTTTTTGTAAGTCGGCAAATCCATTACCAAGTAGGTTTTTCCTTTATTTTTAATAAATCTTTTAAGAATGGATGCGGAAAAAAGGGCTACTAAAAAGCCAAGCAAATACATCCCCATCAATACTAAAGCTTTATATTTTATCCCTAAAAATGTTCCGTCTGAAATGATTAATCCAATAATAATACTATAAACAGGAAGTCTCGCAGAACACGTCATAAAAGGCGTTACCAAAATAGTAAGCAATCTTTCTTTTACATTTTCAATATTTCTGGTTGAGATCACGGCCGGAATTGCACATGCCGTTCCTGAAACTAAGGGAACAATACTTTTTCCATTTAATCCGAAAGGTCTCAAAATCCTGTCCATAAGAAAAACAACTCTGGCCATATATCCTGAATCTTCCAGCAAATAAAGGAAATATAATAAAATCCCGATCTGTGGGGCGAAAACTACAATTCCTCCAATTCCCGGTATGATTCCGTTTGAAATTAATGAATTAATTGGTCCTTCCGGTAAATGCTCTGAAGTAAAAGCCGTTAACCACGAAAAGAAATCATCAATCCAGTTCATTGGATATTCTGCTAAAAAGAAAACACTTTGGAAGATAATTAACAGAATCACAAGGAAAACAACATATCCCCAGAATTTATGAACTAAGACTTTATCTAATTTTTCGGTCAAAAGCTCTTTAAACTGAGGCTTTTTAGAGATTACATCAGATAAAATTCTGTCAACATTCTGGTATCTTCTTACTGTTTCCTGAACCTGTAGTCTTTTAGGAACTAAGCTTTTAGAATCGGGTTCATTCATTAATTCCATTACCGACTCGATTTTCTCTAAATTTGTTCCTAAGGATAAGCTCATCCAGGCTTTATAATCATTATCAAAACCTTTGTGGACGGTTAATTTCCGAATAAAATCTTTATGTTCCGAAGGAATTTCAAATGATGCTGCGTCTGTTTTTACAAAGTGGTTATGTAAAATTGCTTCTTTAATGTCATCAATGCCCAGATTTTCTTTGGCATTGGTCTGAATAATTTTAATACCCAAAGCTTCTGAGAATTTTTGAATATCAATGGTTATTCCTCTTCTTTCCGCCTGATCGATCTGGTTTACCACCAAAATCATGGGAATTCCCAGATCCTGAATCTGCTGAAATAAAAGAAGTCCTCTTTTCAGGCTTAATGCTTCAAGAATATACACTACTCCTGCATAATTTTCCTGCTCGTCAATCAGAAATTTGGAAAAAATAGCTTCGTCTTCGGAACTTGGATATACACTGTATGAACCCGGCAAGTCTATTACCTCAACTTCCTCATTCTTATATACATAATTCCCTGAATGACTCGCAACAGTAACTCCTGCATAATTTCCGGTCTTCTGCTTCTTATTACAAAGTGCATTGAAAACCGTTGACTTACCTACATTCGGATTTCCAACTAAAAGTATCTGTTTTTTCTGAGTATCCTGCATCAATTCAATTCTTCAACAATGATATAATCCCCTTCTTCTTCGCGAAGAGCAATACGGCTTTTTTCATCCCCAAATTCCACATACATCGGTCCGTTGAAAGGAGCCTGATACAAAATTCTGAATAAAGTTTCCGGAAGAAGCCCCATTTCAATAATTTTATTGGGCATTTTCAGCTGGTCATTATCATATCCTACAATCTTTCCCTTTTTGTTTTTGGGAAATCCGCTCATTTTATGTAGATCCGTCTGTTTCAAAGCCAATTTTTTGTGATGCAAATATACGTTATTTAAATTTAATCTAAATAACCTGTTCCCATGAAAAAAATCAACCCAAATACGATTTGCATTTGGGTTGACTCACAATATAATTTAGTTGATATGAAGTTTGTTTAGTTCTCTTTTCCTACCTTTTCTACTTTTCCTACTTTTAATTTTTCGTAAGGAGGTTCGATGGGGTTGTCATTTGCATTAAAAAAGTCTTTGTACATTTTTTCCTGCTTTTTCATCATGTCTCCGATTGTACCATCCATTCCGGGAATTGTCTTAGACATAATTTCCTGTGTCATCATTGGCCTTGCTGTAGCAAAAGGATCTTTTTTGAATTCATTGAATGTTTTTTCAAATTTTTCTCTTGGCATTTCGGTCACTTTCAAACCGACATTTGAGATCTTCTCCATATAAGTTAATTCTTCCCAGTTCGGAACTTTTTTGTTACCCTGAAGTACCCAAGAATAGTTCTTTCCTTCGTCTTCAATCTTTACAATTAACCCCGGAAGTCCTGAGAATTTATACGGTCCGTCCTGGAAAGGCAGTTCTGAGCTGAACCAGGCCGTCCATTTTTTCCCTCCGAATTCCGTTGTTGCCTTTTGAGCATTGTAAGCTCCGATTTTTGCTTTTTCGTTAGAAATTTTCCAGTCGAATTTTACGGTTTCATTGTATCCGATATTCATCGGGGTAAACCCGCTTGCAATTCTGTCGATGTACTGCATCTTCATATCCGGATAGGTTTTCACTATTTTTTCAGAAAATTTCGGCATTTTGAAAGACTTGGACAGATCTTTAAAAACTCCGGCTTTTTGCATCGCTTCCAACTGAATTTTAAGAATAGAATCCTGTCCTACCGCTGTAAAGTCTCTGTAGATTGATCTGTTTTTAACGATGTCAAGAGCCATGATCACTTTTTCAAGTTTTGCAGAGTCCTTTCTTGGCTTAAAAGTAAGTTCATAAAAAAACCGGTTGGCCGTTTCTTTTGAATCATTATCCTGAGCGCTTATAAAAGCAAAAAGAGCAATAAAGAATATTGAAAATAGTTTTTTCATTTTTCTAATGTTTATATAATTAGTTAGCAGTTCCTGATTTTTGTTACAGTTTTTCGGTTTTATTTTTTGTAGCATAAAATTTATGATTTTGTTAAAACAGTTTTATAAGCAAATATTTTAACTTTAACCTACTAAAAAACAAAACAATATGGATACTTTATTACAACTCAAAGATGAAATTCAGAAAGAATATCAGACTACAAAAAAATTTTTTGAAATCTATCCTGAAAACCAAAATGATTTTGCTCCCCATGAGAAAAGCATGAAAATGATGCCTCTTGCCACTCATATTGCAGAAGTATTTGAATGGCCGAATACGATCCTCAATACCTCAGAGCTGGATTTTGCCAATAATGATTATCAGCCTAAGAGGTTTACAACAAAAGAAGAGCTGTTAAAAGCCTTAGATGAAAACTACAAACAGGGAATGAATGCCCTGGAAAATGCTAATGAAGATGATCTAAATGAAATGTGGGCTTTAAAACATAATGGCCAGGAACTTGCAAAATGGACCAAATACGGATCTATACGTCACGGACTGAATCAGATTACCCATCACAGAGCTCAGCTTGGTGTATATTACAGATTGAATGACATTCCTCTTCCGGGAAGTTATGGTCCTTCTGCAGATTACCAAGGCTTTCAATAGTTAAATATCACAAAAAAACCAATCTCGCTGAGATTGGTTTTTATTTTTTATTTGAAGTTGAATTTTACTGTGAACATGACCTGGCTTGGACGAAGCTGGATTCTTGTAAAAGAAGTACCTGTAGAACTAATTTCATAATTTTCAAATACCTTTTTATTTGCAATATTCATCCATTTCAATTCGAAATCAATATTCTTCTTAGACCATGTAAACTGATAGGAAAGGTCATAGAATCCGTTATGGTATTTCAGATCTGTTGCTGATACATTTGAATTTACCTGATCCCAATTGAATCCAACCGTGTGGTTTTCGATCGGATAAAAGAATACTCCGAGATTATGTTTGAATCCTGTAGTTTTAGCCGCTGAATTAACATCACCTACACTGGTCTGATTTGTTCTTGTAAAGCTTGCGTTATAGTCAAGACTCATCCAACTAAAATAGGTATTATTGAATTTCACACCAAGTGACTGACTATTGTTATTATTGGTAAAAGACTTATTATCTAAGTAAGAATCTGATTTTGATGTGCTATTGCTGTAGCTCAAGGATGCATTTGTTTTAAATTTCGGGAAATATTTTCCTACTTCTGCGCTGTATCCGTTAGTCAACACATTATTATCCTGCACTTTATAGCCCATTGCTGTATATCCATTTACGATTGTCGGATTAGAAATTAAATTTCTTTTTGCATCAGAATATCTGTAATTGATATTAAAGAATAAATTATTTAGTGGATTTCTATATTCTATTCTTGTTCCTGCTGATTTGTTATTATTTTGAGGAATCGGGTTACTAGGATCCATGACATTAATCCCCGATGGAGAAGTCATTAAGAATCCTGCATAAGCAGTATTAATCTCGCCAAAGTTATTATTGATATTGGCGTTTACCGAAGCTTTCCAAAAAGAAGCAAAGGTATATTGGGCAAAAACACTGGGTTCAAAAGTAACTTTATTCAGCTCTCTTGAAACTAATCTTAACGGATCTTCCGCTTTAATATTATTAGAATTTACCGGAAAGTTAGCATATAACATCCAAGAATCATTCTTATAATTTACTCCCAAACTTCCATAAGGAGTTGCCGTTGTATAGGTAAGGTCATTACTATATTGTGTCACTGGAGGTTTAGTAGTAGCAGTCGATTCAATATTAAATAAATCTGAAACTAAATCTGTTGATTTAAAATTAAATCCGATCTCTGGAGTAAATGTCCATCCTTTCGTAGAAAATCCAATGTTTGCAGAATGGTTGGCTTCAAAAGTTTTTAATCTTAAATTCTGACGGACAAAGTCTGGAGATGTTGTAGTATATCCCGGAATTCCAATATAGGAAGAAGGAGAGACATCTAAAGTCTGTTTATCTGTCTGATAACTTAAAAAAGACAACACATTCACCATCTTTTCTTTCCAAGGGATAATTGTACTCAATGAGTTTTGAAAAGAGGTTGTAGGAGATTCTAATGCTTCTGCTCCGTTTATTTGTTCTAGGCTCTTGTTATCTATCCTGTTTACAGTTCCTCGATCTGCATTCCAGTACTGAGAAAAACTTGTTGTATTTTTAAAAAAACCTTTTTTAGCATTTTTTGTAAAAATCAGCTCTCCTTTTGCTTTATCCGTATAAAAATTATTGTGAACATTTATCGTATTGGAATCCCCATTAAAGAAATTCTGTACAACATTAGATTCTCTTTCCACCGCATTATTCGTATAATTTGCATTGGCTTTAAGCTCCCATTCTTTTTTCTTATCAATATTGGTAAGATAATTTGCAGATAAATAATGAACATTATTCATTAGGTACCTTTTTACCGGAAGATTAGGTGTACTTGCATTATCTACATTCAGCCAATCGTTTTGTGAAGCATTAATTCTCCTTCCTTCAAATCTGTTTCCGAAAGCCAAAATATTTCCTTCATTTTCTACCTGATCTCCCATATTGTTGGTTTTGTAATTTACCACCCATTGGCTTTTTTTACTGAAAAACATGGGTGTTAGTTTTACATTCCACAACCAAGGATCTCCAAAACCGGTTCCTACTTCTCCACGGCCAGTCATCGTTACCGATTTCTTTAGCTTAATGTTAATTGCTGCTTGGTCTGAAGGGACTTTATCTTGTAGAATTTTTACAGGTTGGTGATTTTCGAGTACTTCTACTTTAGCCACGGCATCTTTAGGAAGAGAGTTGCTGATTGTTCCGTATCCTCCTTCCATCAAATCTTTCCCTTCAACATAAAACTTGTTAATCGCATTTCCCTGATATAGAATGGTTCCGTCTGCGTTGACTTCAATTCCGGGCATTTTTTTAAGAACATCTGCAAGACTTCTGTCATTTTTACTGTCAAAAGCTTTAAGATCATAAGAAATGGTGTCTCCCCTTGCTGTCACCATTTTGGTTTTAAGCTGTACTTCTTTTATTTCAGTAGCTTCAGACTGCATTTTAAAAGTTAAGGTCTGATCGCTGTTGCTAATCTGTTTTGTGATGGGTTTCTGATTGAAAGCTTTCACTTTCAGGTCAACATTAGATTCTCCTGTTGTGAAAGTCACTTTATATTCCCCTTTTGAGTTGGTAATTCCGTATGCCAAAATTGCATCTTTTCCCGGTTCTTCTACCGTTACACTTGCGCTTGGAATAGCTACACCGTCTTCATCAGTAATTTTTCCTGAAACTGTTTTCTGTGCAAAAGACAAAACAGAGAAAAACAACACCAGAAATAAAGAAATATTTTTTCTCATAATTATTATTTGTGTAATTAGTTAATGGTTACAGATTTTTGTTACACTTTTATAAAGATGTTATTTAAATTCAAAGGTTAAATCCAAATATCACTACAAAAATAGTTATATTTTAGAAACCAGCTTTAATTATTCAAAGTATTTTGATTACAGGAATTCAAATTTTTTAATTTTTATTTATACTAAATATTAAATTCGTGATTTGAATCATAGATTAAAATAAAATTAAAGCGTACTCCGTATATTTTTATTTAATAATTTTGTAACATAAATTTATTAGAATGGGAATTATTTTAAAGCCTATAGATATTGTAGATGACATTACACAAGAAGAGTTTATCGAAAAATATCTAAAGCCGAGGAAGCCTGTTGTCATTAAAAATATGGCAAGAAAATGGCCCGCTTACCAAAAATGGACAATGGAATATGTGAAGGAGGCTGTAGGAGATGTGGAAGTTCCTTTATATGACAGCTCAAAAGCCGATCCTGCAGCTCCCATTAATTCGCCAACTGCAAAAATGAAGTTTGCAGATTATATAGATCTTATACAAAGAGAACCTACCGATTTAAGAATATTCTTTTTTGATCCTATAAAGCACGCAAAAAAACTGCTTCAGGATTATATTTCTCCCAAAGAATTAATGGGTGGTTTTTTAGATAAATATCCCTCTATGTTCTTCGGGGGGAAAGGCTCTGTTACTTTCCTTCATTATGATATTGATATGGCTCACATTTTCCATACTCACTTCAACGGAAGAAAACATGTTCTTCTTTTTGATTATAAATGGAAAGAAAGATTATATCAACTTCCTTATGCAACGTATGCATTGGAAGATTATAATATTGAGAATCCTGATTTCACAAAATTCCCCGCATTGGATGGTGTAGAAGGTATTGAATGCTATCTGGAGCACGGAGATACTTTGTTTATGCCTACAGGTTGGTGGCACTGGATGAAATATCTGGATGGCAGTTTCTCCATTTCTTTGAGAGCATGGGACAAATCCTGGGCAGTAAAAGCACATTCTTTATGGAATCTTACGGTTCAGCGTAAGTTTGATGATATCATGAAGAAGAACTTCAAGAAAAAGTATATGGACTGGAAAGAAAAAGTAGCCATCAAACGAGCAGAAATTGCTTTAAAAAGAGGGTTACCCAGATAAAAAAAGACGTTTCTATTTGAAACGTCTTTTTTATTTTAAATTTTTAATAACAATTCTTCCATATTTCTCGTTACCTCGTTACAGGAAAAACATGCTTCATTTCCGTCCTGAGAAAACCATCGGCATTGGGAACGAATTGGGCAAAAAGACAATCCTGTATTCTTGACTGTATCTAAATTCTGAACTTTCTTGGATAGTGAACATTTGGATTTTTCATTATCCCATTGAGCACAGCCTTTTTCAACACATTTTCCTGTAAAACGGAATCTTTGCTCAAGATGATCATTCTGTTGAATAAATTCTTCTGTGACGGTAAGAGGTGTAATAAACTGTACTCTCCCGTCTTTATTGACAACTCCAAAAAGCCGTGCCCCAACTTTTCCAACATAGCTGGGACACAGCTTCTTTGAAGAGTGAAAACTAGCCTCCATAACCTCTTATCTGAGCCTGAATGTCTACAATCTGTTTGTTGAAATCAATTCCCGGTTTGAAAATGATGATTCCCCAAGGAAACCAGTCTTTCACTTTCAGAGGTCTCACCAAGCCTTTGAAGTCTCTGTGCGCTCCAAAAGCTTGTGTATTATCAATCTTTGAAAGTTCGGAAAGAACAACATTCTGAATTCCTCTGTCGATGTTTTTTAGCTGCTCGTCTGAAAGATCTACGCCTTCCAATGAAACGAAAAATTGCTTTTTAGTTGCCATAATTGTAGTTTTTATTGGTTTTAATAAAGCAAATTTCGTAAGATAAAAATCAAATCCATTCAGTATAATCAACAATTCCGAATGTGAAATACACGGAAATTAACTACTGATTATCAATAAATTAAATCAAATTTTAAAATCTATAAGATTCTATAGATCGGATATTGTCTGAAGGTTTCCTCTTCAAAATAGGGCGAATTTTTATAAATCCAGTCCAACTGAGCCGCTCCGTCATCCGCAAAAGCTTTATTTGATGATTTTTTGGCCTCAAACTTTTGTTTTAAATCTTTATCATTCCTTAATAATTCCGCCGCTGTATCTTCAAAAATATAGGCCGAGTAATATTCTTTTTGGGCTAAAATTCCGTCAAAGAAGTTCCAGTTGAAAAAAGAATCTAATGCTTCGGGTTCCAGAGTTTCAATGATATATTTTACCCCGTCCTGGTTTGTCGAAACAATATAATCTCCCGCTGAAAAAGTAACATTCTTATTTAATTTATCGACGGTTGTTTCAAAATGCAGATAATGGCCTTCATAAGGATTTTTTACGGTTTTAAAATCATTAATCTTGTACGATTCTACTGCAAAGGTACTGTCCTTCAGAATCGGTTTCATCTGAATCTGATTTCTCTTAAATTCTTCAATTACACGATATTGAGACTGAGGAATTACATAATACTTCGGAATCGTGATATAACCCGTCGGAACTGCCGTCGTGAAAAGTTTTATTTTTTTGATGAAGGGTTTATTTCTGTCATAATACAGTCTCGTTTTTCCGGAAATTTCACTTGGGTTATATTTTCCTTCAAAACCTTTGAAATCCATCGTAGAATATTTCGTAGAATCGATTTTCCATCGGATTCCATATGATTTTCCGGCTTGATATTGTTTCAAATTTTCAACTCGGAGCTGCTTTATCTTTTTGTAATCTTTATCTAAATTCTCGAGATTTACAAGCATGTATTTATAAGTTGCATCCACTCTTTTGTCGTAAGGTTTCAACATGTGGGTTTCCGGAACGGTTCCCAAAGAGTTGAACAATGTTGTATAGCCTGTAGAATATCTTGGAGAGTCTTCAAACGAAGCAAAGCCTACTTCAGGAATGTCTCCGTGAATATTGACATAAGGCGTGCTTTCGTATCCTAATTTCTCTAAATCTTTAAGGTTTTCCGCCTGATAAGTATTGTAAAAATATTTACCCAATACATTTCCCAAACGTTCTTTGAACGTAGAAATATAAGTAAAAGTATATTGATAGTCTGCCCCGTTACTTACATGATTATCAATAAAAATATCAGGTTTCAGCCACTGATAGATTTCCTGAAAGCTTTTCGCATTTTTTGTATCTGTCTTAATGAAATCCCTGTTCAGATCATAATTCCGTGCATTACCTCTGAACCCATATTGTTCAGGTCCATTTTGATTGGCTCTTGAAAATGATCCCCGATTCTGCATTCCGCTTATATTGTACGCAGCAATAGCAGCGATGATAAAGTTTTGAGGAGTTTTAATTTTTTTTGTTGCGAGATCCCTCATCAACATCATTGTTGCATCAATTCCGTCCGGTTCACCGGGGTGAATTCCGTTATTGACGAACAAAATAGCTTTATCTTTTCTGAGTTTTTCTAAATCTTTTTCAGGAAAAGGATTGTAAATCACTACATAAATAGGTTTCCCATTGTCATCTTCCCCTTTTTTCAAATATTGGATCGTCTTGAAGTTCTGAGCTAAATCCTGATAATACGAATTCATCTCCGCATAGGTAACCGTTTGATTTCCGTTTCCCTTTTCAAAAGGGGTCTGAAATTGCGTCTGAGCAAAAAATAGAGAAGAAGCAAAAGAAAATAAAAAGTATTTCAATTTCATGAAAGTAATATTTCGGACTTTAAAATTACTTTGTTTTTGTAGAATGGCGTAATTTTTAACGCAAAGGTCACAAAGATTTTTCTTTAAATTGTTTGAACCTATTTTTCGTTCGCTAAAGCGTTTCACTCAGCAAAGATTCTTTGTTTACAGGAATCATTCAGAACGGAACGAAGTGAGATGAAGAATCTCTATGATGTTACTTGAGGTTCTTATTTCGTCAGAATGACAAACTTGATGTATAATTTTTTAACTCGCAGATTTTGCTGATACCGCAGATGTTTATGTTTTAAAAATCATTTTATGGATTTTTGAGTTTTACATTATATTATTTCTTCCTTTTTCATTGGGATATAAAGCCGGAAGCGGATCACTTTGCCAGAATTCTTTGGTATCAACATCCATGATCGTCAATGCTCCGGTGAATGCAGCTCCTGTATCTAAATTCCAGACATTGGCTTTATTGATCGGTTCTTTTATCCCAAAATGTAAAGTCGGTGTATGACCAATGAAAATTTCCTTGTATAAAAGCAATCTTTTAGGGTATAATTCAGAGTTTTTAGATAATTTTTTATCCATTGCAACCGCTGTTTCCCAAAGTGTTCGGTCCCAACGGTAATTGCTGGAATACACTTCTTTTTCAGGACCGTGCATAGAAGAATAACCCGCATGAATAAACAAGCGGTTTTCTTCACCTACATGATAATTTTTCATCCTTTCAAAAAATTCTAAATGAATTTCCAAATCTTTCAGAGAATAATCCGAATAGCTGTCAACCGTACTTTGTCCGCCATTGAAAAGCCAGACATCAGGAGCATTTCTGAAAGAAAGCCAGTCTTCTGTCCATGCATCATGATTTCCCTTAATGAAAATACATTCCTGTTTTTCAGAAAGTCTGATTAAAAACTGTATGATTTCGGAAGATTCACTCCAGCCATCCACGTAATCTCCCAGGAAAATTAATTTATCATTTTCGGTAACATTAGCTCGTTCCAAAACCTGTTTCAATGCTCTGAATCCTCCGTGAATGTCACCTATTGCTAATGTTCTTTTCATTTACTTTGAAATATATTTCGGATCTACAAAATCCGTCAGCCAAACTTTATTTTCAGAAAGGTAAAACAGAATTCCGTTTTCAGCCATCTTCCCTGTTCTGATGGTTAAAATAACCGGTTTTCCATGTCGCATTCCGACTTTAGTTGCGGTTTCCTTATCCTGGCTTAAATGAACGTGCTGTCGGTTCCTCTTTTCGATTCCTTTTTCTAAAATGGAATCTATATTTGTTTGAGCCGTTCCGTGATACAAAAATTCCGGCGGTTGTTGTGGTTTTAACGCCAGATCAATATCAATCGAATGTCCTTGATTTGCTCTAATCTTAGTTTTATATTCATTAAAAATAAAACGTTTTTTATCATTTGTTTCTACTACTTCATTCAATTCTTCTAAAGTAAAGACCACTTTATGTCTTGAGCATTTATCTTTTAATTCATCAACATTCGCCCAACCGTTTTCATCTAATTTTAAACTAATTGTTTCGGGTTGATGCCTCAGAACCAAGCTTAGAAATTTACTTATTCTTTTCTTTTGTTGTTCATTCATAATTTGTGTTTTTCATTTTAATAATTTATTTTCCAGCTTAATGCACAAATTTTCAATATCTTCCTTTCTCACCAACACCTCAATCCATTCTTCAGGAATATTTTCAAAGCCATAATAAATCCCGGCAATTCCTCCTGTGATGGCTCCGGTGGTGTCTGTGTCTTCTCCTAAATTGACTGCTTTTAAAACTGCTTCAGCATAGCTTTCAGAATTCAGAAAACACCATAATGAAGCTTCTAAACTGTGAAGAACGTAACCTCCAGAACTAATTGCATCTTCATTATATTTTGAAATATCATTCTTTAAAACTCTATCAAAAAGTTGAATCTCTTTTTGGTTAAAACCTTGAATTTCTGCAAATTCCAAAGCTGTTTTTTGGGTATGATAATAAGCTTCCTCCTTATTTTTTCCCTTGATTAATTCAATCGCAAAAATCACATAGATAAAGCAAGCAAAAACTGAACGAAAATGCCCGTGAGTAATTGATGAAACTTCCTTTACAGTTTGATATAATTTCTCAATATTTTCTTCGTCTTTAAGATAAAAAGCCAGGGGAAGAGTTCGCATTAAAGATCCGTTCCCATTATCTTCTTCAAAGATATTTCCTGAAAATCTGGCGCTTTCACCTTTAATCAATCTTGCAATGGAATGTCGGGTTGTTCCGCCAACATCGAACAATCTTCCATGCGCGGTCCAATGTCCATATTTTACCCATTTCACAAAGCTTTCTCCAATTTTTTCCAGATCATAGTCTTTTGTCAGTACTTCTGCAATGCAAAGCGTTAACGAACTGTCATCGCTCCATGTTCCTTTAGGCTGATTCCAAGACCCAAATTCTCTCATATTTTCAACAGGAAATCTTTTCAAGGTTTCTCTACTTTTAAATTCCACCGGAACGCCCAAAGCATCACCAATACAAACTCCGAAAATTCCGGCTTTTACAGTATTTTCCATTACGCAATATCTAGCAATTTATCGTACAACAATTTCATTCCCTGTGTTGCTGTTTCTTTCATCACAACCGCTCTTTGTCCGTATCCGAAACCTTTTTCATTAGGATTGATCACAATTAACAGACAATCATCCTTGATATCATGAAGTAATCCTGCAGCCGGATATACCTGCAATGAAGTTCCGATTACAAGGAAAATATCTGCTTCTCTTGCTTTTCTTGTTGCCTCTTTCATCAAGGGAACATCTTCTCCGAACCACACAATAAAAGGTCGCAATTGAGCTCCGTCTTCAGCTTTATCCCCGATATTGATGTCACCTTTTTGTTCATAAATCAAATTTTTATTATTGCATGAACATGATTTGAACAATTCTCCATGCAAATGAAGGATATTGGTAGAACCTGCTCTTTCATGCAGATCATCGATATTTTGAGTGATGATCTGAACATCAAAATATTTTTCCAAACCAGCAATTAATTTATGAGCGTCATTTGGCTCAACTTCATGCAACTGTCGACGTCTCTGGTTATAGAATTCCAACACCAAGGCTCTGTCTTTTCTCCATCCTTGTGGACTTGCCACATCCGTTATATTATGATTTTCCCAAAGGCCATCTCCGTCTCTGAATGTTTTTATTCCGCTTTCGGCACTGATTCCTGCGCCGGTTAATATGGTTAATTTTTTCATTTGTTGTTTATTATTTCATTATATTTAAAATCCTTAAAAGGATTATTTATAATTGATTCTTCCCAATCATCAGAAACAGTTATTATCGAATCTGCATACTTGATATATTGATCATCATTTTTAGGATAAACATCAATCAAATTTGCTATTTCTTTGTTATCAAAAATATATAAACTATTTTCTTTGATACAGAACTTTTCTCTAAATGCCAAAACAAACTCTTTAATTTCTGATTCTTTTCTTGAACCTTTGTAAAAAATATAATAAGATTCGTGGGATACATTTATTTTATATAATAATATTTCAAAATGAAACTTAGCCAAATTGTACTTTAATTTTCTTTTTGTTTCATTGATTAATTTAAAATCTAACTTAAAATTAGATGGAAATACTTCATAAAATTTCATGTCCAATTCTTTGAAGAGTTCATAAAAAGACTCTTTAACTATTTCCGATGTTTTAGTTCCAAAATACATTTCCGTGATTGCAGATGGAGGAAATTTTTTGAAATTGCTTTCTATAATTAAAAGCATTTCTTTTTCTCCTACGGTTCTGTATAGTGTTTTTGTTTTCACTGTTGTGTTTTTATATTCTTAATTTATTTTTTTTAACGCAAAGTCCGCAAAGTTTTCTTTTCAAATGATTCCGTTATTTTTTTTAAGTGCACAAATGCGTTGAGGTCAAATTTTAAATAATTATTTTATTCAAAATCGTAAACATATACATCAATATTATTTTGTAGTAATGTTCTTTCAATAATGGGTTTAATTTCTTCCCATTTTCCACCAGCTAAACCGCAACCAATTCTAGGCATATGAATACTTGCATTTAATTTTATGGCTTCAACAGAAAGTTTTTCCAGACATTGTTCAACAGCTTCATAGCGAATCGGTGGAATTCCTATTAAATTGGTAATTGTCTTATGTTGGCCAATCATATTGCAGATCCAAAGGTTTTCTTCAACTTTAACCATTTGAATTTCTCCAAGTTTGAAATTCCCACTACTTTTAAACCACTTTCTATATTCATTTTCAGGCATTTTCCAACGGTTTGAAATTGCCAAAACAAAACCTTTTCCCCAACCTCCGATGTCGTTACAGATATGAGTGATTACTTTATTTCCTTTTGATTGAGGGTTTGTAGCATCTCCCTTTAAATATGTCATTTTTTTCATCATTATGTTTTTAAATTCTATTATTGCGTTATTATTACACAAATGTAAAAGAATATGATTTTACAATCCAAACTTATTTGCGTTAAATTTACACTAATTAATTTAATTGATTGATTTACAGTAGTAAAAATTTATTTAATTTCAAAATAAAATCCCTGTTCTTCCAGTTCTTTATATTTCTCCTGATTGAAAGTAAATAATTTTCCAGGTCTGCCACTTCCTTCTTTTTTTACGGTATTGGTGTCATTAAGCAAACCATAACTCATAATTTTTTTGCGAAAATTTCTGCGGTCGATTTCCTGTCCGATAATAGTTTTGTAAAGGTTTTCAAGGTCTGAAAAGGGAAATTCTTCATTGAGAAGATTGAAGCCAATCGGTTGATACTGGATTTTTGTACGGAGTCTTTTTAATGCCGTATCAATTATTGTCTGATGATCAAAAGCTAATTTAGGAAGCTGATTGACACTAAACCATTGGGCATCATCCGCGTCTGAATCGGCAAAGAGTTCATGATAAGACGGGTTCACAAGTCCCAAATACGCTATTGAAACAACTCTGTTTCGAGGATCACGACCCACATTGCCAAAAGTATAGAGTTGTTCCAAAAAATCAGGCTTTATGCCTGCTTCCTCGTAGAGTTCTCTTTTCACTGCTTCATCCAGATTTTCGTCGTCCAATACCAATCCACCCGGAAGCGCCCAACCTCCTTTGAAAGGTTCAATCTTCCTTTTAATTAAAAGAAGTTGCAGGTCTTTTTTATCAAAATAACCAAAAATTACTGCATCTACGGCAACTTTTATATCCTGTATCTTTTTGGGAGACTCCATTGTATTAATTTGCGTTATGAATACACAAAATTACACTTTAGAAGCATCATTTTCAAGTTTAAAATAAAAAAACTTTTCTGTAAATATTTTATTAAATTTATAAACAACTTAAAACTAAACAATTATGAAAAATTTATTCTTTGCAGCATGTACCGCTTTTCTGTTTATAGCTTGTGATAAAGTGAAAATGGATGTAAAAACTGAGAAAACTGAAGAATGGAAACCTATAGATTCTGCAACAGCAAATAAGGCATGGATGGAATATGCAACCCCCGGAGACATGCAAAAAATGCTGGCAAAATCTGATGGAGTCTGGACAGGAGCCAATACAACCTGGATGGAAAACGGAGCAAAACCTATTACAAGTATATCTGAAGCGACCAATAAAATGATTTTTGACGGACGTTATCAGGTAAGTGAACATAAAGGAAATTTTATGGGGATGCCTTTCGAAGGAATGAGTGTAACAGGATATGATAATGCTAAAAAGAAATTCGTAAGCAACTGGATCGACAATATGGGAACAGGAATTATGAATATGGAAGGCGAATGGAATCCGTCTACGAAATCTATTGAATTTAAAGGAAAAATGACTGATCCGGCAAGGCCCGGAAAAGATTGTGAGGTAAGAGAAGTTTATACTTTTGTGGATGACAATACTCAGAAAATGGAAATGTATGGACCAGATGGAAAGACAGGAAAAGAATTTAAAACGATGGAAATAGTATTTACCCGTAAAAAATAATTAAAATCGCTTCAAATTGAAGCGGTTTTTTGTACATTCAAAATTCTTACAAAGGATTAAATGAAAAGATTTTTTTTGATTTTAATGGCCTTATTAATTAGCTGCAAAGAGGAAAAAACTTTTGCAGATGATATTGTTTTGAATTTTCCGAAAGATGAGAAACTGACTTTTCAAGAGTTTAATGATGATTTGACTCACCAAGGCACATCACTGATCTATTTTGGTGAAATTCGTCCTCATATTGACATAAAATATTACAAATATTTCATACCGCCAGTAAAAATTTATAAAATTGAAGTTCAAAATTCAAAAACAAGAGAAAAAGTTGATGATTCTATTGAATTGGCACAACAGTCTTTCTTCAGAACAGAAAAGATTAAAATTTTCGAAACTAACGAAGTTTTCGCAGGCCCCTTAAACAGTAAGAATTTATCAATTCTTGTAAGAGAAAAAGATACAATTCCTCTCTATAAACAGTATTACAAAACCAACGAAATAAAGAAATACAAGGCTTTTCCTGTAATAATAAAAAATATTTCCACTAAGATTTTGAAAATTCCTACCGATGCTAAAAGAGTTGATCTTTGGATTTTAAACAATACTCAATTTCGATATGTAAGAAATAGTAATTATATATTGCGGGGAAGCGAGTTACAAAAAATTTCATATTTTGAATTAAAGCCTGATGAAATATTAATTTATTCTTGTCCATATTTTAAAAAAGGAAAGAATACAAAAGCAAAAATCAAATTTGGAACTGCCGAATCAAAAGAATTCGAAATTTCTGTTGATGAAAATATTATAAGAAAAATGCTTCATGAAGGATTTCTTGAATAAAAAACCCGCAGACTGATCTGCGGGTTTTTACTTTATCTTTTGCCTTTTACTTGGCTTTTAATCATTAAGCTTTAATACCGCCATGAACGCCGATTGTGGCACTTCTACCCTACCAATCTGCTTCATTTTCTTCTTACCTTCTTTCTGCTTCTCCAAAAGTTTTCTCTTTCTGGAAATATCACCACCATAACATTTTGCGGTAACGTCTTTTCTTAATGCCTTAATGGTCTCTCTTGCAATAACTTTTGTTCCTAATGCCGCCTGGACAGCAATATCAAACTGTTGTCTCGGAATAAGCTCACGAAGTTTTTCACACATTCTTTTACCAATGTAATAAGCGTTAGAATCATGAATCAATGAAGATAAAGCATCTACCATATCTCCGTTGATCAGGATATCCATTTTTACCAATTTAGAAGCTCTGAATCCAATTGGATGGTAATCGAATGATGCATATCCTTTAGAAATAGATTTTAATCGGTCATAGAAGTCGAAAACAACTTCCGCTAGAGGCATGTTAAAAATTAATTCTACTCTTTCTGAAGTTAAATAACTCTGATTAACGATTTCTCCTCTTTTTTCAATACAAAGCGTCATTACAGATCCCACAAAGTCAGATTTTGTAATGATAGAAGCTTTAATATATGGTTCTTCCACTCTGTCCATTGTTGAAGGATCCATCATTTCAGATGGGTTGTTAATCAAAATCGGAACATCCGGTTCTTTTTTAGTATATCCAAAATAAGAAACGTTCGGAACCGTTGTAATCACGTTCATATTAAACTCTCTATCAAGACGTTCCTGAACGATTTCCATATGAAGCATTCCTAAGAATCCGCAACGGAAACCGAAACCAAGCGCTGCAGAACTTTCGGGTTCGAAAACCAAAGAAGCATCATTTAGCCTTAATTTTTCAAGAGAGAATCTTAATTCCTCAAAATCCTCGGAATCAATCGGATAAATACCCGCAAATACCATTGGTTTTACTTCCTCAAATCCATCAATTGGACCAGGTGCAGGTTTTTCAAAAGAAGTGATTGTATCTCCTACTTTTACCTCTCTTGCATCTTTAATACCCGAAACCAGATATCCTACGTCCCCACAACCGATTGTTTTCTTTGGAACCTGCTTCAACTTCAAAGTACCCACCTCATCAGCTCCATATTCTTTACCTGTTGCAAAGAATTTGATTTTTTCATTTTTAGAAATACTTCCGTTTACTACTTTGAAATAAGCTTCAATCCCTCTGAAAGGATTATAAACCGAGTCAAAAATCAAAGCCTGAAGCGGAGCGTCGGGATCTCCAACCGGAGCCGGAATTCTTTCCACGATTTGCTCTAACAAATGGTGAACTCCTTCTCCTGTTTTTCCTGAAACTCTTAGTACATCTTCATATTCGCAACCGATTAAATTCATAATTTCATCGGTTACTTCTTCAGGATTTGCAGAAGGAAGGTCAATTTTATTCAAAATCGGGATGATTGTCAAATCATTTTCCAATGCTAAATACAAATTACTAATAGTCTGAGCCTGAATACTTTGGGCAGCATCTACAATAAGAAGTGCCCCTTCACAAGCAGCAATTGAACGGGAAACTTCGTAAGAAAAATCTACGTGCCCTGGTGTATCAATAAGATTTAATATAAATTTTTCGCCTTTATATTCATAATCCATCTGGATAGCATGAGATTTAATGGTAATCCCACGTTCTTTCTCCAAATCCATATCATCCAGCGTCTGAGATTGTAATTCTCTCTGAGTTACCGTATTGGTATACTCCAAAAGACGATCCGCCAAAGTACTTTTACCGTGGTCAATATGAGCGATTATGCAAAAATTTCGTATGTTTTTCATTTAAGAATCTTGTAATTTGCAAAGATAAGAAAATGCAAGAGAATTCCTTATTCTTAATTTTTATCGGGTGAAAATTAATTTCCAAAGTTCACAAAACGCGGAATATCTACTCCAAAAGAGTTCATGGGCAAAAGATTGTTTCGATTGCTGTTAAAATCAAAAACAGAATTATTATCAAAAGGCACACGCGGATAATAAGTAAAGGAAACCTGAATTCTGTTGAAAACAAGAAAAGGATTATTAATCAGAACACCTACTCCTATTTTTGTGTTCATATTGGTTTTCAGAAGTTTATCATCCGGCATTCCCAACCAGCCTACCGCTGCTGTTAAATACGGACTGAAATGAAAGTTTTTCCAGGTCTTATTGATAAAAAGCTGAAGCTGATATCTTAAAACAAGTTTTTTGGTTCCGATATAATCTGCTGTGTAAACAGGAAATTCATCTGCTGAAGAAAGATTAATCCTGTCTTTGTAAGAATAATTATGTTCCGGATTTCCCAATGCTAAAGTTGGAGAAAAAAAGTGTCTGGCTTTCGCAAATTTCCAGTCCATGAGATTGGTAAAATAGGTCCCGTCCAGACGGAAAGATTCACGGTTTTGTCTGTCTTCATTAAAGAATCTTCCAAACTGGGCTTTCAAGGTAAAATATCCGATATTTGTAAAATTACCATAAGAGGCAGAAATTCCGGCATAAGGGATCACATCTTTACTTCTCGATAAAGCACCGGCTGTTATATTAACCGAATTTCCGTAAGCAATATCTTCCGGCAGATCATATTGAAAAATATTTTTATGAACCGAGAACTTTCGCTGAATATATCCAACAGACATCAGAAAACTGCTGTAAGACCTGAAATACTGGAATTGGTCAATAGCTGGACTGTCTTTGTATTGATAATTCTGAAATCGGCCTACTAAAGCAATATTACTGGATACTTTTTCACGCGGATCTGAAGAAACAGGAATCTGATACCCTCCCCACAAATCCTGGCTATAGACTTTGATCTGAGCTTCAGGAAAAGTAGTCTCCGATTCTATCGGAAGCAAGACATTCCGCATAAAATATTCAAAACTCAACCCTCCTGCCCATTTAGTTAATGGCGAGAAAAAATCTCTTGTAATGTTAAAATTGATTCTTTCATTTTTGGAAAAATCCCTTTCTCCCAGAATCTGAGCATTGATGTATGAACCCCAAAGGTTATATGCTGTATAACTTCCCAAAAAGTAATTCTGCTTTTCTTTGGAATCATTTCTATAAAGGAAGTCAAATTCGTGCCCTAATCCTAATATATTTTCTTCTGTAACTCCCAATCCAATCTTACTTCCGGAATAACTCAGTCTTGGCTTCAAACTCCACGAATCAAGAACTTTTACCACAACATCAATAGAATCTTTGGAAGAAGTACTATCCGAAATACTGATATTAACCCTGTTTATAAAAGGCATTGTTCTAAGCAAACGCTCAGATTCATAAATTTTCTGGGCATTATACTCTTCTCCTTTTTGAAAAAGTAAATAATTATTAACCGTAGAGACTTTCGTATTGGCATGAAGATGATTGGTAAACCAATCGTACCATTTTGATTTCTCTTTTTTATCTTCAGAACCATATCCAAACGGGTCAATGGTTTGTATTCTGATATTTCTGATGTGTCTTCCTTTATAAGTTTCCTGCAACAATTTTTCTGTAGTGGTCCTAACAGAAGCCGAATCCGCTTCCCTGCGAAATATGAAACGATGAAAGAATTTAGTCACTTTTCTTTTATCAGAAAATTCTTCGATCTTATAATAAATCGAATCTTTCTTTTCTTGAGCATAAAAAAAAGAAAAACAGGTTAAAAAGAAAATTAAAACTACAATTGATTTGCTCATCAAGAATTAAAAATACGATAAAGTTTTAGTATCAATTTATAAGCCAAGAAGATTACAAAAATTAAACGACCCTCACAAATAAATTATGAGAGTCGTCCAACATTAAAAAAATAAACTATTATGGGGTTTGCTTAGGTCTTGAATTATTATCATTTCCATGAGGCTTTCTTTCATTCATCTTATCTCTCATCATTCCCTCAGATTGAAACAATTTCAAAACTTTTTGGCAAGGAATTATCTGTTGCATTTTTTCTGCATATTTTTTTCTGTTATCTAATAGTTTCTGCCCTACTTCAAAGCTCTGCTGAAGCTTAGTTTTGGCTTCCTCATCAGATAAGGTTTCAGGGTTAAAATTGGAATTAAACTGACTCTTTATCTGTCTCTGGCTATCCAAATATTCATTATAAATCTCCGTGAATTCAGTTTTATCACTCGGGTCAATATTCAGATTATCCATCACCATATTGTTCCTGAACTTAGTAAGAAGCGCTTTTCTTTCTTCAGGCGAAAGATTATTGATAACCTCTTTCCTTTGTTTGGGATCCATTTTTTTCCAGTCATAGTCTGTCCTTTGTGCATTTAAAACAAAACTATAAATGATAAAAAGTGCAAATAATATCTTTTTCATCCTTTCTTTTAATTATATAAATCCAAATAAACATCCTGTGTTGAATTACTTGCCAATTCTGATATTTCAGAATTAGTAAACGATTCCAAATACTCGTTCATTTGTACTTCATTATGTTTCGGAACAGGCTTTACTGTTTGAGATTTTATTTTTTCACCTTCATTGCCGTTGTCCTGAACATAAGAATTTTTATTATTCTGATTTTCAATTGTTTGATTATTATTTTCAACAGAAGTTAAATCAGATTTTAAAGTTTCATAAGCTATTTCGCTTTCTGTTTTGGATTCCTGATTATTCATGGCAAATGTTTCCTGAGAATTTTCTTTTCCTTTTGAATCATCATTATTTAAAACAAAAGTTACCCCAAAAATTAATGCTAATGACGCAGCAGCTGCATAAGCCCAATTTAATTTGAAGATTGGAACTTTTTTAGCAGGCAACACATTGTTTAATACATTCTCTTGGATGTTCTCAAACAGATTTCCAGGAATTCTGTAAATATTTTTACGTTCTAATTTTTCCAGATCAAAATCATTGAACCCGCCCAAAACCTTTCCCTGAATATTTTCAAATAAATTTTCAGGGATTTTATAAATGTTTTTACGTTCTAATTTTTCCAGATCAAAGTCTTTCATCTCAGTTTTTTCAAAAATTATCTTTCGTAATTTTCTTTAATATATTCTTCTATTTTTTGTTTGGCATAATGATAATTTGTTTTTAATGTTCCTACCGACATATCCACAATTTTAGATATCTCTTCATAGGGCAGATCATCATAATACCGCATCATAAATACCAGTTTCTGCTTTTCGGGCAGGCTTTGTATAGCCTTCTGTAATAAGATTTGTATTTCTTCAGCATTTCCTTCCGTATTGTCGGCAACAAGATTCTGCATATAATATTCAGGATCTTCATCAGATTTCTGCATTTTTTTCATCTTATTTACCTGCTGTAATGCTTCGTTGGTAGCAATTCTGTACAGCCATGTGTACAACTGACTATCATTTTTGAACTGGTGAAAATTCTGATAAGCTTTAATAAAAGTCTCCTGCAAAGCGTCTTGAGCAATAGCTCCATCCACAATAATTCTTCTTATGTGCCAATACAATCTACTTTGATAAGCATCCATCAGAGCACGAACTCCTTTTTCCTGAGTTCGTGGATCTTGCATCAACGAAATAATTTCCGCGTCCTTAATCTTCATAAGATGCTTTCATTGTTTTGGATTACAAAAATATCTAAAAGTTAAATTACTTATTCAATTTTTAGTCCAAATATCAAAAATTATATCAGATAGTTATGTTTATTTTACTTACGGATTGAATATTAAAATCAGATATCACGATTATATCCTTCTTTTTCAAAACTAAACCTAAAACCTTATCTTTGTTTTATGCAAATTGTAATCATTGGTTCCGGAAATGTAGCCTATCATATGGCAAAGGCTTTTGTTTTGAATAACATTCCATTAGCTCAGGTTTTTGGAAGAAACGAAACAGAACTGAAAAAAATTTCTGAAGAATTAAAAGTTCCTTTTTCAACAGAAAATTTAGAAGATGCAGATTTATACATTCTTTGTGTGAGTGATAATTCCGTAGAAACTGTTTCTAAAATCATTACTAAAAAAGACTGTCTGGTTACTCATACTTCAGGATCCTTGCCGAAAGAAATTCTGGCGGGGGAGTACAGAAAATCAAGTCTTTATCCATTACAAACCTTTTCAAAATCAAAAGAACTCGACTATTCCGATATCCCGTTTTTTGTAGAGGCCGAAAATGAAGAAGACAAGAAAGTTTTGCTTGAATTAGCTTCTAAAATATCCCGAAAAGTAATGGAAAGTACTCATGAAAAGAGAAAATATATTCATTTAACAGCAGTTTTTGCCTGCAATTTTGTGAATCATCTCTTTTCCAGAGCCAAAGAAATTTCAGATGCTCAGGAAATTCCTTTCGATTATTTTTTACCATTAATTGATGAAACGGTGCAGAAAATTCATGAAATTGAACCTCAGTCTGCACAAACCGGACCTGCGGTAAGAAATGATAAAAGAATCCTTGAATTGCATGAACAACTGCTAAAGGATGAAAGTCTGGAGATTTATAAAACAATGAATCATTCCATTCAGAAAATGTATAATTTATAAAAATGAGTTATAAAGAGAAATTAAAAGATATTAAAGCATTTGTCTTCGATGTAGATGGTGTTTTTACAGATGGCAGCGTTTATCTGATGCCCGGAGGAAATATGTGCAGAGTGATGAATGTCCTGGACGGATATGCAGTCGTTAAAGCCTTAAAAAACAATTATTTAATTGGAGTGATTACAGGAGGAAATGATGAAATGGTAAAACACAGGATCAATTATCTCGGAATTGAAGATTATTATCCAAAATCTCATAATAAATTAGAGGATTTTGAAGATTTTAAAAAGAAATACAATCTTAAAAACGAAGAAATTTTAACGATGGGGGATGATTTACCAGATATCCATATCATGGAAAACTCTGCCATTGCAGCTTGTCCGGAAAATGCTGTTCCTGAAGTGAAAGCAGTTTCAGATTATATTTCTTCAATAAAAGGAGGGAGCGGAGCGGTAAGAGACATCATTGAGCAGGTAATGAAAGTTCAGGGAAAATGGCATGATGACAATACTCAATCTATTTAATTGCTGAAAATGAAGATATTATTAGCCTCACAATCACCAAGAAGAAAAGAGCTTTTATCGAATTTAGGCTTTGAGTTTGAAGTGGTAAAAATTGATTGTGAAGAAATTGTTCCTAAGCATATTAAAGTAGGAGAGGCGGCAGGTTATCTGTCTGAATTAAAAGCAAGTGCCTTCCGGAAACTGCAAGAAAACGAAGTTTTATTGACCGCTGATACGGTTGTAGCTATTGATAATCAATTTCTTGGCAAACCACAAAACGAAGAGGGTGCCAGAAAAATGTTACAGTCGCTTTCAGGAAAGACCCATCAGGTTTACACCGGAATTACCATTAAAACTTTAGATAAAACTATTACCGAAACCGATGTTGCTGATGTTGAATTGGATCATTTAACAGGCAGCGAAATAGAATATTATATCCAGAACTACAAACCTTTCGATAAAGCAGGAAGCTATGGAATCCAGGAATGGCTTGGAATGGCAAAAATCAAAAAGATACAAGGTAGCTTTTATACGATTATGGGACTTCCTACTCATTTAGTTTACAAAATTTTGAAAGAATTATAAAGAGTTTCAATATAAAATTTTATTATTTTTACAAAATCATCAAATCTGCTGATAATAAAATGTAGATTAGCGAGTTATATTGAATAATGAAAAAGAAAATTTTATTCCTTTTAACAGCCTGTATCGTAGTTTCTTGCGGAATGAAGGTCAAGAAGCCGGAACAACGATCCAAATTTTTAAAAGGTTTTTCCACATACTATAATACTCTTTTTAATGCTAAAGACGCACTAAATACTGAGTTTCAGACCCGGGATAAGGCACATAAAGATAATTTTTATGCACCTTATATCCCTATTCTTACCTATGAAGATCAGCCTTTGGGAAGTGATCTGGGACAGTCTGCGGCGTTTGCAGAGAATTCAATGAAAATGGGAGGAATAAATGGTAGAGAAGAAGGTAACAAAACGGCGCCTAATCAACCTCAGGGAATGTCTGGTATTCCGGGAAATCCTCAAGATCCGAACCAGGCAACTCCAAAAGGAGCAAGTGCATTAGAAATTTCTGAAGCAAAAGCTTTAAAAGCTATTAATAAATATTCGGTCATTAAAAACGGTGAAGAAAAGAATAAAGCCATTTTTGATGCTTATATGATTCTTGCACAGTCAAGACTTTATCAGAATAAACCTTTGGAAGCTCTTGATGCACTGAACTACGTTTTTTCTAATATGAAAGGCGATAAAAGGCTTCCTTTAGCTTATATTTATCAAGGTGCGGCTTATTCTCAAATGAAAAACTATAATAAAGCTCATGAGATCTTTGCCAGACTTAAGGATGAGAAAATCAGTAAAGATTATAAAAAATTACTGACTATTTATCATTCTGAATCTCTCCTGGATGCGGGAAGAAAAGAAGAGGCGGTAAAAGAACTGGATCTTGCTTATGAAGTAAATACAAACAGAAAATTAAAAAGCAGAATTGCCTACTTACGAGGGCAGGTTTTAGAAAATCTGGGACAAAATGAAAAAGCCAGAGAAAGCTTTTTAGCTGCTTATAAATACGCCAATGATTTTGAATTTGAAGTAAAATCTCAGATCGCCATAGCAAAGACCTTCAATGGAAAAGGAGACTACAGCGGCGCCAGGAAATATCTTGAAGACATCAGTAAAAAAGGAACGTATGGCTCCAGAAAAAATGAATTTTACTATGCATTAGGACTGATGGCTAACAAAGCTGGAAAAACAGATGAAGCCCAGCAATTTTTCAGAAAATCTTTGAAAGAGAAAGTTTCAGATCAGCAGCTTCGCGGACTGACTTATTATGAGATAGGAAAAGGGTATTTAGACAAAAACGATTATATCGGAGCAGGAATTTATTATGATTCTGCCTTAGCTGTAATGACTTACCCGCCTTCTAAAATCCTTTTACAAGATCAGGCCTCTTATATTAAGAAAATATCTAAAAACTATTATCTGATCAAAAAAAATGACAGTATCATTGCTTTAGCTAAAATGAGTCCTGAGCAAAAAACAGACTTTTTCACAAAATATATTGCTAAGATAAAGGCAAAAGAAGAAAAAGAGGAACTGGAAAGAAGACGTGCCGAGAGAAGCAAAGGTTTTGATACAGGAGATTATAGTTCTACTTCCATTTTTGCTAACAGTTCCAATTCTTTTGAAGACTTTGGAGTTGCTACTAAAGGCTTCTATTTTTCCAACACAGGTACTGTAAGCAAGGGAACATCCGCATTTAGACAGACGTGGGGAGACAGAGCTCTTTCTGATAACTGGCGTTATTCTAAGAAAATGGCCACTCTTGAAGATATGAAAAACGAAGCGTTAGGAACCACTTCTATACCTAATCCGAGACGTTTTGAAACGGCCTATTATATTGAACAAATTCCGAGTGATATAAGCCAATTAAAAAAGGATAGAGATACTGCCTCTCTGGGATTGGGTGTCATGTATCAGAATTATTTTACCAATACACCCTTGGCGACAAAAACATTATATGATCTGGTAGATGTAAAGCCTGAAGAAAAAGTAATGCTTCAAGCCTTGTACGAAATTTTTGCCATGAATTATGAAAAAAATCCACAGGCAGCCGAAAGGGCAAAACAAATTCTTTTGACCGATTATCCGTACACTTCTTATGCAGAATTCGTAAGAAATCCTAAGAGCAATACTTTTGTAAAATCATCTGAAGATGTGGAAAACAAATATAAAGAAGCATATGCTCTATATGAAGCTGAAAAATTTGCAGAAAGTAAGGCTATTTTGGATCAGGCTATCCAGCAATATCCCAAAGATGCATTAATACCTAAATTATATCTTTTAAATGCCTTTAATTCAGGGAAAGCCAATGGAAAAGAAGTTATGATTCTTCAATTGGAGCAAATCGCCTTAAACTATACCAAAACCCCTGAAGGAATAAAAGCTAAGGAAATGCTTAATTACCTAAAAAGTGATATCAAGTTTCAGCCAACGGATAACAAGGGCAATTCTGTTCCACAAAACAAAATAAATAATAACGTTGTGCCCCAGCAGCCAAACAATGCTCCTCAACAAATGGGAACATTGAATGAAAGCAGCAACAAGCCTCCAAAAAAACCAAATAATAATCCTCCGGGAATGCAGGTTCCAAACACCAATCCTGTTCCTGCAAAACCTCAATAAAAACAAAAAAGCGAAGATTAATTTCTTCGCTTTTTATATGTCTTGCCTATTTTTGTTATATAAAATCTTCCGGTTTCTTTTTCTTTACCCCATGAAAATCTTTAAGATAAAAAGGCTCGAAGTAAGCTATATCTTCAAACTCTTTTTTATTGATTTTCTCAAGGCTCTTTTTAATTAAATATTGTGCAGAAGGGTAGATGTCTTCATTATACTCAGCATTGGGAAGCCGTAAAATTTCTTTCGCCTTTTTAGCGCCATCTCCTACAAATACTATTTTTTTATCTTTAAATTCTTCAAAAGAATGCTCATCTAAAATTTTAGCTTCTGTACCAGAAACCTCTTCTCCCGTTTTTCCGTCATAAACGGCCGTATAGACCTCCATTCTTCTTGCATCGATTAAAGGAATGATCAACTCATAGTTTTTATCTAAAAAAGGCTCTATCATGCTTTCTAAAGAATTTACAGCAACCAATGGGACTTTTAACCCATAACAAAAACCTTTTGCAGAAGAAGCACCAATTCTTAATCCGGTATAAGAACCCGGACCTTTACCCAATGAGACAGCTTCGATATCTTTCATGGAAATTCCGGCCCCTTCCAAAGCCCATTCTACAAAAATGTGAAGACTCTCAGACTGTTTATAATTATCGGAAACTTCCTCCGTAAGACACAGTAATTTTTCATCATCTGAGATTGCTACCGAGCAGTTTTTCGAAGAAGTTTCTAGATATAAAATTTTCATTTTTTCAGTAATAATTTAATCGTTTAGCAATTTAAATACTAAACATTTCTGCAAATTTAAACCATTATTTCGAGACTACTTTCTGTAAATCGTTCTAGGTTCTGCCTGAGCTGTCGGATAAATCGTCATATCCGAAATGCAGACATGTTTTGGAGCATTCACACAATAAGCAATAGAATCAGCAATATCTTCAGCTTTTAAAGGTTCATATCCTGCATATACTGTTGCCGCTTTTTCACTGTCTCCTTTAAATCGTACCATAGAAAAATCGGTTTCTACAGCTCCCGGTTGAATATTGGTAATCTTAATACCGAATTCCGTTAATTCGATCCTCATTCCTTCAGAAATTACATCAACCGCTTTTTTGGTTGCACAATAGACAACTCCGTTTGCATACGTTTGTCTTGCAGCTATCGAACTGATGTTTACAATATGTCCGGAATTTCTTTCTTTCATTCCCGGAATAATCATTTTGGAAACATACAAAAGCCCTTTCACATTTCCATCAATCATTGAATCCCAATCATCTGTTTTTCCTGCCGAAAGAGGATCCAAACCGTGTGCATTTCCTGCATTATTAATCAGAACATCAATATTTTTCCATTCTGCAGGAAGTGAATTGATCGCTGTTTCGACTTCATCCAAATTTCTTACATCAAATTTTAAACTAAATATTTCGGTGATTTCTGATAATTCTGCTTTAACTGATTCTAAAACCTCAGATCTTCTTCCACAAATAATAATTCGGTTTCCTTGTTTAGCAAATAACTCTGCTGTAGATTTTCCTATTCCGGAGGTCGCTCCGGTTACTAATATTGTTTTCATTTTATTGTAAAATGTATAAAAAAATGCTTAATTTTTTAGTTGGCATCAAATGCTTCAAAAGCATTTTCGATATGCTCTATATTTAAATTTCTTTTTTCATCGGGAAGAACAGAAATAATATCAAATCTCACTTCCTGATTTTTATTAAATTCTTCTAAATAATGATTGGCTGCAGAAACGATCAACTTTATTTTGGTTTTAGTAACCGCTTCCTGAGGCAGCATAAAAGCATCTGTAGAACGCGCTTTTACTTCTGTGACAATAATTAAATTATCTTTTTCAGCAATAATATCAATTTCAGCTTTTTGAAACCTGAAATTTCTCACTAAGATTTTATAGCCATTTTTCTGTAAATATTCAACTGCTAAATCTTCTGCTTTTTTTCCGAAATCGTTGTGAGTTGCCATTTTTCAGTAAACTAAAATTTGAAAATTATCAAAACTCAATCTTTACTTTATCAGAAACTACCATTTTAATATGGCTTCCGATAATCAGAGGTCGGTTGTCTTTAATATGACCATTTGGAAAACCAAAAACAACCGGAAAACTATACTTTGAAATTCTGTCTGAAATCAACTGATAGGCAAATTCATCAAAACTTTCTTCATACTGTTTGTTCTCTTTTTCATCACCCATATTGGTCATTCCACCCACAATCAGCCCTGAAATTTTATTGAAAACTCCCGCCAATTCAAGACTCATGATCATCCTGTCTAGTGCATAAAAGTTTTCTCCGATATCTTCAATAAAAAGAATTTTATCTTTAAAGTCAAAAGAATATTGAGTTCCTAAAAGTGCATAAATCAGTGCTAAATTTCCTCCGATCAATTCTCCTTCAATACGACCTTGTTTATCAAATTGATTCGATTTTAAGCTATATTTTGGAGTTTTCCCTTTTAAAATATCGAAAATCAGATCATAGCTTTCCTCCGTTACTCCAAAACCGGATGTTTTAATAGTTTGTCCGTGAATGGAAGCAAAGCCTTTTTTTAACAAATAACTTTGGATGACCGTATTATCAGAATAACCAATATACCATTTCGGATTTTTTGTAAAATTTTTAAGATTGAGATCCTGAATCAGATGCTGACAGCCATAACCACCCCTGGAAGCCCAGATTGCAGCTATTTCATTATCATTTAATGCCCAATTAATATCTTTTAATCTTTCCTGTTCCGTTCCGGCGTAATTGTATCCTTTGGAAAATTTAGTGTAAAGATGCTCACCCAAAACAGGTTCATACCCTTTACTTTTAATCATTTCAATCCCTTTTTCCAATTGAGAAGCCTCTACAGCTCCTGCAGGAGAAATTACAGCTATTTTATCACCTTTTGAAAGGGACTTTGGGAAGATCATTTTTGTCATTTGGTCTTTTGATATTTTACTTCAGTTTTCTCAGCCTCTTCCAATCGTTTATCGAACTGATTGAATTTTTTAAAGCTTTGCAAAAAGATAAAGAAACTGAATATAATAAGGATTCCGCCTACAATTCTTCTGATCTTATTCGCCAGTTTTTGAGTTAATTTATCATGGAATTGTTTCGCTAAAAATATTTTGATTAGGTCTATGAACAGGTAAGTCCCGATAACAATCCCAATGTATAAAATAAAATTGCCGGTATCCGGATATTGATTCCTTACCGAAATCACCGTTACCAGCCAAAAAAGTATTACCCCTACATTTAAAAGATTGAAGAAAAAACCATTGATAAAAGTTTTGAAATAATTCTGATTAATGATTTTTTCTTCACCAGGCATATGCATTTTGGTTTTCGTCACCATCATTACAATTCCGTAAACAAAAATAAGAATGGATGTAATTCTGTAAAAACCGGGATGTTTGTCGATCAAAGTCACAATGTCTGCACTCGCATAATAGGCTGCTAAAATGCATAACAGGTCTGCAGAGATAACTCCTAAATCCAGTGCTAAAGCATGTTTCGGTCCTCTGGAAAAACTGGTTTCTATTAAAAGGAAAAAGATAGGTCCTATAAAAACCAGACTCAGCATGAATCCTAATACAACAGCAGATAATATAAGTTCAAACATTCAGTATTTTTTCAAAATGAAAACTAAATTTCCATTTCATTTTATACAAATTTAAACTTTATGATTTAATTAATCAACTATCTTGAAGTCCAACTGCTTTTGAATCAAGTTTGCTTTTACCACTTTGATCTGAACATTGTCCCCCAACTGGTATTTTTTACCATGCTTCATTCCGTAAACAGCATGAGTTTTGGCATCATACATATAAGAATCATCCACCAAATCTCTCAACTTGATCAGTCCTTCTGCACCGTTTTCAGGAATTTCTACCCAGAAACCGAATTCAGCAACACCGGAAATTACTCCATTGAAAGTTTCTCCCAAATGTTTTTCCATGAATTTCACCTGCATAAATTTAATGGAATCTCTTTCTGCATCAGCTGCTAGTCTTTCCATAGAGCTGCAGTGTTTGGCTTTTTCTTCCAGATCAGCTTTGTTTGGAGATTTACCGCCGTCTAAATAATGCTGCAGCAATCTGTGAGCAATTAAATCCGGATAACGACGGATAGGAGAGGTGAAGTGACTGTAATAATCAAAACCAAGACCGTAGTGACCAATTGGTTCAGTAGAATATACCGCCTTACTCATACTTCGCATCGCCAGCGTTTCAATCATATTTTCTTCGCCTTTACCTTTTACATCGTGCAATAATCTGTTTAAAGATTCTGCAACTTTTTTGGTATTGGCAAGATCCATTTTATATCCGAAAGTAGAAACAAAATCTCTCAGAGACTCAAGTTTTGCAGGGTCCGGATCATCGTGAACTCTGTAAATAAATGTATTCTGAGTAACATCACCTTTTTTGTTTAAAGAAATAAATTCCGACACTTTTTTATTGGCCAGTAACATAAATTCTTCAATCAGGTGGTTGGAATCTTTACTTATTTTAAAATATACTCCGATAGGTTCGTTATTTTCATCCAGGTTAAATCGAACTTCACTTCTGTCAAAGGTAATCGCCCCATTTTTGATTCTTTGCTGACGCATGATTTTCGCCAGTTTATCTAAAACAAGGATTTCTTCTTTAAAATCTCCATCCTTTCCTTCAATTCTTTCCTGGGCTTCTTCATAAGTAAATCTTCTGTCTGAATGAATCACCGTTCTCCCAAACCATTGTTTCTTGATTTCAGCATTATCATTTAATTCGAAAATTGCTGAAAATGTAAATTTATCTTCGTGCGGACGTAGTGAACAAACATCATTGCTCAAAACTTCCGGAAGCATCGGCACAACGCGGTCTACCAAATATACCGAAGTGGCTCTCTGATAGGCTTCATCATCAAGAATAGTTCCCGGAACCACATAATGTGAAACATCAGCAATGTGAACTCCGATTTCCCAGTTTCCGTTTTCTAATTTTCTGATAGATAAAGCATCATCAAAATCTTTGGCATCTTTCGGGTCGATGGTAAAAGTAGTAATGCTTCGCATATCCCTACGTTTTGCTACTTCTTCGTCATTAATGCTTCTGTCGATTTTATCAGCCTCTCTTTCCACTTCTTCAGGGAATTCGTAAGGTAAGCCGTATTCTGCAAGAATAGAGTGAATCTCTGTTTCATGTTCTCCCGGAGCTCCCAGCACCTGGATAATTTCTCCTTCAGGATTTTTATCTCCCGGTCTCCATTCTGTCATTTTTACGATCACCTTATCACCGTCTTCAGCACCCCCGAATTTTCCTTTCGGAATAAAAATATCTGTATTGATAGACTTTTTATCGCAAACAACAAATCCGAAATCTTTATGAGTTACAACTTGTAAAGTTCCAACAAATTCGGTTCTTGTTCTTTCTAACACTTCCAGAACCGAACCTTCCAGTTTTTTTCCTTTGTAAGTGTAGGTTACAATTAAAACTTTATCTCCCTGCAAAGCATCTTTCACATTTTTGGAATGAATAAAGATATCATCTTCCAAACCTTCAACACTTACATAAGCATTTCCGGATTGATTGAAATCGATAATTCCGGTTAATGTCCCTTTTATGTTGAGATTGATAATATATTTTCCTTTTTCAGTTTCCTTAATTCTTTCTGAAGCCTGAAGTTTATGCAAAGCCTGAATGACAAGTTCTCTTTGTCTTGGATTTTTATAATCTATTCCATCCGAAATCTGCTTATAATTATAGATTTTCGTGGAATTTTCATTCATAAAACGCAGAATTAATCTTCCGATTTCCTGTAATTTATGATCATTTTTCTGACTTATATATTTTCTTTTTTTTGGCATATTAATTTCTTATTATTTATTATAGTTTTAAAAAGATTTAAAACTATTTAAATTATCATTTCAATTCTGATAATTCTAGTATTCCATTTTTTTTAAACTTTATTTGGTAATTCTACATCATCAATTTTCTTTCCAACTAATTTATAATGGAACTTGACTTGTATAAAATTACTACAAAAATGGAGAAGAGAGGAGAAAACCTTCCATTAAATATTTTTAAAATATAAAAAGGATTCTGTGGGAAATAATAGACTGGTAAATTCTATTGGACACTGCAAAGATATAAAATAAAAAATAAATAAGGCTTGTAATATGATTTACAAGCCTTTATTGTTTTAGCAAACTGCAATTTTATCAACTCTGTTCTGGTGTCTTCCACCTTCAAAATCTGTAGAAAGAAATTTATTTGCAATTTCAATCGCTACTTCTTTTGAAATGAATCTTGCCGGGATAGAAATCATATTGGCATCATTATGCTGTCTCGCCAGTTCCGCAATTTCCGGCATCCAGCAAAGAGCACAACGGATTTTCTGATGCTTGTTAGCCGTAATCTGAACCCCGTTTCCGCTTCCGCAGATTAAAATCCCAAGTTCATTGTCTCTGTTTTCTACTGAGGTCGCTGCAGGATGTACAAAATCCGGGTAATCAACACTGTCGGTAGAAAAAGTTCCAAAATCCTGAACTTCAAAATTTTCTTCCAAATGTTTAATGAGGATCTGTTTGTATTCAAAACCCGCGTGATCTGCCGCAATAGCAATTTTTCTTTTCATTTTTACTTTTATTTTATATCTACTGTGATTAAATCTTTTGGCAAAGTTACGTTAAATCCAAATTTAATCTTCTTCATTTCGTTAGGTTTTATATTAAAATTCCAAATAAGCGAACCCAACTCCTTATCGTAAGTTGCATTATCAGTATTAATCAGTTCAATTTTTATATTCTCAGCCGTAGAAAGGGGAATCTGATCTTTCAAATCAAGATTTACAGAAGTATCCTTATTATTTTTCACCGTTATTTCATAAGAATAGTTTTCAAACTTTTCTTTTTCACCTATATCTTTAGTTTCTTTTTTCACTAATTCTCTTTTGGTAAGAACATTAGGATCGCTTCCAAGGCTGATCAGCATTTCGCTCGTAAGTTGATTGGTATCAATACTAACTGTACCAATTTGTAGATCTTCCATGAAAATATCAGCATTTCCGGGTAAAAAATTGTATTTTGAATAGTCTTTTATAGAAGCCAGAAGGAAAGTTTTATTCTCTAATTTTGGTGTTGTAAAATATCTATAATTCGTTGTTACTTCAAACTCATTCAAATCTTCTGTCACTTCAACATCTGAAGGAAGAACTACATTTTTATCTAAAGAAATTTCAGTTTTCATCGTTCTCTGAGAAATTCGTGAGTTGGAGTTCCCCACTACTACATGTTCAGCAACGTTGGAAGTTTTTTCATTGCTTTTCGGTCTTTGAAATGCCTGATTGGAAACATAATAATCTCTCTCTGTCCTTAAAAACCAACGATCCAATTCATAAGGTTTATCTTCTCCGCTATAGCTTCCGTTGATTAGCTTTATTGGAATATTTTTAAGCTCTAAACCTGTATTTTGTTGAATTTTAGCTTTATAAGAAATTTTAAGAGGTGATTTTATACCGCTCGATTTAATCGCATAATAAGGCCTCCAATTAGCATTTTGAATTTGCTGATTCACTTCAAAATTAACCGTTTGTCTTTTGTCACTTGTTATTTGGAGAACGATAATATTATTGTTGGAAACTTCATCATCTTTAGACGATGCATATCTTCGATTCTCCAAAATTGAGATCCTTGATTGATTTTTTGCAATCTTCGCCTGAAAATCAGCCTCATCCTTATATAAATTTTTAAGAGTTGTTTTGTTAAAATCTATCATCTCCAGAATTTCTACAGAAGAAGGATTTCCCAATGTCTGGTTTTTCTGAACAATTCCTATAGAATTTCTGGCCAGAGCCAGCTCCTGCTCAATTTTCTTGTTGGCGTCCTTAAAAAATTCAATACTGTCATTAATAGGACCAATATTTTTATTTTTTCCTAATTTTTCTGCATAAATCGAAGAATTATTATAAGATTCATATCGAATGAGACTAATTTTTTTGTCTGGTTTAAAAGATGAAATATCCATTCCACTATTTCTCCCAAATTCTTTGATGATGATAAAATTTTTCCCTTGAGATACATCTGCAGAGAACGAATGTTTGATGATTCCACCGCTTGAATAGATTTTTACTTCCTTAATTTTGGAGGTAGTTGTTGTATAGTTTTCTTGCGCAAAACAGTTCCCAACAATCAACAAAAAAGCCAATAAGTTGATTTTCAGCATAGTTTAAGTTTTAGTTTTTTAATTTTCCCACTTTTTAATAAATGTTGATTAAATTCCAACAAAATGTTAAAAGCATTGTGAATAAGTGTGGATAACTTCGCTAAAAATAATGTTTTTTTTCTTCTGGAAAATTTGTAATGAAATTTCTTCCCAAAAATTTAGCTCCAAATTTTTAAAAACTTTTTTCCAGGTAATCTTTAGTTTTTCCATAAACCGGTTATTAATAAAGGGAATTGGGGAAAAGTTATCAATAATTGTTAGTAACGGAGTGAAAAATCACATTTCCAGGAAATTATAATGTAAATAAAATGTGAATTGAATAAAAATTTCATGTTACCAAGTTTTAACTAAAAAGTTATCCCCTAAACTCACATCACTCAACAACAATAGCGTATTCTTTTTTTTATAAAAGAAAAAAATTGTTGATTAGTAAGTGTTGGGTTTGCGGGAAACTTTTCTGAAAACTTTTTTCGGCTTGCGGCTTTTCAAAAATTTTAAAATCTTACATTTGTGAAAAGAAAAATTCAACGTTATTTATGAAATAGGCTCCAAGAATTTCCCGAAAAGGGAGAAATTCCGGAATGCTGGTATCATGATTATAGAAAATAAACAGAGTATATGAAAACAATCAATGATTTCAATTTTAATGGTAAAAAGGCTCTTGTAAGAGTAGATTTTAATGTTCCTCAGGATGATCAGTTGAAAGTAACAGATAATACAAGAATAGTAGCTGTAAAACCCACAGTAGATAAAATTCTTAAGGACGGAGGATCTGTAATTTTAATGGCTCACTTGGGGAGACCAAAAGGAGAAGTTAAAGATGAATTTTCATTAAGACATATTGTAGATGAAGTCTCTAATATTTTAGGACAGGAAGTTAAGTTTGTAGACGAATGTGTAGGAGAGAAGGCTGAAAAAGCTTCTGCTGAACTTCAATCGGGTAAGATTCTTTTATTGGAAAATCTACGTTTTCATAATGAAGAAGAAAAAGGTGACGAAGCTTTTGCTGAGCAGCTTTCAAAGTTAGGAGATGCTTACGTGAATGATGCTTTCGGAACAGCTCACAGAGCACATGCTTCAACTGCTGTAATTGCTAAATTTTTTCCTTCAACTAAATTTTTCGGTTTATTGATGGCTAAGGAACTTCAAGCGATTGATAAAGTTTTAAAAAGCGGTGAACGCCCTGTAACTGCGATACTAGGAGGATCTAAGGTTTCAACTAAAATTACCATTATAGAGAATATTTTACCTGCAGTTGATAATTTAATTATCGGAGGTGGTATGGCATTTACATTTATTAAAGCTCTTGGTGGTAAGATCGGAACTTCTTTGGTTGAAGAAGATAAATTACCTTTAGCTCTTGAAATCTTGGGAAAAGCTAAAGAGCACAATGTAAAAGTATATCTTCCTTCTGATACCATCATTGCTGAAAGTTTTAGTAATGACGCTGAAAGAAAAGAAGTGGATATTTATGCAATTCCTGAAGGATGGATGGGATTGGATGCAGGGGCAAGATCGAGAGATCAGTTTAATGATGTATTGCTCAATTCAAGAACAATTCTTTGGAATGGGCCGATCGGAGTTTTCGAAATGTCTAACTTCGCTGCAGGAACTGTTGCTCTAGGTGACAGTATTGCTGAAGCAACAAGACAAGGTGCTTTTTCTTTAGTAGGGGGAGGAGACAGTGTTGCATTCGTAAAGCAATTCGGCTATGGCGAGAAAGTAAGTTATGTTTCTACAGGAGGTGGAGCAATGCTTGAAAGTCTTGAAGGTTTAGAACTTCCAGGAGTTGCTGCAATCAATAGTTAAAAATTTTTTAATCTTTATAAATTTATATCCACTGAAAATTCAGTGGATTTTTTAATGCCTGGAAAAAATTCATTTTTGTGAAAAGATAAAAAAAAAAAACGACCTTTAGAATTATATCTAAAATTTAAAAATATAATTTTTTTGATTAATTTATATGTAAACTGAAAAATAGGCTGAAAATGGATTGTTTTTGTAAGAATTTATTTTTGAAGTTTAAAATTTGGGCAAATTTTTATTTAATCTTTATTTTTTAATGTGTCGATAAAATCTTGCTAATATTTTAATTTTTTTAAATTATTTGTTCTTCAGCTTCTAACATTATTTAGTTTCCATGGAAGCTAAAATATATGGTCATCAGTTTTAACTTTTGTCTCTAAAAAATTTCACATGATATTTAAGAGTAGAAGTAAAGTGATATTAAAATTTAAAAATATAAATCATAAAAAAAACTCAGAAATTTTCTGAGTTTTGCATTTTTTTTCAAAAATGCAAAAAATTGACCTTCATAAATTGGTCAAAAATCGATTTTTTATTTTTTTTCGATTATATATATCAAACTTGAATATTCGTTCGAAAAAATAGCCTTTACGTTCGAAATCGTTCCGTAGATCATCGCTTTTATCCAGAAAAGAGGTGATTTTTTATATTTTTCGCTCAACATAGAGATGTAGTAAGAGTCAAGAACCAAAGGTTTTATTTTTCTCATTTTCCAGCTTGGTTTCTTGGCGATAAGATTTTCCATTCCTTTTTTTGAAAAGTGATAGATATGTCTGGGTACATCATAAGCAGCCCAATATTCTTTATAATGTTTTGCATCGTAAGAAGTAGGGTTGGGAACAGCAATAATTAACAGTCCTTTTTCTCTCAGTTTATTATTGAATATTTCAAGCATTTCATCCTGGTTTTCCACGTGTTCAAATACATGCCAAAGTGTAATTGCATCTAAGCTTTGATCTTCAATATTTTTAATATTATCTAGAATTGTAGCCTTTGATATTTTGTTTTTTGCCGCCTTTCTTGCATCAGAATCTGGTTCAAATCCGAAAGTTTCGAAATCATTTTCTATATATTTTACAAATTCTCCGGCACCACATCCATAATCCAATACTCTTGAACCTTTTTTTATTCTGTCTAAAAGAATTGTTTTTTTATACTGTAAATTAAATGACTGTAAAAATTTGTAAAGCTTTTCTTTTAAACTTCCTGAATCCTGATGATGGGAAATATAATCCTCACTTTCATAATATTTGGAAATATTGGATGGAATAGGGTAGGTCTTAAAAACCCCTTTTGTCTCTGTTTCTTTAATTTCAAATATTTCCTGTGAAAGAAAATGATCTTTTATTTTCATTGAATATTTCTTTATATAATAAAATTAAGATATTCAGAGTTTTAAATAACCTCATAAATACCTTAATTTTTGCTTTTATTTTATCTATGTTTCACGTGAAACATTTTGTATTTAACGTCCTAAATAGACCAATAAAACGTTTATATCAGCTGGTGAAACTCCACTGATCCTTCCTGCCTGAGCGATTGTTTTTGGCTTTATGTTTGTCATTTTTTGTTTTGCTTCTGCAGACAGGCTTGAGATTTTTGTATAATCGAAATCTTCAGGAATTTTGATATTTTCTAAACGATTTAATTTGGCTACGTTTTCTTTTTCTTTTTCGATATAGCCTCTGTATTTAATATTTACTTCGGCCTGTTCTCTTACTTCTTCATCATATGTAGAAGAAACTTCATTAATAAAGTCGATCCCGTCCAATTTTTCCAGCGTCATATTAGGTCTTGTAAGGATTTGAGCGGCTCTGTAAGCCTGATCAACAGGACTACTTTCAATAGTTTCCAAAATAGGATTGATAACTCCTGGTTTTAAAGAAGTTTCTCTGAGGAAGCTCTCAAGTTCTTCACTTTTAGCTACTTTTTGGTTTACTCTTTGTAATCTGTCTTCTTTTGCCAAGCCCAGATCATATGCCTTCTGAGTAAGTCTGATATCTGCATTATCCTGTCTTAAAAGAAGCCTGTATTCAGCTCTTGAAGTGAACATTCTGTAAGGTTCTTCTGTGCCTTTTGTGATCAAATCATCAATTAATACCCCAATATAAGCTTCATCTCTATTTAAAATAAATTCGTCTTTTTCTTTTACTTTATTATGAGCATTGATACCCGCAATAAGGCCTTGACCTGCTGCTTCTTCATATCCTGTTGTTCCATTAATTTGTCCTGCAAAGTATAAATTATCAATCAATTTTGTCTCTAAAGTATGCTTTAATTGAGTAGGGGGGAAGTAGTCATATTCAATGGCATAGCCTGGACGGAATACTTTTACATTCTCAAATCCAGGAATATGTTTCATTGCTTTGATCTGAACATCTTCCGGAAGGGAAGAGCTGAATCCGTTTACATAGATTTCTACTGTTTTCCATCCTTCAGGTTCTACAAATAACTGGTGTCTGTTTCTCTCAGCAAAACGATTGATTTTGTCTTCAATACTTGGACAATATCTTGGTCCTAAACTTTGAATTGTACCATTGAACATTGGACTTCTGTCGAATCCTTCACGTAAAATATCATGTACAGTTTCGTTAGTATAAACAATATGGCAACTTAGTTGTTTGGTTAATTTTGGTGTGTCTAAATAGCTGAATTTTTGAGGATTTTCGTCTCCTTTTTGTTCTTCCATTTTAGAATAATCAAGGCTTCTACCATCTACTCTCGGTGGAGTACCGGTCTTCATTCTTCCTGCTTCAAAGCCTAGAGAAACTAATTGTTCTGTGATACCAAAAGCTCTTGGCTCACCCATTCTTCCTCCTCCTAATTGCTTGTCTCCAACGTGAATCAAACCGTTCAGGAAAGTACCGTTTGTAAGAACTACTGAACGTCCTTTTATCTCAATTCCTAATGAAGTAACAACTCCTACTACTTTGTTATTCTCAATAATAAGCTGTTTTACCATATCCTGAAAGAAATCAAGATTTGGAGTATTTTCTAATGCCAATCGCCATTCTTCAGCGAAAAGCATTCTGTCATTCTGTGTTCTTGGGGACCACATTGCAGGACCTTTGGAAAGGTTTAGCATCTTAAATTGTATCGCAGATTTATCTGCTACAATTCCTGAATAGCCACCCATTGCATCGATTTCCCTTACAATTTGTCCTTTCGCGATTCCACCCATTGCAGGGTTGCAACTCATTTGTCCGATGGTCTGCATGTTCATTGTAATAAGCAGAGTCTTTGAACCTAGATTGGCTGCTGCAGCAGCAGCTTCACATCCTGCGTGACCAGCACCAACTACGATTACATCATATATTTCTGATATCATCTTTTTATTGCTTGTTTTAAGCCTTATATTTATTTTTCTTTATTAAATGTTTCACGTGAAACATTGTTTTGAAATACGTGCTAAAATAGCTTGTATTATGGTTTATTTAGCTTGTGCTTCATCATATTTTGCTAAATAATGATCTTCTTTTCTTCGCATTCCTTTCTCTTCTTCCTCAGTTTTATCCTTGTATCCACAAAGATGAAGTATACCATGAGCCAGCACTCTTCTCAATTCTTCTTCGTAATCTTTAGAGAGGGTAGAAGCGTTATCTGAAATTCGCTGCAAAGATACGAAAATCTCTCCGCTTATTGTTTTACCTTTTACATAGTCGAAAGTGATAATATCTGTATAGTAATCGTGTTGCAGATAATCCTGATTTACCTTCAATAGATATTCATCATTGCAGAAGATGTAATTGATTTCACCAAGCTTTTTTCCTTCCGAAAGAATAATATCTTTCAGCCAAGCGGTATAGTCTGTATTTACAGATTCGGGTAAGTTTTCGTAAAAGAATTGTATCATTGTTTTAAAACCAGTGTCCTAAAATAACACTGAATATGCCTTTTTGATTATTTTTAAGTGAATGACTGAAATTGAGTTTTATTTGTCCGAAAGGGGATTTATAGCCTGCTGTAATTCCCAGGGAACTATAATTCAGCTTTACGGCATCTTCAAAACTAATATCATCTGATAGATTTGCAAAGGAGAAGTTTCCGCTTACAAAGTAATTTTTATTAAACTTAAACTGAACATCGTTGGAAATTAAAATTACATTATTGGTATTAAGCTGTGCAAAATTAAATCCTGCGAAGCTTTTAAAATTTACCACATTTTGTTCGAAAATTCCCCCCAATCTGTATTGGTAGAACTGGGGAAGATTCTCACCAATAGTAATTCCTCCGTAAAGATTAAGGCGGTAACTGAAATATTTTGTCAAAGGGATATTAATTCTGATATCTGCCTTTACCTGAACTAACCTTTTTTCAACTTCTGATTTTAACAGATCAATTACTTTTCCTTCAGCATTTATATAAATTCCGCGGGTAGGGAAGTCCTTATCATTTTGGGTATCGCTTTTTAAGAAGATATAAGGATTTAGAAATCGGTTGTACCTTTTATTTGTACCGTTGGATTCTGCTTCAAAATAATCATGACTGATTCCACCTCCTATGGCGAATTTATCTTTCCAGATCGACTGAATGTAAATTTCATTCCTAAACCATTCCCATTTGTCTATATCATACTTATTAATATCTCTAAGGGTAAAACTCATTCCCGATGAATAAATTCCCAATCCGGGAATATAGCCATTATCTATAAAATAGTTTAAGTAATATCTTGGCTGATCTCCTACAACCACATCCAATGATAAATTGGTATTTTTAAATAAAAGACGTTTAGCGGAATAGTTTAAGAGTAATCCTGTTTTGAAAATTTCATCATAATGTAATCCGAATTTCAAAAAATGACGGGTTTCGTCTTCCGTTACGTAAAGCTTGAGATAATTGGCATCATTTTCAGGAACTATATCATAATTGATAAAACGGTAATTATTGGTGGCAACCAGCTTATCTATTTTTTTGTTGATGCTTCCATAGGTTTCAAGAGATGGGAGTCGCAGTCCCATTTTCCCGAGAACATAGTTTTTACCGTATATTTTGCCTCCATCTATGGAAATGCTGTCAATCTTATAAACGTTGGAATAAATAGGATTTATTTGCTGTCTGAGACGGTCAAACGTACGCTTTGGTAATTGATCGAGAATATCGACATACTTTAAGCCTTCTACATATCCGCTATCGAGAATTTTTTTCTTTTCATCGTAGCTTGTGGCTGTCATACCTTTCAGGTTAGGCTTAATATTGATATCAGTATATTTATACTGTCTTCTGGTATCTTTCTTAATTCCAAAATCAATAACCTGATTTAAAATCGCTATAATGTTGTTTAAATCTTCTCTTTTTGATAGATCCTGATTAAGGTCCACCCCGATCACAATATCGATTCCTTTGTCTTTTAATGGCTTTGAAGGGTAGTTAACCGTCATTGCTCCGTCGATATAAATACTATCGCCAATTTTTACAGGATCCATTAACGAGGGAAATGCTGAACTTGCCATTATAGACTGTACAAGATCTCCTTTTTCAAAAATCTGCATATTTCCGCTTTCCAGATTGGTGGCAACGCACATAAAAGGAATGGGAAGTTTGGAAAAATCATCAATATTGGAAACGTTCTTAAAGAGTTCTTTAAGTAGATAGACATTTTTCTGTCCTGTACTTATAGAAGAGGGGAGAGTAATTTTTCCGTTTTTAAGTGGAATGGATAAAAGATATTTATCAACAGATTTATTATAAAAACTGGTTTCCTGTCGTTTTGCTTTAGGATCCATGATCAATGAGTAGAAATCTGTATCCATCACGATCTTTTCTATTTCTTTTCCGGAATATCCTGAAGCATAAAGACCTCCTACAATTGCCCCCATACTGGTTCCGGCGATATAATCTACTTTTACTCCTAAAGAATCCAACACTTTAAGTACTCCTACATGAGAGAAACCTTTAGCTCCGCCACCGGCAAGTGAAAGTCCTATTCTGGGATTTTTCGGAATCACCAAATCTTTCTTTACCTGAGACTGGACCAAAAGCAGCTGAAATGCAAATAAAATGATCAGAAGTTTTCTCATAGGCTTAATCTTTTATATAGATCCGCTTCACACGGGGTGAAATAGAAGTTAGTACTTCGTAGGTTATCGTTTTGCAGTAGGCTGCGAATTCCTTAAGACTTGGATGTGCATTAAAAACTGTTACAGTATCACCTTCTCTTACATTAGGAATATGATCTATGTTGATCATCATCATATCCATGCAAATGCTTCCCACAATGGGTGCTAAAGTTTTATTTACCCCAACATTTCCTACCTGATTTCCTATTGATCTTGGAATTCCATCTGCATACCCTACAGGTATTGTGGCAATCTTTGTTGTATGATCGGTTTTAAATCTTCTGCTATAGCCTACAGACTCACCACTTTCCACTACGGAGATTTGCGAAATAACCGTTTTAAAACTTACAACAGAGCGTAATTGTTTTTGTATTTCACTATTTGGTGATTCTCCTAACATTCCAATCCCGATTCTTACCATATCATATTGATGGCTGGTATAACTTGTTATTCCTGAAGAATTTAATATATGTCGAATAGGAGTGTAGCCCAATTTTTCAATTAAATGATTTGAATTTTTTTCAAATGTTTCCAGTTGATGCAAGGTAAATTCCTTCTCTTCAGGCATATCTGAAGACGAAAGATGGCTGAAAATACTTTGAACTTTTAAATTTTTATGATCTAACGTCTCACTTAACTGATCGAGTTCATAATCTTTAAAACCAAGACGATGCATCCCTGTTTCCAGTTTGATATGGATCGGATATTTTTTATCATAACCAGATTTCTGGACCGCCTCATAAAATAATTCCAAAACCCTGAAACTATAGATTTCAGGCTCTAAATTGTATTCTATGACTGTTTCATAGCTGTGCTGTTCAGGGTTCATGACAACAATCGGAACGGTGATTCCTTTCTTACGCAGCTCTACACCTTCATCTGCGAAGGCAACTCCTAAGTAATCAATATGGTGGTGTTGTAAGAATTCTGAAATTTCATAACTTCCTAATCCATAAGAATTAGCCTTTACCATAGCCATCATTTTAGTCTCTGGTTTCATCAAAGATTTATGATAATTGATGTTGTGCAAAATTGCATTGAGGTTGATTTCTAAAACCGTATCATGCTTTCTCAGTTCAAGAATATCTTTAAGCTTTTCAATTTCAAATTTTCTGGCTCCTTTTAACAGAATAAGCTGGTTTTCAATTTCAGTAATATGTTTACTTTCAATTAATTCTTTAGTATTGATAAAAGTAAAAGTTTTAGCTTTAAATAATTCACTAAAATTTGATATTTCATTACCGATTAAGAAAACCGAATCAAAATTTTGTTCATTTACCAGTTCTGAAACTTCTTCATACAGTTCTTCTGAATTAGAATTAACCCCTAAAATATCAGTAAGAACTAAGGATTTCTTAGGCTTGTTATACTCGTTTAAGAATTGAAGAGCGGTTTTCAGAGAATCCAAATCAAGATTAAAAGAATCATTAATAATAATATTGTTCTTAATTCCTTCGATGGCCTCAAGTCTCATTTCAACGGCTTTCAGAGCATTTATTTTTTCAACGATCTTTTTATTTCCAACTCCCAGTTCCTTTAAGACGGTTACAAGTGCTAAAGCATTGGTTAACGTAGCTTCATCTCTTTGATGAACAGGAAAGGATATCTCCTCACTGAAATATCGAACAATAACATTTTCATCTTTTGAAATATTGCTTTTAAAAGAGATTTGATTGTTTTCTTTAAAGCCGTAAGAAATTAACTTTTTACTTGAATATGATTCTTTTATTTTTTTGTCAACCAATGAATTATCACCATTGTAAATAATTACTTCAGAATCTTTGAAAAGCAATATTTTTTCATCAATCAGTTCTTCTTCCGATTTAAAATTGGCAAGGTGGGCTGTTCCGATATGGGTAAGTAAACCGATCTGTGGATGAAAAATATTTTCCAGCTTATCCATTTCCTTCGGCTTGGAAATTCCGACTTCAAAAATTCCCAGTTGGTGAGAATCATTAATTTGTAACAAAGAAAGTGGAAGCCCTATTTGAGAATTGAAACTTTTTGGACTTTTTACAGTTGGGAATTCATTCCAGAGGCATTGATATAACCATTCTTTTAAAATGGTTTTTCCGTTACTTCCTGTAATCCCGATAGATTTTAAATGAGAGTTTTCAAAATGAAATTTTGCCAATTTTTGAAGAAAATCCACAGAATTCTCAACAATAATCCAGGTTATATTTTCAAATTGAGGAAGTTGATGTTCAGAAATAATGACATTGATACCCCTGTCTATAGCAGATTCGATAAACTTTTCACCGGAATTTGTATGTGTATTGATGGCAATAAATGCGGTGTTCTTTGTGGAATAGATGATCCTGCTATCAAAAGCTATATTTTTGATAATTAATTCCTTGTCTCCAATTACTTTAGCGTTGGTGATCTCTGCAATTTGATGTACTGTATAGTTCATTGGTGCCCTTTCTGCTGGTATTTTGTATTTGCCTTTGTTTGCCAGTCATAAAGCAGTATTTAAAATCAACTTATTTATAAGCTGATTTGTACTGTTTATGTTCAACAAAATATATTTTAATAAGATTTAAAATTTAATCTCAGTCTAATTTAACTATTTTTCTTTTTCGAAAGTACTTCATCAATAAAAACACGTCGGCTTACTGCTTCATAACTTTCTGTTTCGCCTAATTCAACTAAATTATCACCCTGAGAAATTCTCATGGAATAATTGGCCAGATTTCCTGTTCTCTTGCAAATAGCATGCACTTTGGTTACGTATTCAGCCGTTGCCATCAGATTAGGCATAGGTCCGAACGGGCGTCCCAAAAAATCCATATCTAATCCTGCAATAACGACTCTTATACCACTATTTGCGAGCTGATTGGCTACATCTACAATTCCCTGATCAAAAAACTGCGCTTCATCTATCCCGATCACATCGCAATTAGAAGCCAACAGAAGAATTTCGTTGGGATTTTCTACCGGTGTGCTTCTTATTTTAGTCTGATTGTGAGAAATTACATCTTCTTCGGAATAACGAGTATCCAGTTTTGGTTTAAAAATCTCCACATTTTGCCCCGCCATTTCTGCTCTTCTAAGCCTTCTGATCAACTCTTCGGTTTTTCCGGAAAACATTGAGCCACAAATAACTTCCATCCAACCGCTTTGTTTGGAGTGATTAATTGTATTTTCTAAAAACATTTGTTAAATTAGCCGTATATTTTTAAGATCAAAAGTAAGCAATTTTAATAAGATTCTTAATATGCAGAACATCCAAGATTTAAAGGAAAAAATTTTTTTTGAATCCAAGAATATCATTGATATTTTGGATAAAATTAATAATGTAGACGAGTTACTTTCTAAGCAGGATCTTGTGGATGAACTTGCCAACAGAATTTCTTTTTTAAGATTGCTTGAAAAGAATATAGAGTATTTCATTACCGAAAATACGTCTTCTATTTCTGAAAATAATGAGCTTAACGGAAATGAAATTGTTGAAGAAGAGGCTATTTTTAATAATCAGCTCAATGAAATTACTGAAAATGACTATCACGAAAATATAGTAAGTTTTATAGGTGAGAATTTTGAACCTCAATTTGCTGAACCTCAATTTTCTACTTACGATCAAAAAACAGAGGAAGAGGCTGTTTATATTGAGCAGTTAAAAGAAATAGAGGAAAACAGCCTTTCGGAATATCATGAGAGCACGTTAGATTTTGTAGATGAAGACAGAATCCTTGCTGAAGCAAAACCCGATGATGCAGATGATATTTCAGAAGAAATGTTTGATCAGAAAGTGACTGAGGAAGAAGCTGTTTTTAATAATCAGCTGAATGAAATTGATGAATCTGAAGATAAAAATGAAGAAGGGGAAACAGATTTTGTTGCAGAAGAAAAGAATATAATAGCCCATCAATCTCCGGAGATTACGGAAACGATTCCGAGTATCTTTGATACAGAAATTTATGAAGAAGAGGCTATTTTGATTGAAGAGGATGAAGGTCAGTTTTTGGTTTCCAATGTTGCTATGGAGCAGGGAGAAATGATCACAGATACTTCCAATGTAGAAAATGTTCTGACAGAAATAAAGCACGATGATTTAACATCAGAAAAAGATAAGGAAGAAGTAGTTGTTGAAGAAGATAACAGAAGGGGTAAAATAGTAGATTTTGAAACTCCTTCTTCCGCAGCTGAAAAAGAAAAACCTGCGTCTGATGAAAGTTTTGAAAATCTGGAAAAATACCATCAGGATAAAAAAATAAGGCTGGCAAATATCAGAGGGTTGAAAGCGGTACAAACTCTTTTTGACGATGATCACTTGGAAACGCCGGAAAATCTTGAGGAAAAACCTAAAGAAATACAAAAAGAAGATTCGGGAAGCCTGTTGAAAACAAATATTTCAACGGAATATATGGAGAAAGAAAAAGAGAAATCAAAACCTGAATTTAAACTGGATTTAAATGACAGGATTGCTTTTTCAAAAATGCTATTCGGAGGAAGTCAGTCTGAACTGAATGAAGTGGTTGCAGACCTGAACAGCTTCAAAAATCTGGAAGAAGCAAAGGAATATCTGAGTGATCTTTACTATGATAAAAAATGGGAAAAGGTGGATGAATATGCTCAGAGATTATGGGTATTGGTAGAAAATAAATTTTTATAATTTTGAGCGGGATTCTTTATTTTGTTCCGACACCCGTCGGAAATTTGGAAGATATGACTTTCAGAGCAGTAAACGTGCTAAAAGATGTTGATTATATTTTATGTGAAGACACTAGAACTTCCGGAATTTTACTAAAACATTTCGAGATTTCGAAGCCATTAAAATCTTATCATTTACATAATGAACATCAGGCAACCGACAAAGTAATTACAGACCTTAAAAACGGTCAAAATATTGCTCTTATTACGGATGCAGGAACTCCCGGAATTTCAGATCCGGGATATTTATTGGCAAAAGCGGGATCAGATCACGATATTGAAATGATTTGTCTTCCGGGAGCAACGGCTTTTGTTCCGGCTTTGGTGGTTTCAGGACTTCCGAATAATGAATTTTTATTTGCCGGGTTTTTGCCTCAAAAGAAAGGAAGACAAACTAAGCTTAAACAGCTTGCAGAAGAAAAAAAGACCATCGTTTTATACGAAAGTCCGCACAAGATAAACACTACTCTGGAACAGATAAAAGAGTTCTTTGGTGAGGAAACAAAAGTAAGTTTAAGCCGGGAAATTTCGAAAAAATTCGAAGAAACTAAAAGAGGAACTATCAATGAATTAATTGAATTCTCCAAAACAAAAACTTTAAAAGGAGAAATTGTTCTTATTGTAAATAATGCTATTTAATTTTAATTGAAAACACTAGTTTTTGTATTGCTATCAACAGTTTGTACAGCACAGCAAACAGATCAATACACTCAGATACTTCTGTCAAAAAAGCTTGGCAAAGAGGTTAAATTTTACTCAAACGGATATGGCATTGCCACGAATGCAGAATCCACAGAATACGGTATTGTAGACTCTACAGGAGTGATTACCTATACTTCTCCGGCTAAAAACGAAATATCACATCTCTATAAAAACAGGTTTTTTGTAAAAACAAAAGATAGAGATCCGAAAAAAGAAAATATAGCATTAGCAGATGAGAAAGGAAAGCTGTTAATTCCCTTCGATACACATAAAATAGGTCCAGCCTGGAGCATTAAAAAAAGGCTTATTGTATCTAAAAACGGAAAAGAAGCAATATACGACTATGAAGGAAAAGAGATTATCCCTTATACTGACAAGATAAAATTTGCAGGAGAAGAACGTTTTTTTGTGAAAAAAGATAACATCTGGCAGATTTACGATACTGAAGGAAAATTAAAAAGCAACAGAGAATTTACAGAAAACCTTCATTTTTATAAAAACAAGGTCTATATTCCAACCGGAGAAAAACAAGGAGAAATAGTAGATAATGACGGTATAACCCTGAATACCATATCCAATAACAATGTAGACAATATAGGAGGCTATCCTTTTTTAGTTACAAAAAATCCTGCTACCAATAAATACGGAATTATAGATATTCAGGAAAATCGTTTTGGTGATGAAGTTTACGATCAAGTATTCTTAGGAACCAGATATATTTATTTCATTAAAAATGAAAAAATAAATATCTTTTCAAAAGAAACAAAAAAAATCTATTCTACAGATTTCGACTATGTAAAATCATTATTCAACGATTTATTCAGTACCCAAAAAAGCCTTAAAAACCCGAAAATGGCTGTTATACGTATTGATGGAGAAATGGTAGTTCCGAAAGAATATGATAACATTGAAGGGATCAAAATTGCAGGAAATAATTTTATCTATCTGATAAAAGAGAACTATCAAAGACTTTTAGATAAAGATTTAAAAGATGTTTTAGAACCGGGCTATCAGATTGAAAAGATTTTCCCAAACAGTTTGATAGTTAAAAAAGAAGGAGTGTTTTATAAGTTTTCAGTTATGGATAAAAAGTATGATGAACTAAAAAAAGTAGCTTCTATAAAAGAGAATGGGATTTTTTATTATCCGCAAAATATGTTTCCGGCCATTGTTTGTAAAAACTATGATAATCTGTACGGAATCATAGATGAAAACGGGAAAGAAATTGTTCCATTTATTTATGATGACATTAATGCTTTTCTGCCTGATAATGAGATTGTTGTTCAGAAAGAGAAAAAATACGGCATTACCAATTATCAGAATGAACCTTTGAAAGATGTGATATATGACAAGTTTTCCGTAGATAAGGATGGTATAAAACTTACAAAAGATAAAGTAACAGATTATTTATATTTTACTGACTCTGTAAATGATAATAAATTATAATAAAGCTACCTAATCATAAAAAGACTTAAAAAACTTCTATATTTTGTTGGGATAAAATGTATTGAATAACAAATTATAATATCTTTGCGGTCATTTAAATTTTATCTCTGTAAAATAATTGCATATTGGTCTGCTTCAAAAAACAAAGGCTAATAAGTTATAATAAAGAAATAATTGTCAATAAATATGAAACTATTAGAAGGAAAAGTAGCGCTAATTACGGGAGCTACCAGAGGAATCGGAAGAGGAATCGCTGAAATGTTTGCTCAGCAAGGGGCAAAAGTTGCATTCACTTATGCCGGTTCTGTAGACAAAGCTAAAGAATTAGAAGAAACTTTAAGTTCTGTAACTCAAATTAAAGGGTATCAGTCAGATGCATCAGATTTTGATGCCGCTCAAACATTAGTTGATCAAGTAATGGCTGAGTTCGGACAAATTGATATTCTGATCAACAACGCAGGTATTACCAGAGACAACTTGTTATTAAGAATGTCTAAAGAAGATTGGGATACTATTATTAAAGTAAATTTAGATTCAGTTTTTAACCTTACAAAAGCAGTTATAAAGCCGATGATGAAAGCAAAATCAGGATCTATCATTAATATGACCTCTGTAGTAGGTATCAGTGGAAATGCAGGACAGTCAAACTATGCGGCCTCTAAAGCGGGAGTTATAGGATTTACAAAATCAGTTGCATTAGAATTAGGTTCAAGAAATATTCGTTGTAATGCAATTGCTCCTGGCTTTATTGCTACGGAAATGACTGCTGCTTTAGATGAAAAAGCAACCCAGAAATGGAATGAAGCAATTCCTATGAAAAAATTAGGAAAGCCTGCAGATATTGCTAATGCCTGTGTTTTCTTGGGAAGCGAAATGTCTTCTTATATCACAGGACAAACATTAAATGTTGACGGGGGGCTGCTTACGTAATAGAAAATATACAGAAAAGACAACTTTTATGTCGTTTTACACAAAAAAATACCTCATTTGAGGTATTTTTTTGTGTTTTATATAGGATTACCTTTGTTCTAAACTAAAGCCAAAAAAACTAATATCATGAGAATCTTTCTCTTTTATTATCAGATGATTAGAAGGAAGGCTATTGATAACTCAAATTTCTTAAAACATTAATTAAAAACTTGGTTTTCCTGCTCCTGAACCCGGATAAAAGTCGTTCTTTTAGACAATTCTTTTAAGGTTGATGCACCTACATAGGTACAGGTCGAGCGTACTCCACCTAAAATATCTTTTACCGTTTCAGAAACGGGGCCTTTATAAGCCACCTTCACAGTTTTTCCTTCTGAGGCACGGTATTCTGCAACACCACCTGAATGCTTATCCATGGCTGTTTTAGAGCTCATTCCATAAAATAACCTGAATTTTTTACCATTTTCTTCTACAATTTCACCACCACTTTCATCGTGACCGGCAAACATTCCTCCGAGCATGACAAAATCTGCTCCGCCGCCAAATGCTTTAGAAACATCTCCGGGAACTTTACAGCCACCATCTGCAATAATATGCCCCTTTAAACCATGCGCTGCATCTGCACATTCTATAATGGCTGAAAGCTGAGGATAACCGACTCCCGTTTTTACACGTGTTGTACATACAGAACCGGGACCGATTCCTACTTTTATAATATCTGCACCGGCTAATAACAGTTCTTCAACCATTTCTCCGGTGACTACATTTCCTGCCATGATGATCTTATCAGGAAAATTAGTCCTTGCTCTCTTCACAAATCCCACAAAATGCTCAGAATATCCATTGGCTACATCTATGCAGAGAAACTCGATTTTTGGGTGCTTTTCGAGGATTGTTTTTATTTTTTCTTCATCTGCTTTTCCTGTTCCGGTACTTAGCGCGATATACTGATAAATTTCTTCAGGCTGGTTATTCAGAAAATTTGTCCATTCTTCAGGAGTGTAATGCTTATGAATGGCAGTGATAATCTTATCTTTTGCCAGTTCTGCAGCCATTTCAAAAGTTCCCACCGTATCCATGTTAGCAGCAATAATGGGAGTGCCTTTCCATTTCTTTTTCGTATGCCTGAAGGTAAATTCTCTTTCTAAATCAACTTCCGAGCGGGATTTTAAGGTAGAACGTTTTGGGCGGAACATCACGTCTTTAAAACCCAGTTTTATATCATATTCTATTCTCATAATTTGGAAAATTATTTTACTTAAATTTAGGAAAAAGATTGACTTGAAATTTGATTTGAAAAGATTTTATAAATAATTTATGAGTTAATTTTCTTTTGTCTTGAAACAAAAGAAACAAAAGTTCAAGACTTGGAAACTTCCGCTAAAAATTAATTCTGTTCTCTAAAAATTCTAAAACTCGCGCGAATTCATTATTTGTTCTTCGATTCAAATGTTGTCTCACGCTCGAACAGTAGAATTTTTTTAACGTTCACAGAATTAATTTTCTTAACACTCCATTTTCCTAAGTCATTTTCGTGTGAAGATTTGTGAAAATCTGTGGGAAATAAAAGAAGAAACGACAATAGAAAAGTATTAAAGTTTTAATTAAAAACAATATTTTTGGATTCATGGATTTTCCAGTTACATTTCACATTTTCGGTAAAACTATTCTCGCTCATCCTGTGTTTGAAACATTGGGTATTTTTCTTGGAATGAGGTTTTATTTTTATCTGAAGCGAAAATCTAAAGAAAAACTGTCATTTAATACTTCGGCTGCTGTCCTCATTGGAGCAACAGCAGGAGCTTTATTAGGTTCAAAGCTGATAGGGAACCTTGAAAATCCATATAAACTTTTTGAACATTTTGATTTTAAAACATTTTGGACCAATAATACGATTGTAGGTGGACTCGCTTTTGGTTTAATTGGAGTGGAACTGGCAAAAAAAATTGTCGGGCACAAAGAAAGTACAGGAGATCTGATCGTATATCCGTTAATGTTGGCGATGATTATCGGACGGATTGGCTGTTTTCTGACGGGAGTTCACGAAGAAACCTATGGGTTACCCACAGATTCTGTTTTCGGAATGTATCTCGGAGATTCCTATATGAGACATCCGGTAGCATTATATGAGATCGCTTTTTTAATTGTTCTGTGGATGGTTTTAAAAACGATTCAGAGAAAAGAAAAATATCCGTCAGGTTTTGTATTTCAATTGTTTATGATAAGTTATTTTACATTCAGATTGTTGCTGGATTTTATAAAGCCCAGATTGGAAATTGTCGGAAATTTAGGAACCATTCAGCTGGTATGCATTGGTGTCATTATTTATTATATTTTTAAAATCAGAAAAACAAAAACCGTAAATTCACAATAAAATTCACAATATGAAAACTTTAACACTATTGGAAGTTGGAAACTTGGGTGGTCTGGTTGCCATGATTATTGGTATTATAATTCTTGTAGCGCTTTTTATTTCGTTTATTATCACAACTTTTGTAAAGTTGATTTATGAATCCAAGGATGGGAGAAAGTTTTCAAAAAAACAATATTGGCAAACAATGCTTATTTGTCTGCTCTTGTGTGGTTTGGTGAGTGGTGCAATTTGTGGTGGCGGACTTTAAATCAATATTATGCCTGTAAGAAACTATACCTATTACGATTATACGATCAGTCTTTGTCCGGAATGCCTGAAAAGGGTGGGAGCAAAGATCATCATTGAGGATGAGGCGGTTTTTATGACAAAAAGATGTCCTGATCACGGATTTTTTAAGACTAAAATTGCTTCTGACGTTCATTACTATAAAAACATCAGAAACTACAATAAAGCTTCTGAAATGCCCTTACATTTCGGAACAGATGTAGAATACGGATGTCCTTATGATTGTGGCTTATGCGTTGATCATGAACAGCATAGCTGTCTTTCTATTGTGGAAGTTACAGATCGATGTAATCTCACATGTCCGACTTGTTATGCAATGTCTTCTCCCCATTATGGAAGCCATAGAAGCCTTGAAGAGATTGAAGCGATGTTCGATACCATTGTAAAAAATGAAGGAGAACCGGATGTTGTACAGATCAGTGGAGGTGAACCAACGATTCATCCCGAATTTTTCAAAATAATGGATATTGCCAAATCGAAACCTATTAAACATCTGATGTTGAATACCAATGGAGTACGAATTGCCAATGATCCCGGTTTTGCAGAAAAATTGGCAACTTATGCTCCTGAATTTGAAATTTATCTTCAGTTCGATTCTTTTAAACCTGAAGTTTTACAGGATTTCAGAGGAAAGGATTTGACAGATGTAAGAATGAAGGCTTTGGAGAAATTAAATGCTTTAAATCTTTCGACAACCCTTGTAATCGTTCTTCAAAAAGATAAAAACATTGATGAAATCGGAAAGATTATCGAGTTTGCTTTAAAACAAAAATGTGTCCGCGGAATTACCTTTCAGCCTGTTGAAATCGCAGGGAGAAACAGAGAAGATTCTACTTATGAAAAAATCACATTAACTGAGGTAAGACAGGAAATTTTAAACCAATTTCCATTGCTGAATTCTGATGATATTATTCCGGTTCCCTGTAATCCGGATGCATTGGCAATGGGATACATTTTAAAACTGGAAGGTGAAATTATTCCTTTAACACGATATATCAATCCTGCTGATCTATTGAATAATGAAACCCGGAATACTATTGTTTATGAACAGGATACAGGATTACAGATGCAGCTTTTGGATATCTTTAGTACAGGAATTTCTGTAGATAAAGTTCAGCCTAAAGTAAATCAGTTATTGTGTTGTTTACCTGAAGTTTCCGCTCCGAATCTGGATTATGATAATCTGTTCAGAATCATTATTATGAATTTTATGGACGCTCACGATTTTGATGTTCGCGCAGTGAAAAAATCATGCGTTCATATTGTAAATAAAGATTTAAAACTGATTCCTTTTGAAACGATGAATCTCTTCTACAGGGATGATAAAATCAAATATTTGGAGGAATTGAGAAAAGAGGATAAAGTATTGTTTTAAAATAAAAGGGGCATAAAAATTACTTTTTTATGCCCCATAAATTTATCTTACCTCTGAGCTTGAAACCCAGTTTTTCATACAGTTTTTTAGCTCCGACATTAGTTTCGGCAACATGCAGAAATGGAGTTTTATGGTCTTCAAAGATTTTACCGGAAACATAAGCGACTAATTGTTTAGCATAGCCTTTGCCAAGATAGTCTGTATCAGTGATAACCGCACTTATTTCCGTCATATCATTCATCTGCATTCTTTCACCGGTAACAGCGACTAATTTATCGTCTTTAAAAATTCCAAAATAACGGCCAAGTTCAGGTGTTCTTTTCTTAAAATAATAGGGATAAAATTTTTGAATAAACAGAAACAATTCTTCATGATGCTCTTCCTGAAGCTGGAGAATTTCTTCGCTAAAATCCAACTCAATTTTATCTTCTAAAATATACTGATCACAGACAAGCCGGGATAATTCTGTTTTGAAATCACCCAAATCCGGTTTAGCTCCGAAAATCAGAAAATCATCACATATTTTTGCATATTCTGTGATTTCGTTTTCTTTTGAAACATTAGCTGAGCCTCCGAATGCTGCTACTTCAGAAGTATAAAACTTTGTATCCCCAAAGTCTAAGCAAAACTTTTGATGAAATTCATTAAGTGAATGATAAACAGGATTATCTAACTTGTCGTACATTAATCAAAATTCATTACTTCGCTTAAAGTATTCATATACTCATAAGCCGTTAAATCAAACTTTACAGGAACGATCGAAATATATCCGTTAGCTAAAGCGGTTTCATCAGCATCCGGAGATTCGTCCATATTGTTGAAGTATCCTGATAACCAGTAATATTTTTTACCATGCGGATTTACCCTTTCATCAAAACTTTCTTCCCATTTTGCATGAGCTTGTTTGCAGACTTTTACCCCTTTAATTTCTCCTTTTAAAAGTTTCGGGATATTTACATTTAAAACGATTCCCTTTGGCATTGGCTTTTCCAATGTTTTTCTGACAATATTCTGAATATATTCCTTTGCCTGTGTAAAATCAGCTTCCCAGCTGAAATCCAATAAAGAGAATCCTATTGCAGGAAGGTTTTCTACACCCGCTTCAACAGCTGCAGACATCGTTCCCGAATAGATGACGTTGATTGAAGAATTAGCGCCATGATTAATTCCTGAAACCACAATATCCGGTCTTCTCGGTAAGATTTTATCAAGAGCCATTTTTACGCAGTCTACAGGCGTTCCGCTGCACGAAAAGTCCTTCTGAGGACCATCCAGCTGTACTTCTTCATAACTTAAGGTAGAATTGATGGTGATAGCGTGACCTTTACCGCTTTGTGGAGAATTGGGAGCTACAACAACGACTTCTCCGATTTCGTTCATAAAGCTTACAAGATTTCTGATACCAGGTGCTGTAATTCCGTCATCATTAGTAACCAGAATAAGTGGTCTTTCCATAAAAAAATAATTTTAACAAATATACGGTCTAATATACAGAATTCATGATAATTTTAAATGAAGTCTTTAAAGGATTAATTTTAAAAGCAATATTTTGAAGATGATTTGAGGAGCAAATATTTTTACCTGTTTAAGCGTTGTATTGCAGTATTACAAGATGAATTTGTATCATGGGCAGTCATCTGATAAATGAATATTCTTGAATGATGGGATGGCTTAGTGTAACAATCATTACATTTTAAAAACTAATCAAAACAAGTATAAATATATACTCTTAAAAATAAACTAATGCAAATATCCTTTTTAAAGGCTGCTACTTCGGCGGCGGCGATTTGTTTTTCTACGGTTATTTTTGCCCAGCAGCAATATTCGGTAAGCGGAACTATAAAAGATAAGAAAAATGGGGAGCTGCTTATTGGAGTGACCGTAAAAGTAGCAGAAAACCCCGGTATTTCTGTTGTTGCCAATGAATATGGCTTTTATTCCCTTTCTCTTCCTAAAGGAACCTACCATTTACTTATTTCAAATCCTGGTTTTAAAGACTTTCAGCAGAGTATTTCTGTGGAAGATAACATTAAACAGGATATTGAACTCGCTTCTGGTGATGAAGAAAGAGTAAAAACCATTGATGAAGTTGTTATTTCCGGGATTAAAAAAGATAAAAACCTGAGCTCTGCTCAGATGGGAACGGAAACTTTAAGCATTAAAAATATTGAGAAACTTCCGGTTTTATTTGGAGAAAAAGATGTGATGAAAACGATACAGCTTTTACCGGGAATTAAAAGTAATGGAGAAGGAAGCAGCGGATTCAGCGTGAGAGGCGGTGCCACAGACCAGAATCTTATTTTGCTTGATGAAGCTGCGGTATACAACGCTTCCCATTTGCTAGGATTCTTCAGTACCTTCAACAGTGATGCCCTGAAAGATGTAAGCATTATTAAAGGAAACAGTCCTGCTCAGTACGGGGGAAGGCTTTCATCTGTTTTGGATGTCAAAATGAAGGACGGAAATAATAAAGAGTATAATGTAAATGGAGGAATTGGATTGATTAGCAGTAGATTAAGCGTTGAAGGCCCGATTCAGAAACAAAAATCGTCTTTTATTGTTTCAGGAAGAAGGACCTATGCCGATTTATTTCTAAAAACTACGGATGACTATAAAGACAGTAAATTGTATTTTTATGATTTGAATTTAAAAGCCAATTATCAGATCAATGAAAACAACAGGTTGTATTTGTCAGGATATTTTGGAAGAGATGTACTCGGCTTGGGCGATACTTTTTCTACGGACTGGGGAAATACAACGGCTACATTACGATGGAACAGTATTATCAGCAGTAAACTATTCTCCAATACTTCATTGATTTACAGTAACTACAATTACAACGTAAGTCTAAGCAGCAACAACAATACGTTTGGTCTGGATTCCCAGATCGAAGACTGGAACCTGAAGCAGGATTTTTCATGGTTTGCAGGAAATAGGCATTCAGTGAAATTTGGTTTACAGTCTATTTATCATACGATTACACCAAGCAGTGCCTCCGGAACGAGTGTAAGCAGTTTTCCAAGAAATCCGAGATATTCCTGGGAAAATGCGCTGTATATCAATGATGATTTTAAGGCGACAGAAAAATTAACCATCAATTACGGAGCCAGGCTTTCAATGTTCAGTGTTTTGGGTGGCGATACTTTTAATACCTATCAAAACGGAGTTCTTACCGATTCTGAGTTTTTGGAAAAAGGAAAATTTGGAAAAACATACGTGAATCTTGAACCCAGAATTACTGCCAATTACAGAATTAATGAAGTCAGCAGCGTAAAAGGTGGATACTCCAGAAATACCCAAAACCTTCACTTATTGAGCAACAGTGGAAGCGGAAACCCTACCGATCAGTGGATTGGAAGCAGCTATACCGTAAAACCGGAAATTGCAGATCAGGTAAGTGTGGGCTACAGCCGAAATTTCAACAATAATAATTATGAATTGAATGCTGAGGTTTATTACAAATCCATGCAAAATCAGATCGACTATAAAAACGGAGCCCAAATTTCTTTTGATACCGCAGCAGATGTAGAAAGTGAGCTGCTATTTGGAAAAGGAAGAGCTTACGGATTGGAATTAATTGCTAAAAAGAAAAACGGAAAATTAACCGGTTGGATTTCCTACACCTTATCTAAAACCGAAAGAAAAATTGACGGAATCAATGATAACGAATGGTACAACGCAAGACAGGACAAAACCCACGATCTTTCGATCGTCGCAACATACCAGTTGAATCCAAAATGGTCTTTCTCAGGATTATTCCTTTACAGTACAGGAAATGCGGTGACTTTCCCGACCGGGAAATATGAGCTGAACGGACAAACAGTTTTCCAATACAGTAGCAGAAATGCCGACAGAATGCCGGCTTACCACAGAATGGATCTGAGTGCGACGTATGAGCCAAGTGCCGGTTCCAACAAACGCTTCAAAGGCTCATGGTCATTTGGGATTTATAATGTGTACGGGCGAGAAAATGCTTACACTATCAATTTTGAAGACAACCCGGATAAGCCAGGAACGACTCGTGCGATGCAGACTTCACTATTCCGTTGGGTACCCAACATCACGTATAATTTCAAATTTTAATTCATGAAAAATATATTTTTAATCATATTATCACTTTTTTTAGTAACCTCTTGTGAAAAGGAAATTGATCTCGATTTGAAGGACCAAAGCGGACAAATCGTGATCGAAGGTAATATAACCGATCAGGCAGGTCCGTATTTTGTAAAAATTACAAAGTCTGTGGCTTTCACAGAAACGAATCAATATCCTGCCGTGGAAAACGCACAGGTTGTTGTAAGCGACAATACCGGGCAAACCGAAACGTTGCAGTATGTAGGAAACGGAACCTATCAAACCTCCACTTTTGTGGGACAATCCGGAAGAACATATACTTTAAAAATCAATGCCGAAGGACAGCAATATACAGCGCAAAGTACAATGCCTGAAGCTGTTTCGTTTGACGGTCTGGAGCAGGATTCTTTTATGGTGGGAGGTGAAACAAGTTATACGCTTTTGCCTGTTTTTATTGATCCGTCACCATTAGGAAACCGTTATCTTTTCGTTTATACGGTGAACAATAATCCTAAGAAATTCTTTTCGGAATTCTCTGATAATGTAAACAACGGAATGCCGAATCAGAGACCTCTCATTCTTCCCAATGATGACAGCAATGCCGATGACATAAAAGTGGTTGCAGGCGATACCATTCATGTTGAAATGCAGTGTATCGACGATCCGGTATATACTTTTTATTCTGCACTTCTTCAGCTTTCTGGTGGTGGACCAGGCGGAGGCGTAACACCGGCTAATCCTCCAAGTAATATCACAAACGGTGCTTTAGGCTATTTTTCAGCTCATACCATAAGAGTAAAAAGTGTTGTGATTCAATAAATAATGATATTCCCTTTATTATTCCAGTTGATTTTATTGTAGAAATAGGGGGGTAAAAAGTACAGGATGACAACTATTTTAACAAAAAAACGTAAAAGTATTCGATATTTATAAATTAAGGTGTTAAATTTGATAGTTTGTAACAGAAATTTAATTGTTACTACTAATCGTTATACTATTTAAAAAAAATTAATAAAAACAGACAGTTTATGTGGAAAAATTTTAAGCTGAATAAATTTTTACTCCTAATTCCATTAACAAGTCTAATGTTTTGCTTCAATTCGCCTAAAAATGATGATGAAAAAATGCAGACGATAATGGTGAGTGTAAAAAACACCCTATCTTACTTACATTACAGTCCAAAGCCTATTAATGATGCCTATTCCAAAGATGTATATAAGCATTATTTCGAGATGATTGATCCGGCAAAAAGATATTTTCTGCAGTCGGATATGGATGAGTTTGGTAAGCATGAAACAAAGTTGGATGATTATCTTAATCTTGGAGATTTAACGTTCTATAAGCTTACGGTAGACAGATTATATCAAAGAGTGGATGAAATTGATAAAATTACCCAGGATATTTTCAGCAAACCGATTAATCTGGAAGAAGATGAAACGCTTACTCTTGAGCCAAAACTAAAGAAAGTACCTTCCAATAAGCAGGAACAGTATAATGAATGGAAAAAATTCATCAAATACAACATCCTTCAGGAAGTGGAATCTATGAACAGCAAAGAAGAAGCTCAGAAGGAGAAAAAGGATTCTGTTCAGAAATACAATTTAAAAGATACCATCAAATATCAGCCACTTTCTCCGGATCAGAAAATAAAAAAAGCTACGGATGAAGTGAAAGATCTTGTAAAGGAAACCTTTACGAGATTTAAAAAGAGAAAGAAAATGGATTGGTTCTCCGTATATATGAATGCCTATACAGAAGTTTTCGATCCGCATACCAACTACTATTCTCCTAAAGACAAGGAAGATTTTGATACAAACTTTACAGGAAAAGTAATCGGAATCGGAGCTATTATTCAGGAGAAAAAAGGAAATCTTTATTTAGGCGCTCTTACGATTGGCGCTCCGGCATGGAAATCAAAACAGCTTTCGGAAGGGGATAAAATCTTAAAAGTAAAATCTAAACCGAAAGAAGATGCCGTAAACGTGGTAGGAATGCTTTCCGATGAAGCGGTAAGACTGATCAGGGGAGAAAAAGGAACTCCGGTTACTTTAACTGTTCAGAAAAAAGACGGAACCATAAAAGATGTAACCATGATTCGTGAAGAAGTGGCTATTGAAGACACATTCGCAAGAAGTATCGTGGTAAACGCTCCAAATGGTAAAAAATATGGTTTCATCAATTTGCCAAGCTTCAATGCAGATTTTGAAAATGATAAAGGAAGAAATGCTTCTGATGATATCAAAAATGAAATTATTAAGCTAAAACAACAGAATATTGAAGGAATTGTTTTAGATCTGAGAAATAACGGAGGAGGTTCTTTAACTGAAGTAGGAGACATTATGGGACTGTTTATGAATGCAGGTCCTTACGTTCAGGTAAAAGACGGAAACGGGAAAATCCAGACCCTGAAAAATAAAAATGAAACCCCAATCTGGACAGGTTCATTAGTAATTATGCAAAACGAACTTTCGGCTTCAGCTTCAGAAATTCTTGCGGGGGTAATGCAGGATAACGGAAGAGCTTTAGTAATAGGATCTCCACAGTCATTTGGAAAAGGAACTGTTCAGACTTTTGTAGACTTAAACAGATTCTTAAATACAGAAGACGATTTCGGATCTTTAAAACTGACGATTCAGAAGTTCTATAGAATCACAGGGGAATCAACTCAAAGAAAAGGGGTAGTTTCTGATGTTCAGATGAAAGACTTCTTTACCTATGCGGAAATAGGAGAGAGATATGATGATTATGCCTTAGCTTGGGATAAAATTCCTGCCACGAAATTCGAAAAACTAAATTATTTTGATATTCAGGCATTGGAAAAAGCAAGTTCGGCAAGAATGGCAAAAAACTCAAACTACCAACTGTTGATTGAATCTGCGCAGTGGAGAGAAAAATTGGATAAAGAAGAAACCATTACCCTTAATATCAATAAGTTTAATGAAGTGATGAAGCAGAGAAAAGCTCAGATCGAGAAATTCAAAGTACTTACGAAATTCGATAACGGGCTTAAATTTACAATGTTCCCTGCAGAACTTGAAAGAGAGAAAAAAGATGAAGCATTCAAGAAGAAATCTGAACTGTGGGTGAAGAATCTTAGAAAAGACACTTACCTTCAGGAAGCGCTGAATATTCTCGCAGATATGACTACAAAACAATAAATAAAAATAACCGCTAAGAAATTAGCGGTTATTTTTTGTAATTATTATAGACAATTATTTAATCTCTATGCATCCCACTCTTCCTCCCGCATTTCCTGTAGGTTGGGTATGGAAATCATCGGCTGAAGCATGTATAATAAGACCTTTGCCAATGATGTTTTTTGATTCATCAGTACATCCTAAACACCATTTATCGGTTTTGAAAGTAAGCGTAGCCACGCCGTCCTGATTGGCTGTCAGATTTCCGATATCTCCCATATGGAAATGCTCAGCTCCCCATTTACCGTGATCGTTCTTAGAAGGGTTCCAATGTCCTCCTGTAGAAGTTCCGTCAGCTGCAGAGCAGTCTCCTTTTTCATGAATGTGTACAGCGTGTATTCCCGGAGTAAGGTTCTTTACATCCAGTTTCATAGTCACTTCATCTTTTTTCTGAGTAAACTTTGCAGTCCCTTCCGTTTGTGTTCCACTTTTAGGGTTTATAGTGTATGTTTTTGTAGTACAGCACGAAGCTGCAAAAAATGCACTCCCTATCAATAATGACATTGTTTGTATTTTCATTGTAAATGATTTTGTGTTAAAATTATAAAAGATTTATCAAAGGAGTTTATGATTACAGTCTTTTTTTACCATTCGGAAACGAAATTTAACAACTCGGTAAGAAAAAAATAGAACAAGAGAATTTTGATATTATTTTTGAACCGAAAATAAAAAACATGAAAACGCAAATAAAAAACATATTCATTCTGGCGGCCATCCTTTCATCTATCCTGCATTTTTCACAGATAAAAATTTCAGGGAAAGTAAGCTTTAAAAATAAAGGCGTTTATGAAGTAAATGTTACTTTAAAAGATACTTATGATGGCGCAACCACAGATTCGGAAGGTAATTTCTCTTTCGAAACTTCAGAAAAAGGAGATCATGTGCTGAGTTTTACCCATCCTAAATATATTGAAGTCAATAAAAATATTACCATTGGAGATCAAAATGTGGTGATGAATGCGGAATTAAAAGAGCAGATCAATGAAATAGACGCAGTTGTTGTCTCTGCAGGATCTATCGAAGCAAGCGATAAAAAAAGAGCAACAGCACTTTTAACACCTATTGATATTTATACAACTGCAGGAGCAGACGGACAAATTTCTTCAGCGTTAAATTATCTTCCCGGAGTTCAGAAGGTAGGGGAGACGGAAGGTCTTTTCATTCGTGGCGGAACAGGAACCGAATCAAAAATTTTCATGGACGGAAGCTTAATCAATAATTATTTTTCCAATTCAATTCCGGGAATTGCAGGAAGAGATCAGTTTAATACCTCACTTTTTAAAGGAAATGTATTTTCAAGCGGAGGATATTCTGCGTTATACGGACAGGCTCTTTCCGGAGCATTAATGTTGGAAAGTGTGGATCTTCCCGATCAAAGCTCTTATGATTTCGGAATTTCACCCATCTTTTTAAACGCAGGTTTCCAGAAATTAGATGATAAAAAAACATATTCTTACGGGGCAAGTGCAGGATATTCTTTATTAAGTTTAATGCAGAAGGTTTTTAATTTTAATACTGATTTTATAGATGCTCCGCAAGGTTTCAACGGAGATGCCAATTTCAGAATTAAAACCAAATCCGGAGGACTTTTCAAATATTACGGGATGTATAATACCAATAAAATGGGGGTGAAAACAGAAAGTCTTGAACCTGAATATGATTTTGCTCTGGTTCGCTTAAAAGGAAAAAATACTTATCATAATTTATCTTTTAAACAAAAATTCGGAAAGTATCTTTTGAATGTCGGAACTTCCTATTCTTATAACAGATCAGATCTTAATTTCTCCACAGAAACAAATAATCTTGAATCTGAAAAGACTCAGCTTTTAAATGATGGAAATTATATCAACCTTAAAGCCGTTTTAGAAAGGAAAATCAATAAAATAAGCGCATTGAGAGGAGGTTTTGAACTGAATAGCACCAGTGAGCAATTAAACTTTCAGGACATTCAAAAAAATTATAAGGATCTGATCTCGGCGGCTTTTTTAGAAACAGATCTGGGATTTAGCAATCAGCTTTCTGCAAAAATCGGACTAAGAGGAGAATATTCTTCTTTCCTGGGTAAATCCAATATTGCTCCCCGTTTTGCGTTGGCTTACCGTTTAGCGAAAGATTGGACCACTTCTCTGGCCTATGGTCTGTTTTATCAGAATCCGGAAAGTAAATACATCAATTCTCCTTCAAAACTTGATTTTCAGCAGTCTCAACATTATATTTTCCAGATTCAGAGAACCTCTGAAGGAAGAAGTTTAAGGCTGGAAGCTTTTTACAAAAAATATGATGAACTGGTTAAAGTACAGAATATCGGGGAAATAAACGGGCAATATCAACCTGTTCAGACAGCTGTAAACAATAATGGATATGGCTTTGCAAAAGGGTTGGAGCTTTTCTGGAGAGATAAGAAAACACTCAAAAATATTGACTATTGGTTAAGCTATTCCTATTTAGATTCGAAAAGAGATTTTATGAACTATCCGATGAGCCTGAAACCAAATTTCGCGTCAGAACATACCCTTTCCGTTGTGGCAAAAAGATTCTTCCCTGAGCTGAAATTCGGAACCAATCTTTCTTACAGCTACTCAAAAGGAAGACCATATTATGATATTGCGACAAAAACGGTAAATGGTGAAGACGTCAATTTTATCCGAAATGAAGGAAGATTGAAAGATTATAGCGCTTTAAATTTCAGTTTTAATTATCTTCCGAATCTGGGCAAAAAAGATTCAAAAGCATTTACAGTTCTTGTATTAAGCGTTTCAAATATTTTAGGATCGAAAAATATTTACGGCTATAATTTTTCCCGAAACGGAAGCCAGAGTTCTGCAGTAGTTCCTCCTGTGAATACATTTGTTTTTGTGGGTGCATTTATTAGCTTTGGAGTGGATAGAACACAGGATGCCATTAACAATAACCTGTAAAAAAATAATTACATTTAAACATATAAAAACAATCTTTTAAAAATCAGAAACTATGAAAAAATACATTTTAAGTGCTGCATTAAGCAGTGTTAGCTTAATCACTTTTGCTCAGGCAAGTTATGAGAAGATAATGACTGATAAAATTGCTAAAATCGAAACCTGCAAATCTGCTGAAGATTTTCAGAATCTTGCCAACGATTTCCAACGAATAGGAGATAAAGAAAAAGGGAAGTGGCTTCCGAATTATTATACGGCATTCTCTTATATTCAAAAAGGAAGAGTATTGATGAGAGAAGGAAAAATGGAAAGTCTGGACATGGTAGCAGATCAGGCGCAAAAATTTATTGATACGGCAGAAAGTACAGAAAAAGACAATTCTGAAATTCATTTGCTGCAAAAAATGATTTTCTCTCTGAAAATGATGGTCAATCCGCAACAAAGATATATGACATACGGAATGCAGGCTGCGGAAGAACTGAGAAAAGCGGAAAATTTTGATGCGTCCAATCCTAGGGTAGCTTTAATAAAAGCAGAAGATATGTATTTCACTCCGGAACAATACGGCGGAAGCAAAACAAAAGGTCTTGAACTTTTTAAACAGGCTTTAGAAAACTTCAACACTTATAAACCGAAAACAGCTTTAGATCCTAATTGGGGAAAATCTGAAGCAGAATACTTTTTAAGTATGGGAGATAAAAAATAATACTTTGGTCTTCCTTTTTGGAAGGCCAAATTGTATACCACTGATTTAAAATCAGGTAAATTCTAAATATGAAACGTAAAAATATCATAACGTTATTCTGGATATCACTGGCAACTTCAATGTTCTTCTTCTTTGTATTTACGGAGGAGAGAAACATTGAAAATTTTATCCATACTATTCTTATTTCCTTTATCTATTCATTTGTTTTGGGGTTCGGAAACTGGGGAATTAACGATTTTCTCAATAAAAAGTTTCCCTGGTCTGAAGCCACTACAAAGAGAGCGGTAATAAGCATTATTTCAATCCTGATTGCCAATATCATTCTGGTGTATTTCTGTAATTATTTAAACTTTGTGGTTATCCAAAAAGCGGCAACCACAGAAGACTATTTTTCAGGGAAATATAATTTCATCAATTGGTTTACGATCAATATAGCCCTTTTAATCTCCGCTTTTCTCCATGCAAGAAGTTTTATGGAGGAGCTGAAAAAGACTTCAAAAAAAGAAGTGGTAGAGCAGAAACTGATTGCCCGATCTGCGAATGCTCAGTTTGAGAGTCTTAAAAATCAGCTAGATCCGCATTTCTTATTCAATTCCCTGAATGTTTTAAGCTCTTTAATTGATGAAAATCCGAAGCAGGCGCAGAAATTTACTGCTTCCATGTCGAAAATTTACAGGTATGTTCTGGAGCAGAAAGATAAAGAATTGGTAACTGTAGAAGATGAAATTGAGTTTGCGAAAACTTATTGTGAGCTTTTAAAAACAAGATTTGAAGACAGTGTAGACTTTGAGTTTAATATCAGTAATGAAGATTTAAAATTATTTGTGGTTCCGCTTTCCTTACAGCTGCTGTTGGAAAACTGTATCAAACATAATTTTGCCACTTCTTCAAAACCGTTAATCATAAAAGTTTTTTCTGAAAACGATACCCTGTGCATTGAGAACAATCTCCAGGTAAGAGAGCAGATGAAAGAAAGCGCAGGAATCGGATTGGCAAATATTGTTCAGCGTTATTCCTTGCTGACGAAACGAAATGTTTTTATCGAAAAATCAGATGAATACTTTAAAGTAAAACTTCCGATGCTGTTAAGTAAGCCTAATGTAGTCAGTGAAAAAAATGAATCTGAAGATAAAGCTTATGAAAAAGCGCAAAAACGTGTGAAAGAGATCAAAGGCTTCTATAGCAACCTTTTTTCATATATTATTGTAATTACTTTCTTGGCAATCCTTAATCTTATTACTTCTCCTAAACATTTATGGTTTTACTGGCCGATGTTAGGATGGGGAATTGGGATTGCAGCACATGCAATAAGTGTTTTCTCGATAGGAAGAACCTGGGAAGAGAAAAAAATACGGGAAATATTGGAAAAACAAGATCAACATAAAAACAGATAAGATGAACAATATAAACGAAAACGATATCCGCTATAAAGAAGCGGAGAAAAGAGTAAAAAAAATCAAAGGATTTTATATCCATTTGATGGTGTATTGTTTTACGAACCTGCTTGTCATTGCTCTTCAGTTTTTTGATACTGATGACAAAGAACAATGGAGCTGGAAAATGCTTCAGTTGCCGGTATTTTGGGGCATTGGTCTGGCTGCTCACGGATTAAGCGTTTTTCTGCCGCCTGTTGTGCTGGGAAAACGTTGGGAAGAAAAGAAAATTAAAGAATTGATGGATAAAGAAAAATAAATGAAAGAGCTTACCATTATATTTTATATTTCGATGGCAGTTTGGTTTTTAAGCGAGTTTTATTATAAAAAAATGCTTGCGTCTGGTCAAAATGCCCAGAAAAAAGATAAATCAACATTAAATATCTTATGGATGGTTATTGTTCCGTCGATTTTTTTGGCTGTTTTTATATCGAATACGTTCAAATTTCCTATCAGCAATAGAGAATGGATCTTTTTTCTGGGAGAGAGTCTTATTGTAATAGGAATTTTTTTCCGATGGATTATTATTCAATCTTTAGGCAAGTATTTTACAGTAGATGTGAGCATCAGAGAAGATCATAAAATTAAGAAAGAAGGATTTTACAAGTATATAAGACATCCTTCATACGCTTTTGCACTGCTTACTTTTGTAGGATTAGGCTTGTTCCTGAATAACTGGATTTCATTTGCCGTAGCTTTTATTCCTCCGTTTCTGGCGTTTACTTACAGGATCAAAGTAGAAGAGCAGGCTTTGATAGAGCAGTTTGGAGACGAGTATATTCAATACAGAAAAGAAACGAAAAGGCTGATTCCTTTTATTTATTAAGTAAAATAAATTATCAACAAATAAAACTAAAATCCCGATTCTCCATTGAGTCGGGATTTTTACAATTCAGGAACCATTTTCTACCGTTCGGTAAGATAAAGTTGATTTAGGATGTTTTGCTGGCCTACATTTGTATCAACAAAAACAAACAATTAAACATTTAAAAATTATAATTATGGAAAATTTATCTTATCAAAAAGAAGTTTTAGCTTACGAAAAAGCATCAAAAAGAGTAAAAGACCTTAAAAGTTTCTATGGAAATCTTACCTCTTACTGTCTTGTTATTCCTTTCTTATTTATTTTAAACATGATTACTTCTCCTGAACATTTATGGTTTTACTGGCCAATGTTAGGTTGGGGAATCGGACTTTTAGCTCATGCTGTAAACACTTTCGGGATCGGAAAAGACTGGGAAGAAAGAAAAATTAAACAACTGATGGAAGAAGAAAAAAGCAGAACAAAAACACTTTAATTAAAAATAATAAATCTTTAAAAATGAACACTATGAATTACAATCAGGCACAACAAAGAGTACAGGACTTAAAAAGATTCTACAAAAACATTTTATGGTTCGGAATCGTTGCTTTTATCATTTACTTTGATGATATTTTTGAAAAAGGAATCTTTAATTTTTCACAGTGGAATGGTTCAATTATTTTGGCAATTTGGGGAATTATTTTAACGGTAAAAGCGGTAAAACTATTTCTTTTAAATTCTGATTGGGAAAGAACTGTGATGGAAAAAGAGATGAAAAAATCAAAAGAGCCGACTAAGCTTTAAAAGCTAGTAATTTTTGATTAATTTTATTTCGAAATTTTAAACTAAAATCGGAAACTCAATGATCAAAACAGTCATTATCGAAGACGAAAAGCCGGCTTCAAGGAAATTAGAAAGAATGCTCAATGAATTTCCTGAAATAGAATTGGTTGGGAAAATAGAATCCGTAGAGGAAGGAGTTCAATGGTTTTCAGAAAATGAACATCCACAGCTGATATTTTCAGATATTGTTTTGGGAGACGGTTTATCGTTCGATATTTTTGAGAAAATTCCTACAAAAGGATTTATTATCTACACGACAGCTTTTGATCAATATACTTTAAAAGCATTCAAATTAAACAGTATAGATTATCTTCTGAAGCCTATTTTGGATGAAGATTTAGCTGGTGCGATCGAAAAATACAAATCATTTATTCCTTCAGATAACGCTGTCAATTCACAGGAAATTAAACAGTTAATTAAAAAGGAAAAAACAACGCTTTCCAGGATTTTAGTGAAAATAGGATACAACCTGAAAATTGTACAGACACATGAGATAAGCTGTTTTTTCAGTGAAAATAAGATTGTGTACCTGCAGACTCAGGAGAGAGCTTTTCCGTCGGATTTTACACTGGATGAACTGGAAGATGTCCTTGATGAGAAAAAATTCTTCCGGACAAACCGACAGTTTATTATTAATTCAGATTATATTAAAAATATCCATACTTCACCTAATTACAAGGTTGATTTAGAGTTTCAGCCACAAGAAGAGATTACAGTCAGCAGAGATCGTGTAAAGGATTTTAAAGACTGGTTGGTGAGTTAGATTTTGAGAGAGAATAATATAAAGAGTTTTCTTGGTTTAAATAGTTGAATAGCGAATCACAAGATAACAACTATTTGTAATCAATACGGTTAGACTCTGTATCTTCAAGCTGCTTCAGAATAGACTTCGGAATCTCGTCGCTGTCAACCGGGAAGCTTATAGAGTCAGGAACAAAGTCTTTCTTTTTTGCTTTCTGAAATATTTCGAATAGGGCAATAGGCTCTTGATTAAAACTAATACATGTACTTATAAAATGTAACTCATGGAGCTTATATTCTGGATTCTTCAGCTTTTCATTAATGTCTTTTATCCTTGAAATAAAATGCCTCTGTCGAATGAAGGTATTGCTGTTCATAATGATGAAAACATAATCTGAATAGGCGGTTACCTTCCCAAAGTATTTGTGGTGGTCGCCTCCGCTTCTTTCAACAAAATATTCACCGGTAGTCTCAGATTTATAGATTTCCACTGCAGAACGCCAGATCCGGTCTTCTTTGGCCTGTAAGGGATTATCCGGAAGATTTCTGTTATAGGAATACCAGCAACCGACCAACTTATCCAGCACTTCCACATTCTGCTTCACATTGTTCATATCAATTCTAAGATCATTAAAATTAAATGATTCTGTATTTGAATTAATAAAATCAATATAATTGGAATAGCCTAAAACTTTGACGATTTGACTTAGTTTTGCCAGATTCGGTTTGCTTAAAATAGCATTTTTATTCTGATAATATTTCTTCAGTTTGTTGATAATCAAATGTTCATATAAATAATTAGAGCCTAATAATTCAGGTTCTTTTTTTATTCCCTTCTCAATATTCCTGCTGATCAGGAGATCATTGAGTTCTGTAACGATATACGACCATTCGGTTTTTGAAACGTCTTCCCAATGATTTTTCTTTAAAAAATGAAGGCTCAAGAAATTCATTAATTTCTCTAAATGCAGAATATCTTCTTTTTTCATACTAATTTTAATTTATAAGACTAATATAAGGTTATTTTAAAACTAGAAAATGCTATTACAAGACTTTTATATTCTAAAATCTAAAGATATTTGAGTAGAAACTAAAAGTCAAAACAATGGAAACAAAAACCATATTACAGAACGATCCGCTTTGGGCTAGACTTCAGAGTTTTTCATTAGATAATTCCAATGCAGATTTTCCTCTCTCGAAAAAATTGGCAAAAGAAGAGAATTGGACGGAAAATTTTACCAAAAAAGCGATAGAAGAGTACAAAAAATTTGTTTATCTGTGTTGCACTTTTTCAAACGGAGCCTCACCCAGTGAAATTGTAGACAAAGTCTGGCATATGCATTTAATGTATACTCAGAATTACTGGGAAGAATTTTGTCCGAATATTCTGCAACAGAAACTTCATCATCATCCTTCAACAGGAGGAGTCGTAGAAAAAATAAAACATAAGTATTGGTTGGATGATACATTGAAAAATTATGAAAATATCTTTCAGCAGAAACCGCCGGAAGATATCTGGAATCCTGATGAAATAAAGAAAAAAAGAGTCCGGAAATTAAAATTTCTTTTTTTAGCAGTTGTAGGATTTGTAATCATTTGCTTCTCTGATGATTTTTTGGAAGTTTTCATCAAAACATTAATATTGGGAGTCGTTTTTTTCATTACTTATTTAATCTCTTTAATTAAGGATCCAGGAAAAAGAATGGCCAATTCAGATGGAAGCGGTTGTGGATCAGGCTGTGGAAATGGAGGAGGATGTAGCGGTTGCGGAGGTGGCTGCGGTGGATGTGGAGGGTGCAGTGGTTAAACAAAATAAATTATTATGAAAAAAATAATTATTCACACCGTTCCGGTTGCCGTAAGTTTCATTTGGCTGGCCATATTTAATCATACTTTTGACCCGATTTCTTTGAATGGGTCTCAGTTTCTCAAATTCTATTTAATTTTTGTATTCGGATTTTATGCTTCAGTTTTTGCTTTAAAAGTATGCGGAGAAAGTATTTCAAAGATCACTTTTTACTTTATGATTTCTATTTTCCTTTTAGGAGTTCTAAAACTGATTAAAGGGATTCTATTAGGAAAGCCTGTCGGATTTCTAATTATGATTTTAATATTGGAAATCATTGTAATACTGTTTGTTAATTTGACTCATATAAACCACAGAATAAAGTAGTTTTTTTAAAACTACCTCAAAAAGAAAACCCGAAACATTGTTCCGGGCTTATTATTTAAATTACTTTTATCTTCTAAAAGGCCTGGTCATAGCGATGTTTCCGTCTTTTTGAAATCACCCCTCTGATATTGTGCATATTGTTATGTAGAAAGAATTCTTTCTCATTCTTGCATCGTATTCTCTTGCTGTCAGTCTTTGTTTTGATAAAGCATAGATTTCTTTTTCCTGACGAGGAGATAATCTTCCGAAATCTTTCTGGTTTTGGTGAAATTCTACTTTGGCATTTTCATAAATTTTAAATGAATACTTTGTTTTTCTTACTTAAGAATAAACAATAGATATGCCTGAAAATAGGCATAAATAAAGGCCTATAGAAGTATAAGCCTTTTTTATAGATGAATGTAAAATTTAATCGACGAATGAAAATTAGTTTTTTAGAAGCTATTTCCCGCTTTCGCTACTCGCTTTTTCAGTTTCGGCGGCGGCTTTGCCGCCGCCGAAACTGAAAAGAGCTCAAACATGCTGCTCAATCGGGGCTAGGAATTTGCGGTTGCCATAAAAAAACATCATAGGTTTCTAAAACCTATGACGTTTGAATCTATAAAGTTTGTTATCAAAATGACAAAAACAGTTTAAAATAATTGGTCAATTACTAGGCAATTACCCCACTTCCCAACAGTTCTTCTCCATCATACCAAGCCGCAAACTGTCCTTCTGCAATTGCAGACTGTGGCTCTTCGAATTCAACATAAAAAACATTTTCAAATTGATGTAAGGTAGCTTTCTGCAACGGTTGTCTGTATCTGAATCTTGCCATTACTTCCATCGATTCTCCATTTTTCAGTTTCAGGTCTTCACGAACCCAGTGCAATTCGGAATTATCAATTTTTAAAGCCTTTTTTAGCAATCCTGGAAACTGATGTCCTTCTCCTACGAAAAGAATATTGTTTTCCATGTCTCTGGAGATGATAAAACAACTTTCCTTATGTCCGCCGATTCCTAACCCCTTACTTTGTCCGATCGTGAAAAATTGGGCACCTTGATGCTTTCCGATAACTTTTCCGTCCTGTTTTTTATAATTGATTTTCTGGCTTAAATATTCCAATTCTTCCTGTTTTGAAGAAAATTCAGGAGTTTCCTGAGCGAAAAGTGGGGAATCTTTGAAAATTTCAACAATCTCACCTTCTTTAGGAACCAATTGTTGTTGCAAAAATTGAGGTAAGCTCACTTTTCCGATAAAACATAATCCCTGAGAATCTTTTTTATCAGCTGTTACCAATCCGATTTCTTTAGCAATTTCTCTTACTTGAGGTTTTGTCAGTTCTCCGATCGGAAACAATGCTTTCGACAACTGATCCTGACTTAATTGACATAAAAAGTAAGATTGATCCTTATTATTGTCCTTTCCAGCCAACAAATGAAAAATTTCCTTTCCATTTTCATCAATGGTTGAATCAACTCTTGCATAATGTCCGGTTGCCACTTTATCCGCGCCCAAAGACATCGCTGTTTTCATAAAAACATCGAATTTAACTTCTCTATTGCATAAAACATCAGGATTCGGAGTTCTTCCTTTCTGATATTCATCGAACATGTAATCAACGATTCTTTCTTTGTAAAGATCGCTCATATCGATCACTTGGAAAGGAATTCCAAGCTTTTGAGCAACCATTAGAGCATCATTACTGTCTTCGATCCATGGGCATTCGTCTTCCAACGTTACCGATGCATCATTCCAGTTTCTCATGAATAAAGCCACTACGTCGTGACCTTGCTGTTGTAACAAATAAGCTGTTACACTTGAGTCTACGCCTCCGGAAAGGCCTACTACTACTTTCATTATATTTCAATTTTACGAAACTCTTAACGGGAGTTCTTAGTTTGACGCCGCAAAAATACAACTAAATAAATTCGTAAAAAAACTATAATTTTAAGCATCGATAAAAACAATATAACATGACAAAATTTATTATCCCTTTATTCTTACTTATTTCGGGTTCAGTATTTTCTCAAGTCGCGGTCGGAACTTCACCGGAAAGCAATAATCGATGGACTTTCGGAGGCGGAATCGGATTGGGCTTCGGAAGCAATAACTATTTTAATCTTTCAGCAGCGCCAAGGGTTGGATATAAGCTTACCGATGATCTCGAAGGCGGGGTTTTGGGAAGTGTTTCGTGGCAGAAATCCAATGCTTATAGTTCAACGATGTTAGGAGTCGGCCCGTTTCTGAATTACTACGTAGCAAGAACATTTTATTTAAGTGCGAATTATCAGCATTATTTCATCAATTATAAAGATAAAATTTACGATTTCAAGGCAAATGCCAATGAAGATGCATTATATCTTGGAGGAGGTTATATGCAGAGAATAGGGAACAATTCTTACTTGCAGTTGGGTTTGATGTATAATGTTCTTTGGAAAGAAAATTCGAGTGTTTTTTCGAGTGGTCTAGTCCCGAATATAGGATTTGTGGTTGGACTTTAAATATAGCAGAATGACAGACTTTAATCAGATATATAATCTATAATAATCAAAATATCCCGAAAGCAAATTTTCGGGATATTTGTTTAATTGTATTTGTGGATTGGTTAATAGATCACGATCCATGTTGCGCCGCCTGCGGTAAAGAAAGCTCCGCCTGACATATTAGAAGGAACAACATTTCCCGTTAAATCTGAAATGATGGTAGAACTTCCGCAAGATTGTCCCATGAAGTAGTATCCTCCCGTATTAACTCCTGATTGATCCTGTACACCGAATTTAATTCCAGTCCAAGTGGTGGCTGTACTGAAGGTTGTAAGAACGCCACTAGGAGCTGTAAATGGAGCGGCATAGTTAGCGTTAAGAATCCATCTTCCAACTTGAGGTGTGGTAGGAACAGCGGTATTAAGGGCAAAAGTATTATTTACATTACCATCATAATTGGCATCTATTGATACTGACGGATTATTTGTAAACCCTAGTTTTAATAAATTATTGGAAGCATTTCTTGCTTCCAGGGTAGGGGTGCATCCCCCACCAACATTCCCTGAGTTAGATTTATTAAGGGTAAACTCAACATAATTGGGAGTATAGTTTTGTATATAAACAGGGGGCAATGATTGCGCTGAAAGACAAAAGGATACAAAAGCTGCTGTTAATAAGAATAATTTTTTCATAAATTTTAATTTCCTGATTTGTAATTTTGACTAATCGCTTTGTTGTATTCACCATAAACATTTACGGCCCATTGTAGAATCTTTTCTCTGTCGTTTTCTGTTCTTTTTTCAATTTCGGAATAAGAAACTCCTGAAGAAGCAATAAGGTCTTTTGCGGCAGGTAACAGCATATCTTTTTTATAATCACTAAGTTCAGCTGAAGTTTTTGGTCTTTCAGGTGCCGGCTCTTTTTCCATGGCAACTTTTTTGATAGCCATATTGAATTTTTGAACAGCTTCGGGCTTAGAAACTTCAGGTATAGCAGAAGTGGCCATATTTTCGTTAGCACAGGATAAAATAGTAAGTAATGGAATACTTAACAGTAAAAATGTTTTTTTCATGATATTAATTATTGTTTAAAAATTGTAGAGGATTATTAATAGATATTGATGGCAATATAGATTATGAACCAATAGGTCAGATTTTTCTATTGATCTGTAATCTTAATGTTCTTTATTAATTTTTATAATTAATAAAGAACATACCAGTCTGCACCGCCAAATTGGAAATAGCTTCCTTGAATTACTCCTGAAAAAGCTGTTATAGGTGTCGTAGAGCCACAAAAATGGCCTAAAGAATAATATCCTCCGATATTATTTCCGAAATGATCCTGGACACCAAGTTTGATGCCTCCCCATTGCGACCCTGTAATATAGGCTGTAGGAACCGGGTTTGACGGAAGCGTATAAGGAGTTGAATAATTATTGTCATACGTCCATGCATCAATTAATGGAGTGGATGGATAACTTGGATTAAATGTATTGGAAGTATTGATATCTCCGTAGTAATAGGCTTCCGAAGGAACGGTATTGGCTACCGGAGCATAGGTTAATGTAGACAGACCTCCGGAACTCGTTGACTGAAGATTCGGACTACAGTTTCCCGCGAGATTTGAAGGATTCAATCTCCAAACAACAAATTGGATTACCGTATCCGTATAATTTTGAATATAAAGGTCTTGTGCTGAAATGCAAAAAGAAGAGAAGAATGCGGCAAGTAAAATTAATTTTTTCATGGCTTTAGTTTTGTGATTTGTAATTTTGGTTGATTTCTTTATTATATTCACCATAGACTTCTACAGCCCATTTTAGAATTTTTTCTCTGTCGTTTTCTGTCCTTTTTTCAATTTCAGAGTATGTTACCCCTGTACTTGCTATAAGATCCTTTGCTGCGGGAATTAGCATGTCTTTCTTATAATCACTAAGTTCAGCTGACGTTTTTGGTCTTTCAGGTGCCGGCTCTTTTTCCATGGCTACTTTTTTGATAGCCATATTGAATTTTTGAACAGCTTCGGGCTTAGAAATTTCAGGTATAGCAGAAGTGGCCATATTTTCGTTGGCACAGGATAAAATGGTAAGCAAAGGAATACTTAGCAGTAAAAATGTTTTTTTCATGTTCATATTAATTAATTTTTTGTTCAATAAAAGTAATGATTTTTATTAATTAATCATTATTTGGTGAAAAAATAAATTAATTATGTTGTTGAAAATGAAAAAGCTCTGGGATTTTCCCGGAGCTTTTTTAATATGATTAAATTATTTATTTATGATTGAGAAGACTTTTCAGCTGAAGATTTTTTTGCTTTTGGTGCTTTTCCAATCAAACCATCTTTTGCTTCGTTAAGATCAAGAATTACAGTTTCTCCTTCATTTAACTGTTTATTGACAAGCATTTCTGCCAATAAATCCTCAATATATTTCTGGATCGCTCGTTTCAAAGGTCTTGCTCCGAAATCTTTATCCCAGCCTTTTTCAGAAATAAAGTCTTTCGCTTCGTCAGTTAATTCAACTTTATAACCTAATTTCTCCAATCTGCTGTACAGTTTACCAAGTTCAAGATCAATAATTTTCTTGATATCTGTTTGCTCAAGAGAGTTGAAGATCACAATATCGTCAATTCTGTTCAGGAATTCTGGTGCAAATGCTTTTTTAAGAGCATTTTCAATAGTGCTTCTCGCTCTTGTGTCAGAACTTGTCTTTTTAGCAGAAGTTCCGAATCCTACACCGTCTCCGAAATCTTTAAGATCTCTTGTACCAATGTTTGAAGTAAGGATGATAATTGTATTTCTAAAATCAATTTTTCTACCTAAACTATCTGTAACGTGGCCTTCATCTAAGATCTGCAATAAGATATTGAATACATCCGGGTGAGCTTTTTCGATCTCATCCAAAAGAACCACAGCATAAGGTTTTCTTCTTACCGCTTCTGTCAATTGTCCGCCCTCTTCGTATCCAACATATCCCGGAGGCGCACCAACCAATCTTGAAACGGCGAATTTTTCCATGTATTCACTCATGTCGATTCTGATCAAAGATTCATCAGATTCGAACAGTTCTCTTGCCATTACTTTAGCCAGCTCGGTTTTACCAACACCGGTGGTTCCTAAGAAGATGAATGTACCGATCGGACGGTTCGGATCTTTAAGACCTGCTCTGTTTCTTTGAATTGCCTTAACAACTTTTTTCACAGCATCTTCCTGGCCGATTACCTTTCCGTTCAGTTTTTCATCCATTTGAGCTAGTTTGTCAAGCTCATTCTTACCAACTTTAGTTACAGGAACTCCACTCATCATAGAAACAACTTCCGCTACATTTTCTTCTGTTACGGTTTCTTTTTTCTCTTTAACGTCTTTGTCCCATTTGTCCTGAGCAGCATTCAGTTCCATTTGAAGTCTTTCCTCTTCATCCTTCAACTTTCTGGCCTCAAGATAATCCTGAGCTTTTACTGCTTTCTGCTTCAATTCCTTGATTTCTTCAATTTTCTTTTCAAAATCAATGATTTCAGTAGGAACTTTCATGTTTTTAATATAAACACGAGATCCAGCTTCGTCCATCGCATCAATTGCTTTGTCCGGTAAGAAACGGTCTGTAATATATCTTGATGTCAAATTCACACATGCAGCAATTGCTTCCGGAGTATAAATTACATTGTGGTGTTCTTCATACTTGTCTTTAATTTGATTCAAGATCAGAATAGTTTCATCAATGGAAGTCGGTTCCACCATTACTTTCTGGAATCTTCTTTCTAAAGCTCCGTCTTTTTCAATATACTGACGGTACTCATCAAGAGTTGTGGCACCAATACATTGAATTTCACCTCTCGCTAAAGCCGGTTTAAACATATTTGAAGCATCTAAACTTCCTGTAGAACTTCCTGCACCTACAATGGTGTGAAGCTCATCAATGAATAAGATGACATCTCTGTTTTTTTCCAGCTCAGTCATAATGGCCTTCATTCTTTCTTCAAACTGACCACGGTATTTAGTTCCGGCCACTAAACTTGCCAGATCCAAAGTGATCACACGCTTTCCGTAAAGAACTCTGGACACTTTTTTCTGTTGAATTCTTAATGCCAGACCTTCCGCAATCGCAGATTTACCCACTCCCGGCTCTCCGATAAGAAGCGGATTGTTTTTCTTTCTGCGCGATAAAATCTGAGAAACCCTCTCGATTTCCTTTTCACGACCGATTACCGGATCTAATTTCCCGTCTCTTGCCAAAGAAGTCAGATCTCTACCAAAGTTATCCAAAGTTGGAGTTTTACTTTTTGCAGAACCTAAGTTTCCTGTAGGCTTTCTCATTTGCTCAAATTCCTCTCTTTCATCATCATCGTCATAAGCACTCATTTGTGGTGCCTGTCCGGAATTTTTAAGCATGGTTTGATATTCTCTTGAAACGCCTTCATAGTCGATATCGTAAGCTCCTAAAATATTTGAAGTAGGGTCTTCATATTTATAAAGAATGCCTAAAAGCAAATGAACGGTATTAATCTCATTGCTTTTGTATTGTCTGCATTCTAACTCCGCACGTTTAATAGCGTGATCTGCCATTTTAGTGAAAGAAATATTGGTAACCTCTTCAGAAATAGGATTAAGACTTGCTGTATTTAGAGTTTCAATTTTTCTTCTGATTTGTGTTAAATCCGCATTAAGGTTTTGAAGGATTTCTTTTGCAGAGTTTTCCGTTTTTATAATACCTAAAAGTAGATGTTCTGTATTAAGAAATTCACTTTTGAGCCTTTTAGCTTCGCTTTTGCTTTGTTTGAACACCTGGCTCAAACCTTGTGAAAACTTATAATCCATAATATATCTCATTAGAATAAAAGCAGCATTGCCATTTATTCATTATCTAAATTACAAATATTTTACCAAAAATCAATAAATGACTTTATGGCAGAAAAAATTTTATTATCTTATTGAAAATGATTAAGTTTGTTATCCTCAAAATTTCTCTCATGATTCCCGAAATCGCCACTTATATCGGATATTCCGCTTCACTTTTTATTGTGCTGAGTTTCATATTGAAAGATATAAGAAAAATCAGGATTGTGAATATGATAGGGTGTATCTGTTTTGTCATTTACGGCATTTTCAGCGGAATGCTGTGGCCGGTAATTATTCCCAACGGATTAATTTGCTTTATACAAATTTACCATCTTTTGACGGATAAAAAGAAGTAATGAGTAAGAAAAAAGTGATTACTTCAGCGTTTAGTAACTTATATACGGATCAGCGTATAGAAAAGGTCTGCAGAACATTATATGAAAACGGGTATGAAATTGAACTCATCGGAAATGATTGGAACGGGGCGGAAGAGATGTCACGACCTTATCCGTTTTCCAGAATACAATTGATTTCAAAAAGCCTAAAAACGGCTTATTTCGAATTCAACTGGAAGCTATATCATCAATTAAATAAAAAAGCAGATAAAAATACCATTCTTCATGCCAATGATTTAGATGCTTTACTTCCGAATTATCTGATGGCTAAAAAATTAAATATACCGTTGATTTTTGACAGTCATGAAATTTTTTCCGAAATGCCTGCAATTCAGGGCAAAATGTCACAAAAATTGTGGAGGTGTCTGGAAAAGACAATTGTTCCGAAGATTAAATTGATGATCACGGCAAGTTCAGGATATGCCAATTGGTTTAAAACTCGATATGGAATCAACCCTGTTGTGGTTCAAAATGCGCCAGGAAAATTAAATTTTAACCAAGGAATTTCAGAGAACAATCCTAAAATTCTTTTGTACCAAGGGGCAATCAATCCTTTTCGCGGAATTGATAAAGCGATTTTGGCAATGCATCATCTAGAAAATGTTATTTTTAAAATTGCAGGAGACGGGCCAAGAAAAACAGAATATGAAGAATTAGTTATTAAAGAGAATCTTCAGCATAAAGTTCGGTTTTTAGGGAAACTACATCCAGATGATTTAAGAGAAATTACACTAAATGTAGATTGCGGAATGAGCATTGAAGAGAATGGGGGAGAAAGCTATTATTATTCTTTACCCAATAAAGTTTTGGATTGCATTCAGGCAAGAGTGCCTTTAATTTTATCAAATCTTCCGGAGATGCTGAATATTAAAAATCAATTTGATGTAGGAGAGATTATTAAGAATCATCAACCTTTAAGCATTGCAGAAGCAATAAAAACTATTTTGAACAAAGGTCGCGAAAATTATCAGGCAGAGTTGGAAAAAGCAGCTGATGCACTTTGTTGGGAAAACGAAGAGGTGAAATTGCTACAGGTTTTTGAAAAGGCATCTCAAAGTTTTTAACAGCTATAAATTTTCAGAAATCAAAACATTTAATAGTAATCTAAGTTCCTGATTAATACCTTCAATTACTTAGTCTGCACTTAACATAAAATTTAAAAACTCTAAAATTAGTATCTTTGCATAAAGAAAGTATAGAAATGACCATTAAGGAAAAACAGCAGGAAATTATCGACGAATTTGCATTTCTTGACGATTGGGAGCAGAAATATGAATACATTATTGATCTTGGAAAGGAATTGAAAGGACTTTCTGAGGATAAAAAAACTGACGAAAATCTAATCAAAGGCTGCCAAAGCAAAGTTTGGATCGATGCGGAATCCAAAGATGGAAAATTATTTTTTAATGCTGATTCTGATGGTATTTTGCCAAAAGGAATTGTTTCTCTTTTAGTGAGCATTTACAGTGGTCATTCTACTCAGGAAATTTTAGATTCTGATTTCGAGTTTATCTCAGAAATCGGTCTGCAGGAGTTTCTTTCTCCTTCTCGTGCTAATGGACTAATGGCGATGACAAAGCAGATTAAATTTTATGCAGTTGCCTATCAGTTGAAATCGTAATTGTGAGAAGAATTTTAGCATATCGTTTTTCTGCTTTTGGTGATGTTGCAATGACAGCTCCTGTTTTTCGTGAGTTTTTAGAACAAAATCCGGATGTGGAGATTGTGATGGTCTCGCGAAAAAATTTTGAAAGCTTGTTTGCTGATATTCCGAATGTTATATTCAAAGGAATTAACCTTGATGATTACAAAGGATTCTTTGGGTTGAACAGGTTAGCCAATGAATTAATCAAGGAATTTAATCCGGATCTGGTTGCCAATCTCCATGATGTCATCAGAACGAAGGTTTTAGATAAAATCTACCGGAGAAAAGGCTTAAAAGTTTTTAAAATAGATAAAGGAAAAGAAGAAAAAGAACGGTTAACAGATGTCTGGAACCTGAATAAGGTTCAGTTGAAAAAAACAGTTGAACGTTACGCAGATGTTTTCCGGGAAATGGGTTTTGAGGTTAATCTGTCACATCGGTTAAGACCTGTCACAAATAACAAATCGGGTATTGGTTTTGCTCCTTTTGCTCAGCATCGGGGGAAAATGCTTCCGTTGGAAAAATCTTATGAATTAGCAAGGATTCTGGCCCAAAAACAAAAGGTTTATTTTTTTGGCGGGGGTAAAAAGGAAACCGAAACCCTGGAAAGGTGGGAAAGAGAAATTCCAAATACCTATAGTTTATCAGGAAAATTGAGTTTTGCGGAAGAATTGAATAAAATTTCCGAGCTGGAATTGATGATCTCTATGGATTCTGCTAATATGCATTTGGCAAGTCTTATGGGAACAAGATGTATTTCTGTTTGGGGATCTACACATCCTTATGCCGGGTTTTTAGGATTTGGACAAAGTGAAGATGATGTCGTTCAGGTAGAGGATTTAACGTGCAGACCATGCTCTGTTTTTGGAGATAAAGAATGTTATCGGGGAGATTGGGCTTGTTTGGAAGAGCTTGATATACAAAAAATTGTTGAAAAAATTTAATCCTATGAAGCTTATCTAATCAGACTTCCGGCAATATGGTTATGAAGATTTACTCTTGGCGATGGATTTAAAATATAATAATTGATAATATTGACTATAGGATGTTTAATAATGATTTAAATATCTTGATTTTTATAAGTTAGGCGATTGTTACAAAAATGAGATATGAACATTCATACTTTATGAAGTATAAAGTGGCACAGTTTTGTATAGATTTATTAAAATTATGATAATGAAAAGACTAAAAATAATAGGAATGATGATTTTACTGGGAATGTTTTTTACCTCTTGTGTAGCGGTAGTGCCTAGTAATGGAAATCATGGCCTTCCTCCTGGACAGGCTAAAAAAGTAACTGGAGCTAAATCTGCAAGAGATTACGCACCAGGTCATAATAAGTAGAAATTGAATTGAATTTATTCCACGCCATACTTATTATGGGATTTTGCTTTAAAATGAATTAAAAATAAAAAAACTCTCTTGAAAAAGAGAGTTTTTGTGGGTCCTGAGGGATTCGAAACCTTCTAGCTTACAGATTGATATGTAAGATCTTACATATTTTTCTTAATGAGGGTATGCCTAAAAGTATGCCTTTGTTGTTATAAATAATCTATAATAATCCTTCATCATTAAAACTCATATAATGTTCTTTTGTAATGATGATACTGTCAAGAAGAGCTATGTCAAGTAACTTACAAGCTGTTTTAAGCTTCTTTACTATGGCTAAATCTGCACTGCTTGGATTAAGATTTCCACTTGGGTGATTATGTACCAATATTAATCCAGTGGCTAAACATTTCAAAGCTACTGATAAAATCAGTCTAATATCTACTAAGCTACTTGTAATACCTCCTTTGGATAAGCTATAGAAGCCAATAAAAGTATTTGAAGAGTTTACAAATAGTACTTTTACCTCTTCCTGCATTTCTATTATTCCAGTATCCCAGATAGTCCTGATAATTTCTACTACATCACTACTCATGGTGAGCTTAGTTTCAGACATTTTGCAAGGATGGTATGTTACCTTAATCTCTGATACTGTTATTTCTGTATTCATTTTTTTTGGAGTATGTGAGGAAGCTTATTTCACATTTTTTGTAACCCCAAAATCATAAAACTTGTTTAGTACTCTTTTCTGATACATTAAGATAGTTACATCCTCTTCATCATGATAGGAAAGTTTCAGAGTTACTGAGTTAGGAAAATATACTAATAATTCTGTTAGTCTATTTTTAAGATTCTCTACCCTATTCTCTTTGTATTTCAACTCAACCCTCATAAGCCTGTCAGCATTAAAATATAAGAGTATCTGCTTAACTTTTAAGCCAAGAACTTCATTTATCTCTCCAAAGTATTCGTAAGGTACTAAGGAGAGATTATTTTCAATAAACTCATAAGGGGGGATAGATATAATCTCAAACTCGAAGTCATTATGCTCATCATCCAGCCTGAATTTTAAGTGCTCGTATATGTCATTCTTCATTTGTTTTTAGATAGTTAAAGCTAATAGGAATAGCTGATTGTTGTGTATCAAAAGATTTCTTGGTCATATTCTTTAGGAACTTATTTGCTTTGTATATCTCCTATACAACCACTTTTGATTTTAATTAAGAATAATCCCCTTCAGTTTTATTAAAGCCAAGAAAGAGGTTACCTGGGACTAAGATTTCACAATTAATCCAGTCATGAAATACCCTGTTATCATCTTCAAGAATTTGATTAACATAAGATTTCTGATAAACCTCATCGTTAAATCTGCTGTATATCTCACAAATGTATAACTTACCCCTGTTCAGTTCCCAGGTTACAATACTGTTACTAAGGAAGAATGTAGAAGTAGTTATTATGGTAAACATGCTCTTTTTAAGGTTTTCACCAAAGTCAACATTACCTGGAGCACTGTAATAGTGAATAACTTCTAATATCATGCTATCAGAACAATAAGCAAGATAATACTAATCATACTTGTAATTAATGATAGCCTGACATCAACCCTACCTGGGATGTATAATGGTGGTCTTCTAACTATATGATATTTGTACACATAGTTGTTAGCCATTACCATTGAAATCAGTAACCCTGCAACTATGAAGATTATTGCCCAATACCACTTGGTATAAAGAAACATTGTTATTGTGGGTGCTATTAAACCTGTAAGAAAGAACCAAAGATTTAATAGTACTGTATTTGTTCCTCTGTAGATAGTAGGAATATTTCCATCCTCCTCAGCAACATTTTTTGTTGCATTATGTAGGCTAAGGCTTAGAAAAGCCAAAAAACAATAAACTAAGGACATATTATACTAATGCTTTTCATTGGTGTCTTTGGCTGTGCTGTTTGTATTGATTTTCTTACCATGTTCATTATAAAATGCTATGTAGAGCTTGTTCTGTCTCTCGTTATAATAACCAACAAGATGGCTTTCTGGGCTTATTTCTTTATAATCTTCTGGTAGAACCACTTGTACAGGGTAATTGACAAGATTGTACCCTTCTATATTTGATTCTTGATAGAACTTAATCCCAAAAACTGCTAAGAGTATTCCCAGAACGAAAGTGATTGTAATTAGTAATGGCTTTGTTTTCATATTTAAAGTTGTTAAAATGTAAGCTTATTAAGGTTGGATGAAAATTTGTAATGAGGTATCATCAATAACCCAAACACTCCAAAAGATAAAGGAATGCAGATGACACTAAGAATGATTGTGCTTGTCCTGCTTCTGCTCTTGAACTTCTTAAAGGCAGAAATATCAATAGTCCCCTCACTGAATTGAAGGTATCTCTTGTAAAGTTTTCTGATAGGATTAAACAGTAATGTAAATATTGTTATGTAGAATCCAAAGGTTGTTAATCCTGCTAATATAGTCCCTGCAAGGTAAGCCCCATCAGTTAAATCATAATTACTTCTGTTATTAATGGTATACACAATTGTGAAGAATAGTAAGAATGTAAAAGTTAAGATATAAAGGAAGAGATTAGACTTTTCAGACATCTTTCCATACTTCTCAAGGTTATTACTAGTTTCTTCATTAATATTCAAGACTTGGTTATCAGTACCAATGGTGTTAATATCAGAAGTCATTATTAATTTTTTATCATTACTTCTTGACTTGATAATTAGATAAATAATCAAGGTTGGCACACCTAGTATAATGAATACAATGATAAGGTGTTGAAAGCTCAATGCTAAGGTTGTTATCATAGTTAAAAATGTTTAGTTAAGGTTAGACAAATATATATAATTATCAAAAATGATAACTATAATATTATCATTTTTGACCACTTTTGACATTAGTTATTGTGTTGATGGAAAAAGTAGACTTTCAAATAGCTTTAGGTAAGAGGATAAGACAGCTAAGAGAAGAGAAAAAGATGTCTCAGGCTGAGCTGGCTTTGTTATGCAATTTTGAGAAGTCTAACATGAATAGAATTGAGACAGGCAAAACTTGTCCAAGTAGTTTTACTTTATATAAAATTTCAATCAGCTTAGAGGTTAAGCTCTCTGAAATCACAGATGTAATCGAGTAATTCACTCATCTTTAATCATCTCTCTACAACAAACCAAAAGTTAGTTTAATCTTCTAGTAAGAGGTTACCTGAATGCTTCTGGTTATGTTCAATGATTTGTATAAGAGTTTGGTATAAATGGAAACTTCAGCTATTAAATAAAATCTTACCCAGTCATTAATTATTTTTACAGTCGAAGTTACCTGGGTAGATATAAAGGTAAACATCAGTAAACAGGAAAAAATAGAGTAAAAGAAAAGGACAAAATTTACTCCCTTTCTTTATAGGCTCCAGGTAAATTTTGACCTGAATAAGTCCCACTTTTTGTTTCTGTATACATACATTTTACAAAAACTAGGACTTATTGGATTTTTACTAAATAGCATTCACAAGGTTACCTGGAGCTGTATAATTCTCTAAATAATTATTGTGGGCTAATTGTGAACTTTCATCAGGAGTGTACTCATACCTATGATTCAGGGTGATAAGTTCTCCTGTTTCTTTGATGGTATACTGATAAGGTTCACATTCAACCTTTATAATATCTCCTTTCATCATAGTACCTCGAAGACTTCTGCACACAGCTTCATCAAAGGTTGCAGGAATGTAGCACTTTTTGGCAGTGGCATAATATTGCCCTGTGGTCTGACTTTGTAAAAGTTCAATACCACTGTTAATTTCAAGTACACAAAAACTTGTACCATCCTCTCTTTTTCTTTTGGTGTAATTCGTAATCGTTACCATAGTCTTTTTGATTTTGAGTTAATTGTTAATTATTGAAACAAGACACAAACCTTTATGCCACAACTATTACCTGGGGTCTAAAGGCTTAATGTCTGTTACCTGCTCACAAGTGAGGGTTATTCAGGAGTATTGCATTGTAAAAGAGAAGGATTTATACTACTTTAACTGCTCCAGGTTCAGTAGTGAGATGAGATGGGTAGAAATCATTATAGGTAGGTGCAGTGAAAGTACATTCACAGGAATATTTAGTGCTATTAAAAGTAAAAGGTTCAACTTGAAGTTACAATTGTTAACAGATTTAATAATACACCTTTGAAATTTTCAAGTTCTTACAAGATGAGGAGGGGGATTTCCTATCTGTAAATTGGGTGGGATTAATTTTAGGAGGAGAATATAAATATGCTCTTGGGAAATTTTTTATTCTAAAAAAAAATATCTTTACAAAAAACTTACAACCATGAAAAGGATTTTTACTTTCACATTAATCATTCTAATGATCTTTACTTCTTGCAAAAAAGAAATTGATTATTCTAATTTGCAACCACAGGATGTTGAGAATACTGATTTTGACCCAGATATGATGGATATATCTACTAATGAAGATGTAGAAATTTATCATGAAGCAACAGGAAAATATCCTGATGGAACCTACTGTGCAGAAATTGAATACTACAATCCTAGTACAGGAACTCGAAACAGATATGATTTAGATGTGGAAGTAGAGAGTGGAGATTTAACTATAATAAATTGGCCAAATGGAGGATGGCTTGATGATACACATTTTATTCCTGAAAATATTTCTTCTGGAGAAGTTCAATTCACAAGCGATATGGGAAACAGGTATACTGTGACTTTAGGAGATTTTGGAGGAGGATGTTACTCTGGAGGAGTAAGGTTAAGAAATGCAGTAAATGATGATTTAGAGGAGGAAGAGACAAAAAAAGCAGAAGAGACATGCCCAGAGTGTGGGGCTTCTAAGTTTTCAACTGATGATTTATGCTCTTCCTGCGAAAGAAAAGTAACATGTCCCAACTGTGGAGGTAGAAAAAGTAGATATGATGAACTATGCTCTTCTTGTAAATCAGCCAAAGATCAGGAAGAACAGGGAGGTGAATAAGCGTAGATATATTACTTGAAAAATAATCAAACAATATGAGTTTAAGAAACTTAAAACTAGGCCACTACACAGTTTCCATTGATTTCCCTAACAGTATTAGCAATCTTCATGGATAATTCAGTGTCAAAAAGGTTCATCATACCACCAGCATAGATGTCTGAAAATGGAGGGTTAAACAGTTGTTTTACTTCCATTATACCATTCACAGAAAAATACTCTATAATAAGATCCATAAACTGTACCTGTTGAGTATTTAGACTTGCAAAGTTTACCATTTTAGAGAAGGCATTTTTAGCTTCAACTTTATCTAAGCCCACTACTGACCTTATAAATTCTCCTAAAGGTCTTTCTCCAAAAACTTCTTTAAAAACTTCTTTTGACCCTACTGAACCCTGTTCAAATAGGAAATTTTCAATATAATCTAAATCATCTCTTGTTACCTTAATGTTCCTTCTGATTTTATCTATGGTTATGTTATACTGATTTTCTTTGATGAACTGCTCAATTTTAGCCCTATAAGCATCTTTATCAAAACTTTTACTCTCATAAATTTCTGGTGATTCTGATACAGAACTTATATTGTCTTCTAAGCTGGTGTAGATTGTAGCTCTGGTTTCTTCAGTTAAAAACTTTATTAGGTCTCTTAACTCAACTCTTAGATGTTCAATTTGAAGAGCATCAATATCCTTCCAATAAGATTCATCTGATATAGCTTTTATAGTAGATATTTTAGAGTTAATCTGAGAAATGTGAGATTGTTTTTTTAATTTATTTGAAATATTTACCATCTTGGTAATGAAGAAAATTTGCTTTCTATCACCATTTAAGTTGGATATCATAAAGTCCAACATCATTAGATCAAAAGATAAAGCTGAATTGTCTATTTCTTTTTCAAATACCAAATGTGCTATATTATTAATAATATCCTGATATTCTACACCTGTAATTGAAAGCCATTCATGGATGTCCTGATATTTCTCAATTTGCCTAAGATGAGGTCTTACAATAAAGCTGGATTTCTTTTCATTATAAAGATTAGTAACCTGTTGATGTAGGTACACAATAATATTAGAACCTAGTTCTTTCAACTCATCATCTTGCTCAATTAGTATTTGAGATAATTTTAACCTTAGGGTAAATAATCTTTCTCCTAAGGATTTTTGTTTTGTTACGTCAGCCCCTTTAGGGTTTTCTAAAAAGAACTCAAAATTCTGACAGAAGTCTAAGATCAGAAAGTCTTTTTTATGATCTCCATAGCCAAAAAGATTAGTACAAAGTCTGGTTCCTCTTCCTATCATCTGCCAAAACTTAACCCTGCTTTTTACAGGTTTGAGAAATACCAAATTAACAACCTCTGGAACATCTATTCCAGTATCTAACATATCTACAGAACAGGCAATTTGAGGATTTTTATGTTTAATCTTAAAATCACTCAATAAGTCATGCTTGTACTCTGCCTGATAGTCTATGACTTTAAGAAACTGATCATTAAATTCAGGGTAATTGGCATTAAACCTTTTTCTTAAGAATTCAGCATGCTCATGCTTTTTGGCAAAGATGATGGTTTTACCAAGTTTATTTCCATTATCCACTCTAATTCCATTATCCATCAAATACTCTAAAATAGCATCTGCTGTGTTAGTATTATAGATCCATTGATCCAATGCAGTAGATTCTATTTCATCAGGAAATTCACCTGTAATTGGATCTCCAAATTTCTCTTCATATTCCTGTTTCTCTTCTTCTGTTAGATCTGCATACTTAATTCCATCTCTTTGAAACTTAGTTTGTACAGAAAAAGACTTGTAAGGAACTAAGTATTGGTCACTTATAGCTTTAGTTAAATCGTAGTTATAGGTAGGATTACCAGTAGTTAAACCAAATAGCTCATAAGTATTTCTTTCTGAAAAATCTACAGGAGTAGCTGTCAGTCCTATCTTTAAGCCATCAAAATAATTAAAGATAGCTTTGTACTTGTTGTAGACTGATCTGTGAATTTCATCAAAGATAATTACATCAAAATGCCCAATACCATAAGTTTTGGTATTGTCTGTTTTCTCATTATCTATAATGTTGATGAGAGTTTGATAAGTAGAAAAAATAATTCTGCTTCCTATATCTTCTTTCTCATTAACTAAGTTTACAGAAGGAAGATTAGGCAGGTAATCATTTAAGTTATTTTTAGCTTGGTTTACCAGAGCTGTCCTATCTGCAAGAAATAGAATTTTTTTTGCCCAGTTAGCTTTAGATAATACATCTATCAGGGCAGCTGAGGTTCTAGTTTTACCTGTACCTGTTGCCATCACTAAAAGTGCTCCTCTATGTCTAGCTTCTAATCTTTCTGCTACAGACTTAATGGCTTCTATCTGATAATATCTGTTGGTGATATCTTCATCAATTGTAATATCATTCAGATTGTGTTTAGAGGTTCTTCTCTGGATATTTAAGATTAATTCATCTCTTGTATAATATCCCTGAACAGGTCTTATAGGATAATTCCAGTCATAGAATGATATTTCATAACCATTTGTTAAGAATATATTTGGAAGTTGTCCATATTCCTTCTCCATGCACTTTGCATACAACTCAGCTTGATGTCTTCCAGAATGATGATCTCTTGCAGTTCTTTTAGCTTCAACTACAGCTAATGGTTTACCATTATTGCCCCAAAGTACATAATCTGCATAACCCTCTTCAAGGTTATTGGGCATTCCTTTAACTCTGAACTCTTTTGTATTAGCCAGAGATAAATCCCATCCTGCTTCTTCTAACATATAATCTATTAGTAGCTCTCTAGTCTTAGCTTCATCAGGGTCTATAGGAGGAAGAATAGTTTTTTGAGTTTCTATTCTATTTGATTCTCTTTCTTTTTGAACTTCTAAAAGTTGTTTTTCAAGTTCAGTTTTTTCCTGGAGTTCTTTCTGAAGTTTAAGAATAAGTTCTTCCTGCTTTTTGTTCTGTAAACTAGGAGATACAGGGATTAAACCTTCCTCAAATTTAGGTTTTACTAAATGTACATCATCATAAAGAGACATTAAATAATAACTAATGTTGTGAAGCAAATTAAGGCTATGTATTGCCTGAGATTCTGTAATCTTAGATCTACCTGTATTATGTACTGCTTTGTTGCCTAATTGCCTTATAGCATGCATCATGTTAAGTAGAGTAGGATTGTCTATTACATCTACGAAAGCATTATCCTTCATTAAAGAATTAATACTGGTATCATAGGGCAATCTTAGACTTGGTTCATTCTCATAGATAAAATGTACCCACTGCTCCAAGGCCTTTCTAAGATATAGTCCAGTAACCTCCAGGTTCTCAAACAGGTATTTTTCTGCTTCTTTTGCAGAGGAAATAATTGATTCAAACTGAGAAGGGTAGTTGGAGAAATTACTCACAGATTATAGTTTTATTAAAAGTAAGAAAAAATCTTTTGTATTAACGTCAATATTCATCAAAACAATACCCAAATTTTTGAGGAATAAATCTAAATGATATTTTCATAGTCCTTTGCAAGAAAAAGATTAAGTAAAGATTTGATATTAGTAGGATTGAATTTTTTATATGATGGATGATGTAAGCCTATGCCATAACAGCTCCCCTCTTCATAATTAAACTTCCACACAGTGGCTGAAAGATTAGATTTTTCATCTTTTAGAGTTTCCACATAGTTTCCCCAAGTAATGTTATTTGGAAGTCCTTTTTCCCATGCTCTTTTAGAAAAAACAACCATTCTATTGGGTTTTATTTCATCTAAATAAAGTCTTATTGCAGGCTGTATTGTTTGGAAATGTTTATCTGTTGGATTTTCATCAGGCTTGTTCATACCTATTTGTATGGCATTAGCAAAAGCAACTTTAGTGTAAACCTCTTTGTAGTTCTCAGGGTTGAATAATTTTCCTACTTGTGTAAAAAAACTTGCAGGTTTATATAGCCCTAACTCATTAACAATGTCTATTGTAAAGTTGGGAATATCTTTAACATCATGCTGATGTAATGTGAATCACCCACAATGAATAATCTTCCTAAGTCTGAGTTTCCAAAATTATCTGGTATCCAGGGTTTAAACACATAACTTTTTTCCATCTACTAAAGATATTAAAAACTAAAGCTCTCTTGCAACAAAGCCTGAAACAAATCCTCAGATTGCTGTGCCTGTTGTTTTACCAAAGCTTTTTGCTCTTCTATATTTCCAAATATTTCAGCATATTTTAACTGTAAATTAATTGGAGGATAAATTATTGGAAAATTCTCAATGTGATCTTTATTTAATTGTCTTTTATCGATTCCTCCTACACAAACACTTCTAATGTAATCTCTGTATGATTTGCTAATAAGAATATATAAAATGAACTCATGAATAATTTTACCATCAAGCCTAATCAAGTAAACATGCCCATTTATATTTGCGCTATTATCATCACCTAAGAATAAAGCAGCTCTCCCTAAACTACTATTTTCAGTGTTAATTCTTCCTGTTTTAGTCATCAAGATATCTTTGTGCATAAGTGAAGAGTTTTTCATCTTTTCATGAGTCTCTTCATCAATGAATGCTATATCCTTTAAGTCAAGCTTATTTTTCCAAACATTTTGACTCCTAAAAAACATAATTCCTTTTTTTGTATAGGTAGAACTCCCTCCTTTAGGAGTATTGCCACTCAATATCTTAGAGGATAAATTTTTTAATTTTTTAATTTCCCATCCTTTTTCATTTTTCACAGGGTCACCAAACATATCTATAAAGACTGCTTGAGACAACTCATCATACTGAGCTAAAAGTTCCTGGTCTTTTTTTCTTAAAGTATCAGCTTTATCAAGTTTTTCTGCAATGGCTTTTTGGGTGGAGAGTGGGGGTAATGGGATTTCTAGATCTGAAATTACATTCAAATTTATACTAGGATATGCCTCACCTTGAATTAAATTAGAGGGATTATAAAAGTGTAGAAAATGTTTTAGATAATCTGAATCTAGTTTTTCTTGATTAGATTTCACACAAGCTAAATGATTTACAAAGTAGGAGTCTGTGTCTAATTTGATAACCCTATTCATTGTAGCACTCATTCCACTTTTAGCAAAGAGAATTGATCCTTTGGGAGCAATATTTAGTTTTAAATTTTGTGCAATATCCAAACTTACTTTTGGAATTCTATTTATAGTATTGGAGTCTAAAACAAGATTATTTAAGTGAGAAGCTCTAATAAAAGGTAAGCCATTAGAGTTGTTAAACATATCATCTTTTGGTGCATTCTTCCCAGCTGATATACAAGCAATGTTCTTTAAATATGTTCTGTTTTTAATCATTAAATTAAATCTTTCAGTTCATCTAAAATCTCCTTTCTCTCATTATCTAACTTCTGAATATTAGAAATAATATCCATAGGCTTGGCATAAACTTTCTGCTCATATTCCACCTCCTTGTATTTATTAATGCTTAAATCATAGCTATTATCAGCAATCTCTTTTTTAGAAACTATGAAACTTTGGTCTGTTCTGACTCTTTCTGTTTCATTAGCTCTATTTAAAAACCTAGCTACAGCATCTGGGATATCATTTTCTTTGGTAACAGCTCTTTTATCATCAAGACTATATCCATCAGATTTCATATCATAAAACCATACTTTCTCTGTACCTCCTGCATTGGTTTTGGTAAAGATTAAAATGGCTGTAGAAACTCCTGCATAAGGTTTAAAAACTCCACTAGGCATAGAGATTACAGCTTCTAAAGTTTGGTTTTCTACAATCTCCTTTCTAATCTTTTTGTGAGCTCCAGATGAACCAAATAGCACTCCATCTGGTACAATCACAGCACATCTTCCACCTATTTTCAGACCTTTAATAATTAATCCTAAAAAGAGCAGTTCAGTCTTTTTAGAATCTACCATAGCAATCACTTTTTCATCTACAGAATCTTTATCAAGACTTCCTTTAAAAGGTGGATTAGCTAAGATTAAAGATGCTTTATCTTCAAAATCAGAATTAGCTTGGGAAAGAGAATCTACATCTGTTAACTGAGGGTTTTCTATTCCATGCAGAATAAGGTTCATAGCTCCAATTCTAATCATGGTAGGATCAAACTCCATCCCTAGAAACATCTCATTAAGATAATGCTTCTGTATAGCAGGTTTTAAGATTTCCTGCTTATAATTTTTCTGAATGTATTCTGCTGCACCTACAAGAAACCCACAACTTCCTGCTGATGGATCACAGATAATATCATCCAGTTTGGGTTGCATCATTTCCACCATCATTTTGATAATATGTCTGGGAGTCCTGAATTGTCCATTACTTCCTGCTGTAGCAATTTTACTTAGCATGTATTCATAAACATCTCCTTTAGTGTCTTTATCCTGCATATCTATCTTGTCCAACATTTCAACTACCTGAGCTAAAAGCCTAGATGTAGGAATGATGAAGTTGGCATTTTTCATAAACTTACTGAAAGAAGAACTCTTTCCTCCATAAGCTTTCATAAAATCAAATACACCACCTTCCTTTTGGAAAAGCTTGTACATTTCTTCAGGAGAAAGATTTTTAAAGTAGCTCCATCTTAGCCCCTTATCAAATTCAGAGTAAATAGGATTGATAAGTTCCCCTGTTATAGAAGCTTCCTGTTCTGCTCTATTTTGAAGTTCATCTAATTGTTTTATAAAAAGTAAAAAAGTAATCTGCTCTATGACAGATAGAGGATTTGATAGGCCTCCACTATGAAAAGCCAACCAGACTTGATCTATCTTGGACTGTAATTCTTGTGTAAACATTGATAATTTTGAAGCTGCAATTTATGAAATAAAGGTGTTTGCATAAAACCTTAGGCATTTAAAACATAAATATTTTCTTCTCCACCTTTATATTCTACTATTAATTCCAATGACTTGTCATTAGTAAGACTGTTCTTTAAAGTATAGATTTCATCTTGATTTTTAGTAATGATAGTTTTAGTTTCAGTAAAATTGTGTAATATTTCACTCTTTATTACTTCGATATTTTCTCTTTTCCAGTCAGAGTTTTTTTGCAGGTCAAGAATTTGGTCTGTTAGATTTTGCTGTACAATCTCTAACAACAATAGGTTCTGCGAACTTAATGTTAAATGATCTTCCTTAAATTTATCAACTAGATATTTTGCCTTCTCTATCCTGTTAATATCTGGGTTTATCTGTGCATAATTCATTTTCAGTTCAAGAAACCTTGCTTGTGAGTTAAGGTTTTCTGCTGTAGAGCTAAGAACCAAAAAATATTGAAGTTTTGAACCTACAATTTCTTGTTTGATCTTCTCCACATCTCCATTACTATTTCTAAATATTTCAAAGATATTGTCACTGACAAATTTTGATACCTCCTTATGTGGCATATAGTCTGCTATTTTTGACACCTTTTTACCTAGATGTGAAATAGCATCTAAACTTTTCTCAGCAAACTTTTTCCTTACATCTACTGACTCAGTTTTTTCTTTCTCAATTTCAACACCAGAACTCTTCTTTAACAAATTACTAAGAGCTTCAAGAGCTAGGAGTCTATATTGATTAGAGAGAATACTCAGTCTGTCTTTGTAATTTTCTAGGAGTACAAAATCTTCTGTTGTATAAAACTTTTGTTTATCCAAAGAAACAAGCTTTTCATTAATAGTCATAAGGGTTGCTTCATTCTCCTTCTCTGTATACTTCAAAAGTAACTCCACTTTCTTTTTTACAACCTCAACTCTTTCTGCTAAATTATTTATTGATGACTGCATAATCATCATAGAAGTAGCCTGAAATAATAAAATGGGTGTAAAAGCTCCTAAACCAGCACTAATAAATGGAGCTTGACCTACATACCTTTTGCTCCCATAACAGCACTGCCAACACCTCCTTTTAAAGGCATTAAGGAACTTGGATTTACAGTTGCATAAAATAAGTTTTGAGACATTCCTTGAAATGCAGATATATTGACAGCACTGGTTGTAAATAATGCTGCTCCCTGAACTCTTTTTGCTTTCGTAAGATCTACTTCATCTGCTTCTTTGAGTGAAAAATTTAAGACTACATTACCTAGGGCGTCTTTTATTGCTAAGTCAGATGGTGAAAATTCATTCTTCACAGGAATTAGTCCATCAATTTTATTATTTAGAGTGATTAATTCTTTTGATAAGTGATTGGAATTTGTAATTTCTAACTTTTCATATACATCTTTTGTGTGAGTTGTAAGTTCTAAAAGTTCCTTTCTTAAAACCTTGTTAAGCTCTGATGTTTCATGATGAATATCTTTAACCTCTGTAGATAGCTGGTCTAAACCTAATAAGCTACATAACCATTTTTTCATGTTGTTCATTAATTTTTAAAGATAAATAAATTCCTCTAGTGAGTAACTAGAGGAATAAGACTAACTCAAAAACCAATGATAATTAGAATTACCATCGAGACTTTTCTGAAGCCCTTTTGAAAACTCAAAAGCATTCAAATTCCTGTCAAGGAAAGTATCTATATAACTGCTCTTATTAGCCTGTGTAAAGAGATTGTAGATATTCCAGAGGTTAATACCTCCATCATTATTCCTGCAAAAGCTTTCATCTTCGTAGTAATCTTTAGCTACTGTATTAAGTTGACTGTCGTTAAAGTTAAGGCTTGGAATTGCCAACCTCTCTTTCTTGGGCAAGTGCTGATAAAGTCTTGACTTACCCAAAAGTTGGGCAAATTGATGCTCTGTAAGGTGATTATGAGATAAAGACCTCATGGCCTCCAGGTGACTTTCTGCACTGTAACTCTGAATAACATTAGTCACTTTATCCTGTAATTCATGATAGTTACCCACTCTCATTTCCTCAACAAAACCATCAGAAGATACGCAGAGATTACAGCACACCTTATTCTGAAAACCAATAAAGAACTTGAACTTTTCAAAGGTTTTCTTGTTGTAAAGGTTCTCCAGGTTATAACTTCGTACTCCTCCCAAAGTTAGAGCTAATTCATTACCATTGATAGTGCCTACAATAGATGGTATTTGAATAATAAAAGCCATTCTTTCATAGTAAATGGTCTTCTCATGGTCTAATAATTCCTTAGCACTTTTGTATATGGCATCAGGTGTCCTGCCTTTGATTTGGTGTGATACCCTGATTTCTGGGGTGCTGATACCATGGTGAGGAAACATCTTCATGACAGTATTAGTAACAATCTCTATAAACTCTTGGTGGGCAATGGTCTTTTCATTGTCTTTACTGAACACAGGAATAATGCAGTCACTTTTAAGGTGGCTCAAATCGACCTGTAAGGTATTAGCTTCAATGAATGGCTTGTGAATATAGGTAGAGACTGTTGCATCAGGAGTAGTACCTATAGTATTAGAAATCAAAAGAGGTTGAACACTTCTTGGCTCAACCTCTTTTATTTCATTCATTCTGCTTGGGTAAAACACCTCTGCATCTTGGATATTTACAGTCTCCAGGTTAAGTTGACTGTTTCTTTGAACATTGTACAGTTCCATTACTGCTATATTATCTGTGTACTCCATTGGTTGAAAAGTTTTGAGGGTTGGACAATTTGATTAAAAATGATTTTCTTGCTTCATATTCTGGCTTTAAATCTTCCTGATACTGGGGATATTGTTTGTAGAGTGCTAAAAGGTCACTAATTGTATTACAGTCTCCTATTTTATTAATCAGAGTGTTAATCTCATTAGTACCCAGGTAACTTTGTTTAGGTATAGAAGGGGTTACCTGGGCTTGGTTAATTGTTCCTGCATTACACCAGTCAAGAATCACCTTACCAGTTTGAGGGGTTATCAAAAACTCAGGTTTATTCATGAACAGTCCTGTTCTGTCCTTACTTGCTTTAGCCAAATGATTATCATTAACTAATTCAAAATTGATGGTGAGTTCATATTCAAAGCCATCCCTAGTGATTTCTTTGGTTCCATGTTTGACGACTTTAGTCTTACCATTGCTACCAATATCTAAAGAATAATCCATCTTTCTTCTTGTGGTGGTAATGATATGACAGCTTGACTGTAATATCTTGTTGATGAATGCTTGATGTCTTGGAGTTACATTAGCCCAGTCCTGAAACCTACCACCTAGTTTCTCATGGATTTCAAGACATCCACCAGAACCATTCCATTCATGGCTGGCTGAATCTATGATAATGACTTCAATTCCTGACTTTTCACACAATTCTACAGCTTGTATATATCTTTCAGGGGAATAGGGGGCTTGTAAGTCCAACACCTTATAGCTACCCAGGTCAGAATACAAGGAAGCTGAGGAGTTTTCTGTGTCTATGACTGCTATTTTACTCCAGTCCTGTGTCATACCATAGGCTAATAATAAAGCTGATTTGGTCTTTCCAAATCCACTAGCTCCAGATAATCCTAATCTGAGCTTTACTTGTTGTCTTTGTGACTGTTTTAGTTGCATAATATTTTGTATTTAAAATTGTTAAGATTAATATGTAACTTCTATAAGTTTCTTTTTATAGAGTTTTTAAGGTCAATGCTTTAAAGTGTTTTTGCTGTGTTGCAAATAAAGAAGCCAACCTTACTGAATTGTAGGTTGGCTGGATTTAATGGAGACAGAAAAGTCCCAGTTTTTGTTTTTATATATATAGTCTCTACAAAAAGTGGGACTTATCCTTGAAGACGATTTAATATGTCAGCATAATATTCATCAGTAGTTTTATACTTAGGTCTATCGTCTTCAACAGATTTTGGGATTTGTAAAATGAATTCTTTAACAGCATTAGTGTAGACTTCATCTAAGTCATTTGTTAATAGTAGGTTAATTGTTGATGGTGCTTCAGGTAGCTCAATGATTGCTTCAATAACATTAACACCTTGATTCTTCCCATTAATTTTTACTTGACGAGCTTTATCAGACAAGATAAAAAAGTCATTTATGAGAACTTTGTAGATTGTTTCTAACTTCTTTTCTACAACATTTTTATTTACTAAGTTTCTTCTAAGAAGAAAAATATCATTCTGAAACAAAGGGTCATCTTCAAGCACTGTTATGATATTTTCAATAACTTTGATATCTTCAAAGGTTTTAAAATCATCACTTGGCTTTGGAGGGAGGTACTTAAATTTAGGGCTTCTTGAACTTTCCTGTATTGCTTGAATCATCTTTTCTCTTAATGAGCCTAAATCTTTAAAAGCTTTTATTCTTGCCTTTTGCTTAACTGAATATTTAGAATTTGAAGAATCAAGAGAAGATGCACTTACTATACAGTCTAATAAGTATTTACTCCTAGTGTAATCACTATCATTTTCAATGTTTAATTGATTGTCGTAATTCTGGTAAAGTTGGTGACAAAATAATAAAAACTGAATCTCAAACTCTCTATTGCCTCCAGGTTTAATAGTTGAGTAATCTGTAGAATCTTTTACCTTTAACTTGATTTGAAAATTGTTGAAAAACTCCCTTTTCAGGTCTTCATAAAACATACTGAAATTACTGTATATCTGTTTCATTCTAAAGTACTCTATACCAAAGTGTGTATCAAAGTAACTCAACAGTTGCTTTTGTATCATTCCTTCATTAAATAATAATGAACCTTTGTGATTAACTTCAGTGAGTGTGCAATTAATAAACTGATTAGTAAAAGCACAGTATGTAACATATGCTGAAAGGTCTCCTCCAAAAAATTTAATCTCATTAGCAAGATATTTTTCTCCTCTGTTTAACTTCCAAATTTCAAAGGGAGGATATTCAAGTCTTGGTAATAATGGGCTTCTGTTGGTTCTGTTTAACAATGAATTATCTTGAACAACAAAACCATATAAGTGTTTATGGTAGAAATTGTGAAGAATACCTTCCTGTTCGTCTAGTGAAATATATCTTACAAGATGTTCTTCATCAGGATTAACATATTTTATTTCAGAATAATGTTTTTCGAATATATCTCTTTGCTCTTTAGACATAGCTGTTTCCTTCAAAGATTCAAAATCAAACTCATCAGGTCTGGGAAGAATAACATGAATCTCCCCATTAGTTCTTTGTCTTGCAAAAGACTGAATTATGTCATTTATACCATTAGAAAAAATACCATATAAGTTCTTAAATAAAAGTCTGGAATCTCTAGGAGGGAGAATGATGATTAAAGAATGATTGTCTTTCTTTATACTTATACCAGTTTTAAAATTAGTACCAACATTGCATGAATCATGTTTGTATCTGTTTTCAGGTGGAAGATTTTCTGGTCTTTGGTTTGATAATAATTCTGATGTACAATCATTTAATTTTCCAAACCTGTCCTTGAGCTTCTTTCCAACACCATCTTTATCACTTATAATACTTTTAGCCAAACTCTTGGAATAGCATAATATATCTATATTCCTATTTCTTAAAAGTAAATTATCTACAAGGTTGATTAGCTCATTGGTAGTAGATTTAAAGCTGTAATCACTTGAGTAGTGTAAGAAAAGCTGGCTTTGTTTTTCAGGAAATACCTTCCTGACAGATTCAATTATCTGAATTTTCATGTCAGTAAGTTCTGCTAAATATTTTATTACAACCTTTGAGGCTTCATTGTAAGTGGCACTTAAGATGATGTTTTTGTGTATTACATCTTTCCATTTCCACAGGTAGAGCATGAATTCTTCCTTAAAGTTTTGGATTGAATCATGAATCTCATCATAAATAAAAAATACTTCAGAATCTTCATTGAATGACTCTCCAACAAGATTGTCAATGTACAACCTTTTAGCATCAGAATTTTTAAAGCCATCTTCTCCTGGATTTCCAAGTAGGGTATTTACTGTAAGAACATGCACTCTTTTATTTTTGTAAGACTCTTTTTTGTTCCTTCCTAGATTGGAGTAGCTATAAATATCCTGACTTGGCACATTTCCTTCTTGATTTATGTCTGTTACATACTGCTCTACTAAGCTTACAAAAGGTGTTGCTACAATAATTTTACTCTTGGGTTTAATCTCGTAGATAGCTTTAATAAGTTTTATAATAGCATAAGATTTTCCATACCCAACTGGGGCATTTACTACAACAGTGTTTTTTTCTGATATAGATATAGTGTCTTTTAGAGCATCAAAAATGTATCCATCATTATTGGGTTCAATAATTACTTTGTCTTGGACATCAAATCCCACAGAACGAAATTCATCAGGATTAATTTCTTTAAACTCAATAGGAAAATTTTGAAAATGTTCGTTTGGTAATTCCATAAAATAAATTAACTGCCTTGTAAAAATACCACAAAGCAGTTAATATCAAGTTATTTCAGCCTAGAATTTAACTTACTCATCTGCTCACCAATCTTCTTTTTAACCACCTTAGCATAATGTTGTTGAGTAATTCCAACTTCTGAATGACCTAGTAGTTCAGATACTATCTCCATAGGAACATCATTGTAAAGTAGAATAGTGGAAGCAAAGGTTTTTCTTGCTATATGATGGGTAAGAGTTTTATTAATACCTGTAATTTCAGCTATCTCCTTTAGATAGGAATTAAACCTCTGATTTGAAATGATAGGTAACAAGTGGGTTTCTGATTTATAATTGTTTAAAATATTCTCAGCTTTAGATAGTAATGGAATATCATAGTCTTTCTGAGTTTTCTGTCTGTGAATGTGAATCCACTTATTACCATCATAACCTGTCTGAATATCACTTGTCTTTAGGTTTGCCATCTCTGTATATGCTAATCCTGTGTAGCAACAGAAAATAAACATATCAGCAACTTGCTGTAATCTTTCAGAAGCAAACATATGTTTCTCTAATGCTTCCAGTTCATCTTTAGATAAGAATACAACTTGTTTCTTAGGTTTCTTGTTCTTGTAGAGTAGGAAAGGGTCTTTAGCTAAGTAATCCAGTCCTACAGCTAACTTAACAATCTGTTTGAATCTCTGTATAGTCTTGTGAACTGTATTCTGCTTAAACTGTTTTTCAGCTTTAAGATAGAACTCAAACTCAGTAATAAATGCCATAGTCATGTCTTTCAATAGATAATCTGACTTGTTGTACTTGTACTTTATGAAAGACTTCACATGAGCCTGTGTTTGGTAGAATTTAGCTACAGATACTTTGGTAGTAGAGATACCAATCAATTTTTCCTGTTTAGAAATATGTAAATGAAACATTTCATTAATGGATTTGTCCTGCTTGATATTTTCTCCTTTGTATTGTCTGTAAATATCATCTACATCAAAGTCCTTTTCCTGAACTTGTAGGAATAAAAAAGCCTGATTAATGTCTTGTTTAATCAGGCTGAGTTGAGTGTTGATTTGAGTGTTTCCTTTATTGGGAGGATGTGCTTTCTGCTTGGAAGCATTCCAGTATTCAGGGTTGATAAATACCCCAGTTGAAAATGGTTTTCTTTGGCTGTCTAAAGTGATTCTACACTCAATAGGACAAAGCCCTTTTATGTTAGCTTTGTTTCTTCTTAGTAAAAATAGTATTGATAATTTCATAGTGTTAATGGGGGATTGAATGGGTAACCTGGATTAGAAGAGGGTAACCTGAGTCTAATTTATTTTGTGATTTTTGGAAGCAAATTTTTCCTCTTTTTAACTTTAATTTTAAGATAAAAATGAATGCAAACTGTTTAAAAACATAAATGGGTAACCTAGAGTGAAAATGGGTAACCTAAAATTCTGCCTTTAAATTGAAAATACTGAGATTTAAAAAACTTAGTATTTAAATAAGAATTGCTGTAAACTCCCATGAATAGAGGAGAAGTAGTGTAAAACAAAAAAATCTCCCTTTAAAAAAGAGAGATTTCTGTGGGTCCTGAGGGATTCGAACCCCCGACCCTCTGGGTGTAAACCAGATGCTCTGAACCAACTGAGCTAAGAACCCGAATTTTTTTGAAAGGTTTCGTTTCCTTTTCTGTGGGTCCTGAGGGATT
>Ga0308157_10000284_pt1 | contig 187815 bp, 155 predicted proteins | sample PhyBR1_FD_201035 | JGI IMG/M metagenome (GOLD analysis project Ga0308157, IMG submission 201035) | Phyllosphere microbial communities from UC Gill Tract Community Farm, Albany, California, United States - DLSLB.R1 | ecosystem: Host-associated > Plants > Phyllosphere > Unclassified | place... | reverse complement strand
CAATTTTTTAAAAATCTTAAAAAATATATTATTTTATAATTTTCTGATCCGGTAGTTCAGTTGGTTAGAATACTTGCCTGTCACGCAAGTGGTCGCGGGTTCGAGTCCCGTCCGGATCGCATCTATTTCTTTTTTCTATTTTAGATCGATCAAGAAAATTATAATAAAAAAACAAACTGATCCGGTAGTTCAGTTGGTTAGAATACTTGCCTGTCACGCAAGTGGTCGCGGGTTCGAGTCCCGTCCGGATCGCCAACTTTTTAAAGCCTCACATATTTTTGTGAGGCTTTTTTATTTCTATTAATTAAGTTGTTTAAAATTCAGGATTTGAAGTTAGAAATTCTAAGCTGAATTTATAGACTATACTTAGGTATCTTAAAACTAATTTAGAAACTCAAACCTTATTTCTATTTTAATAATATTTGTGTACCTGATGATTGATATACCTATCAAGCTTATTTCATATCAGCTCCACATTATGTTAAATAAACTCAATATAAAAACAGTTCATTTTTTAATGTAATACAGATTTAACAAAATTTTATAAATTTTACCCATATCACTATTTAGAATCAGTTTTAATAATTTAAATTATTGATAGATAGAAAATTATAATAAATCTTTTTTTTTAAGCATTTAATATATGACTAAGTAAAAGACTGTTTATTAGTTGTTAATAGTAAAGTGAAGATAAAATTTAATATTTTATTCACTATATTTAAATTAATATTAACAAACTATTAAAAAATCATCTCTTTTATGAAGAAAACATTTCGCAATGTGTTATGCGTTGGTGTTTTATTATTTGGCACAAGCTTATTCGCACAAAAAAAATTAAAACTAGGTGTTGATGCTGGTTATACTTATACCTCATTAAACCAAGATTTATCAAATCTAGTAGATTCCAAATATAACAGTCGCTATGGCTTTGGAATTAATGTTTCAGTAGAAATGCCAGTTTGGAAAAGTCTATTTGTTTCTACAGGACTTTCTTATTTACAAGAAAATTACGAGTTTGAAAGAACAGGAACAAGAGAAGGCTGGTATACAAAGTACAATAACGACTTTATATCACTTCCATTACTTGTTGGAGGATACATTCTTAATAATCCATACGAGTCTAATGGTGTTTGGGTAAAAGTAGCCGGAGGTATGTATACGGATTATTGGTTAGCAATGAAAAGAGAAGGGCAATATCCTGTTTTCTCTGAGTTACAACCCGATGGAACATTTAACTACACGAAAGTTTCTGATAAGTACGATTTCAAGGAAAATGAAAATAATCTAAAAAGATTAGGTTTTGGTTTACAAGGACAAGTACAATTAGGTTATTCATTAGATAAGATAGATGTATTTGCTTCGTATAATTATCAATATGGTTTATCTAATATGACGAAAGATGATATTGATAATCAAAAGATGACAAGAAACTCTTACATGATTTCTGCTGGAGTAGCTTATAAATTCAAATAAAAACACGAACTATGAAAAAAATAAAAACTAGATTTTTAGTATTAGGTTTAGCTGCGTTATCATCTTTTACTTTGTTAAGCTCTTGTGTGAATAATGATGATACTGCAATTACAGCACCTACACGATATACAGCTCAAGATATTAAATCTTATTCTGATTTATTTGATGTTTTTTGGACAACAATGGATCAACGATATAATTACTTTTATGAACAGAAGAGAAAAGATGGAATGGATTGGAGTGCTATTTATAAAGAATACTCTCCAAAATTTAAAGCATTAAAAACATTTGGTAGATCTACAGATAATGACAAAGAAGTAAATGAAGATTACTTAAAGGCTAGACAATACTTTGAAGAAATTATAGATCCAATTATTGATAGACATTTTAATGTTCAGATTGCATTACCTGCGACAAGTAATGGAGTAAATTTTACTGCTACTTTTTATGGAGGTATGATAAGTGAAGAGCCAACTAATACGTATCCATTTAACTTAAAATATGGTTATATGAGAAGTAAGTTAGCTCCTAATTCTTTTAATTCTGTTAATTATGGATTAGGAGGATATCTAAGCTCTAATCCAGATATTTATTATTTTACTTTTACACAATTTTCATTGTCACAAAACTTTCAAATTAATCTACTTGATAAATATTTAACTCCAGATGAAGGAAATGGGTTAGTATTAACAGCTGAAAAAATTGATAAAAGTGAAACGTTAAATGCAATTGCAAATCTTGAAACTCGTAAAAAAGTGAGAGATTTTACAGTAAATGTCCTAAATCAATGGAATGAGTTCCCTAAGTCTGCAGATGTTACAGCTTTTCATAATGAAATAGCTAAATTTAAATCTACAGAAATTGTTTCGGATCAATTTACATCAGTTGCTCAAAATGCTTTAGCTAAATCTAGATCATTAATTGCTTATTCAAGTTCTTCAACTTATTCTTCTGTATTAACACAAGAAACCATACCATATCTAAATTGGTTTATATCAGAAATGAATACTCATGTTACTTGGGGATATAGATTAACACAATTTCAAGATGCTGCTACTTCTGTTCTTAATAGAGGAGCTTTATATAAACAATTTTTAAATCCTTTACATAGAGGAGATATTAAGAAAATTATTATCGATTTAAGAAGTAATGGAGGAGGAGCTGTTGTTGATGCTCGTTTTTTCTCTGATCGATTTATTACTAAAAATGAAGTATTTGCTTATCAAAGAACTAAAGAAGGAAATGGACGTTTTAATTATACACCTTGGGTAGAAGCAAAAACAAATCCACATAAATTTGGTATTCCTGCAAATATACCTATTACAGTCTTAACAGATAAAGGAAGTGCAAGTATGTCAGAAATTACTACGTTAATGTTGAAATCTCAAGGAAATAATGTTGTGAGTATTGGTGATTACAGTGCTGGTGCAACAGCAGGATTAGGAGGTTCTGACGATTTTAATGGAGGGACAAGAGATGTAATAGCTGGTAGACTTACTTTTTATATGCCTTTACTAGCGATGAAAGATGCTAAAGGAGAAGTGATAGAAGGAATAGGAGTAAAACCAGATATCTATGTTACTCCACCAACAAATGAAGAATTAATTGCAATGCAAACAAGTCCAACAACTTTTGTAGATAGAGTTTTAAATGAAGCAATAAAATACTTGTCTTCAAAGTAATTTATTAGTTTTTCTAAAAATAATTAATTTTAATACCACTAAAAAAACCGTTTCAATCATTGAAGCGGTTTTTTTAATTTTAAGAAATAGTAATTCGTTTTTAATATCTTTGTTACAATAAAACTAACCTATTAATTTAAAACCTAATGAAAAACGTATTTTACAATGTGTTACACGTTGGTATCTTATTATTTGGTACAGTTTTGTTTGGTCAAACAAAACTAAAACTGAATTTAGATGCTGGGTACACTTATTCTTCTATGAATGCCAATTTATCTAATCTTATAGATTCTGAGTATACAGGGCGTTATGGTTTCGGAACCAATTTATCAGCAGAATTATCAATTTGGAAAGGCTTATTTATTTCCAGTGGAATTTCTTATTTACAAAAAAATTATGAGTTTAAGCGGACTGCAACCAGAGAAGGTTGGTATACAAAATATGATAACAACTTTCTTTCTTTACCATTACTCGTAGGAGGTTATATCATAAATAATCCTAATGAATCTAATGGGGTTTGGATTAAGTTAGCTGGGGGTATGTACACAGATTATTGGTTATCTATGAAAAGAGAAGGACAGTATCCAGTATTATCTGAGACAGAGCTTTATGGAACTTATAATTATACAAAAGTTTCTGATAAGTATGATTTTAAAAAAAATGAAAATAATTTAAGAAGATTAAGTTATGGTCTACAAGGACAAGTCCAATTAGGATATTCATTTAGTAAATTAGGAATGTATATATCCTACAATCACCAACATGGTTTATCTGATATCAATAAAGATAACATAAGTACAAATCAAAAGATGATTATCAACTCTTATATGTTATCAGCTGGCCTTACTTATAAATTTAACTAACAACTAACAAATTATGAAAAAATTATTAGCTAGATTTTCCTTTTTAGGATTATTTATAATATCATCTATAACACTATTAAATTCTTGTGTAAATAACGACGATTTATCAATTACAGAGCCTACACGATATACAGCTCAAGACATACAATCTTATTCTGATTTATTTGATGTTTTTTGGACAGTAATGGATCAGAGATATAATTACTTCTATGAACAAAAAAGAAGAGATGGAATGGATTGGAGTGCTATTTACAGAGAATATTCTCCAAAGTTTAAAGCATTAAAAACATTTGGTAGAGCTACAGAAAATCAAGAAATAATAAGTGAAGATTATACAAAAGCGAGACAATACTTTGAAGAAATTATTGATCCTATTATAGATAAACATTTTGGTGTTAGTATTTCAATGCCAGAAACAAATAGTGGAACAAATGTTACAACAACCTTTAGTGGAGGTATGACAAACACAGTATATCCTAATTCATTTTTCTTTAATATAAAAAATGATTACATGAAAGATAGAATTTCCTCAGATTCTTTTACTTCAAGTAATTTATTGATAAGAGGATATTTAAATTCTAATCCAGATATATACTATTTTGCATTTAATAGTTTTGAATTAACACGAGAGTTTTATATTGAATTTGATGATAAATATCTTTCTCCTGATAAAGGAAATAGATCAATTTTAACACCAGAGATTATAGATAAAAACACAGCTTTAAATGCAATTTCAAACCCTGAAACGCGTAAAAAAGTAAGGGATTTTACTGTAAACATTCTAAATCAATGGAATGAATATCCAAAATCAGAAGAGGTTGCTTCATTTAACAGAGAGGTTACTAAATTTAAGAACACAGAGGTTGTTACAGATGAATTGTTAGAGTTATCAGAAACACTAATAAAAAAATCAAATGAGTTAATAGATTACAGAAGTATGTCTACTTATTCATCTGTTTTAACACCAGAAACTCAACAATATATTTATTTTTTTATAGGTCTTATGAATACACACGTAATACAAGGCTATAGATTAGAACATTTTCTGACAGCTTCTCAAAATTTTTTAATTAAAGCTCCGTTTTACAAACAATTTCTTAATCCATTACATAAAGGGGAAATTAAGAAATTAATCTTAGATTTACGAGGTAATATAGGTGGACATGTTGTTGATGCTCGCTTCTTTTCAGATCGATTTATTACAAAAAATGAGATTTTTGGTTACCAAAGAACAAAAGAAGGAAACGGACGTTTTAATTACACACCATGGGTAGAAGCAAAAACAAAACTACATAAATTTGGTATTCCTGCAAATATTCCAATTACTATTTTAACTGATAATAGTAGTGCAAGTATGTCAGAACTTACAACATTAATGTTAAAATCTCAAGGGAATCATGTGATTAGTATTGGAGATTACAGTAGTGGAGCAACAGCAGGATTAGGAGAGTCTGATGATTTTAATGGAGGAATTAGAGATGTAGTAGCAGGTAGGTTAACTTTTACTATGCCAGTTATGGCATTTAAAGACGCTAAAGGAGAAGTAATAGAGGGAATAGGAATAAAACCAGACATTTATGTAGCTCCATTAACAGACGAAGAGTTTGATCAAATGTTTCAAAGTATTGATACATTTGTTGACAGAGTTTTAAATGAAGCAATAAAATACTTGTCTTCAAAATAATGAAATAATCGATAAACAATAAATTAATCTGTCTCAATTTTTGAGGCAGATTTTTTTTATAATTTAGATTTTTAATAATAAGAGATGAATAATATTTATTTAGCAAATGCATTAGTAACAGATAAAGATGGAAGAATGCTTGTTGTAAGAAAAAATAAATCAATTTATTTTCAGATGGTTGGAGGTAAGATTGATGGTACTGAAAAACCAATTGAAACTTTAGAAAGAGAATTTAAAGAAGAAATTAATATCAATATTAATTTACATAGAGTGGAATTTTTAGGAAATTATACTACAAAAGCTGTTAATGAAGAAAATACATTAGTAAATGCTAGTATTTTTCATGTTCATTTAAATTTTACTGATATAATAAAGATAGATGCTGAAATAGAAGAAATGGCTTGGATAATAAAAGAAGATTATAAAAATTATCAGTTAGCTCACTTATTAAAAGAATTTAGTTTACCAATTTGGCTTAAAATGAAGTTTTAAATTTTTTATTAAAATTTATGTAACATTACAGTTAGTTGTGTACTAACTAATCAACACTAAAATAATTAAATGATGAAATCTATTTGGGAAGCAACTTTAGAAGGTAATGTAATCAGAATCGAAAATAATTGGTTTTCTGGTGAGCGTTTATATGTTAATGATAAATTACAAGATTATCAAATAAACTATTTTTCTCCACCTATTTTAACAGGACATTTGACGAGTGTAAACAACGAAAGACTTCAAATTAGAGCTAATATTTTACAAGGTTTTTTAGGTTTAAACTGTGTTCTTTTTGTTAATGATGAGCAAATCCCATTGAATAAAGTAAAATAAAAATTTTGAAAACCCAGCAAACATTTTTAAACCTAATAGATCAACATAAAGGGATTCTACACAAAGTCTCCAGAATGTATATGGATGAGATTGAAGATCAAAATGATTTGGTTCAAGAAATAGTTTTACAATTATGGAAATCTTACGAACGTTTTCAAGGAAATAGTCAATTTTCAACTTGGATGTATCGTGTATCATTAAATACAGCTTTAACTTATTTTAAAAAAGAGAGAAAAAAAACTGATCATTACACCTTTTTAGAAAATCTAGACAGAATAGATGAAACAGATTCCCTTGAAAAAGAAACACAATTAGAATTGTTTTATAAAGCTATTCATGAATTAAATAAAGTAGAAAAAGCTTTGATTTTTCTTTTTCTTGAGGGCCAAAGTCACAAAGAAATTGCTTCAAATTTGGGAATTAGTGAAGTAAATGCACGTGTAAAATTGAATAGAACAAAAGAAAAATTACAAACCATCATAAAAACTTATGGCTATGAATTTTGATAAATTAAAAGAACAGTGGAACGAACAATCTTCTGATGATATTAAAATTAATAAAGATTTTGAAAATCATAATGAGGCAAATACTATTATAGATAAAGTTAGAAAAGTAATGAGAAAGGATTTTTTCTTTCAATTGACAAGTTTTCCTCTTTTGTTATTTTATCCATTTATATTTGATATCGCAACTCCCTTAGTTTGGTTTGTGATTACTTGCTATATCTTTATTATGATTATTCCATTGAGAATATTATTCAATTTTTATAGAAACTCATACAAATTAGAATACAATTCTCTTAAAAATATTAGTTGGTTTTATTATAATTATAAATTTTCTATTGAAATATTTAAGGTATACAGTTATATTATTTCGATTTTAATTGTTATGTTTTTTGGAATTGTATACATGGAGAAAAAGACTTTCTTACAGTTTGAAAATTTGTGGCAATTATATGTTTATATTATTTCAACACTAATAATTTATGCTCTTGTATGTATTTGGATGATGAAATGGTGGATAAAAAAATTATATGTTAAACCATTAGAACAGATAAAACAAATTTTGGAAGAATTAGAAGAATAAATTAGTTTTTTCCTAAACTAATTTTTTTTCTAATTTTACTCAGAAATTCATGAGAAATTCCTAGGTATGAGGCTACTTGTTGTTGATTTATACGTTGTTCTAGTGTAGGGTACTTATCTAAAAATTCTAGATAACGTTTATCGGCTGTTTTATTCATTAAAGATAAAATTCTTCGTTGCAGAGAGGCAGAAGATTTTTGATTCATAATTCTAAATAATTTTTCAATTTGAGGCATTGTATTATAGAGATATTCTTTATTTTTTTTAGAAATAAAGAATATTGTACTATCTTCTAAAGCTTCTATAGATAGTGAACAAGGAACATTGTTAATTAAACTATCTAGGTCTGTAATCCACCAGTCTTTTATTGCAAAATATAGAATTTGTTCATTTCCTTGTTCATTTAGGAAATATACTTTAAAGCAACCATCAATTACAAAACCTTCAAAATTGCAGTATTCTCCCTCTTTTAATGCAAAATCTTTCTTTTTAAAACTTCTAACTTCAAAATATTTTACAAAGTTTTGAAAATCATCCTCACTAATTGTAATGAACTGTTTTGTATATTGAAAAAGTAAATCTTGCATATATTTTAGTTTAGGAATTGGGAATTTTAAAAATACTAATCTTTTAAGTAATATACAAATAGATACTTTTTAAGAAAAAGCCCCAAAAGAGCATTTAACTCTTCTGAGGCGGTTTAGGTAGGTTGAGTAAAATTGATTTAAAAATTACAAGTATTATTTTTTAATATATTCATCAGTAGTCCTTTTTTTAGCATAAAGACCACCTAAAGCATTTAATCCTGCAAGAAAAGATTCGTGAACATCTTTAGCGGAAATGGTTTCTCCTAATAATTCTCTATCTCTAGTTGCAGCAGCATCACTAATTATTGTGTTATCAAACCCTAAATCAAAAGCAGCTCTCGTTGTAGCGTCAACACATACATCAGTCATCATTCCTGTGATAATTAATTTTGTAATACCTTGTGCTTTTAAATGTTTTTCAAGATCTGTTTCTGTAAAGCTGTTAGGAAAATGTTTTGTAATTATTTTTTCTCCACTTTTTGGAGTAACATAGTGGCTAATTTCTGCACCTTTAGTGTTTGGTAGAAAAAATGTAGCACCTTCGTTTGTTGCAATATGTTGAATGTGGATAACAGGTTTCCCTTGCGCTCTAAAATATTCTAACAATTGTTTTGTTTTTATACCTGCAGCGTCAGCTCCAACTAATTCCATGTTTCCTCTTGGGAAATAATCATTCTGTACATCAATGATTAATAATGCTGTATCTTGATTTTTTACTCTATTTGTATTACTATTGTTATCATCATTACAAGAAATGGTAAATAATAATAGCATTGATACAACAGCTAAATGTATGTATTTCATAATTATATGTTTAAAGGTTATTGATTGATTTATTGATTATTTAAAATTTGTTGAGTTGTTTTTACTTGCGTATAAAGACCACCTAAAGCACTTAATCCACCTAAATAAGATTTATTAATAGTTGCAGCATTTATAGTCTTTCCTTGTAATTGACGATCTCTCGTAGCAATTGCATCACTAACTACGATATTATTTCTGAATTGTAAATCAAAAGCAGCTCTCGTTGTAGAAGCTACGCATACATCAGTCATCATTCCTGTGATAACTAATTTTGTGATACCTTGTGCTTTTAAATATGCTTCAAGTCCTGTATCTCTAAAACTATTAGGAAAATGTTTTGTAAATACTTTTTCTCCATCTTTTGGAGTAACATAGTGGCTAATTTCAGCACCTTTAGTGTTTGGTAGAAAAAATGTAGCGCCTTCGTTTGTTGCGATATGCTGAATATGAATAACAGGCCTTCCTTTATCTCTAAAATATTCTAACAATTTTTTTGTTTTTTCACCTGCAGCGTCAGCTCCAACTAATTCCATATTCCCTCCTGGGAAATAATCATTTTGTACATCAATAATTAATAAAGCAGCATCATCAATTGAAGAGCTAGGTTGAGCAAATGTTTTTGACACAAATGATGTCAATAACATAATGATTAATGTTGTGTTTCTAAAAAAACTTTTCATAAACTTATTTTTAATTAGTTAATAAAATATTTAAAATCACTATAATATGTTTAGGTTGGTTATTTATAATGATTTACTAATGCAAAATTAACTCAAGGAAATAAGCTATTATTTGAACTAGTTCAAAAAAAATAATGTATTGAGAAATCTTATTATAAAAATCTCTCAATACATTATTGAAGTATGTAGGGGTAAATTATTATTTTATGAAGCGTTCAAAAACTCTTGCCATTGCTTCAGCTCCGGGATCTTGAATGCCTTTTAATAATTCTTCTGGAATATAAGAGGAACGACCGAATAATGTTTTTTTAATTTCCTTAGTACTTTCTGTACCAATTCTCGCAGCTTTAGCTACATCTGTTAAAGAATTTCCTTGTGCTAATAAATTAAAAGCAGGTTCTAAAGCATCTATCATTGTTCTATCACCAACTTTAGCACCGCCATACTCTTTTACTTTATTCAAGCCACTAAGCAATGCTTTCCCAATATTATTATCTTTTTCATAATAATTTCCTGCTCCAATAAATAAAATAGACATTAATACACCACTAGAACCACCAGCTTCTCTAGAGAATATTCTTCCTATACTTTCTAGTGTTTCAGAAATATTATTTAAAGGTAATTGATCAATTAAATTGATTATTGATCTTGATACAGTCGCAAACGTTGCTCCAGCATCACCATCACCAACTTTAGCATCTAATTCATTAATGTCTTTTTCGATGGATATAAATGTATTTGCTGCAGATAAAATAATATCTTTTACGTATTTATTTTCTGAAGCTTTAAAAGGAATTAATTCTTTTAATTTTGGTGTTTCTATACTAGAAATAGGAGTTAATTTCTGTGCTTTTATCCATGCACTTGGTTCTACTTCGGCTAGTAAACCTTCCTCAATTTCTGGATTTAATTTTATAGTAGAAATAGAAAAACCATTCATATTTAGAGCAGTCATAAATAATCCTGGTCCAACGATAAATGTTGTTTGCTTCGCAAGATTTGTTTTAGTAAATGAATTAGTTAAAATATTCATTTCAATAGGTGTAACAGTTCCTAAATTATTAATAAGAACGGCATATTTATCAGATAAATTATTAAAATGTTTTTCTATTTTAGTTGTAATAAGATTCATTAATTGATCAGCTGAACCTGTATCAATTACTTCTGCACCAGGTTCTCCATGAATTCCAAGACCAAGTTCTGCTTCGTTTTCGCTTAATCTAACTTCTTTTTGCCCTTCAAATAATTGACATTCATTTAAAGCTAAACCTATAGATGCTGTATTTTTTATCGTAGTATTTGCAATTTCTGTAACTTCTTCTAAACTTTTTCCTTGCGCAGCATAATAACCAGCAATTTTATGTACAAAAACAGTTCCCGAAATACCTCTTTTATTTACGTCATTTCCTAAAGCAATATCATCTCCAACAATAACAGTTTCTATTTTATAACCCATTGCACGAGCTTGTTCAGCTGCAAGACCAAAATTTAAACGATCGCCAGTATAATTTTTTATAACTAATAAACAGCCTGCTTCTCCAGTTACAGCTATAATAGCAGATAAAACAGCATCTACAGATGGCGAAGCAAAAATTTTTCCACAAACAGCTGCGGTCAACATTCCTTCTCCAACAAATCCTGCATGAGAAGGTTCGTGTCCAGATCCTCCTCCAGAAATTATAGCAACTTTAGATTTATCCCAATCTTTGCGTACAATAACTTTAATTTCAGGAAAACGATCCAGTTTTGCTAGTTTATTATTAATTAATATTCCATCAATAGCGTCTTTTACAACATCTTTTGGATTATTTACAAATGATTTCATATTTATATTTTGTGATTGATCTTATAAAGATAAGATTCTATTTGATAGTCTTTTATTTGATTATAAATAAATTATTAGATTGTAAATGTTAAAAAATAGATATAAACTTTAATACTTAGTTGTGATTTTGTTGTAATAATTGTAGAGCTCTATTTCATAATATTGTTACCAAATTAATAATTTATGAAACAAATTTATTTTCTATTTTTCTTCCTTTTTTTATCATTTTGCTTTTCTCAAAAATCAAAAAAAGATACAATTCAACTTGATGAAACTATTCTTTATGATAAACGTAAATTTAAACTAAAAAGAATTGGACCAGAAACAACTTCAAAACTTGTTTGTTTACAATTTCCTACTGTACAAGATAGTGTAAAATGGAATAAACTAAAGATTGAAAGTTTAACATTTGTAAATGCTCCAAAGAAGAATTTCACGATCAAATCAATTAATCTTAATTTTTCTTTTCCTCCTAAAAAAGAATCTGTAGTATTTAATTTGAAGCTTTATAAGGCAAATAAAAATGAACCAATAGATACTATTTTTTATGAGAAGAAAGGAATTGTAATTCATCCAGAAAATATCGAGAATCAAATTTTTAAGATAGATTTAACCGAAGAAAAAATTAATTATAATGATGAGTTTTATGTTGGAATTTTTATTCCAAAAAGGCTTGAAGATGAATTTGTTTGTTTGAGTGGAGTAGTGATGTCTAATGGATATAATAGAAATATAACATCTGGAGGAGGTTTCGAAAAAAATGTTTTAGGGATGAAACCATCAATTAATGCTGATCTTTTAATTGAGAAAAAATGAAAATAAAATTATTGATCCTACATGTTCTAATTGTTTCGTTTTCTCTTGCCCAAGATTTAAAAAAAGACACAATTCAGCTTGAAGAAACTATTCTTTATGATAAAAGTAAGTTTAAGTTGAGAAGAATAGGACCAGAAACAACTTCCAAATTTGTTTGTTTTCCTTTTCCTGATGCTAGGTCTCATGATCTCACATTTAATTATGAAGTATTTACACTTATCAATGCACCTAAAAGGAATTTCAAAGTTCAAAAAGTTAATTTAAATTTTGGGATTCCTCCTGAAAAAGATTCAATACTTATAGACTTCCGACTATATAAAATTAGTAATAACAAACCAAGCGAAGATTATTTTTTTGAAAAGAACAATGTGATAATTAATAATATCAATATTAAACATAATACGTTCACATTAAATTTAAAAGATAGTAATATTTCGTATAATAATAAATTTTATGTAATGATGAAAGTTAAAAGTAGAATGATAAATGAAAGAGCTTGTTTAAGTGGCGTAATGATGTCTAACAGCTATATAAAAGAAGCTAATGATTCTATTAATTTTCAAAAAATACCTTTGGGAGGAAAACCATCAATTAATGCAGATCTTTTAATCGAGAAAAAATGAAAATAAAATTATTAATACTACAAATTCTAATTTGTTCAGTCTCATTTGCGCAAGAGAAATCTTATCGTTTTGTTTATGATTTTCATCAAAATGTTGTGTTAGATGAAGAGACTAAAAAAAGTCATGCAAAAGATTTTTTAGTGAAGATACAAAATGCTCTAAACGAATCGTATGAATTTGAGATTATAGCTTCAGAAAAATTTTCTTTGCTAAAATTAATAGAGAAAATAAAAAATGAACAATCAGGAGATGTTATAAGAATCCATCCAGAACCTGAATGGTTACTGGTTGATTTTCAGAAAAATGAAACATTTAATTTTACACAATCTGCAGATGCTTATATAAAAGATTCTATACAGACAATTCAGTTAACGCCAACACGTAATAAAAAAGTTATTTTAGGAATAGAAGCTAGAGAATTTACAGTAGAGAAAGGTAACTACGATTATAGTTTTTGGTTAGCTCAACAAAATGGAATAACTGTTAGTCCTATAGAATATCAATTTAAAGGTTATATTATTTTAGAATTGAATGTAAAAAGTAAAAGATTACCAGAATATAATTCTAGTAAAGATCAGCAATATATTCTGAAGGAGATAACAGAAGAAAAATTGCCTTTTAACTATAATAAAACAATACCTAAAAAAACAATAACAAAAGAGGAGTTAGAGATTTTGATAAACAAAAGAAAACAAATGCTAGAAAGTGGTGTTGAAAAATAAAAAAACCTCCTTGTTTTTGTAAACAAGGAGGTTTTTTATGAACTCGTTTAAACTTTTTTAAAAGTTACATTTAAACAATGAGCTTTTGAGTAATAAACAAAACCTTATGGATTATACTATAATTATTAATTCAATTTAGATAGATTAATAACCAATGTCAAGCTGAGTTCAGCTTCTCATTGATTTATAGTGATATGAGATCCTGAAACGACATTTCGACAAGCTCAATGTGACAATGGATGACATACTAGACTTAAACTAAATTTATCATTACACATATTTAGTTTTGTCATAGAAATCTAAATGACATTTTAAAGTTATTTAATAAAATAATTAGTTTAAACAACTTCCATATTAGTTTCTAGAATTTCCAGAACCATATCCCATTAAAACATCGTATCGCTGTCCCCATGGACGATAATAGAACAATGCTTGGTACTGGTTTTCTGTCTGCCAGAAACTTCCACTAACATAGGTTGGGTCTATCTGGCCAGTTTTTGTATTTTTTACAACATATTGATAATTGTAATATCCCTGTTTTAGAAATAACTCTGTTACCCAAAGCCCAGAATCATCTTTTTCTAATTTAGAATTTTCGTCAATCTTCCAGTTATTAAAAGCTCCAACAACATAAGGAGCATATAAACCATTCTGATCTTCAAAAGCATCTAAAGCAAAATAAACCCAAGAATAATCTGCTTCAGAATTTGCTATATATTCATTTCCAAATCGGTTATTTCTAATGTAATAATTACCGTTTATATCAGGAAAATCATCATATGGTAAATTATATTTTGGAATGTCTACTCGTAAAACAGTATGAAATACGCTATCTTTTCTAAATGCTTTTTCGGTTGTCAAACTTGGAACTTCTAGATTTTTATTATCGAACCAGTTGTATTCAGATCCTCCATTAAATAGAATATTTGTATCATTATAAGTTAATAAATTTGATCTTGAAAACGTTGGTCTATTAATAAAGAAACCTTCTTTCCAATTATTATTTTTCATTAGAAATAATTTTGCTCCATCAGGAACTTCTAACAAATCTTGGGTTCCACTTGCAACTTGAACTTGTAATCGTTGATTTAATTCTTTTTTTGTTGGATTATTAAAACGAGAAACCATTACGCCAACATCTGTTATAGGTTGATAAACTGCGAAGCGTTGTGTAAGAATTGGATTATTATCATTTTCTAAAAATACTTTTAGAATGTAATTTCCTGGTAATTTTACATTCATTTGTTCGTTAGGAAATTTTATTTGATAATTAGTATACCGTTGATAGGTATTAAATGAATTTTTATGAACTCTAGCATAATCAGTATTAACACCATTTAAAAATTCGGATTGAAAAATATTAGATGCTGTCCAGTCAGCATTTCTATGCTCTATAGAATATTGATAACGTTTATATCCAGCATTTAAATCATCAAACAAAAAGAAGAGATATTCTCCTGAATTTAATCTTATAATAGGTGTATTATCATTTGTTTGTGGATTAAAAACCTGAATTGTTTTTATGTTTTTCGGTGGTTGAACTTCCTCTACTTGAGCAAGGATAAATGTCGCTAAAAAACAGAATATTATCGTGTAAAACTTCATTTTTAATTAATTGTCTGTTGTAAAAATACAAAAAGCGTATGTCTTTTGGTAAAAGATCATACGCTTTATAAAAATTATTTTATAAGATTTAATTTTTAATATTTCCTTCTAATTTTAATAAGAAAGCATAAACCATTGCAACATCTTTTAAATAATCAAATCTACCAGATGCACCTCCATGCCCATAATCCATGTCAGTTTTAAGCAATACTACATTCTTATCAGTTTTCATATCGCGTAATTTTGCAACCCATTTTGCAGGCTCAAAATATTGTACTTGAGAATCATGTAAACCTGTTGTAACTAATAAATTTGGATAGTTTTTAGCTTCAATATTTTCATAAGGAGAATAAGATTTCATATAGAAGTAAGCATCTTTGTTATTTGGATTTCCCCATTCGTCATATTCGTTCGTTGTTAAAGGAATACTTTCGTCTAACATTGTATTGACAACATCAACAAAGGGAACTTGAGAAACTATACCATTCCATAATTCTGGTTTTAAATTGATAATAGCACCCATTAATAAACCACCAGCAGAACCTCCTTGAGCATATAAATGTTTTGAAGAAGTATAGTTATTTTTAACTAGATATTCGCCAACATCTACAAAATCAGTAAATGTATTTTTCTTTTTCATCATTTTTCCATCTTCGTACCATTGTCTTCCCATTTCTTGTCCACCTCTAATATGTGCGATAGCATAAGCAAAACCTCTATCTAGAAGACTTAATCTTCCACTACTAAATGTAGCATCCATAGAACTTCCATAAGAGCCGTAAGCATATAATAAAAGAGGATTTTTACCATTTTTCTCGAATCCTTTTTTATAAACAATAGAAACAGGAATTTTTGTACCATCTTTTGCTGTTGCAAATAAACGTTCTGTTACATAATTATCTTTGTTATATCCACCAACAATTTCTTGTTGCTTTAATAATGTTCTTTTACCAGTTTTTAAATTTTGTTCGTACTGTGAACTAGGTGTTATCATAGAGGTATAACCAAATCTAAAATTATCTGTGTTGTACTCTGGATTTCCAGATGGATAAACAGTATAAGCAGCTTCATCAAATTTTAGAAATTCTTTTTTACCACTTTTTCTGTCATAGATTACTAACTGAGAAAGCCCGTTTTGTCTTTCACTGAAAACAAGGTAATTTTTGAATTCGCTAATTCCTTCCATTAAAACATCTTTTCGGTGTGGAATAAAATCTTTCCAATTTTCAACACCTGTTTTATTTAAAGGTGTTTCCATTACTTTAAAGTTTAAAGCATCTTTATTTGTTGTAATTAAGAATTTATCTTCAAGAGGAGTTACATCATATAAAACATTCTTCATTCTTGGTTGAAAAACAAAAAATTCTCCATTAGGCTGATTCGCATCTAACATACGAGTCTCCGAAGAAGTGGTAGCACCAGAATAAATCATAATAAATTTTTCATTTTTAGATTTACCTACACCAATGTAATTAGTTTTATCTTTCTCTTCATAAACAGTAATATCTTTTGAAACATCAGTTCCTAAAGTATGACGTTTAATTTTTTCTGATAATAATGTTTCAGCATTTTTAGAAGTATAAAAAATGGTTTTATTATCGTTAGCCCAAACTGCAGATCCAGAAGTATTCTTAATTCCTAAATCTGTTGTTTTACCAGTTTTTAAATCTTTTAAAAATAATTTATATTGTCTTCTAGAAACGTCATCTACACCATAAATCATTTTAGAATTATCTGGGCTAATACTAAAACTTGATGCAGCGTAATAACTATGTCCTTTTGCTAATTCATCAACATCAACTAATACTTCTTCTGGAGCAGATAAATCTCCTTTTTTTCTACAGTACTTGTAATATTGTTTTCCTTCTTCTGTCTTAGAGTAATAATAATAACCATTTCTAAAAACAGGAACAGATTCATCTTTTTCTTTGATACGACCTTTCATTTCCTGAAAAAGTTTTTCACGGAAAGTGTCTGTATCTTTCATCATATTATTTAAATAATTATTCTCTGCAGTTAAGTAGTTAACAACTTTTGTAGAATCTTTTCCTTTTTTAAAGTAATCAATCATCCAATAATATGGATCATTAACTTTATCTCTGTGTATAGTTCTTATGTGTTGTTGCTTTTCTGCAATAGGAGGTTTTACACTTGGCCAACTTTGGGCATTTACAATACAGGTTGCTGTTAGCAAAGAGGATGTAATTATTTTTTTCATGAATTATATATTGTTTAATCGTAACTAAATTTAGTATAAAAAACTGAATTTCAGCTAATAATTATTATCATAAAAAAACGTACATTCTTTCAAAGAATGTACGTTAAACTATATTTTTGTAACTTATTTCTAAAATCTAATTTCTCAGATCTAGAATCTATTTTATTAGAATAATGAAGGAAACTCGTTTGGTTTAGCTTCACTCATTAATTTATAAACTTTTTCTACAATATCATCTAAAGACGGTTTAGAGAAGTAATCTCCATCTGTTGCATAAGCTGGTCTATGAGCTTTTGCTGTAATAGTTAATGGAGCACTATCTAATGTAAAATATCCACCTTGATTCTCTAAAATGTTTTGTAATAAAAATGCACTTGCTCCACCAGGAACATCTTCGTCAACAATAACTAAACGATTTGTTTTTGCTAAACTTTTCGCTAAATCATTTTTAACATCAAATGGTAATAAAGATTGAGCATCAATCACCTCAACAGAAATTCCTAATTGCTCTAGTTCTTTAGCAGCATCCATTACAATTCTCCATGTAGAACCATAAGTTAATAAGGTAATATCATTTCCTTCTTTTGTAACTTCAACTTCTCCTATAGGTGTTGTAAATTCACCAATATTTGTTGGTGTAGGCTCTTTTAATCTATATCCATTTAAACTTTCAACAACAATAGCAGGCTCATCTGCTTGCATTAATGTGTTATAAAAACCAGCTGCTTTTGTTAAGTTACGAGGAACAAGAACATTTACACCGCGAACTAAGTTTAAAATACCTCCCATTTGAGAACCAGAATGCCAGATTCCTTCTAAACGATGTCCACGTGTTCTAATAATAAGTGGAGCTTTTTGAGTTCCACATGAACGATATAAAACTGTGGCTAAATCATCAGAAATACCTTGTAAACAATATAAGATATAATCTAAGTATTGGATTTCAGCTATTGGACGTAAACCACGCATTGCTAAACCAATTCCTTGACCAAGAATTGTAGCTTCTCTAATTCCAGTATCAGAAATACGATCTATTCCATATTTTGCTTGTAAACCTTCTAAACCTTGGTTTACGTCTCCAATATTTCCTGCATCTTCACCAAAGACTAATGCTTTAGGGTATTTTTCAAATAACTTGTCAAAATTATTACGAACAATTACTCGTCCATCTTCCATTTCAGGATTTTCATCATAAGTAGGCGAAACTTGCTCAACTTTAATTGCTGTACCCGAAACTAATTTAGATGAATAAGTTTCTTCTTCTTTCTCAAATTTTTCATCTAACCAAGAAATTAAAGCGCTTTTAGAAGCTAAATTTTCTTGTCTTACTAAACGAATAACTTTACGAACAGTACTGTAAACATCACGTTTAAAAGGACTTTTTTTCGCTTTTAAGTTGTTTATTTCGATAGAAATAAATGCAGCATTGGAACTTTCTGAAGATAGTTTTTCTAATAAATCTAAGGCTTGTGTTTTTAGATCTAAAATTGGATTCAAGTAATCTTCCCAACATTGTTTTTGAGCAGCTTTTACTTCAGCCTTTATTGTAGTTTCTAATTCATCTAATTCATCAGCAGAAATAATTTCTTCTGAATGATCAGCGAATGCTAATATATATTCACGGAATTTTGTGATTCCATCAAATTCTTTTTCCCACGTTAATCTATCTTCAGATTTATAACGTTCATGAGAACCAGAAGTAGAATGACCTTGTGGTTGTGTACATTCTTGTACATGTACAATACATGGAATATGATGTTCGCGAGCAAATTTTTCTGCGCGAGAATAAGCATCTATTAATCCAGGATAATCCCATCCTTTAACAGTTATTATTTCATATCCTCTTTCATTTTCGGTTCTTTTAAAACCAGATAATAATTCTGAAAGATTAGATTTTGTACGTTGATATTTTGCAGGAACAGAAATCCCATATCCATCATCCCAAATAGAAATAATCATAGGAATTTGTAAAACACCACCAGCATTTACAGCTTCCCAAAAATGACCTTCGGAAGTACTTGCATCCCCAATTGTCCCAAAACCAATTTCGTTTCCGCTTACAGAAAAATTATTTTCTGTATCTGCTTCTGGTACATTTCTGTAATATTTAGATGCTTGTGATAATCCTAATAATCGAGGCATTTGTCCTGCTGTAGGAGAAATATCTGCACTAGAATTTTTTTGTTGTGTTAAGTTTTTCCAAGAACCATCATCGTTTATAGAACGAGTAGCAAAGTGAGACGTCATTTGTCTACCACCAGATGCTGGCTCTTTTTCTATATCTGTAAGTGCATATAATTGTGCGAAGAATTCAGATGTTTTTAATTCACCAATAGCAAACATAAATGTTTGATCTCGGTAATATCCAGAACGAAAGTCTCCATTTTTAAACACTTTTGCCATTGCAATTTGTGGTAATTCTTTTCCATCACCAAAAATTCCAAATTTAGCTTTCCCTGTAAGTACTTCTCTTCTACTAAGAAGACTTACTTCTCGAGACATAAACGCCGTCCTATAATCACTAATAATTTGGCTTTTAAACTCTTCGAAAGTAATCTTATTTACCTCTTGTGTTTCCATTTCTTTTGTTTGTTGCAAAACAAATTTAAAAAAAAGATTTGTAACTTCCACCTATCAATTTACGACTAGTGATATTGATAAGTTAAAATCTAATCTAAAATTTATCTATAAACAAAGAAATTATGAAGAAAGTTTTATTAAGCTTACCGCTTCTATTCGTGTTAACTTCTACAACTTATGTAGCGGCACAAACACAAAAACAATCAGCGACGTTTGTTACTCAAGTAGAAGGAATAAAAGAATATAAATTGGGAAATGGACTTCAGGTTCTATTGGTTCCAGATCAATCTCAAAGTAATGTAGTTGTAAATATTGTTTACAATGTTGGTTCTAAACATGAAGGCTATGGCGAAAAAGGAATGGCACATTTATTAGAACACATGTTATTTAAATCGACTAAAAACCTTGGAGATATCAAGAAAATGTTATCAGATAAAGGAGGCGATGCCAACGGTACTACTTATTACGATCGTACAAATTATTATGAAATTTTTCCATCTAACGAAGAAAATTTACGTTGGAGTATAGAAATGGAAGCAGATCGTATGATTAATGCAACGATAAAACAAGAAGATTTAGATAAAGAATTTTCTGTTGTAAGAAATGAATTTGAAATTGGAGAAAATAGTCCTTCTGGTGTTTTAATGGAGCGTATTATTTCTGCTGGATATTTATGGCATAATTACGGGAAATCTACAATTGGTTCTAAAGAAGATATAGAACGTGTAAAATCTCCTCAATTAAGAAAATTCTATGAAAAATATTATCAACCAGATAATGCTACTTTAATTGTAGCAGGAAAGTTTGATGAGAAAAAAGTGATAGAATATGTTAATCAATATTTTGGATCAATTCCTAGACCAACACGTGTTTTAGATGAAATACAAACAGTTGAACCTGCACAAGATGGAGAAAAATTTGTTGAAGTAAAAAGAGCAGGGGATAGCCAATCTGTAGGAGTAATGTACCATGTTGCACCTTATGGAGATAAAGATTATGCAGCGATAGATGTATTAAGTAGAATTTTAACATCGGACCCTTCTGGTTATTTATATAAAGCGTTAGTAGATACACATAAAGCAGCTTCAATCTTTGCTTATTCACCAGAAGTTCGTGATGCTAGTTTTTATTATTTTGGAGCAGAGATTTCAAAAGATAAAAATATAGAACAAGTAAAGACTGATATTCGTACAGAGTTAGACAAAATCGGAACAATTAACTATACAGATGAAGACGTGCAAAGAGCAAAAGCGTCTATTATAAAAAGTATAGAAAACAATAAAAATAATACGATTAATTATGCTGTTAACTTAACAGAAATTGTTGGTTCTGGTGATTATCGTTTAGGATTTTTATACAGAGATAATATAGAGAAAGTAACTAAAGAAGATATAAAACGAGTTGCTCAGAAATATTTTAAAACAAGTAATAGAACAGTTGGTGTATTTATTCCTACAAAAGATGAGGTTAGAGTAAAACCAAATGAATTTACGAATAAGGATATTACAGAATTAGTTTCTAATTATAAAGGGCGTGCAGTTGAAAAAGAAGCAAAACCTTTTGAGGCTTCTATTAAAAACTTAAAAGCTCATTTTGCTGAAGGTAAATTAAGCAATGGATTAAAATACGGAATTATTGATAAAGAAATTAAAGGAGAAAAAGTAATATTATCATTTAATTTACCTGTTTCTAATGAGACAGATTTACAAAATAAAGGAGCTATAGGTCAATTAACAGCTCAATTACTAATGTCAGGAACTAAAAATCTAACAAAAGAACAAATTAAAGACCAATTAGATGCATTAAAATCATCTGTCGGATTTAGATTTAGTGGACAAACATTATCTGTATCTATTAATACTTATAAAAACTCATTAGATAAAACAATGGAGATTGTTCGTCAGATTATTACTGAGCCAACATTTCCTGAAGCAGAATTAGCAAAAACACTTAATGAATATGTAACATATTTAGATGCAAATACAAATGATCCACAAGCATTAGCCTTTAATGAGATTAGTCGTATAACATCTAATTATCCTAAAACTTCATTGTTTTATACACCATCATTTGTAGAATTAAAAGCAGATTTACAAAAAGTAAAACAAGCAGATTTAGTTAATTTTTACAAAAATATTCTTGGAGCTCAGAATGGAGTAGTTTCTGTAGTTGGAACAAATGATAAAGCTAAAGTTCAAAAATTATTGAATGATACATTTGGTAAATGGTCAAGTAAGTCAACTTACAAGAAAGCTTATCAAACATTTACAGCAACTAAAAAAGAAGATAAATTATACAACATTCCGGATAAAGAAAACGCAACAGCTGTAGGGCAAGTTAGTTTTAAGATGAACAAAGAAAGCGCTGATTATCCTGCAATGATTATGATGAATGAGATGTTAGGAAGCGGAGGTTTCTTATCTGCTCGTCTTCCTATGCGTTTAAGAGAGAAGGAAGGAATTAGTTATGGAGCAGGATCTTTTACTTCTATTCCAACAGATGTAAAAACAGATGTAGCTTCTTGGTCATATTATGCATTTTTAAACCCTACAAAACGAGATGCTGTAGAGAAAGCCGTAAAAGAAGAAATTTCTTTGGCTATAAAAGATGGTTTTACAGCTGATGAGTTGAAAACAAATATCGTGAGTTGGAAGAATGGACGTACAACTTCTTTAGGAACAGATAATACATTATTAAGCTTGTCTAATAACTATTTATTAAACGGAATTAATTTTGACGATTATGATAAGTTAGAAAAGCAAGTTGATGCATTAAAAGTAAGTGATGTAAACAATGTACTTAAAAAATATATTTCTTTAGACAAATTAACTTCAGTTTATACAGGTACATTTAATAAATAATAAAGTAGATTACTTTATATATAATTTTAAGGCTAATTCTTTTTAAGAATTAGCCTTTTTTATTTTTAAACTGAAAATTTATTGTTTTTTGATGTCAATGCTTTAATAAATGGGTGTTTGTCAACTGAATAAATATTCATTTTATTTTTCAAAATAATCTAAATAAAATGTTAAAAAATATCAAAATAAAAATTTTGGTATAATAATTTCTTAGGCATTAATTATCAATAAAAAAATAATTTTAAGATGCAAGAATCACAACAAAACAATCAACCGTCAAATAGTGGTAAAGGAGGTTTAATATTACCTTTAGCATTAGTAGGAGTATTATTAGCAGGTAGTATAGGGTATAATATTTACCAAGCGAATCAGATAGGAACATTAGAGAAAAATGAATCATTAAACTCTGATATTTTAAAAAATGAAACTGCTCAGAAAGACCAAATTCGTAAACAATATGATTCTATTCTGAATGATTATTCACAATACAAAGCTAGAATTGAGGATCGCAATAATTTATTAAGCGATAAAGAAAAAATGATTCAACTAAAGAATCAGGATATTCAAGAGATTTTAGATAAAGACAATCCAACGGCAGAAGAAATGAACCGTGCTAGAAAAATGATTAATGATCTAGAAGGAAGTGTTAAAAATTACAAAACTGAAGTAGCTCGTTTACAAAAAGAAAATGCAATTTTAGTTCGCAATGTAAATGAATTAAATAGTCAAAATGCAGCATTAACTTCTGATAACAGTAATTTAAGAGAGAATAATAAAGAATTGACTTACAATTACGAATCAGAAAAAAATATTCGTTCTAAAGACAATGCAATCAATAAAACAAAAATAAACGAATTAAGTTCTACTTTATCTGTTTCTAATCAGCAAATAACTGGTATTAGAGTAAGAAGTAGTGGAAAAGAAGTTGAGAAAACTCGTGCAAAGAGAATTGATAAAATTCGTGTTTCTTTTGATGTTGATAGAAACTCTAGAACAGAATCTGGAAACAAAAAATTATATGTAGCAATTTATAATCCAGATGGTACATTAGGAAGCTATGGAAATGCTAAAGGAGGACAAATTGAATTAAGATCTGGTGATACAGCTAATTTTTCTGATGCAATCTCTTTTGATTATACAAATGGTCAAACTAAAAACTTAACATTCGATTGGGAAAATGAAGCCTTTCAAAAAGGAGTTTATACATTTAATGTTTATGAGAATGGATTTAAAATTAGTCAAGCGAAGATTGCTTTGAGATAATTAATTTTAATTTGAATAAAATAAAAAAGAGAGTGTTCATAATTGAATACTCTCTTTTTGTATGCATTATATCGATGTATAGAATAAGAATAAAATTTTAAACAGATAATTAGACTTAAAAGAATTATAAACAAATAGAGCTATCCTTATTGGATAGCTCTATTAATATTTTGAAAAATAATAAATTACTTCTTTTTAAGTAAATTAATACTTACAGTTGCAAGTTCATTATTTGGATATTTTTTAAAAAGTGAATGATCTGGAATTAATCCAGTTTCCTCGCAAATTTTATGAAACACATCAACTTCTAAAATATATTGATCCGAAAAACCATGCGTTGCATCGTAGGCTGTGGCAGCTGTATTACCTAAGTTTTTTGCTGTTAAGTTAGGAGAGATAGTGTGTAACTCTATTAATAATAAACCATATTTATCTACATATGGACTCCATTTTTTTAGATGGTTTAATAAATTTTGCTCAACATCATTATTAGATAAACGTTTTCCTCTAAAAGCAAAGGCTCCAGTAGAAGTGCTAATTTTATTTGTTTTTACATCTTGTACATCTTCCCAAATTCTGTTGTGATCCAAAAAAGTTCTGATATTTAATAGATCAGCTAATTCTATTGCATAATCTTCTCTCAAATCATTTGCTAAGCGTTCAGGATCTCCAATATCACCCCAAATTACTTTCGCCCAAATATCATTTTTTATCAGGTTAGCACGTGTAACTTTTAATGCCGCTTGATTGTAATCTGCACCTACTAAAAATAAAGGATATTCGTCTAAATGTTTTCCGCGTAGAGTTTGTCTTTCAATTACATCATACAAATGCTGTAATAAAGCTCCATTACCACATCCCATATCTAAAATCCCTTTTGGTTGTTCTTCAATAGGACGGTTAAAAATGTCGATAATAAATTCATCAACAACTTTAAAATAAGTAGAATGTGCACCTCCACTTCCCCAAACATTCATTTCTCTATTTACATGTTCTTCATCTTCTCCTTCCGAAATCTCTCTCAGTTTTGTAGCAGAACCAAATAATAAGTCATTTAATTTTGATAATGTTGGTAAATAAGAAACTGTAACACCATAAGAAGTTGCTCTTCTTGCGAAAAACAGACCAACCTCTGTAAATTTGTAATTCTTATCGTGTTTTAAAAACCAACCTAATTCTACTAAACGTTCTAACACTTTTTCAAAAGACTGAGGGTTTTTATGAAATTCATCTGCGCTAAAAGAGGCTTCCATAAAATATTTATGAAATAGACCACTCATTCCCATTCGAACAATTATTGGTCCAACTAATACACCTTCTATATGTTTACAGATCTGAAAATGTAATGGTTTATCTTGGGAATCTGTATCATTACTAGTATTAAGATATGATTTGTATTCATCAAATAATTTTACCCATTTTTTACAGAATTCATCAGAGAAATCTGTTTGTTTTAATACTTCTTCTTCAGCAAGAAAATTTGCTAAATCATTGTAAATATCAATATTGGTAAATGCTCTGTCCGAATATTTATTTGTTTGAATTTCTACTTGATTTGTTTCATTATCAACATAATATTCTAACATATTTTGCGAAGCTAAAACACGAAGAGCAACATTTAAATATCCTTCATTTGCCTGGAATTCTTCGGTTAAATCTGATAATGAAAGAGTTTTCTTTTCTACAATGTAATGTAATACACCTTTTTTAGCCAAATGATGTAAAACTGGCGCTGTAACAAGCCCGTCAAGATGTCTAAAAATTAACGATCTTAAATATTTTTTATCCATTTCTGGTTGATTTATCTTCATATAAATATAGAAAAGTTTGATTAGATTTTATGATAAAAAAAAACTAAAAAACGATTGAAATTTCTAAAATTATTTGTGAATAATTTTAACAGTTCTTATTTTCTGTCATAAAAAAACGTCTTAAATTAATTTAAGACGTTTTTTAGTTTTATATGAAATTTGTTAATTACTTTTTTTCTTGTTAGCATTTACTGCTAGATAAGATACATAGAGAATTATAATCCAAATAGGAATTAATTCTACAGACATTTTTAATCCAGTAAACCACATAATCACTAAAATTCCAAATAAAAATAAAATACTAATGTAATTACTTATTGGGTACATAAATGAAGGGAATAATGTTTTTACATTTTCTCTACTTTTTTGTTTTCTGTATTTTAGATGTGTAAAGGAAATCATCATCCAATTAATAACTAAAGTTGAAACCACTAGAGACATTAATATTTCGAAAGCACTTTCTGGAATAACTTTATTAATAATAATACATATCGCTGCAAATAAGGAAGAAACTAAAATAGCCATAACTGGTACATAATTTTTATTTAATTTCTTTAAGAAGCTTGGTGCATTTCCTTGTTCAGCTAAACCGTATAACATTCTACTGTTACTATATACAGAACTATTGTAAACTGATAATGCTGCTGTTAATACTATAAGATTTAAAGCATTTGCTATAATTTTAGAAAAAGCAACTGTTTTTCCAAATATGTTAACATCTATCGTATTAAGGTTATTAAATACCATCACAAATGGACTACTTTTATCTGTAATTGTTTCCCAAGGAGCTAAAGAAAAAAGGATAATTAAAGCACCAACATAAAATATTAAAATTCTATAAATAACTTGATTAGTAGCTTTCGGAATGTTCTTTTCTGGGTTTTCTGCTTCAGCAGCAGTAATCCCGATTAATTCTAATCCACCAAAAGAGAACATGATTAATGCCATTGCAGCGAGTAATCCTTTAAAACCACTTTCGCTATTTCCAGATAAAACACCTTTAGGAAAAAATCCACCGTTGTTCCATAAATTGCTTATGGTAGCTTGCTCTCCTCCAGTTCCACTAAATAATAAATAGATTCCGAATACAATCATTGCTAAAATAGCGACCACTTTTATAATCGAAAACCAAAATTCAGCTTCTCCATATACTTTTACAGAGGCAAGGTTTAATAAATTAATAATAATAAAAAAGAATAAACTAGAAGCCCACAAAGGGATTTCTGGCCACCAAAATTGCACATATATTCCAATAGCAGTCAATTCGGACATACTTACAAGAATGTATAAAATCCAATAATTCCACCCAGAAGCAAATCCAGGAAAAGCTCCCCAATATTTATATGCAAAATGACTAAAACTTCCTGATACAGGCTCGTTAACAACCATTTCTCCTAATTGGCGCATAATAAAAAATGCAATAATACCTGCAATAGCATATCCTAAAATAACCGCAGGTCCTGCAAGAACAGCAGCAGGTCCAATTCCTAAAAATAATCCAGTTCCAATTGCTCCTCCTAAAGCAATTAATTGAATATGACGATTACTCAATCCTCTTTTTAACTGTTTTTCTTCAATAGCCTCTTTTTTATCCACTTAGATTATATATGTTATATTATTTATAAATTTTTATGAAAAATATAAAAATTTATAATAGTTTACACTATTTTAATTAATTAGAATTTAGTATTAAGTTAAAAAAAATACTTATTTGATAAAAAAGCATTAATTTTATTAAGCAATTTTATAATATTTAGAAATGAAGAAATACTTTTTAGTAATAATATTGGTCGTGATATTCCCTATTCAATTATTTGCAGATGGCCCTTTTTTATATTCTTTACCATTTAATTACTATTCAGATGATATAACACTATCTAAAACACAAGAAAAAGGTATTGAGTACGCTACGTTCGAGAAATATCTGCTGTCAAATGATAATGAATTAGGAAAGAAAATCGCTTTAATATCTGCTTTAGAAGTATATTTTATGATGAACGATACTAAAAAATCATACTTTGTAGAATACCAAGAAAAGTATAAAAATGCAGTTGAGAAAAAATATAAAACAATAATTACAAATAATCAAGTACCTACAGAATATCGTTTTATTTATACATTGTTGACAGACTATGATACTTCATCACCTAAAATAGAATTGTATAAAAAATTTGTAGATGAAAAACCAGACAGTAAAGCTATACAAACTGTGAATGTTTACGCTTTCAATTTCAACTTAATATGGAATACAGAAAAAAAGAATTATAAAGATTTAGCTGCTTTTAAAGAAAGCTATCAAGATAATTATTTTATAAACTTTGATAATTTAAATAATGATACCCCTAATGATATATTAACTGAAATAGAAAAAATAGCTAGCTTAGGAAATGAATGTGATTACAACTTAACTTGTCTTGTTCCTAATCCAGATGATGTATCTAATTTAAATGAATTAACAGATTTTAAACATAATAAAATTGCCAATGCAGAGCCTATTCCAATGATGATTGTAACAAAAAATGCAGCAACTATTGGTCTTGAAGCATTTCAATGGTTAGGGAATGAAGCTCAAGTTATTCAAGATTTAAAAGTTTCTGACAAAGAAAAAATATTACTTAATTACTTTGCAGCAAATGAAACTTATAATTTCATTAATCACGTAGATAACTTATCAGTTTATTATGATAGTTTGAATAAAACCAAAGAAGAATTAGCTAAAACAAAATTCAAGAAAACTTCTGATAAAACATTTTCTAAGCTTAAAAATACTTTTGCAAGTGATAATAATAACTTTGGCGGAAATACGCTAGATGACTTAAGTAATCTTTTATATTATTTATATCAAAATCCGAAGGAATTATCAAAGATTTATAAAAAATAAATCAATTACAAATCAATAGGATTTGGATATTTCTTCTTCTGAATGATATAAATTCCAATCATAAAATAAGTTGACATTAGAAATGTTGCTAATGTTAAGTGAAGGATTGTTTCTTTGGGCATTATCATTGGTAAAAGTACCATTGCAAATGCTGGAGGTAAACGTAAATTCATAACTTTTAAAAGAACAGCTACTAAAAGTAAATCAATTAATCCTGCAAGAATTAAATTATCTAAATATTGAATAGTTAAACAACCTATAAGACTTGCTCCAGTTAAAGCTAGAATACGCTTTAAACGGACATTTAATTTTAATGATGGGTGATTTAAAGATTCAAATGCAATTACAATTACAGGAGGAATTGCAGAATAATAGACATAATCTAAAGAATAGGCAATTAAAAACCAGATGATACATATACCTAACAACCATCTGTTATGGCTAACATATATAATAGGAACTGAATCCTCAATAGGTTTTATTTTTAATATTTTTATAAGACAAAAAAGAACCAATACAAAAGCAAAAATTGCAAATAAGAATAAAAAAGAGTGCGCATTGGTAACAATAGGTAATAACCCAGTTGCTAATGCTGGAGCCAATTGACTTTTAAATAATCGTAGTGTAAGTAACATTCCAATTAAAACAATCAATAATTTTAAAGAAAATAGAATTGGCAGAAAATTAATACCAAACCCTAATATAGCAGTAATAGACGGAAGTAAAAAGATATGAAAAGGACGCTGAATCCATTTATCTTCTCTAAATGTAAAAATACCAACTGTTAAAGCTGCTACTTCTGGTAGAATAATTTCACGATCTTCAAATAGTACTGCTACTGCGATCATCAACAATATAAATGCAAAAGCAAAAATATATGATACTGATGATTCTTTCTTCCCTAAAATGCATTGATTCATTGGGGCAATTTAGAAAAAATATCACTTAATTAATAGATATTTCTTGTTTATTTTTTTATTTAAAATTGATTGAGAAAATTGCTTTTAATATTCACTATTCATTGATTATTTGGTGGGTTTTAATTTTTTGATTTAATGACTTTTAGAATATATAATGTTAAAAATACGTCTACTTGAGCTTACAACTAGACGTCTTATCATATTATTTTACAACTGTTGCCTCTAATTCAATTTTCAAAGAATCAAAAAGTTCATGAACTTCCATCACTGTAGAAGCTTGTTTTATCTGATTTTTATTAATCCAATCTTGTATAATATCAAAATTTTCAAAAAGCTCGGAGTTAGAAGTTGTATAAATATTTAAGCGTACAATATTTTTCAATTCATATTTTGCTTCAGAGATTACTTTCTCTAAATTTTGAATGGTATGTATAAGTTGTGAACGCATATCTTCTTCACTAGAAATACCTTCATCACTAATTGCAGTTTGACCAGAAACATACAGAGTGCCTTCAACATTTTTTACTTCAACAGCTTGTACATAGTTTCTTGCATCTTGCCATTTCCAAGGATTGATAATATTTTTTTCCATTTTATATTGTTTTAATTTATAAAAACAAAATTCTAACAACTGGATGGAAAAGTGCTGTGACCGAAATCACTTTTATTTTTTATGCTGATTATATAGTCTACTGAGCGTTTCCCTAGATACACCAAGATATAATGAAAGTATAGATTTTGGAATTCTATTAAGAAGTGAAGGGTATAGCTTTATAAATTGTTCGTATCTATCTTTAGGAGATAATGTGAGTAAAGATAGAATTCGTCTTTGATTGGCAATATGTCCGTTAATAGACTTATCTAAGAAATAATTTGATAATGGATATTTTTCTAAAATATGAAAGTAGTCTTTATAACTTATTTTATAAATTTCAGAATCTTCTAAACATTGTAATGTTAATGTTGCTTTTGTTTGCTTGTAAAACGCTTCAAAATCTGTTTCCCACCAACCTTCATAAGCAAAAGATACAATATGTTCTTTTACGTCTTTAGTAACATAAGAAAGTTTTACTAACCCAGAAAAAATAAAGTAGATGTGTTGAACTTCTTCGTTTTCATTTATCAAGAATTCTGATTTATGATACTTGGTATAAAGAAAACTCTCTTTTATCTCAATAAATTCCTCATCTGTTAATTGTTGAAATAGATCAATATCTATTTTCTGTAAATCTCTCATGTTGTCTTGATTGATGCATTATAAAAATACTTATAACATTTGATTCATAGGGAATGAATAGTAATAAAAAAGAAAAACCCTTCAATCAAATGATTAAAGGAGTTTTAAATCTTTTTAAGTTTTTCCTTAGTCGGGGTGGCAGGATTCGAACCTGCGACCTCCTGCTCCCAAAGCAGGCGCGATGACCGGGCTACGCTACACCCCGAAGGATAAAATAAATATGCGGAGAGACAGGGACTCGAACCCTGGCATCGGTTACCCGATGACAGATTAGCAATCTGCTCCGTTACCACTCCGGCACCTCTCCTCAATTTATTTCAAATAAATTTTGTGATCCAGTCAGGATTCGAACCTGAGACCTACTGCTTAGAAGGCAGTTGCTCTATCCAGCTGAGCTACTGGACCTATCCAAAATTTTTATAATTAAAAACTTGTCGGGGTGGCAGGATTCGAACCTGCGATCTCCTGCTCCCAAAGCAGGCGCGATGACCGGGCTACGCTACACCCCGATTCGGTCATTCTTACAATAAATATATTCTATCAATCTTCTAAATAAGAAAATTTTGTCGGGGTGGCAGGATTCGAACCTGCGACCTCCTGCTCCCAAAGCAGGCGCGATGACCGGGCTACGCTACACCCCGATAGATTTCTTTATCGTGGGTGCAAATTTAACGTTAGTTTTGCGAGATTTCCAAATATTTTTAAGAATATTTTTCGGAAACTTTCATATAGGTTTCTAAATCCTTATCACCTCTACCCGAAAGATTCAGAATAACAATGTCTTGCGGTTTAAATTTTACTTTTTCTAATACAGCTAAAGCGTGAGAAGATTCTAATGCTGGAATGATTCCTTCCTCTTTTGTTAACAAAAAAGCAGCTTTTAATGCTTCATCATCTGTTGCATTTAAAAATTTGGCTCTACCAGTTTTAAATAAATGAGCGTGTAATGGACCAACTCCAGGATAATCTAACCCAGCAGATATAGAATATGGCTCAACGATTTGCCCATCTTTATCTTGCATTAATAAAGTTCTACTTCCATGTATAATTCCCTCAGTTCCTTTTATTGTTGTTGCAGCTGTTTCTCCAGATTCAACTCCTAATCCTGCTGCTTCAACAGCTATTAATTTCACAGCATCATCATCTAAAAAATGATAAAAAGCTCCAGCAGCATTACTTCCTCCACCAACACAAGCAATCACATAATCTGGATTTTCTTTTCCATATTTTTCTTTCATCTGACTTTTTATTTCTTCAGAAATAATCGCTTGAAATTTTGTAACCATTGCTGGATAAGGATGAGGTCCAACTACAGAACCAATGATATAAAACGTTTCTGGGTTATTAATCCAATAACGAATAGCCTCGTTAGTTGCATCTTTTAATGTTTTACTTCCAGAAGTTGCAGGAATAACTGTTGCACCTAACATTTTCATTCGAGCAACATTTGGAGCTTGACGAGTAATATCAATCTCACCCATAAAAACTGTACATTCTAAACCTAATAAAGCACATACCGTAGCAGTAGCAACACCATGTTGTCCTGCACCAGTCTCTGCAATAATTTTAGTTTTTCCCATTCGTTTAGCTAACAATGCTTGTCCAATTGCATTGTTAATTTTATGAGCTCCTGTATGATTTAAATCTTCTCGTTTTAATAAGATATTTGTGTTGTAACGTTTAGAAAGATTGGGAGCAAAATACAATGGACTTGGTCGTCCTACATAATCTTTTAATAAAAGATTAAACTCATTTTTAAACTCGTCTGTTTCTGCATATTTTTCTAAAGCATCTGCTAATTCTTCGCAATTATGATGAAGTAATTCTGGAATAAAAGCTCCACCAAATTCTCCATAAAATCCTTTTTCGTCAACTTCGTATTTCATCTTCATTTTAATTTTGTTCAATTCGTCCATCAATTGTATCGATAAACTGTTTTACTTCTTCTATTTTTTTTATTCCTGGTTCTGATTCGAATCCACTATTTATATCAAAACCAATACATCTTGGGTGGTGAAAATTTTTAAGAATAAATGCATCTTCTAATTTTATTCCACCACTTAATAAAAAGGTTGTTGATAACTGATAATTTGTTAACAACTCCCAATCAAATTTACGTCCTGTTCCGCCGTAATCATCAGATTTAGTATCAAATACAAAGCTGTCAACAACTTGTTGATAAGCTGTTAATTGTTGAAAATCATCTTTGTTTTTTATACCAATAGCTTTCCAAATTTTGAAATCTAGAAAATTGTCATCTGTTAATAAACATTGGTGTTTTGTAGAAATTAATTCTTCGCAAAATTCAGCAGTTTCATCTCCATGTAGCTGAACAACATCTAATTTATAATCTATTACTTTTTGAATAATATTTTGGATAGTTTCGTTAACAAAAACACCTACTTTTTCAGCATTTGGAAAAATATTAAATATTGATTCATCTTGCACAAATCGTTTCGATTTATCATAGAAAATAAACCCAACATAATATGGCTCTATAAGGGTTAATGCTTTAAAATTTTCTACATTATTATTTCCACAAACTTTTACTTGAAAACGTTTCATTTAGATTGTTTTGTAAATTCTTGAAATGCTTTAACAGGGTTGTCATTTTTCATGAAATTTTCTCCAATTAAGAACGCTTGAAAACCAGCTTTACGTAGTTCTTTTACAGTTTTAGGATCAGAAATTCCACTTTCAGCAACTTTTATTAAATCTTGAGGTAATTGCTTTAGAATTTGTTTTGATTTCTCAATATCAACTTCAAAAGTTTTTAAATTACGATTATTAATTCCTATTAAATCAATAAAATCATTTACTTTATCTAATTGATCTTCTGAATGCAGTTCTAATAAAACTTCTAATCCTATTTCTTTTGCAGTTTTAGCAAGATTATATACGTCATCTTTTGTTAGACATTCTGCAATTAATAACATTAAATCTGCACCAATAGCTTTTGTTTCGTAAACTTGGTATTCATCAACAATAAAATCTTTTCTTAAGATTGGAATATTTAAAACCTCTTTTGCTTGTTGCAAATCTTCAAAGCTTCCTCCGAAAAATTCTTTATCTGTTAAAACAGAAACAACAGAAGCTCCGTAAGTTTCATATCCAGTAACAATATCTTTTATGTTTGCATCTTTATTAATAAATCCTTTTGATGGAGATTTACGTTTAAATTCTGCAATAATTCCAGATTTAGATTCATCTAAAATAGATGCTTTAGCCGAAATTACTGGAAGAATAAAATTTTCTGAATTTCTAAAATCTTCTATTGAAGTTACTAGTTGTTTTTCTTTTACCTCTTTTCGTTTTTGAGCAACGATTTCATCTAATATAGTTTTCATGATCGAATCAATTTTGTGAAGATATTTAATGCTTTTTTACTTTCTAAACTTTCATTTGCAATTGCAACACATTCTATTAAATTTTTAGAAGGATAAATAGTTTGTAAAGCCAAAGCTGAGTTAGCCAAAACAACCTCTTTTTGTCCTTGTGTTGAATTTCCTTCTAAAACATTTAAAAATATTCTCGAATTATCTACAATAGAATTTCCACCTCTTATGTCTTCAGCAGATAAAGTATTTAAACCAAAATCTTTACTTTCTAAAATAAATTCTCCATAATTATTATAAACTTTTGTAGGAGAGGTTAATGATATTTCATCATATCCATCTAATGCTGTTGAAATAGAATATTCAACACCAGAATTTTGCATGACATAATGATATAATCTTGCAGTTTTTACATCATAAGTTCCCAAATTCTGAAAATTAGGTTGAACAGGATTAACCAAAGGTCCCATTAAATTGAAGAAAGTTTTAACTGCTAAACCTTTTCTAATAGGAGCTACCTTTGCTAATGCAGGGTGAAAAAGAGGAGCATGTAAAAATGTAATACCAATTTCTTCAACTTCCTTTTTTAACTGTCCTTGATCTGTTGTAAAATTATAACCAAAGTTATCTAACATATTTGATGAACCACTTACAGAAGAAGCACCGTAATTTCCTTGTTTAATCACCTTTTCTCCAGCACCAGCTAATACAAAACTACTTAATGTAGAAATATTAAATGTGTCTTTTCCGTCTCCGCCAGTTCCTACAATATCAATAGCTTCTTTTGGTAAATCTATTTTAATACATAAATCTAATAGCGCACGTCTATAACCTTTTAACTCATCTAGGGTAATATTACGCATATTAAAAATAGTAAGAAATGAAGCTAATTCTATAGGAGAATACTTTTCTTCTGAAATTTCTACCATTATTTTATAAGCTTCATCTTCTGAAAGCGTATAATTTTCGAATAATAAATTTAATAATTTTCTCATAATTAAGCTTCTAACCAGTTTTTTATCATCTCATCTCCATCTGGTGTTAAAATAGACTCGGGATGAAATTGTACACCTCTAACATCAAATTCTTTATGACGTAATGCCATTATTTCTCCCTTTGGTCCAACTGCTGTAATTTCTAATTCGTCAGGGAAATTTTCATTTGATACAACCCAAGAATGGTAGCGACCAACTTCTAAATTGTTTGAAAGATTTTTAAATAAAATATCCTCTTTAACCACTTTTACATCTGATTTTATACCATGAAAAACCTCTTGAGTATTTAATAGTGTTCCACCAAAAACTTCTCCAATTGCTTGCTGACCTAAACAAACTCCAAAAATTGATTTTGTTGAAGCATATTTCTCAATAATTGGCTTTAGAAGATTCGCCTCATCAGGAATTCCAGGACCAGGAGAAAGTAATATTTTATCGTATTGATTAACATCTTCTAAACTTATTTCATCATTACGAACAACGGTAATGTCATTCGCGAATTTCTTTATACTGTGTACTAAATTGTATGTAAAAGAATCGTAATTATCGATAACTAAAATTTTCATGTTTATAGATTTTGGGCGATTTCAATAGAACGACGTAATGCGCCTAATTTGTGATTAACTTCTTGTAATTCATTTTCTTCGACTGATTTTGAAACAACTCCAGCACCAGCCTGAAAAAATAAGGTATTTTGCTTACTGACAAAAGTTCGGATTGCAATTGCCATATTGATATCTCCATTGAAACCAATATAACCAATACCTCCTCCGTAAACTCCTCTGTTTTGATTTTCGTAAGTATCTAATAACTCCATTGCTTTAAATTTAGGAGCTCCAGAAAGTGTTCCTGCAGGAAAAGAATCTGCAAATACTTTCATAGTGTTAATTGTAGGATCTAATTGTGCAGTGACTTTAGAAACCATGTGAATAACGTGAGAAAAATATTGAATCTCTTTATATTCAGCAACTTTTACTTCAGATGAGTTTCTACTCAAATCATTTCTAGCCAAATCCACTAACATTACATGTTCTTCATTTTCTTTGGGATCTGCTATTAATTGTTCAGTTAATTGTTTGTCTAATTCTGGACTTCCAGTTCTACGAACAGTTCCTGCAATTGGATGAATTTCTGCATGATTATTATTAATGATAATTTGAGCCTCTGGCGAAGAACCAAATATTTTATAATTTCCATAATCAAAGTAAAACAAATAAGGAGAAGGGTTTACTGAACGTAAAATTCGGTAAACATTAAATTCGTCTCCCGAAAATTTTTGTTTAAACTGTCTTGATGGAACAATCTGAAAAACATCTCCACGAAAACAAGATTGCTTGCATTTTGAAACAATTTCTTTAAACTCATTATCTGTTAAATTAGATTCTATTTCACTTTCTACATTAAAAGGATATTCTACAATTGATTTATTGTAAACAATGCTTTTTATATCTGAGAAGTTAGAAATAGTTTCCTTATTTTGAAATTCTATGAATTGAATTTCGTTATGAAAATGATTAAAAATGATAATGTTTTGATAGAAAGAATATGAAAATTCTGGGATAGTTGCTTCGTTTCCTTTTGCTGAAAATTTTACAGTTTCAAAATGAGGAATTGCATCCCAAGCAATGTATCCAAACAATCCATTAATTAATAAATCATCTCCATTTTCAACGTTGAAAAGAGTAGTAAATTCTTTAAACTTTGTTGTTAAATCTTGTCCATTTAATGAATACTCTCTTGTTTCTCCATTTGCAAAAGTTTCGTTTACAATTCCGTTTGTTACTTTAAAAGTAGCAATAGGATTAAGACAAATAAATGAGTTAGCATCAGTCTTAGAATGATAATCAGAACTCTCTAATAGTAAGGCATTAGGATAAATATCTCTCAACTTTAAATAAAGTTGAACAGGTGTTATTAAATCTGCTAAAACAGTTTCTTTTTGTATAGTGAAATTTAAATTCATGATAATATTTTTGATTTTAGAGCACAAAAAAAGGCTTGTCGGTTCCGACAAGCCTTTTCTACATATAACTACATAGAGGTCTTACGAACCAACGTTTTGTTGTCCGATAAACCACCACCAGTTATTTGTAATTAATGTTTTCATTGTGACAAATGTATAAATGATTTTTATTTAAGCAAATTATTTTTTGATAAATTTTTAGTTCATCGAACAATTAGTATTTTTATAGAAATAAAAAAACATAAAAGAATGGAATATACATACGAGAATTTAATTGTTGAGATTGAAAATAAAATTGCTGTAGTCACATTAAATCGTCCACAAGCATTAAATGCTTTAAATAAAAATCTGTTAGAAGATTTATCTAATTTTTTTGATGAAGCAATTGTAGACGATTCAATTCGTGTTGTAATTTTAACAGGATCAGGAGAAAAATCTTTTGTTGCTGGAGCAGATATAAAAGAGTTCGCAAGTTTTGATGGAAAACAAGGCGAGCAATTAGCTGCGAAAGGACAGCAAGATGTTTTTGATAAAATAGAAAAATTTACAAAACCTGTAATTGCTGCAGTAAATGGTTTTGCTTTAGGTGGAGGATTAGAGTTAGCAATGGCTTCTCACTTTCGTATTGCATCTAAAAATGCTAAATTAGGATTACCAGAAGTAACATTAGGATTAATACCAGGTTATGGAGGAACACAACGTTTACCAAAATTAATAGGTAAAGGAAGAGCAATGCAGGCGATAATGACAGCCGAAATGTTTTCTGCTGACCGAGCTTATGAAATAGGTTTAGTGAATGAAGTTGTAGAACAAACAGAGTTAATTAATCGTGTAAAAGAAATAGCTACAAACATTACTCAAAATTCATCTGTTGCAATTCGTCATGCTATTACAGCAATTAATGCTTCTGACAAAGAGATTGGTTTTGATATAGAAATTAAAAGTTTCGGAAATCTTTTTGATGAAGATGACTTTAAAGAAGGAACAACAGCTTTTGTGGAAAAAAGAAAACCAAATTTTAAATAAAATTATTTACTTGAATTAAGTTTTTTAAAGAATCTAATCATATAATTTTTAGTATTCAATAGAAAATAAATATAAAAATAATAAATGGACATTATACCTTATTTGATAGAAGGTTCTTAATTTCGCAGCATGAAAAAAATAATACTAGGATTCATTTTAATGATGAGTTCTTTTGCGTTTTCGCAAGAAATACATCAAGTAATTGCACAAGAAGGTTTATCTGTTAGATTAGGCCCTAACGGTAGAAAAATAGGGAAAATACCTTACGGATATCCTGTAAAAGTATTAGAAAAAGGTGAGGCTCTTGTTATCCGAGATAATGGAAAAGTTATTAATGGGAATTGGGTTAAAATAGAATCTTCTTCAACTCGTATTTTATTAGATGAAGATGTTGATAAGGATCTTTTAAATCAATATGTATATGCGTTTAGTGGTTATTTAATAACCCAAGAAAATTTTATTAATCAATTTGAAAAAGAAATAGCTTCTCATTCTGCATTTAATGACTTTTATTTGGCAAAATCATACCAATGTTTTGCAATAAAAGGGGACTTTTTTGGAGATGGAGTTGTTGATTATTTATATAGAATGATTGATACAAAAGGTAATGTACGTTTATATATTGTAGATAATCGTAAAATAGGAAGTCAGATTTATGGTTTGGGAGGAGATAAAGATCCTTTTAAAATTAAGAATTATGATTTTGCTATTTTAACGATTATTCCGAAAGGAACGCCACTTTGGTCAAATTTTAAGAATGGAATTAAAAGAAATTTAAATGGCATTTCTAAAAGCGAAATCACTACATTAGATTATGATGCGATTTATGTACATCAAGATAATGCAAAAGAAGGTGGTTTTATTTATAGAAAAGATGGTAAATGGAATTGGTTAAATCAAAAATAAAATACAATGCAAAATATAGAAAATAAAGTAGCTTACATAACGGGAGGTACAAAAGGTATAGGTTTTGGAATAGCAAAATCTTTAGTAGAAAATGGAGTTAAAGTAGCTATTTCTGGTCGTAATTTAGAAGATGCAGAGAACGCAAAGCATCTTTTAGGAAATCAGAATGTTTTAGCAATCCAATCAGATGTTCGTAATTTTGAAGATGAACAAAAAGCTGTAGCTGAAGTTATTGCAACTTTTGGACAATTAGACTTTGTAATTGCAAATGCCGGTTTAGGAAAATTTGCACCTGTATACGAAATGAGTTTAGAGGATTGGAATGCAATGATTGATACTAATTTAACAGGTGTATTTCATAGTTTAAAAGCATCTGTACAAGAATTAAAAAAATCAAAAGGACATTATATTTCGATTTCTTCATTAGCAGGAACAAATTTCTTTGCAAATGGTGCAGGTTATAATGCTTCAAAATTTGGAGTTGTAGGTTTTACACAAGCTGCAATGTTAGATTTACGCGAATTAGACGTAAAGTGTACAACAATAATGCCTGGTTCTGTAACTTCTCATTTTAATGATCATGAACCAAATGATGCTGATGCATGGAAAATACAACCAGAAGATTTAGGACAGATGATTGTAGATTTATTCCGAATGAATTCGAATGTTTTACCAAGTAAAATAGAAGTTCGTCCTACAAAAACAAAATAATTTTTTAAAGACCTCATTTTGAGGTCTTTTTTATTTTTAAAAAATATTTTTTTTCTTCGATAGATTACATAGCTTCGTAGCCAAGTTATAAAGCAATTTTAAAATTTAAATTTATGAGTTTTAAGACAAAAGTAAATCAGTATAGACGCAAAATAATGCGTAGCTTAACAGGAGATATTGGAAAAGATTCATTAAATAAAATTAATAATAATGAAGTCTTAAAACTAGATAAAGTTCTTGTAAGTCGACCAAATCACCGATTAGGAAATACACTATTGATTACTCCTTTAATTCAAGAAATTATTGCTTATAACCCACAAGTACAAATAGATCTTTTTGTAAAAGGAAAAGTTACACCAATTGTTTTTGAAAACTATCCACAAATTGATCAGATTATAATGTTGCCTAAAAAACCTTTAGAAGAGCTTGGTGCATATTTAAAAGGATGGTCTAAATTAAAGAAAAAGAAATACGATTTAGTAATTAATGTAGAGAAAGGTTCTTCTTCTGGGAAGATATCTACAAATATGGCAAGAGCTAAACATAAACTTTTTGGAGAAGAATTTATAACGGATACACAACAAGAAATCCAATTACATCAAGCACAATATCCAGTTTATCAATTCAGAAAATTTTTAGAATTATTCGGTAACGAACCAAATTCTAATCAAGTACTGTCAATGAATATGAAATTGACAGATGAAGAAATTAAGAAAGGTGAACAGACTTTAAAAGAAATTACAAAAAATTCTGACAAAAAAACGTTGGCATTTTTTACATTCGCTACAGGAGGAAAATGTTATAGCGAGGAATGGTGGACTACTTTTTATGAGCTTTTTTATCCAAAATATGCAGAAGAATATAATTTAATCGAAATATTGCCAGTCGAAAATATCTCAATGTTACAACGTCGATTACCAGAGTTTTATAGTAAAGATGTTAGAGAGATTGCTGCTGTAATGTATAATTGTGAAATTGTTGTTGCTGCCGATTCTGGTATGATGCATTTAAGTTGTGCTGCACCAACTAAAACTGTAGGTTTATTTAAGTCAGAAAGTTTCTTAGAAAGATACAAACCATACGGGAATGAAAATGCAGTTGTTGTTGCAAAAGATGATAATCAACAAGGTGTAATGAAAGAAATTGAAAGATTGCTTTCGTTGTAAATAAAATTTTTGTTTAAAACTTACGTTATTCAGTAAAAATCTTTTGCAGTTTCGAGTTTTATTTTTCCTATATTTTTTGATAGCGAGCAGTTTTTTGCATGCACAAAAATTTGATTGGAAAAATCCAAACTTTTACCAAGATTCTGTTCGGGTCACAGATACAATAAAACTTACTAAAAGAGGAATACTTCAAGAGAAATTTCAAATTCTTGATTCTACTGGAATTCCAATTTCTAAAGATTTATACAAAGTTGATTTTGAAAGAAATGAAATTTATTTTCAATCATCATTGGCTTTGCAAATGGTTAAAATAAACTATTTTGTTAATCCTAAATTAGCGGAATCAGTTTATTATGCAAAAAATCCAAATATTATTATTGATGAAGAAAAGCCTGTTGATATTTTTCATCAAATAGAAGTAAAATCGAATCAAGAAAATAAAGATGTTTTTGGTGGATTAAATAGTAAAGGATCTATGGTAAGAGGGATTCGCTTTGGAAATAATCAAAGTGCCTCTGTGCAATCTTCATTAGATCTAGAACTTTCAGGTAAATTATCAGACGATATTACTGTAAATGCAGCAATTGCTGATAATAATGTTCCTATAGAATCGGATGGTTACACACAAAATCTACAAGAATTTGATAAGGTTTATATCGAATTAGCTAGTAAAAATTCGAAAATCCGAGCTGGTCATATTGATCTTAATACCAATCAGGAACGAGATTATTTTAATCCATTTAATCAAAAAGTTACTGGTTTACAACTTTCTACTCGTTTAGAAAAAGAAAAATCTACAACTAATATTTTTGCAACAGGAAGTATAACGCGAGGAGAGTTTATGCGTGTAAATTTTATAGGACAAGACGGAAATCAAGGACCTTATCGACTTTCTGGTAAAAATAATGAATTGTATGTGATTATTATTTCTGGAAGTGAAAGAGTTTACATTGATGGTGTTTTATTACAAAGAGGAGAGCAAAACGATTATGTGATTAATTATAATACGGGAGAGATTTCTTTTACTACAAACCGATTAATAACAGCAAATACTCGAATTAATGTGGAGTATTTATATAACTCTAGAAATTATTCTCAAGTTTTATTATATGGTGGAGCAGAGTACGAATCGGAACGATTAAAATTATCAGGATTCTTTTATTCTCAAAAAGATTCTAAAAATAATTCTCTTGGAAATGATCTAACAAACGATGAAAAAGAAATTCTTTCTAATGCAGGAAACGACGTAGATAAAATGTATGCTGTTTCGGCTGAGTTAGCAACTTATGATTCAAACAAAATTTTATATAGAAAAGTAAATTTAAATGGTTTGGATATTTTTGAATATTCAACGAATCAGAGCGATGAACTGTACCAAGTTGTTTTTACTTATGTTGGTCCAAATCAAGGAAATTACCGTCAATCAAATGCAAATCAAAACGGGAAAGTTTTTCAATATACAGAACCAGTTTCTGGAATTTTACAAGGAGATTACGAACCTATAAAACGTTTAATTTCTCCTAAAAAATTACAGATTTATACATTAAATGGTCAATATCAATTAAAGAATAATGGGAATGTTGGATTTAATTTTGGATTGAGTAATTATGATCAAAACTTATTTTCATCTATAGACGATCAAAATAATTCTGGTTTAGCAACGAGAATTTATGGAGAGAAGAAATTTCAGTTTAAAGAATGGAAAATTACTCCTTTCTTAGAATGGAGTTACATCAACAAAAATTATAAAAGTGCAGAACGTTTACGTTCGGTAGAGTTTGCACGCGATTTTAATTTAGAGAATGAATTAATTGGTGTTGATCAAAATTTTGTAACAGCTAAAATAGCGGCAACTTGGAAAGATAAATTAACAACGCAATATAAATTAGATTATTTAGAGAATTCTAGTTTATACAAAGGTTTCCGAAATGAAGTTGAAACAAAATTTATAACAAAAAAAGATGAAATAGTTGCAAAAGCTAATTTACTATCAACAACATCTACATTGCAGAATACGAACTTTTCTCGTTACATGGTTGATGGAAAAAGAAAAGTTGCAGAGAAGTTTTGGGTTGGCGCACGTGTGTGGGGAGAAAGTAATGATATAGATGATTTTACAAATGCTAAAAAATCTGATTTAAGTTTTAAATGGAACGAGTTTCAGTTGAAAGGAGGTTTCGCAGATTCTCTTGGACATAAGATAGATTTAACCGTTTATAAAAGACAAGATGACTCTGTTCGTTTAGGGAATTGGCAAAACATTCAACAAAGTACTGGAGCTATTTTGAATTCAACTTTAATTCAGAAACAAACACATCAATTAAGTTTTAATTTTCATTACAGAAAAGTAAATTATCAATACTTAGATTCTCCAAACGAAGATTTTGTAACTGGAAATGTAAAATGGTACAAAGCATTTTTTAATCAAGGTTTACAATTAAATGTTGATTATGAAGTAGGGAGTGGGGTGGAGCCACAACGCGAGTTTCAGTATATAAAAGTTGCGGATGGAATGGGTATTTATAAATGGACAGATTATAATGCAGATGGAATAGAGCAATTAGATGAATTTGAGGTTGCAGAATTTATAGATCAAGCAAATTATATTCGTGTTTATACCAATACAATAGAATATCTAAAAACAAATAAAAATCTATTTAATTTCACTTTACGATTTCGTCCACAGCAAGTTTTTAATTCTGATAATGAATTTTGGAATCGTTGGATGTTTTTACAAAATATTTCTGCATCAAATTCTCTTCGCAAAGATGGTATGGTAATAGAATGGAATCCTTTTACAAAATCATCTCAACTATTAAGTAAAACAAGAAACATTCGTTCTTCTATTTTCTACAATCAAGGGACACAGTATAAATGGTCTACCAATTTTATATTTAATCAACAACAATCACAAACGTATGTTTATACAGGAACAGAGTACCGCGATTCTGATAGTTTTTTATTGCAAACAAGATATAAAATTCTGCAAGATTTAATTGCTAGTTTTGATACAGAATTAATGACTATAAAAAGTGATTCGGAATTATTTGCAACGAGAAGATACAAGTTGAATAATATAAAACTCTCTCCAAAAATAACTTATCAAACAGATAAATCTATTATAGCATCATTGTTTTATAATTATCAGAATAAGAAAAATACAACAGGAAATGAGCGCTTAAATCAATCTGATTTGGGAACAGAAATTCAGTGGAATAATTCTGAAAAGATGAGTTTATTAGGAACATTTAGTTATATCAATAATAAATTTATTGGTAATCAGGAATCTGTTGTAGGAAACCAGATGATGGAAGGTTTACGTGCTGGAAATAACTTTGTTTGGCAATTACAATTGCAACGTCAAATTACAAGTTTTTTACAGCTTAACATTTCATATGATGGGCGAAAAACAGAAACAAATAAACCTATTCATACGGGAAGTGTACAAGTACAAGCAAGATTTTAATTAATCTTTCCTTCATAAAAAATAGGAAATCCATCTTTATCAAAGCCTATAATTGTTAAATTATAATTCTTAGGATTATCGTTGTTGTAATATTCTATGATATTTTCATTTTCTTTAGTTGTAGTAAAATCTGGATTCCAATACAAAACATCTCTCATGTCATTTGGAACTTTTTTATAGATTGTTTCATAATCATCAACAGAAAGAAAATCTGCACTCTTATTGTATCCATTAATATTTATAACGTTTTTAGCTTCAGGAGAATAAATAGAGCCATGGTTTCCTCTTTTAGTATAAATAGCAACAGCGTTTCCTACAAAAGTATTATCCTTGTAAATTTTAAGCATAGCTATACTATTAGGGTTGATTGTTTTAAAAGTTTCAAAATCTACTTCCATTTCATCTAGATACAATCTTGCATTTTGTCGTCTTATTAAAATTCCATTTTGGTTAATCATGATACCTGCTGCTTTACTAGTTAACCAGATTGCTATATTCTGAAAAGATTCAGTGTTATAATCATTATTTATAAAATCGAAAACTGTTTCAGAAAACCCACCTTTAAATATGCCATTTGATAATTCATTATTTAATTTTCGTGTTTTATTGTCTTTTTCAGCTTGAATAATAACTTCTTTTAGTCTAATTCTATTAGATTCAATTTTATTATTATTTTCAAGTTGTTCTCTATAAGTTGAAGCGATATTTTCGTCAATTAATTTTTCTGATAAAATATAATTAGATTGGGGTAATTCTTTTTTTAAAGGAACAAAATTGTTTAAAGGGACAAGTGAAATATTTAAAAAGGTTTCTTCTTTTGATTTTTTCTGCGCAGAATTTTCAAAATAGTTGATAGAAAAATCATCTTGAGAAATGATATTTTTTAAATAAAAATTACCTTGCTCATCGGTTTCAACCATTTCTAATTCTTTCTTAGAATCAGGTAAATTAATAAAGAAATTTAAGGTTGAATTGGTTAAAGAAATACCATTTTTTATAGCTCGACCTTTATAAGATAAATAAGGCTCTGGTTTATTCTTAATTAAAGGATGTTGACCAGAACTTAAACTGCTCCAATTAAATTTTTTCCATTTTTCAGAAATTAATAAAGCATCTAATGCTTTTAGATTAGCTTCCTCAGAAAAATATTGATTAGGATTTTGGATTGATGTTTTTAAATCTTCTATTAGCCAAAGAGCACTTAGTAAATTCTCATTGTTATATATTTGATTTACCAATACAGTGTAATTCTCACTTAAAGGATTTGTAATTTGAATTGAATTACTTGCTCTTTTATTTTGATTGACATCAAAAGTAAGTTGAGGTTTCTTCGAGAATTTATTTGATTGAACAAAAATTAATCGACTCGAAACATACTGATCTTTCTCGTTAAAAATAGAGAGTTGTAAAATTCCATTAAAATCTTTATTTAATGGAATTCCATTTGATAATTGTTCCGTGTTTTGTTTAATCTCGGCTTTGTAAACTAATTGATTATTTATAGTTCCAACAATTTTATAATTTTTTAAAGAATTAGAATTACCAATTGATTTAAGTCGATATTTAACTTCATTTTCATGTAGAATAACCTCTAATTTAGTTCCTGTTTTTTTAGGCTTTGGAAATTCTATTAATTGCTTATTGCTATTCTCATCAAGAACCACTAATTCGTAGTTTTTATTTGTTTCAGCTTTAAAATAAAAATCGGCCACATTTTCATCATAGTTTTCAAATTCAACCAATTTAGTTGTAGGCTTATTTTTATCAATTACATAACCCGACCATTTAGGTGGTTTTAACCCGTTAGAAAATAATCTTACGGCAAATTTTGTAGTTTGATTTTCTATAAATGTATTTGCTTCTGGAAATAATTCTGCATTCCATTTCACTTTATCATTTAATACAAATTTTCGTGTTGAGTTTTTATTATAAACAGGAATTGTTTTTATATACTGATAGTCTTCAGAGAAATTTGTCATATAAGTTGTGTATGCTCTGATATAGTAGATGTTTTCTTTCAAATCTTCTTTTAATTGAAAACTACTGTCGCCTTGTCCATTAATTAATAGGATACGCTTTTTGTCAATTAAATTCTTTTTATCGTCATATAATTCAACAAATAATGTTGTCGATATATCTGTTAGTTGATAGTTTTTAAAAACAAATGCTTTAAACCAATTATTTTCGCCAGCAATAAATTCATTTTTATCTAATAGAAGGTAAACTTTTTCTTGAGTATAACTATTTTCTAAATTTTTAATCGCATTATCTAATAGCGATTGTGCATTTAAATAAGAGAATGAAAGAAATAAAAAAAGTAAGAGTCTTGTCCTCATAAAGTATAGTAATTGATTAAATTACTCTAATATAAAGAATAAATCAATATAAAAAAAAAACAAACCCATTAACAATTATTGTGCTAATGGGATTGTAATGATAATATAATGTATAATTTAAATTTATGCTTCTTGTGCTTTGATTAAATTTAATGCAGAACCAGCTTTAAACCATTTAATTTGTTGTTCATTGTAAGTGTGGTTTGCTAAAATAATGTCTCTAGTACCATCAGCATGAATCAATTCTATTTTAAGTGGCTTTCCTGGTGCGAATTCAGTTAAATCTAAGAAATTGAATGTGTCATCTTCTTGTATTTTATCATAATCAGCTTTATCTGCAAAAGTTAAAGCTAACATTCCTTGTTTTTTAAGATTTGTTTCGTGTATACGTGCAAAAGAACGAACAAGGACAGCGACAGAACCTAAATGGCGAGGTTGCATTGCTGCATGTTCACGAGAAGAACCTTCACCGTAGTTTTCGTCACCAACAATTATTGAAGGTACACCAGCAGCTTTATAAGCTCTTGCTGTATCTGGAACTGGACCATACTCACCAGTTAACTGATTTTTTACAGAATTTACTTCCTCATTAAAATCATTTACAGCTCCAATTAAAGTATTGTTTGCAATATTATCTAAATGTCCACGGAAACGTAACCAAGGACCAGCCATAGAAATATGGTCTGTAGTACATTTACCATACGCTTTAATTAATAATTTAGCTCCAGTAATGTTTTGTCCATTCCAAGGTTTAAAACCTGCTAACAATTGTAAACGCTCTGAGCTTGGGTTAACAATAACTTCTACTTTAGAACCATCTTCTACAGGAGCTTGGTAACCGTTGTCTTCATATGCATAACCATTTGCAGGTAATTCTTCTCCTTTTGGAGCATCTAACATTACTTCTTCGCCATTTTTATTGATTAATTTATCTGTTAACGGATTAAAATCTAAACGACCAGAGATTGCAATTGCAGCAACCATTTCTGGAGAAGTTACAAACGCATATGTATTAGGATTTCCATCGGCACGTTTTTTAAAATTACGATTGAATGAATGAACGATTGTATTTTTTTCTTCTTTGTCTGCTCCTTCACGATCCCATTGTCCAATACAAGGACCACAAGCGTTTGTGAAAATAACAGCATCTAAATCTTCAAATGTTTTTAAGAAACCATCTCTATCTGCTGTATATCGTACTTGTTCAGAACCAGGGTTAATTCCGAAAGAAGATTTTGTAACTAATCCTTTGTCTATTGCTTGTTGAGCAATTGAAGCTGCACGAGATAAATCTTCGTAAGATGAATTTGTACAAGAACCTATTAATCCCCATTCAACATCCATTGGCCATCCATTTGCAGCAGCAGTTTCTTTCATTTTAGAAACTGGTGTCATTAAATCAGGAGTAAAAGGACCATTTAAACGAGGTTCTAATTCAGATAAATTAATTTCGATTAGTTGATCATAAAAATTTTCTGGATTAGAATAAACTTCATCATCTGAACGTAAATATGCTCTAAGCTCATTTGCTGCATCAGCAACATCATCTCTGTCAGTAGCTCTTAAATAACGCTCAGAAGCATCATCATATGCGAAAATAGAAGTTGTTGCTCCAATTTCTGCACCCATGTTACAAATTGTTCCTTTTCCTGTTGCAGATAAAGATTCTGCTCCATCTCCAAAATATTCTACAATTGCACCAGTTCCACCTTTTACAGTTAATAAACCTGCAACTTCTAAAATAACATCTTTTGGAGATGCCCAACCAGAAAGTTTACCTGTTAATTTAATACCAATAAGTTTTGGCATTTTTAATTCCCATGGCATACCCGCCATTACATCTACAGCATCAGCTCCACCAACACCAATTGCAACCATTCCTAGTCCACCAGCATTTGGTGTATGTGAATCTGTTCCAATCATCATTCCACCAGGGAATGCATAATTTTCTAAAACAACTTGATGGATAATTCCAGCACCAGGTTTCCAAAATCCAATTCCATATTTATTTGAAACAGATTCTAAGAAATTAAAAACTTCTGATGATTTGTTTATTGCTTCTTGTAAATCTGTTTTTGCTCCAACTTTAGCTTGAATTAAGTGATCACAGTGAACCGTTGAAGGTACAGCTGTTTTTACTTTACCAGCTTGCATAAATTGTAATAAGGCCATTTGTGCTGTTGCATCTTGCATAGCAACTCTATCAGGAGTAAAATCAACATAAGATTCTCCTCTTGTGTAAGCAGCTGTTGGTTGACCGTCGAATAAGTGCGCGTATAAAATTTTCTCTGAATAGGTTAAAGGACGTCCTACAATAGCTTTAGCAGCATCAACACGTTCTTGCATTTTAGCGTAAACGCCTTTAATCATGTCTATATCAAATGCCATAATAATTAATTTAAGTTCAATTTTATTTGTTAAAATCTATACTACAATTTACTACTTTTATCATGCCATTGTGTGAAATATAGTGTTAAGTTTCTCAATTTAAAACGATTCTATCTAACGTGTATTGATTTAATTTTCTAACTTATAAATTAGAGGTTAAATGTTGATAAATATTCATCTTAAATCTTTTTTAGATTGATGTTATTTAAACTTTTCAAATAAACATAATTTTAAATTCAGCGTGTCATTCTGAGCCTGTCGAAGAATAATAAAGAGTTTAATAAAATGTTTCGACAAGCTCAACATGACAGATTGTGGTAAAACCAAGATTATCATTGAAAATTAAAGAAGAAAATAATTAGTTTAAATAACTTTATTTTAGATATAAATTACATATTCATAAATAAAAAAGAGCGTATCCATAAATTGGATACGCTCTTGTATTATATCAATTTTGATTCTTGATTATTTAGTAGAAATAGGAGTAAATTTTGTTAAATTGATTCCTTCTACAGCTGCTTTGTATTCTTCAATATTTGGTATTCTACCTAAGATTGCAGAAAGAACAACTACTGGTGTTGATGCTAATAAAGATTCACCTTTTTTACCATCTCTATCTTCTACAACACGTCCTTGGAATAAACGAGTAGAAGTAGCCATAACAGTATCTCCTTTTTCAGCTTTTTCTTGATTACCCATACAAAGGTTACAACCAGGACGCTCTAAGTACATAATGTTTTCATATTCTGTACGAGCATTGTTTTTAGGTAATAAATCACTAAATTCAAATCCTGAGTATTTTTGTAATAAATCCCAATCACCTTCAGCTTTTAATTCGTCGATGATATTGTAAGTAGGTGCAGCAACAACTAATGGAGCGTTGAATTTAACTTCTCCGTTTTGTTTTTCAACATTTTTCAACATTTGAGAAACAATTTTTAAATCGTCTTTGTGAACCATACAAGATCCTACGAAACCTAAATCAACTTTCTTATCACCACCGTAATAAGTAAGATCTCTAATTGTATCGTGTGTATAACGTTTAGAAACATCTGCATTGTTTACGTCTGGATCAGCAATCATTGGCTCTTCAATAATATCAAGGTCAATAACAACTTCTGCGTAATATTTAGCATTTGTATCTGGAGTTAAAGCTGGTTTAGCACCAGATCTAATTTCTTCGATACGATTATTTGCTTTCTCAATTAATCCGTGAAGAACATTGTTCTTATTCTCCATTCCTTTATCAATCATGATTTGGATACGAGATTTAGCAATTTCTAATGACTGGATTAATGTTTCATCTTGAGAAATACATATAGAAGCTTTTGCTTTCATCTCAGCAGTCCAGTCAGTAAATGTAAAAGCTTGATCAGCTAATAATGTACCAATATGAACTTCAATAATACGACCTTGGAATACGTTTTCACCTCCAAATTGTTTTAACATCTGAGATTGAGTTGCATGAACAACATCACGGAAATCCATGTGTTCTTTCATACTTCCTTTAAAAGTAACTTTTACAGATTCTGGAATTGGCATAGAAGCTTCTCCAGTTGCTAAAGCTAATGCAACTGTACCAGAATCGGCACCAAAAGCAACACCTTTAGACATACGTGTGTGTGAATCTCCACCAATAATAATAGCCCACTCATCAATTGTAATATCATTTAAAACTTTGTGAATAACGTCAGTCATTGAATGATATTCTCCTTTAGGATCACGAGCTGTAATTAATCCAAAGTCATTCATAAATTTCATTAACTTAGGAATATTAGCTTGTGCTTTTTTATCCCATACAGATGCAGTGTGACATCCTGATTGGTATGCACCATCAACAGTAGGAGAAATAACTGTAGCAGCCATTGCTTCTAACTCTTGAGATGTCATTAAACCTGTAGTATCTTGAGAACCTACAATGTTTACTTTAACACGTACATCAGAACCAGCATGTAAAGTTTTACCTGGAGTAGATCCTACAGCATTTCTGTTAAAGATTTTCTCAACAGCAGTTAAACCTTGTCCTTCTTTTGATATTTCTTTTGATGGAGCAAAAACTACAGGAGCTTCAACTCCTAAAGTTTCAGCAGCAAATGTTTGAATTTTTTTACCAAAAACGATAGCGTAAGACCCACCAGCTTTGATGAATTCCATTTTTTGAGGAGTTAATGATCTTGAGATATCAATCAACTCTTCTTTACCATTATATAATTTTTGAGTTTTCGTATTAATTGTTAAAACTGTTCCAGTTGCAACAGAATAAACTTCTTCTAAAATAGGATCTCCATTTTCGTTACGAACGACTTCACCGTTTTCATCAACTTGTTTTTTCCAGTTTTTTAAATCGATACCGATACCACCAGTTACATCAACAGTTGTTAAGAAAATAGGAGAAATACCGTTTGTTCCACCAACAATAGGAGCAATGTTTACAAAAGGAATGTAAGGACTAGCTTGTTTTCCTGTCCATAAAGCAACATTATTAACACCAGACATACGAGAAGAACCAACTCCCATTGTTCCTTTTTCAGCGATTAACATAACGCTTGCATCAGGATGTTGAGCTTGTAATTCTTTAATTTCTGCTTGTGCTTCTGGTGTAATCATACATTTTCCATGTAACTCACGATCTGAACGAGAGTGTGCTTGGTTACCTGGAGATAATAAATCTGTAGAAATATCACCCTCAGCAGCAATGTATGTTACTACTTTAATTTCTTCTGGAGCTTCTGGTAATTTTGTAAAGAATTCTGCTTTTGCATAGCTTTCTAAGATTTCTTTAGCAATTTCGTTACCACTTGTGTAAGCATTTTTTAAACGATCAGTATCTGCTTCGTATAAAAAAACTTGTGTTTTAAGAACTGCAGCAGCTTGTTTTGCAATTTCGATATCATTACCTAAAGCTAAATCTAAAAGAACTTCAATAGAAGGTCCTCCTTTCATGTGAGATAATAATTCAAAAGCATAAATAGGAGTAATTTCAGCTACAGTAGCTTCTCCTAAAATTATTTCTTTTAAAAATTTTGCTTTTACTCCTGCAGCAGCAGTTGTTCCAGGTAATGTGTTATATATAAAAAGTTTTAAAGAATCAGCTCTGTGTGCATTATCTGAATCTTTAATTTGATCGATGATTTCGCTTAATAATTCAGCACCATCTATCGGCTTAGGATTAAGCCCTTCATTTTTTCTTTCTTCAATTTCTTTGATGTAATCCTCGTAAAGGCTCATAGTTGTAATCTTTTTTATTAATAAGTTGTTTTAAAAGTGATTTAAATACTTTTTTTAGTCAACTTATATTATTTTATATTAATGATTGTTATCTGCATTTATCACATTATAAAGCTTGAAAAAAATAGTTATGTTTTATTTCAAGTTTTGAAATTTTTCTATACAGATAGAATATTTTATTTGACTGTTCGAAGTGGCGTATAGTACTTATTTTCAAAAAAAATAATAGTACTGAGATTCCGTTAAGTCCTTCTTTTGGTTTGATTTTTGTGAAATGCCATAATCGATGAATTTATTTAAATTGTAAGTTTATTCACAAAATTACGTTTATGGTAATGAATTTTCATCAAACTATGATATATTTTAGTTATTGTTTAATAATTTAGAACAATTATAAAAAAGACCTAAATTCCACTTTCATAATTTATTAAATCCAAAAAATATAAGTTAAAAAAGAAGTGTTCTTAAAAATATCAACTTGATAATTTTTTTAATATTTTTTTACGAAATTGAATTATTAAGTTAAAAGTCTAAAAAATCAATAATGAATCATATAAATTAGTGTCAATCATTTAATGATTTGTCAAAATTGATTAAAATAATTTATAAATGTATAAATATTCAATAAAATTAATATTTTTGAATATTTAGTGAAATATTATACATAATTTACTAAATTTGCGCCTTAATTTATGATTCATAAATATGAAACTTTGGGATAAAGGTTTTACCATTAATGATAAAATCGAGAAATTTACAATTGGTAAGGATAGAGAATTAGATATCTATCTTGCAAAGCATGATGCGTTGGCTTCTAAAGCACAGGCAAATATGCTAGCGAAAACAGGATTAATTACCAATGAAGAGAATGAAGCTTTACAGCAAGCATTAGATGAAATTTTATTATTAATAGCAGATAATAACTTTGATGTTGATGAAGGATTTGAAGATGTACATTCTAAAATTGAAGCTTATTTAATAGAAAAGACTGGAGATGCAGGAAAGAAAATTCATGTTGCTCGTTCTCGGAATGATCAAGTTTTGGTAGCAATCCAACTTTTTGAAAAAGAATATTTAAAACAAGTTACCCAAAAAATTATCAATCTTATAGAAATATTTCTTCAGAAAGCAGAAGAATTTAAAAATCATTTGTTACCAGGTTACACGCACTTTCAAGCAGCAATGCCTAGTAGCTTCGGAATGTGGTTTTCTGCTTATGCAGAAAGTTTACTTAATGATTTGTATTTTTTTGAAGCTGCATATAAAATTTCAGATCAGAATCCTTTAGGTTCTGGTGCTGGTTTTGGAACAAGTTTTCCTATAGATCGTTTACAAACTACACAAGAGTTAGGTTTCTCAGAAGTTTTAGTTTCATCTGTAGGTGCTCAAATATTAAGAGGTAAAACAGAGAAATCTGTTGCTACAGCTTTAGCAATGATTGCAGGAACACTATCTAAAATGTCATATGATTTGGTTTTATATAATTCTCAAGATTTAGGTTTTGTTAAATTGCCAAACGAAATGACAACGGGTTCTTCTATTATGCCGCATAAGAAAAATCCAGATGTGTTTGAGTTAACAAGAGCACATTGTAATCGCATTCAAGCAGTACCAACAGATATTATTATTACAATAAATAATCTACCTAGTGGTTACCATCGAGATTATCAAATCTTGAAAGAAATTTTATTTGAGCCAATGATGCAATTTGATAATATTATTGATATTTTGACATTTGCAATTCCTCAACTTCAAATTAAGAATGATTACATGAATCAAGATAAATATGATCCTATTTATACGGTAGAAAACATTAATGAAGCGATTAAAAATGGAACGCCATTTAGAGATGCTTATAGAGAAGTAGGATTATCTGTAGAAAATGGTGAATATATTCCGCATAAAGAATTTCAGACTTCGCATATTGGAAGTATTCATAATTTAAGATTAGATTTAATTTTTAATAAGATTGAGAAATTTAAATTAGAAAATAGTGTTGCAAAATAATAAAGCAATATAAAATGAAATAAAAAGAACCTCATTTCGAGGTTTTTTTTATGTGTTTATATTTCATAATTTCGGAATTTGTTTTATGTAAGTAGTTGTTTTAATGTGTTTTGTAAAATAAAAATTGTTTTACAAAATAGTTACAACTATTTTTTGATTATGAGCACTAAAATCACCTTAGATTTGACTTGTTAAATAATAACAATTAATCAATAAAATTTAAAAAGATGAAAAAATTTTTCGCAGTAGTTGCAGTAGCAGCTTTATCATTAGGAGCAGTATCTTGTGGAGAGAAAACTGAAGAAGCACCAGTAGAAGAAGCACCAGTAGTTGATTCTGCAACAGCAGTAGTTGATTCTGCAGCAGTAGCTCCAGTTGATTCTGCAGCAGTAACTCCAGTTGATTCTGCAGCAGTAGCTCCAGCAACAACAGAAGCAGCTCCAGCTCACTAATCAAAGCGAAGCTTAATATAAAGAAGGTTGTCCAAGTGGACAACCTTTTTTATTTTTACAAAATGAAATTTTTATTCTTCCTTATTTTTTCTGTAACGGTTTTTGCTCAAGATACCTTATCAATTTCATTAGATGAGGTGCAAATAACGTCGTATTCAAATTATGAAACATTTCGTCCTAAATTTAAAAAGATTGAACGGTTAACAGATCATACAAACGAAGGAATGATGTTACTGTCTAATTTGCATTTACCAAAAAAGAAAGAAATAGAAATTGTTGCAATAGAGTTTTTGTTTGAGTCTAAAGGAAAAAATAAAAACTTCTGTAATGAAATATATTATTTTAAACCAATTATATCAAAAAAGGGAAATGAAGGTCAAAACCTTTTAAATGATAAATGGTTTCTTGTAGATAAAAATTATAATGGGAAATATGTTTTCCCTGTAAATTTTACAATAGAATCATCTGATAAAAACAACTATTTAATAGGAATTGAATCTAGTTATGATAATCTATTTTGTGCTGAAGCAAATGGATACTTTGATTTAATTAAAACAAAAAAGAAATCAGATGTATTTATTCAATTCAAGAATCAAGAAAACTCTATTTTGGTAAAACAAGAATTATTTGGGAATTATTCTCTTAATTATATCTTATATTATAAATAATATTTACTTCCATAAAAGTTTTAATTCAACTTTATATTTACCAGTATAAGGATTTTTATTTGTTGGCTTTTCAGAAATAGAAAATTGATAAATTCCACGAGCAGGTAAATTAAAAATTGTTTCTTTTCCGAATGGTCCACCTTTTATAGTATCTCCAGGTCCTTTTATATGATTAATTCTAATGTTTGCAGTAGAGTCTTGAGAAGATATTTTTATCCAAACCTTTTTTGCTGAATCTGAATCGAACGTAAATGTATTTGTTTGATTAGCATTTTTTATTACTTCAGTATTTGCTTTTGCGTAGCTGATAACTAAATTCTGAGTAGTGTTATCCTTACTAAATGGTACAATTTTATCAGAAATTGTAACTGTTGATTGATTTACTAAAGGTTTTGTTTTTAAAGAATTATTTTTTGTTTTAACCACTTTTTTTTGAGGAATTTTATCTTCTTTAAATTTCTGATTTTTTAAAGCTAGAGACTGGTAAGCACTATCTACTCCGATTTTACTTGGGTATATTGTAGGTGTTGATTTATTTTCACAACTGTAAAAAAATAAAGCTAAAGTAAATATAATAAAAGTCCATCTCATGCTTTAGAAAATTTAAGATGTAAATGTAATTATTTTAGGTTTATCTCTACAATAGTGATTAGTTGAATTTAAAAATTCTTTTTCACTAAATCATCAAGCATTAATATAGGAGCATATTTAACATCATCTTTTTTTAAAGTGTCAAAAGTAATTTGAGTGTTTTCTGTTTGATGAGTGTTTTTAGTTTGATGTTGTTTTTTTGTTTTTTTTAAACTTACATCAAAATTTAAAAAATTATTAAAGCTTTCTTTTATAGAAGAAAGTGCAATATCTTTGCTATCAGAATTCAAATTTTTTTGCTCTTGTTGAGCGTCAGGTTGGGGTTGGTATACTTTACTTAACATAAAAGCGCATCCAATTGCCATTGATAATATGATGATAGGACTATATCTCCTCATTGTAATAAAAATTGTAAGAATTTGATTAGCAAAAATTAAACCAAACTAAGATGTTGTATTATAAAATTTTTGGAAAAGGTGAAACTTTAGTTTTTTTACATGGTTTTTTAGAGAGTTCAGAAATTTGGAACAAATTGATTAACAAACTAAAAGATAGTTATCAAATTGTTACAATTGATTTACCGGGACATGGAGAATCTGAAAATTTACATAACATAAATACAATAGACTATATGGCAGAAGAAATAGTTTCTGTCTTAGATAGATTGAAAATTGACAGAGCAACATTTGTAGGTCACTCTATGGGTGGTTATGTAACATGTGCAATTGCAGATTTATATTCAAATAGAGTAGATAATATAGTTTTAATTAATTCTTCAACTTTGCCAGATGACAATGCTAAGAAAATACAACGATTAAAAGCCTGTGAAACGGCAAAGAAAAATCTAAATGGTTTAGTTAATCTCAGTATCCCTAGTTTGTTTGCGAAACATCATAGAGAAAATTATAAAAAAGAAATAGAATTTGTTAAAAATATCGCTCTAAAAACACCTATAGAAGGAGTATGTGCTGCATTAAAAGGAATGAGAGAAAGACCTAATCGGTCATCAATTTTATATGATTATAAGGGAGGGATTTACATTATCGTTGGAATGAATGACGAAACTGTTAATCCAGAATTATTTTTAACATTAATTCCTAATACTCCAAATACACATGTTTACCAATTTGATGGAGGGCATATGGCTTACATTGAACATTTTGATGAAGTATTAAATATCTTGAAAAATATTTAGCGTTTGCTTAAGAAAAAACTTTTCATTAACTCACTACATTCATTTTCTAATATACCAGAAATAATTTGAGTTTTTGGATGTAATTCTCCAATTTTACTTTTAAAACCTCTCTTTTCGTCAGAAGCACCATAAACAACTTTAGAAATTTGACTCCAATACAAAGCACCTCCACACATTACACATGGTTCTAATGTTACATAAAGTGTGCAATCTTGTAAATATTTACCTCCTAAATAATTTGCTGCAGATGTTATAGCTTGCATTTCTGCATGCGCGGTAACATCTGTTAAGGTTTCAGTTAAATTATGGGCTTTTGCAATAATTTTATTATTACATACGATGATAGCACCTACAGGAATTTCATCTCTTTCATAAGCTATATCTGCTTCTTTTAAAGCAATTCGCATAAAATATTCGTCTGTAAATAAGTTCTCCATTGTTTGTAAAATAAAAAACAAAAATAATCAATTCAGATTTGTATATTCAATACATTTGTAAAAATTGATACTCCAGACATGAAACAGTCTAATTATATTTTTGCAGCAATCGTTACATATTTGATGTGGGGATTTTTTAGTTTTGGACTAAAACCAATCGCAAATTATCCACCATTGGATATTTTATTTTTTAGATTATATGTTTCTGTTTTTTTCTTGGTTATAATTAATGTTAGTTTCAGAAGAAAAAAAATAAAACAAGATTGGCAATTATTTTATTCTTTAGAAAAAAAACAAAGAAATAAATTGGCCACTCTAATCATTGGAGGTTCGTTAATATTAATGACTAACTGGTTGTCATTTATTATTGTAATGAATAATATAAGCGTACAAGCAGCATCATTATCTTACTTAGTTTGTCCAATTATTACCACTGTTTTAGCGTTTGTTATTTTAAAAGAACAACTTACAAAAGTAAAATGGTTGGCTGTAATTATTAGTCTTCTAGCGTGTATAATTCTTTCTATAGGTCATTTTATAGACTTATTTTATAGCCTAATAGTAGCCTGCTCTTTTGCACTTTATATTATTATACAAAGAAGTTTAAAAATTTTTGATAGTTTTAATTTACTAATGACACAGCTATTAATTGTTGCAGTTTTAATGTTGCCATTGGTTTTTACATTTGCAGGAGAAATACCAAGTGAGCCTATTTTTTATAGATGTATAATGATGATTGTGGTATTATTCACTATAATTCCTATGTTTTTAAATAATTTTGCATTAAAAGGAATTGATTCTTCAACAGTAGGAGTCTTAATTTACCTTAATCCTATCACAAATTTTTTACTGGCAATTTTTTATTACAAAGAGTCAATTTCTTTTGTACAAATAATGGGTTATAGTTTAATTTTTATTGCAATTTTTGTATTTAATTTTCAAACAGTTTATAAACTAACAACAAGTCGAAGAAAGATATTTTGATAAACTTGTATTATTTAAAGTTTAAATGTAATCAATAATAGTTAACACAAAAATAAAGAAACACTTATTTTGACTAAATAAATTTAATTATATTTGACGAATCCTTTTTAAAAAGGAATATAACAACAATTTAATCGAGGTAAAAAATGGAAAACAATCAACCATACAGGTCAGAGAAGAAACTTGTAGCAGGAATTTTGGCAATTCTACTTAATGGATTAGCAATTCACAAATTTTATTTAGGGTATACGAAAGAAGGAATTATTCAATTAATTTTGACTGTTGTAACTTGTGGTCTAGCAGGATTTATTGGTATTATTGAAGGAATAATCTATTTAACAAAATCTGACGAAGAATTTGACAGAACATATGTTGAAGGTCGTAAAGGATGGTTCTAAAAAAATAAATATTTTTAAGTATAGTCTCCCAAAATAGCTCTGTCTATTTTGGGATTTTTTTTATTCATACACGAGAGTATTTATAATTCATAAGTTTTTTATTACATTTGCTTTAGGAAAAAATATAATTACGTAAAGAAATCGCATAAAATGGCTATAAAAACATTTAGAGAGGTGATCGCTGAAGCAATGAGTGAAGAAATGCGTCGCGATGAATCTATTTTCTTGATTGGAGAAGAAGTAGCAGAATATAACGGAGCTTATAAAGCTTCTAAAGGAATGTTAGACGAATTTGGTGCAAAACGTGTCATCGATTCTCCAATTGCAGAAGCAGGTTTCTCTGGAATTGCAGTTGGTTCTGCAATGACTGGATGTCGTCCTATTGTAGAATATATGACATTCAACTTCTCGTTAGTATCTATTGATCAAATTATCAATAATGCTGCAAAAATTTATCAAATGTCTGGAGGACAGTTTAATTGTCCAATCGTTTTTAGAGGACCAACAGCATCTGCTGGTCAGTTAGGAGCAACACACTCACAAGCTTTTGAAAACTGGTATGCAAATGTACCAGGACTTAAAGTTATCGTTCCATCTAATCCTTACGATGCAAAGGGATTATTAAAATCTGCAATTAGAGATAACGATCCAGTTATTTTCATGGAATCTGAACAGATGTATGGAGATAAAATGGAAATGCCTGATGAAGAATACACAATAGAAATTGGTAAAGCAGAAATTAAACGTGAAGGTACTGATGTTACATTGGTTTCTTTTGGTAAAATTATTAAGCAAGCATATATTGCTGCTGACGAATTAGCTAAAGAAGGAGTTAGTGTAGAAGTTATCGATTTACGTACTGTTCGTCCATTAGATTACGATGCAATTTTTAAATCTGTAAAGAAAACAAATCGTTTAGTAGTTTTAGAAGAGGCTTGGCCATTTGCTTCAGTTGCTTCAGAAATTACATATATGGTTCAACAAAAAGCATTCGATTATCTTGATGCACCAATTAAACGTATTACAACAAAAGATACATCTGCACCTTATGCACCAAACTTATATGAAGCTTGGATTCCAAATGCAAAAGATGTTGTAGAAGCTGTAAAATCAGTTATGTATAAATAATGTTAATATAAGATAAACATCTATATTTGTAAAGTCTAGCATATAATTTGCTAGGCTTTATTTTTTTAACTACGTCTTATAAATGAAAAGTTATATATCAGCTTTGTTTTTCACTCTATGCGCAATAATTAATGCGCAGGTAAAGATTCAAGGTAAAGTCATCGATTCTGAAACGCTGAAACCAATTCCGTATGCAGATGTTAGATTGCCAGAATTAAAAATTAGTGCAACAACAAATTCAGATGGTACATTTTATATAGAATCTTCACAAAATTCTACACAATTAGTCGTATCCAAATCTGGTTACGAAATAGCAAATTTTGTTCTTGAAAATAAAATTGACTTTAATTTTACAGCTCAGTTATTTCCTGATAATGGAAATGATAATTCTACTGATGATGAAACAGTAGATTTAAAAACAGCTGTAGTTCAAGGAAAAAAGAAACGACTTAAAAAGAAAGAAAACCCAGCTTATGCAATTTTACGTGAAGTTTGGAAACATAAAAAAAGGAATGGAGTAAAACTTACTTCAAATTATCAGTACGACGAATACGAAAAACTGCAATTTGATATTAGTAATATAGATTCAACATTCATGAAAAAGAAAATTTTTCGTGGAATGGAGTTCATTTTCGAAAAAGTTGATACATCTTCCATTAATGGGAAAACATTTTTACCAGCTTTCTTAAACGAGTCTATTTATAAAGTTTCGGGGATTAATAAACCTTCAACAAAAGAAAGAAGAGAATTAGTAGCGAATAAAACTTCTGGATTCGAAAGAAATGAAATTGTAGCTTCTGTTGTGAAAAATCTTTTTAGAGATGTTGATATTTATGATAATCGAGTAAATATTTTAGATATAAAATTTGTTAGTCCAATTGCTACAGATGGTTTTGCTGTTTATGATTACGAACTAAAAGATACAATTGATGTTGATGGTGTCGAAGTTTACAGAATAAAATATTATCCTCGTAGAGAAGGAGAGTTAACATTTAAAGGTGAATTATTTATTGCAAAAGATAATTATGCTGTAAAAGAAGTTGTAATGGAAACAACGAAAGAAATGAATGTTAATTTTGTTCGTAATATTTTTATGCATTTAGAATATGATATTCCTAACGATACAATATTTTATCCAAAGAAAGAATATGCAATGTTGGATATGACAATATTGAATAAAAAAGAAAATGGTAAAGGTATTTTTGCTCACAAAACCGTAAATTATTATAACTACGATTTTGAAACCAAGCATCCAGAAAAATATTATTACGAAAGACTAGATCCTGCGAATTCTGCACTTAATGAAAAGTCTGATGAATTTTGGACAGAAAATAGACCAGAAGCATTAACAAAAAATCAAGAAGGAATATACGAGACATTAGAACAGTTAAATAAAGTTCCAAAATTTAATAATATTATAAAAGGAATCGAAATATTTGGATCTGGATATTATAATATTGGAAATGCAATTGATATTGGAAATTTATATTCGTCATTTGGTTACAATCAAATAGAAGGAGTGCGTCTAAGAGCTGGAGCAAGAACTTATTTCTCTCAAAATGATATGTGGCGCTTACAAGGATTTTTAGCCTATGGTTTTAGAGATGATAAATTTAAATATGGTGCAGATTTTCGTTATATGTTTAATAAAATTAATCGTTTTCAAGTTGGTGTAGGAACTAAAAGAGATGTTGAGCAGTTAGCTGCAACCTTAACATCTTCTGATGGTATAATGACAAGAAGTTTTGCTTCATCATCAATAATTAATCAAGGAGATAATAGGTTCTTAAGTAATAATAATTTAACGAACATCTATACATCAATTGAACCTTGGAAAAATCTAACGTTTCGTTTAGATGGAAATTATCAATTGGTAAAACCTGCGGATGCTGAACATTTTTCTATTGGTTACGAAAAAGATGGGCAAGTAAGAGAGTCTCTTACAAATTCTAGTGTAAGTGTTTCTGTTATTGCTCGTCCAGGAGCTAAGTTTTCTCAGTATGGAATAGATAGAATAGAAATGACAACTTTAGCACCTACATTAATGTTACGTTATACAAAAGGTTTAAAAGGTGTTATTAATTCAGATTTTGAATATGATAAATTGCAATTCCTTTATACACAACCAATTTTAGTTGGTTCTTTTGGACGTTCTCTAATTACTGTTGAAGCAGGAAAAACTTTTCAAGGTGTTCCTCTTTCTTTAATGAGCGCTATACCAGGTAATGAGAGTTATGGACAAGTTTACGGAACTTTTTCTCAGTTAGATTATTATGAATTTGTGACAGATGAATATGTTACAATGAACTGGGAACATCATTTTAATGGTTGGATTTTTAATAAAATCCCACTTATTAAAAAATTGAAATTAAGAGAAGTTGGTTTTTTAAGAGCTGCTTATGGAGATATTTCGGATAAAAGTAAAGCAATTAATAGATCAACAATAGAATATTTTGCTCCAAACCAACAAATCTATTATGAGTATGGATTTGGAATAGAAAATATTGGTTTTGGAAACATTAGACCAATACGAATTGATTTTAATTGGAGAGGAAATTATAATTATTTACCAGATGTTCGTAAATTTGGCGTGACAATCGGATTAGATTGGAATTTTTAAAAAAAATAAATTAAATATAAGTTAAAATGACTTTTGATGCAATTATAGAAATCCCTAGAGGATCTCGTAACAAATACGAAATGGATCACGAAACAGGAAGAATTCGTTTCGATCGCGTTTTATTTTCGCCAATGTTTTACCCAGCAGACTACGGATTTGTAGAAAATACATTAGCGTTAGATGGAGATCCAATCGATGTTTTGGTTTTCTTAACAGAACCAACTGTACCAGGATGTGTTATCGAAGTTAAAACAATTGGTGTTTTAAATATGTCTGATGACAAAGGTCGTGATGAGAAATTACTTTGTGTGCCAGTTGCTGATCCAACTTGGAACCAATTAAACGATATCAACGATATGAATCCTCATACATTAAAAGCTGTTGAACATTTCTTTAGAACATACAAAGATTTAGAAAACAAAACTTGTGTTGTAGAAGGATATGGTGACAAAGCGCAAGCTGAGAAATTATTACAAGAATCTAGAGATCGTTTTGTTCCAACTCACTAAGAAATAAATTATCATTTCTATATAAAAATAGTCCACAAAATATTGCGGACTATTTTTTTTGTAAAATTTTGTGCAAGATTTTAGGCTGAATTCAAAAAATCCTCACTAAGTTTAATTTAAATACTTATTAATATGAATTCTAAAATTTTATTATCCTTTACTATTTTATCTGCATCATTAGTATTTGGACAATCAAATAATACATTAAAGTTGATTAATGAAGAGGTGCAAAAGAATGCTGAAGCATATCAACAGTTAAAAATTGCTACAGAAACAATTGGTCATCGAGCAACAGGAACAAAAAATGGAGAGAAAGCAGAAGAGTTAGCAGCGAAACTACTACGTTTTTATGGATACGATGTTTCTTTTCAGGAATTTACATTTAATGGATGGAACCGTAAATCTTTATCATTAGTAGTAAATAATCAACCTGTAAAAGCTGTTGCATTAGCACATTCACCAGCAGATGTAAAACTGTCGGGAGAATTAATAGATCTAGGAAATGGTTTAGAAGAAGATTATAAAAAAGTAATAGATAAAGTAAAAGGTAAAATAGTTTTTGCAACAATAGGATTGTTAGAAGGAACACCAAAAGGAATAGAAAATCTTCATCGTTCAGAGAAAACAGCTTTAGCAGAAAAATACGGTGCAAAAGGAATTATTCTATTCAATAAACCTGCGGGGGAAATTTTATTAACAGGTACAGCTTCTGTAACTGGAGATATTATAAAAATACCTGCAATTAATATTAGTTTAGAAGATGGTTTAAAAATTAAACAAGCTTTAACGAAAGGAAAAGAAGTTGCTAAAATAGAAATGAAAAATGATGTTGGTTTAATGAAAGGGCGCAACATTATTGCAAAGAAAATAGGATCTGAATTGCCAAACGAAAAAATTATCTTAGGAGGACATTTAGATAGTTGGGATTTAGCTACTGGAGCAATAGATAATGGAGTCGGAAGTTTTTCTGTAATAGATGTTGCTAGGACATATAAAAAACTAAATTTAGAGAATAAAAGAACATTAGAATTTGTACTTTTTATGGGAGAGGAGATAGGTCTTTTAGGATCTAAGCATTATGTTAAGCAAGCGATGAAAGATGGTTCTATCAACCAAATAAAAGCTATGTCTAATATGGATATGACGACTAATCCTAAATCTTATTATTCTACGATGGATTCTAATCTTTCTTTTTTAAATGATTTATCAAAAGATATTCAACAAGTAATTCCAGATTTCAAAACGACTTCTTTTTCAAGCGTAGATTTACATTCAGATCATCAACCGTTTATGTTGCAAGGAGTACCAATTATAGGATTAACTCATAGTCAATTTAAAGAAGGGGCTTTAAATTGTTATCATGCAAATTGCGATACTTTTGATTATGTAGAAGAAGAAGGTTTAAAAAATAATGTAATAACAGAAACATACTTACTTTATAAATTTAGCAATTTAAAAGAAATTCCATCTAAACCTTGGACGGAAGATGAAACGAAAAATGCTTTAATAAAGGGAAATTTAGAAACGCCACTTCGTATATCTGGTGATTGGAGATGGTAATATGATAGTTTAAAAAATAAAAAAACCTCGAGAATTATCGAGGTTTTTTTATTGATTTTGTATAATTAAATTAAAACGCCTTTATCAAAATGAGCAATTAATGGAGATATTCTTGCTACTGCTTCTGCGGAACAACTAGCAGAAATTAAATTAAAACTTGCCTCGTCTCCAACTTTTGGCCAAGCTAAATTTCCTTTATCATCTAATGGCGTTATTTGGTTTGTCGCAATTTTTAAACATCTAGATAAACCAAACTCATCCGACATACCATATAATTCTGCCATTACATTTGCACGTTGTAACATATTTCCTAAACCAAAAGGTTGCCAATGATCTATTACGCTATCTGTACCTGTTGCAACATAAACACCTTTTTTAATTAAGGTAGGAATAGGCATAATTGTTCTTCCGAATGGAATGGTAGAAATAATTCCTATTTTAGCATCAGCCAATTTCTCGGCAATCTCCTCTTGTTTCTTAGGTTCTAATTTAGCTAAAACAAAAGCATGACTCATAAATGTTTTGCTTTTTAAAGTAGGATTTTCGTTTACCTTATCAATTAAATATTCAAAAGTTTTTAAACCAGATTCACCTGTTTCATGTAAATGGATGTCAATACCTTTTTTGTTGTCTAATGCCATTTGTATGGTGTCGTCCATTGTACGTTCCATATTTCCATCTATAGAAGTAGGATCTAATCCGCCAATAAAATCAATATTCAGCTTAGCAGCTTCTTTCATTATGGCTAATGACTCTGTGTAGTATAAACCATGCTGAGGAAAAGCAACAATTTCAACATTAAAATTATCTTTTTTCTGTTCAATAGCTTTTTGTAAATTCTTTAAAGAATCTAATTTAGATGTAGTTTCAATATTACAATGCGAACGAGCAAAATTTGTCCCATGAGATTGTAGAAGTTCAATAATTTTACCAGCACGTTCAACAGATACTTTCAATAATTCTGGCATTAATTCTTGCTCCAATTTTATCATATCAGCTACAGAACGCTGACGTTTAGATCTAGCTTTCCAAGGACCGCCATAAAAAGTTTTATCTAAATGTATGTGCATATCTTTCATTGCAGGAAGTAATAGAAGTCCTTTAGCATCAAAAGCATCTTTTAAAGGATTTTCTTGATGTATTTTAGCAATCTTACCATTTTTAATATCAAGATTAAATAAAGCAGTTTTTGTTCCTGTAACTTCAAAATCATCACGTTCAAAACCAATTTCTAAACGAACATTTTTTATTTGAGTTATATTTTTTAAAGTTTCCATGTTCTCTATTTTTTCCATTGCAAATAATTGCTGTGTTGATGCCGTTAATAAACCAACGCCAAAAAGCGACGACATTTTTATAAATGTTTTTCTATCGATATGTTGAGAATTCTTCGTTTCCATTTTCTAATGTTTTAATTATTACAAAATTAGAGATGATATGGAACAGATTTGTTATTAAAATAGGTGTAAAACTTGTGAAAATTATAAATTTTTGTGCAGAAATATATTTGGGCGTTCCTTTCAGGTCGGGTTTTTCGCTATATCTTTTGTTCGCTAGAACGCTTTACAAAAGGATGTCGCTACAACCCCTAACGCGATTTCACAGTTGTAATTTTTTATAATTTTCAATTATAATCCTGTTTTTATAACAATCTGTCATGTTGAGCTTGTCGAAACATTTTATAAAACTCTTTATTCTTCTTCGACAGGCTCAGAATGACACGCTGAATTAATTAAAATTATGTCTTTTAAAAAAGTTAAATAACTTTATTTTTAATTTATTGTATTAAAGGTGTTTACGTTTAGGTTTTCGAAAATATAAGGTAGTTGAAAATTGTAAAATTTGTAATTATAGATGAAGAGAAATCTTCGATTTCTTATGCAACAGCGATAGTAACGACATCCTTTTTGCGAAGCATTCTCGCGAAGTAAAAAGATATAGTGTAAAGCGCGTTAAGTTGCCCAAAAAATAAAATCAGAATTTTATTTAAAGCTATTGTAAAAATCTTTTGGGTTTATGCCGGTTCTGTATTTAAAGAAATTAGAAAAATTACCAGAATCATGAAAACCTAATTCTTGACCAATTTGTTTCATGGATAATGAAGTTGTAACCATTAAACGTTTTGCTTCTAAAATAATTCTACTTTTTATTATTTCATTCGCTTTTAAATTATAAGCTTCTTTAGTTAGTATATTTAAATAATTGGATGTAATATTTAATTTTTGAGCATAAAAAGAAACATTTTTTTGACTTGCAAAGTGTTCATTTATTAGCTTTTCAAACTTAATAAGAATAGAATTGGACTTTACAGTTATAATTTTTGGATATTGTTTATCGTATAAATTTAAGAATTGTTTTAAGATTAATATAGTTCTAATCTCTATAATCGAATAATCTATTTTCTGAGATGAAAATTCTTCGAAAAGAAGCTCAAATTCTCGCTCTATTTTATCGAATTCTAAATCGTCTAATTCAATAATAGAATTGTTTAATGAGAATAGTGTTGTTAAATGAAATGCATTTTGAACAATCTGAATAACTTCTTCTGAAAACATTAACTGGAAACCCTTTGTATCTTCTGCGAGTTCCCAATTATGAACCTGTTCTGGTAAAACAAAATGGATTTGTTGAGGTTGAACATCAAACGATTCAAAATCTATATGATGAGTGCCACTTCCTTTTTTTACAAGAAATAAAAGATAAAAATTATGTTTATGAGGTTGTGAGAAAGTACTTTCTCCCTTTACTTCGTGCCGAATAATTTCTACATTCTTAAACGACAGAGGTAAAATGTCTTGTATACCTAATATAGGGATTTCAGGAGAATCTTTCATAATTGTAAAAATAATAAATCATCAGATTAATCTGATGATTTACAGTTTATTTCTTTTTGAGTTTTACAGTAAAGTGTCTTAAGATATCAGCTTCCCATGTAATTTCGTAACCAGAAGAAATTTCATGTCTTCTGTCGAATAAATTCTTTAAGCAAGCAACAATATAATCCATGTGGCTTTGTAAATATGTACGTCTTGGAATGGCTAGTCTTAATAATTCTAATTTTGGATATCTGTTCTCTCTTGTTTCTGGATCGCGATCCGCTAAAATAGTTCCAATTTCTACACCACGAATTCCACCTTCTTTGTATAATTCTATTCCTAATGTCTGAGCAGGAAATTCTTCTCGAGAAATATTAGGTAAAAATTTTACAGCATCTATAAAGATTGCGTGCCCACCAATAGGTTGTTGGATAGGAATACCATATTCTATTAATTTATTTCCTAAATATTCTACTTGTGAAATACGAGATTTAAGATAAGAATATTCTGTAGCTTCGTCTAAACCTTGAGATAAAGCAGCTAAATCACGACCAGCTAAACCTCCGTAACTTAAAAAACCTTCATAAATAATTCCAAAATTTCCACATTTTTGATACAGCTCTTTGTCATTTAAAGCAATAAAACCACCAATGTTTACTAAACCATCTTTTTTAGAAGACATTGTCATTCCATCACCATTAGAAAACATTTCTAATACAATTTCTTTAATCGTATCATTTTTAAACTCTGGCTCTCTTTCTTTTATGAAATAAGCATTTTCGGCAAATCTTGCTCCGTCAAAAAATACAGGAATTTGATATTGATTAGATAATTCTCTAACATTACGAATGTTTTCTATAGAAACTGGTTGTCCACCAGATGAGTTACATGTAATCGTAATTAATGTAAAGGGAATTTTTTCTTTTCCGTATTCTTTATAAACTTTTTCTAGTTTATTTAAATCTATATTGCCTTTAAATGGATGAATTATTTCGCTATCGAATGCTTCATCTATGGTACAATCTATTGCGTGTGCTTTTCTAAACTCAATATGTCCTTTTGTTGTATCGAAGTGAGAATTACCAGGGACTACATCTCCTTCTTTTACTAATGCAGAGAAAAGTACGTTTTCAGCAGCTCGACCTTGATGGGTTGGTAATAAATAATCGAAGCCTGTGATTTTATTTACAGTGTTTTTTAATTGATGAAAAGATCTTGATCCAGCATAACTTTCGTCGCCCGTCATAATTTCTGCCCATTGTTTATCAGACATTGCTCCAGTACCAGAATCTGTTAATAGGTCAATAAAAACTTTCTCGCTTTCTAAGTTGAATAGATTGTAGTCTTTTTCTTCAATCCACTTTTCTCTTTCTTCCTTTGTTGATTGATAGATTTCTTCTACCATTTTAATGCGAAATGATTCAGCAAAAGGTAATTCCATTTTTTTGTGTTTTTGTGTACTGTTAAATATATAAAGTATTTTCTCAACAAAAAAGGGTTGTCTATAAGACAACCCTTTTACTATAATACTAATAAGATTAAATTAGGTTTAGAACTTTTTCTAAATCTTCTAATAAATCATCTATATCTTCTATACCAACAGATAAACGAATTAAATCATCTGTGATTCCAATTTCTGTACGTTTTTCTGCAGGAATTGATGCGTGTGTCATTGTAGCTGGATGATTAGCTAAAGATTCAACTCCACCAAGAGATTCTGCTAAAGTAAATACAGATAAATTTTCTAAAATTTTGAAAGCATCTTCTTTTTTACCAGAATTTAAAGTAAATGTTACCATTCCTCCAAAATCTTTCATTTGTTTTTTAGCAATCTCATGTTGAGGATGATTTTCTAGCCCTGGGTAATAAACTTGTGCAACCTTTGAGTGTTTGTCTAAAAATTGTGCAACCTTCATTCCGTTAGAACAATGACGATCCATACGTACAGCTAATGTTTTAATACCTCTTAATACTAAGTAAGAATCTTGAGGACCTAAAATTCCTCCAGTAGCAAATAGATTAAAGTGAACGTCTGTTGCTAACTTTTCTGAATTAACAACAATAGCACCAGCAACTAAATCAGAGTGACCACCTAAATATTTAGTAGCAGAATGCATAACAATATCAGCACCTAATTCTATTGGTCTTTGTAAATAAGGAGATGCAAATGTATTATCTACAGCAACTAATACGTCAGATTTCTTAGACTTAGATGCATCATTTACAGCTTTTATATCAACCACTTTCATTAATGGGTTAGTTGGAGTTTCTATCCAAATCATTTTTGTGTTGTCATTAATTAATGCTGTAACAGCATCAACGTTTGTCATATCTACAAAATGAAATTTTAATCCATATTTTGCATAAACACGCGTAAATAAACGGTAAGATCCTCCATATAAATCGTCCATTGCAATAATTTCATCACCTGGATTAAATAATTTAAGAACTCCATCTATTGCAGCTAAACCAGAACCAAATGCAAAACCAGCAACTCCTCCTTCTATTGATGCTAAAGCATTCTCTAAAGCAGAACGTGTCGGGTTTTCACCTCTAGAATATTCATAACCATTATGCTGCCCTGGTGATTTTTGAGCAAATGTTGATGTTTGGTAAATTGGAGTCATTACTGCTCCTGTTGATGGATCATGATGTTGACCACCGTGTATAGTTTTTGTATTGAATTTCATGTTATTTCTTTAAACTATAGCAAATATATGGAGTTTTATTTAGTTTATATTTTATTCAAAGTATTAAACCTTATGTTAATATTGTTTTAACAATATAATTACATTGAAAATTATTAATACTGATTCTAAATAATTTAAATTTGTGTGAATTAATGACATAACTGATTAATTATTTACAATAATTGGTATTAGTTTTATGATTTTATAGTGAATTGATTTAAGTATTTATTGTTGTTTTATTAAAAAAATGCTGTTTTTTTTATGTAAAAATTAGTAAAATGCTTTTTTTTATATGAAATAATAACAATAGTTAAATAAAATTAACACTAAGTTAAATAATTAACCATAATTTAACAATCATCTCATTTATTGTGCTCAAATTTGCACAGTAAACTTTTAAACTATTTCAAAAGATGAGGTTAAACTCAATGAAGCTTTTATTAGTAGGAGCTTTTGCCTTAACGGCATCATTATCTTTCGCCCAAGTTGTAGAACCAACTGATTCTACAAAAATTGAGCAAGAAGAAAACGTATCTTTAACAGAAACATTAATCATCGGTAAAGGAGTAATCGATATTGCAGAGGGACGTAAAACTCCAGTAGCTGTATCTACAATCAGAAAAGCTGAATTAGAAGATAAAGCTGTTGGTAACGTGGATTTTCCTGAAATTTTCACTACAACACCTTCTGTTTATGTATCTGGACAATCTTCTGGATTTGGAGATTCTCAAATGTTCTTACGTGGATTCAATAGTCAAAATACAGCATACTTATTAAATGGACAACCAATTAATGGTATGGAAGATGGTAACTTGTACTGGTCTAACTGGTCTGCAATGACAGAGGTTGCAGATGTAGTTCAAATTCAACGTGGTTTAGGATCTTCTAAATTAGCAATTTCTTCTGTAGGTGGTACTGTAAATATGGTAACTAAAGCTACAGATAAAAAGCAAGGAGGTTATGTACGTTTTAATACAGGTAACGATAGTTACATGAGTTCTACTATTGCTTACAATACTGGAATGAAAGGGAAATGGGGAGCATCTTTCTTGTTTAATCATTGGCAGGCTCATAGATCATTTGCTCAAGGAACATCTGGTCAAGGACAATCTTATTTTGTTTCTGTAGGTTACAAACCAAATGAGCGCCACCAATTAAACTTTATGATTTTTGGAGCACCTCAAGAGCATGATCAAAATTTTACTACTAAAAGTGCTGCTCAATGGGCAACAGGGAATCAATTTGGTTATGGTAAAAAATATAACAATAACTACGGTTACTTTAACGGAGAGGGTAAGAATTTAAGAACAAATTATTACCACAAACCTGTTGCAAATCTTAACTGGGATTGGACAATTAATGAGAATGCTAATTTATCTACTGTGTTATATGCTTCTACTGGTACAGGAGGAGGAGCTTCTGGTGTAGGTAGAGCTGGAAGTACATTAAAAGAAGGTTTGATAGATTTTAATTTAATTCAAAGTAACAATTTATTAGATCAAGATGGAATTGGAAATAATAGAGGAGTAGATGCTACAGGAAAAGCTATATCTAATGGTGCTATTCGCTCATCTGTAAATAACCATTTCTGGTATGGTACTGTAACAAACTTTAATTACGATACAAAGACAGGTTGGAATTTCAATTTAGGAGCAGATATTCGTTTTTATAAAGGGAAACACTTCCAACAAATGACAAATTTATTTGGTTTAAATGGTTGGAATCAAGAAAGACCTGATGGACAAAATGTAGTTGTAACAGAAACGTTTTCAACTAACCCATGGTCAGCATTATTTAAATCAGCTAGTAGAGATCAAAGAACAAATAGAGATAATAGCGAGAATTTAAATTACCAAGGTGGTTTTGGACAAGCTGAATATGCAAATGATATTTTTGCTGTATTTGTTCAAGGAGCTATTTCTAACCAATCTTATCAAAAATTTGATGCTTGGAATTACGGAGGTGTAGAAAGATCTTCTGAAAAAGTAAATAAAACGGGATGGAATCTTAAAGGAGGAGCATCTTTATTTATTAATAAAGAAAACTCTATATTTGCTAATGTTGGACGTTATTCTCGTCAACCATTCTTAGATAATGTCTTTGTGCAAAATACAGTAGATTTACGTACTCCAGATGTTAAGAATGAAGAAATTACAGGATTTGAAGTTGGATATAAATATGAGACAAGAGGTTTACGTGTTAATGTAAATGCTTATCACACAACTTGGGGTAATAGATTTTTAGAAAATTTCACTTCAGAAGATCAAGGAGATGGATCATCTAGACCTTTAGCAACTTATTATACAGATATAACACAAGTACATAAAGGTATTGAAATTGATTTTGATGCTAGAATCTCTCAAGCGTTTAGCTTATACGGATTTACTTCTTATGGAGATTGGAAATATGATGGAGAAACTCCATTTATAGATATGTATACTGATGATAATACAGTTAAACAAGAAGGTAGAGTTGATTTAACTGGTAGTAAAGTAGGTGAGGCAGCTCAATTTACATTTGGTATGGGTACAAAAGTAAACTTTACAAAGAGATTATATTGGGATGTAGATTTCATGTACAATGCAAGAATTTGGGGGCAAGTTAGTCCTGATGACGTTATTGCAAGTGCTGAAAGAGGTGAAGTATATCAAGCAAAACAAGTTCCAGCATTTGCACGTGTTAATACTGGTTTAGCTTACGAATTTAAATTTGGTAAACAATCTATCAAGTTTAGAGGAAATGTACGTAATCTATTCAACGAACAATACCTAAGTAGAATTGATAGAAATGGAGATGGTTATGCAGTAGGTAGAACTTGGAATGCAGGTGTTACTTATAACTTCTAATTAAAAAAGATAATTCATTATCAATATATAAAAGACGAACTGTAAACAGTTCGTCTTTTTTTGTTTAAATATTATTTAAATTGATTATAAACAATAAACCTTTAGGAATAACAACTATTTAATAAATGGAATTTTATTCATTATCAGTCTTTTAAGATTTATTGTAAGAATATTATATATCTATAAGCTAATTCTATAAATTATTAATGGAGTAATAATTTATAATAAAAATGATTAATTTGATATTATTTATTCTGTTTTTTTATTAAAATAAATATTCTTTTTTAATAGTATAATTATGCGCGATTTATAACGATTTTATCTCGTTTTTAGAATAAATACGTCCCAACTTTGCATACACAAACTAAACTATTAAAAAAGATGAAGTTAAATTCAAAGAAACTTCTATTTATAGGAGTATTCGCATTAGCTGGATCGTTATCTTTTGCACAAGTTGTTGAACCAACAGATTCTACAAAGGTTGAACAAGTAAACGAAGAAAATGTATCTTTAACAGAGACTTTAATTATTGGAAAGGGTATTATAGATGTTGCTGAGGATCGTAAAACGCCAGTAGCTGTATCTACAATTAATAGAGCTACTCTAGAAGATAAAGCAATCGGAAACGTAGATTTTCCTGAAATTTTTACTACAACACCTTCTGTTTATGTATCTAGTCAATCTTCTGGATTTGGAGATTCAGATATGTTTTTACGTGGTTTCAGTAGCGAAAATACAGCATACTTATTAAATGGGCAGCCTATTAACGGAATGGAAGACGGTAAATTATACTGGTCTAATTGGTCTGCAATGACAGAAGTAGCTGAGAATGTTCAAATTCAACGTGGCTTAGGATCTTCAAAATTAGCAATTTCTTCTGTTGGTGGTACTGTAAATATGATTACAAAAGCGACACAGAAAAAGCAAGGGGGGTACTTAAGATATAATGTAGGTAATGACAGTTATATGAGTACAACTATAGCTTATAACACTGGAATGAAAAATAAATGGGGAGCATCTTTCTTATTTAATCATTGGCAAGGGCATAGAGCATTTGCTCAAGGAACATCTGGAGAAGGACAAGCTTATTTTGTTTCTGTAGGATATAAACCAAATGAACGTCACCAATTAAATTTCATGATTTTTGGTGCACCACAACAGCATGGTCAGAATAATTCAACAAAAAGAGATAATCAATGGAGTACTGGTTTTGAAAATGGTTACGGAAGAAAATATAACAATACTTATGGTTATCTAAATGGAAGAGGTACAAATTTAAGAACAAATTATTACCATAAGCCAGTTGCTAACTTAAACTGGGATTGGACAATTAATGAGAATGCTAATTTATCTACAGTTTTATATGCTTCTACTGGTACAGGAGGAGGAACAGCTGGTATAGGTACTTCAATAAATACCATGAGAAATGGATTAATAGATTTTGATGCAATTCAGAATAATAATTTGTTAGCTCAAGATGGAATAGGAAACAGTACTTTAAATGGAGCAATACGTTCATCAGTTAATAATCATTTTTGGTATGGAGCTGTAACTAATCTTAATTACGATACTAAGACAGGATGGAATTTTAATTTAGGAGCTGATTTACGTTTTTATAAAGGGCAGCATTTTCAACAAATGACAAATTTATTTGGTTTGAATGGATGGAGCGAAGAAAGACCAGATGGACAAACTGTAGTTGTTAATAAAACGTTTTCAACAAATCCATGGGGAGCTTTGTTTAATTCTGCAAGTAGAGATCAAAGAGTAAGTAGAGATAACAGTGAAAACATCAATTATCAAGGTATTTTTGGACAAGTAGAATATGCAAATGATATATTTTCTGTTTATGCACAAGGTGCAATTTCTAATCAATTTTACCAAAAATTTGATGCTTGGAATTACGGAGGTGTAGAACAAGCTTCTCTAAGAGTAAATAAAACAGGATGGAATATAAAAGGAGGTGCGTCTTTATTTATTAACAAAGAAAATTCTATTTTTGTTAATGCTGGTCGCTATTCTCGTCAACCATATTTAAGAAGTGTAATTGCACCTAATAGTGTTAATTTACGTGATCCAGAAGTTAAGAATGAAGAGATTACAAGTTATGAAGTTGGTTATAAATATAAAACGAAGAACTTAAATGTTGGTATTAATGCGTATCATACAGAATGGTCAAATCGTTTCTTGGCTGTAGGAGGTATAGATCCTTTAACAGATAGACAAATCACAACCTATTATACAAATATTGCTCAAGTACATAAAGGAGTTGAAATTGATTTTGATACAAAAGTTTCTCGTGTATTTAGTGTGTATGGTTTTGTTTCTTATGGTGATTGGAAATATGATGGAAATTCACCTTATGAATCTGAATATAATGATAACAATGAGTTTTTTGAAAGAGATAATGTTGATTTAAAAGGAACATATATTGGTGAAGCAGCACAGTTTACATTCGGTATGGGTACAAAAATTAACTTTACTAAAAGATTATACTGGGATATAGATTTTATGTATAATGCAAGAATATGGGGACAAGTGAATCCTACTAATGTTGTTGAAAGTTCTCGTAGAGGAGAAACATATCAAGCAGAAAAAATTCCAGCTTTTGCTAATGTTAATACTGGTTTAGCTTATGAATTAAAATTCGGTAAACAATCTATTAAATTAAGAGGAAATGTTCGTAATTTATTTAATGAACAATACCTAAACATGATTGATAGAAATGGATATGGTTATGCAGTAGGTAGAACTTGGAATGCAGGAGTTACTTATAATTTCTAAATAAAAAGATAAAATATCATCAAATATATAAAAGACGAACTGTAAGCAGTTCGTCTTTTATTGTTTAAGAAATTACTTAAATTGATTCTAAATAATATTTATTTTAGAATAATAATTCATTTTTTCATTAATAATTATTCTTTTTATTTCTATTAATACTTATTGCGCTATGTTAAGTAATTGTTAATAAAATGTAAAATTGAGTTTAAATTTAGATATTTATGTTAAATAAGAATAATTATATATCATTTTTAGATTTTTATTGAATATTAAATAATTATTAATTACTTAATAATTATACATGATTTAAAAACCTTTTATTTCGTTTTAATGATAATTACAACTCAACTTTGCACCCGTAAACTTATTAAAACAATTTCACAAGATGAGGTTAAACTCAATGAAGCTTTTATTAGTAGGAGCTTTTGCCTTAACGGCATCATTATCTTTCGCACAAGTTGTTGAACCGACAGATTCTACAAAGGTTGAACAAACAAACGATGAAAACGTAAATTTATCTGAAACATTAATTATCGGTAAAGGAGTAATCGATGTATCAGAGAATAGAAAAACACCAGTAGCTTCTACAGTTATTACTAGAGAGCAAATTTTGGATAAAGGTGTAGGAAATGTTGAATTTCCTGAATTATTAAAAAATTCACCATCTGTTTATATTGCAGATCAAGCATCTGGATTTGGAGATTCAAAATTATACATGCGTGGTTTTGATCAATCAAACACAGCATTCTTATTAAATGGGCAACCAATGAACGGAATGGATAACGGAAGTGTATATTGGTCTAACTGGCAATCAGTTTCAGATATTGCAACTGTAATAGATGCGCAGAGAGGTTTAGGTTCTTCAAAATTAGCAATTTCTTCTATTGGAGGAACTGTAAATATTGTAACTAAAGCAACAGATAAAAAAGAAGGAGGATTTGTACGTTATTTCGCAGGAAATGATTCTTACCAAAAACAAACTGTAGGATATAATACAGGTATGAAAGGTAAGTGGGGTGCATCTTTTGTTTTAGACAACTGGTCTGCTCACAGAAGTTTTGCGCGTGGTACAGAAGGTAAAGGACAATCTTACTTTGTTTCTGTTGGATTTAAACCAAACGATCGTCACACATTCAACTTGATGATTTTTGGAGCGCCACAACAACACGATCAGAATTACTCTAAACCAATGGAGACGGCTTACCGTAACATCAAAGTTGATGGTGTTAATAAAAGAATTGTTGCTACTCCAGGTTATGATATGACAGGTCGTATAGGTAACTCTAACTACGGTTTCTATAATGGTCAAGCAATGTCTGCTAAAACAAACTATTATCATAAACCAGTAGCAAATTTAAACTGGGATTGGGCAATTAATGAAAAAATGTCTTTATCTACAGTAATATATGCATCAACTGGTACAGGAGGTGGAACTAGTATTTTAGGAAACGGAGCTGGTTATACAGACGGAGGATTTACAAGCAATGGAGATATTAATTGGGATGTATTAGCTTCTAAAAATCAACAATTAGCAAACGGTATTTCTTCAGGAAATAATGGTACGCTTTTATCTTCTTCAGTAAATAATCATTTTTGGTACGGAGCAGTATCTAACTTTACTTATGATACTAAAAAAGGTTTAACATTTAATGCTGGTACAGATATCCGTTTTTATACGGGAGAACACTACCAACAATTAAACAATTTATTAGGAGCTAGCGGTCGTGCTGCATCTAATGCTCAACGTAGTAAAGATTACGTAGTATCAAAAACATTTAATACTAATCCTTGGAATACTTTATTTAATAAAGCTAAACATAGTGAAAGAATAGGTTTTGATAACTCAGAACGTATCAACTATCAAGGAGTTTTTGGACAAGCTGAATATGCTAACGAAAAATTCTCAGTTTTTGCACAAGGGGCATTATCTTGGCAAGAATATGAAAAATATGATAACTGGAATTATACTGCAGAAAGTGCAGCAGCTCAAGGAATCAAATTTAAAAATGGAAAAGCATACTCTGGTGAGCGTACAAAAATTGGATATAACTTAAAAGCAGGAGCTTCTTTCAATATAGATAGTGAAAACAGTATTTTTGCTAATGTTGGTAAATACTCTCGTCAACCATATTTAAATAATATCTTTGTTCGTAATACAGTAAAATACGTAGAGGATTTACCAGTAAACAATGAAATTTTACAAAGTGTTGAAGCTGGTTACCGTTACAAATCTCGTACATTAAAAGTAAACCTTAATGCTTACTATACAGAATGGAATAACAGATCGATGACATACAATGGTCAAGATTTTGTTGATGCTAATGGTGATAACCATACTAATGTTCGTTTTATTGCAACAAACTTATCTGAAGTTCACAAAGGTTTAGAAGCAGATTTTGAAGCAAAAATTTCTCATGCTTGGACTGTAACAGGATATACATCTTATGGTAACTGGAAATATAATGGAGCTTACAATTTCCAAGTTCAAGATACAGATACACAAGAGTTAGTAGCTGGTTATGAGAATAACACAGGTACAATGAATGCATTTGTAGGTAATGCAGCTCAATTTACTTTTGGTATGGGAACTAGAGTTAATGTAACTCGTGCTTGGTCTTTTGATACTAACTTTAACTATTTTGCTCGTGTTTTTGAAAATGTAGATTTAGTTGATGCAGTAAAAGCTGGTGAAATTTATGTTAATGTTCCTATTGCTCCTTATGCAACGGTAGATTTAGGAATGTCTTACAGATTTAAAATTACAAACAGTCAATCACTTAAATTTAGAGGAAATATTAATAACTTGTTCAATGATCAATATATTTCTCGTAAAGATAACTACGGTTATTTCTGGGGGAATGGAAGAACTTGGAATGCAAGTGTAACATACAATTTCTAAGATAAATTTTATAAATAATAAAAAGACGAACTTTTATAGTTCGTCTTTTTTTTGTGTTTACCTTTGATGAAAATTTGTATAATGATTCAACCTGATTTTTTAAAAGAAGGGGATAAAATAGCAATAGTAGCTCCAGCAAAAAGAATGCTAAATGGAGAATTACAAGAAGCAATTGAATTAATAAAATCTTGGAAATTAATTCCTGTTTTAGGGAAAAATATTTATGCTGAATATGACTTTGGTTATCGATATGCTGGTACAGATGAGATGAGAACAGAAGATTTTCAGTGGGCATTAGATGATTATGAAATAAAAGCGATTTGGTGCGCTCGTGGGGGATATGGCTCTGTAAAAATTATAGATGAACTTAATTTAATGGAGTTTACTAAAAATCCAAAATGGATAATTGGTTATTCTGATATTACCGTTTTTCATAATCATTTCAATCGATTAGGATTTCAAACATTACATGCTGTTACAGCAAAAAAACTAGCTGAAACAATTTATCATCCTGATTCATATCAAAGTGTTTATGATGTTTTATTCGGGAAAAATATTCAATATAACATTGCTCATCATATTTACAATAATGTTGGTGAAGCTGAAGGAGAATTGATAGGTGGAAATTTATCAATTGTGTATTCTCTTTTAGGAAGTGATTCTGCAATAATAAATCCATCAAATAAAATATTATTTTTAGAAGATTGGTTCGAGAATTGGTATGCAGTGGATCGAATGCTAATGAATTTAAAACGAAATAGAATTTTAACACAAGTAAAAGGTGTCATTTTAGGAAGTTTTACACACATGGATACTGAAGAAGAAAATACAGAGAACTTTAATAATTCTTATGATCCAAAAACTTATGATGTTATACATCAGTTTACAAAAGAATTATCAGTTCCTGTGGCATTTAATTTTCCTGCAGGTCACACAGGTCATAATGTAGCAATGAAAATGGGTGCAAAAGTTCAGTTAAAAATATCATCAAATAGCGTAAATTTACATTTTATAGAAAATCAATATGAAACAAGATAATTTAACAGTCATTACTCATCCATTAGTAAAGGCAAAAATTACGCAAATGCGTGATAAAAATACCACAACGAAAGAGTTTGGAGAATTAGTTGACGAAATTTCTGGTTTAATGTGTTACGAAATTACTCGTAATATAGAATTAGAAGAAATTGAAGTAGAAACGCCTATTACAACAACAATTGGTTATAAATTAAAAGGAAATGATATGGCTATTGTTCCTATTTTAAGAGCTGGATTGGGAATGGTAAAAGGAATTCATCAATTAATCCCAACTGCAAAGGTAGGGCATATTGGTCTTTACCGTGATCATGATACTTTACAACCAGTAGAATATTTATGTAAACTTCCTACAGATTTAGAATCTCGTGATGTTATTTTGGTTGATCCAATGTTAGCAACTGGAGGTTCTGCAATAAAAGCCATAGAAATTTTAAAAGATAAAGGAGCGAAATCTGTTCGTTTAGCTTGTTTAGTAGGTTGTCCAGAAGGAGTAGAAGCAGTACAAAATGTTTATCCAGAAGTTCCGATATTTTTAGCAGCTTTAGATGAAAAGTTGAATGAAATAGGATACATCGTTCCAGGTTTAGGAGATGCTGGAGATCGTTTGTATGGGACAAAATAAATTCTAATGAGTGTTAGTTTTGATTTTGGCAAAGAAGCAGAAGATTTCGCAGTAAAGTATCTTATTCAAAAAGGATATAGGATTTTAGCAAGAAATTACTTCTACAGAAAGGCAGAGATTGATATTATAGCACAGTTAAATAACGAAATTATTATTGTTGAAGTAAAAAGTAGAACTTCTAATTTTTTTTCTGAACCAGAAGAAGCTGTTAATACAAAAAAGAAAAAATTATTAATTTTTGCAACAGATGATTTTATTCAGAAAAATAATTTTAATTGTGAAGTAAGATTTGATATTTTAGCATTGTTAAAAACAAAACAATCTTGGAGCGTCAATCACATTGAAAATGCGTTCAACGCTTCAGAAATTTAATCTAAATTTATGGAAGTATTAATGAGTCTATTCGACTTTATTATGCATATTGATCAACATTTATCAGAATTTGTAACAGAATATGGTTTATGGATTTATGCAATTTTATTTTTAATCATTTTTGTGGAAACAGGTGTTGTTGTTATGCCATTTTTACCAGGTGATTCTCTTTTATTTGCTGCAGGAATGCTTGCAGCTCAAGAATCAAATAATTTAAATGTTTGGTTAATGATTGCAGTACTTTTAGTTGCAGCTATTTTAGGCGATACCTTAAATTATTCCATTGGAAAGAGAGTTGGGTATAGAGCGACTAAAATTAAAATTTTTGGAAGAAATTTTGTAAAAGAAGAGCACTTAGATAAAACACATTCCTTTTATCAAAAATATGGTTCTAAAACAATTGTTATTGCACGTTTTGTGCCTATTGTTCGAACGTTAGCTCCATTTGTTGGAGGAATAGGTAATATGCCTTATAAAACATTTATTACATATAATGTAGTAGGTGCTATTTTATGGGTTGTAGGTTTAACTTTAATAGGTTATTTCTTAGGAAATATTCCTTTAGTTCAGAATAATTTCTCAAAAGTTATTCTAATTATAACATTACTTTCAATTCTACCAATTGTGATAGAACTCTTGAAAGAAAGATTTGGAAAGAAAACAAATTCAATTCAATAATAAAGAATAAAAAACTCGACTTTTAGTCGAGTTTTTTTTATTTGTTTAATAAAGCTGTTAAATAACCTCAATTAAAAAAACTCGCTTTTGATTTATTTTTTTGTAACTTCTAACAATATTAATTGTTGGTTTATGAAAAATATTTACTTATTTCCATTCATTTTCTTTTCTCTTTTTGTACAAGCGCAAAAAGATTATCCTACTCCACCAAGTTCTACCAATAGATTATTTTATATTCAACATAACGAAAGTAAAAACACGTTTGTTTATGATGCAGTTTTTTCTACAAAAGAGCATTTAGATGAGCAAGATCCAGTTAATATTTACAGAATTCTGTATGAAGCAAATGGAGAAAAAAAACCATTGACAGCTATTCAGAAAAAACTAGCCTATGGCTTGAAAATAAAAAAGAAAGAAAAAAATGTATTTTTACTTACATTAGTTTCATATCCTAGTCAACAACTTATTCTAAAATTAAATGTAAAAAAGCATCCTATTGTTTTAACCACTGTTAATGGAAAAGAAATGACTTTAAAGAGAGTATTCTTAAAAAAGAAAAGTGGAACAGCTGGTTTATCTGTTAAATTAGATTATATATTATTTCATGGAATAGATAAAAATGGAAATTCTATTCAAGAGAAAATAGTACTCTAAAAAAAACTTCTTAACTTACTTCATAATTTAAACGAACTACAAAAAAATGATAGAAGTAAAAGAGGTTAAATCGAAAAAAGAAATGAAACAATTCATCGATTTACCTTTTGATGTTTATAAGAATAATCCTTATTGGGTTCCTCCTATAAAGAAAGATGAACGAGAAAGTTTTAATCCTAAAAATAGAATTTTTGAAACTGTAGAGGCAAAGTTTTTCTTAGCTTACAAAGGTGCTGAAGTTGTAGGAAGGATTATAGCAATTGTGAATTGGAAAGAAATAAAAGAACTAAATAAATCTAAAATTAGATTTGGATGGTTGGTTTTTAAAGATGATATCAACATTTTAAAGGCGTTATTAACAACTGTTGAAAACATAGGTAAAACACATAAAGTTAATTACATAGAAGGACCTATGGGATTTTCTAATATGGATAAAGCTGGAATGTTAACAGAAGGTTTTACAGAAATAGCAACATTAATAGGAACATATAATCATTCATATTATCCAGAATATATTCAACAATTAGGTTATCAGCCAATGGCAGAATGGTTAGAGTATGCAATTAAATTGGATAATCTAGGATCAGTAAATCAGATGGATAAATTATGTGAGTTGATTAAAAAACGATATTCAATAGATACTTATCATTTTGGATCAACAAAAGAAATGCTTCCTTATGTCGATGAAATGTTTGATTTATTGAATATTACTTATGCAGAATTACAAAGTTTTGTTCCTATAGAAAAAGAGCAAGTTGAGCATTATAAGAAGAAATATCTAAAATTTCTTCATCCAGATTTTATTTCTTGTGTTAAAGATAAAGAAGGAAAAATGATTGCTTTTGCTATTACAATGCCATCATTTTCTAAAGCTTTTCAGAAATCTAAAGGAGAACTATTTCCATTTGGTTGGTGGCACTTTATACAAGAACAAAAGAAAAATACACACGTAGAATTTTATTTAATAGGAATAGATCCAGCATATCAAAACAAAGGTGTACATGCACTTATTTTTAAACAATTGTATGACCGTTTTATAAAAAGAGGAATTAAGACATTAGAAACTAATCCAATATTAAACGAGAATTCTAAAGCACAACTAATCTGGAAAAATTTTGATCCTGTAATTCATAAAAGAAGAAAAACATTTTGTAAAGAATTAGACTAGATGAAAATCTAGCCTAATTCTTTATATTATTTAATGTTGAAAGTATTTTATTCTGAGTTTATTTTAGAATTGTATGATTTAATTTTCTAGTTTAAATTCTCAACACAATTTTTCTTCATTTCATTTCGAAAAACCACTCAAACAGACAGAAAATTTTATCTTTCTAACCTCTAACTTACTTTACAGCTTTTAAACTTAAATCAAAATTCTTTGCAGAATGTATGATAGCACCAGAAGAAATAAAATCTACACCAGTTTCTGCGATAGCTCTTACAGATTCTTTTGTAATTCCACCAGAAGCCTCTGTTTTTACTTTTCTATCAATAAGTTTTACAGCTTCTCTCAAGTCATGAAGCGAAAAATTATCTAACATAATAAAGTCAACATTAGCATCGAGTGCTTCTTTTACTTCGTCAAGATTACGTGTTTCAACTTCTATTTTTAGATGTAGATGATGATTAGCTAAATAATCTTTTGTTTGTTCTACGGCCTTTGTAATACTTCCAGAAAAATCGACATGATTATCTTTTAACATAACCATATCATATAAACCAAAACGATGATTTTCTGCTCCACCAATTTTTACAGCCCATTTTTCGAACATTCTAAAATTTGGTGTAGTTTTTCTTGTGTCAAGAATTTTTGTATTTGTACCGCTTACTAAGCTCATCATTTCGTTTGCATAAGTTGCAATTCCAGACATTCTTTGCATACAGTTTAAAACTAAACGTTCGCATGTTAGGATAGATTGAGAAGAACCTTTTACTTTAAATGCAATATCTCCAAATTTTACACGATCTCCGTCTCTTTTATAAGTTTCTATTTTTAATGAAGGATCAAAAGTTGCAAAAATAATTTTAGCTAATTCTATTCCAGCAATAATTCCGTTATCTTTTACTTTTAATTCTGCTTCTTGTACAGAATCGTAAGGAACACAAGCTAATGTAGAATGATCTCCGTCACCAACATCTTCTAAGAATGCTTGTCGGATAAAAAGTTGTAATTTTTCGTTTGTTATGTATGGATATTCTTTCATTATCTGTAAGTTAATTTTGCGAATTTAGATTGATTAAATTCTTTTTTGGTTTTGTATTCGTAATATTCTGTCCAAGTTCCATTTTCTTCTCTAACAACCGTTATTAAAACACCCGAATTTGGATCATTTTCGAAAAAATTCTTGATTTGTAATCTGTATTCTTTTCCATCTACATCTCCTTTTGTAATGTCAATTAATCCAGTTTTAAAAGCATTTTCAAAAGCCGTTGCATAAGGTTCAAAACTTGCCATTTCGAATAAATTAGAAAATTTACCTAAATAATATTCTCTATCATTCTTTTTGCCGTATGTTTTAAAATTAAAATTTTTGTCAATTCTAATTTCAATCATATCATCATCTGTTTTTAATGTGAATAAAACGCGATCAAAAGAAGGGAAAGTATCAAAATTACTATCCTTATCAGTTGCTTCATAACGAAGAGGAAGCTTCATATTTGTTTTTATGGCTTCGTTTTTATCATTTGTAGCAGGCTGAATTTTAACATTTGCACGATCCATTTTATTTTGAAGAAGAATAACACTTGATAGTGCAACACTATTAAAAATAGGATTTTCTCCATCAGCAGAAAGATCTGCAAATTTTCCATCTTTATCGATAGTAAAAGTTAGTTTAGATTGAGCTTCTTCAATTTGTAAATAATCTGCAATATTTGAGAAAAAAGCAATTTGACTTTGTACATCTCTATTTAAGTTTTCATTTAGACATTTTATTAATGCTGGATTATCTTTTAGAGTTTCGCAACCAAAATATACCGGCATTTTTTTAGCTACAACAAGTGGTGATTTATTTTCACCTGATTGCTGTTGAGCAGATAAAAATATTGAACACAGAAATATAAAAAGTGAAAATAATTGCTTCATTTAGTGTAAATTTTTATTGTAAAAAGTTCCTCTATTTTCTTTTTGATTGATACTATCATTAATGATTAATTGAGCAACATCAACCAAATTTCTTAGTTCAAGTAATTTAGGCGAAATAATTGAAAAATTATAAATTTCTTTTACCATTTTTTCTATCTCATTAATGCGTTGTTGAGCAATTTGCAAACGATTATTACTACGAACAATCCCTACTAATTCACTCATCATTGCTTGTAATTGCTTTCTTAAATAAGAAATAAGAACCAATTCTTCTTGCACTTTCATTCCTTCAGAATTCCACTCTGGGAAATTGAAATCATAAATAGAAAATATATTTTTCTCTAATTTATCTACCGTATTTAATGCTGCACGATGCCCAAAGACCATTGCTTCTAACAATGAATTTGATGCTAAACGATTTGCGCCATGCAAACCAGTGTTAGAACATTCGCCCACAGCAAAAAGATTATCAATAGAAGTTTTTCCATCTAAATCAACATCAATTCCTCCGCATAAATAATGAGATGCAGGTACTACAGGAACTAATTCTGTGAACATATCGTAACCTTCTGTTTTACATTTATCGTAAATATTAGGAAAATGTGTCAAGAATTTTTCTTTGTCTAAATGACGACAATCAATATAAACATAATCATCACCACGTAATTTCATTTCATTATCAATTGCTCTTGCTACAATATCACGGGAAGCTAATTCTTCTCTTTCATCGTATTTATGCATAAATAATTCACCGTCTTTGGTACGTAATTTTGCGCCAAATCCGCGAACAGCTTCAGATATTAAAAATAATTGACCATCAAATTCGCTGTAAAATGCCGTCGGATGAAATTGAATAAATTGCATTCCAGTAACACTTGCTTTTGCTCTTCTCGCTAAACCGATCCCATCTCCAGTTGCAATAATTGGGTTGGTTGTATTTTTATAAACATGTCCAACACCACCTGTTGCTAATAATGTAACTTTAGCTAAATAACGTTCTACTTTCTCCGATTTTAAATCGAGAATATAAGCGCCATAAGCATTTGTTTTATCTAAATTATCATTTCCTAAATGATGTTCAGTTATTAAATCAACAACGAAATGATGCGTTAATATTTCGATATTTGGATACGTTTTGATTGCTTCTAACATTGCGCGCTCTATTTCCCATCCTGTAATATCTTTATGGTGTACAATACGATTTTCTGTATGTCCACCTTCGCGTCCTAAATCGTAAATACCATCTTGGTTTTTGTCGAAACGAACTCCCCAATTAATAATTTCATTAATACGTTCTGGGGCTTCTTTTACAACAACCTCAACAGCTTCTCTTTTGCATAAACCATCGCCAGCTCTTAATGTATCTTCGATATGTTTTTCGAAACTATCATTTTCAAAATCGCTAACAACAGCAACACCACCTTGTGCATATTTGGTGTTTGTTTCGTCTTCGTTCGCTTTAGTTACAATTGTAATTTTAGCATCAGGATAACGAATTGCAATTTTTAATGCATAAGAAAGTCCAGCAATTCCAGAACCTATAACTAAAACATCTTGTATCGCCATTATTTAATTTTTTCAGATAATTCTAACATACGATTAATTGATGCTAAAGCTTTTACTCGAAGTTCTTCATCCATTGTAATTTCGGGTAATTCATATTTCATACATAAATATAGCTTCTCTAAAGTAGATAATTTCATATAAAAACATTCAGAACAATTACATGATTCGTCTTGTACTAAAGCAGGAATTAATTTTTTATTCGGAGCTAATTTTGCCATTTCATGTAGAATACCTTCCTCTGTTGCAACAATAAACTCTTCTGCTTCATCTTCTACAACATAATCTAATAAACGAGAAGTTGAACCGATGAAGTGAGCAAATTTTAATAAATCTTCTTGTGCTTCTGGATGGGCAATTAATTTTGCTTTCGGATTTTCTGCCATTTGTTGCGCAATTCTTTCTAATGAGAAAGCCTCATGTACAATACAAGCACCATCCCATAAAATCATATTACGATTACACACTTGGTTAAGGTATCTTCCTAAATTACGATCTGGAGCAAAAATAATTTCTTGTTCTTTTGGTAAAGAATTAATAATAACTTCTGCATTAGAAGAAGTAACAATAATATCTGATTCTGCTTTAACTCCAGCATCACAATTAATATAACTTACAACAATTGCATTGGGATGTTGCTCTCTTAAACCTCTTAATCCTTCTGCAGAACAAGAGTCTGCTAAAGAGCATCCTGCTTTTGTATCTGGAAGAACAACTTTTTTAGTTGGATTAAGAATTTTTGCAGCTTCTGCCATAAAGTGTACACCACAAAACACAATCATATCCGCATCTGTTTGTGCAGCTGCACGAGCTAATTGTAATGAGTCTCCTAAATAATCTGCTAAATCCTGAATTTCTCCAGATTGATAGTAATGAGCTAAAATAACTGCATTCTTTTCTTCTTTTAGCTTTTTAATTTCAGTAATTAAATCTATTCCTTGTGGAATTTCTACATCCAAATAGCCTTTATAATCTAATTTTTCTATTGCTTGTTCTATTGTCTTCATTTTGTTTCTTTGTGTGTGTTAGTTAATACCTAATTGCTTTTTTACCTCTTTAGATAAGGCATCTTTGTGTATTGTAAAAGCAATAGATTTCATTCTGAAATATGGTTTAGACATAAAAATATGTCCGTTATTTCCCACATTATCTGTTCCCCAAGAATTTTTTACATCATAGTATTGATTTCCCAATTGATCTTTCAAAATTCCAGTAATATGCATTAAGTGATCATCTTCTGTTGAGTAATCCTCAAAAGCAGCTTGACGCTCATCAGCTGAAACCCATTTTTCTGGTAAAATTTGCACAAAATAATCAGATTCTTTTCCTTCTGCTGGCCAAATCGCCATTCCGTATTTTCTAGAAAAAGTTTTTTCAGAAACATCTGTATCAAATGCAGCTGTAAATCCTTTAAATAAAGCTTCATCTAAAACTTTCATATATTCGTCTAATGGTAAATTATAATAATTCCCGTTAGAAAAATTATCTGGAACTTGTAATACAAACTGTGAATAGTATGGTGCTTGTTTAAAAGATGTAATCGTTACATAATCTTCAGGATTAATTTTAAGTGCTTTTGCAAACTCTTGTGGCGTATATTCTTTTCCTTCGTATTTAAACTTTGTTGGAGGAGTTCCTAATTTTTTATTTAATTTTTGATCGAAATTAGTTTTCCAATCTTTTGTTAAATATTGTTTAGGATTTTTTATAATAGAATCTAACCCAACTTTTAAATCTTTGACGAACAATTCATGATCATGTTTTGTATCTATTCCTGTGATACCTGTGTATACTTCGTTTGGAACAAATCCGTAAATACGAACTGAGTTTAATACATCATGAGATAATCCTCCTTGACTAAATTGAGCCTTTCCTTGGCGGTAAACATAATTGTAGGCTTTTACAGGGTAAGTATAACGAACATTAAACATTTCAGATAAGTCTACATTTTTACCTGTTAAACGTTGTACTTCTGATTCTAGAAAAGAGGTTGTTGAAAAAGACCAACATGTCCCAGTTTTTCCTTGACTAATGATTGGTAAAGCAGAATTGTTAACCAATTCTTTAAACTTAAAAGGTGTTTCTTGCGCAGAAACAAAAGCACTAGCCAATGCTAATACAGTTAAAATATATTTTTTCATTGATGATAAAACTAAGATTTCCCAAAAATAAAGTTTATTTATGAAGTTTTGATTGAAAATATCGCTTAATTGATAGAGATAATTTATAAATATCCATAGAATGAATTATTTGTTTCTCAATAATGTATGAATATTCAATTTTTATTCAATTTAAAAAAATCTTTTTCTAAAATGTATTATATCACTTAAAAACCCATTAACTTTGCTCAAACATTACACAAATGCAACCAAGAGAAGATTTTTTATTGAAAGCCTACGAGCTTGGAATTATAAAATTTGGAAATTTTACTTTAAAAAGTGGTATAGAGTCTCCTTTCTATGTTGATTTAAGACCATTAGCGTCTAGTCCACAATTACTAAAAACTTTAGCAAACAATTTATTAGATTTAGTAGAAGATATTAACTACGACTTAATTTGTGGTGTGCCTTATGCGGCTTTGCCAATGGCTACTACAATGAGTTTAACATCTAATATTCCATTAATCATTAAAAGAAAAGAAAATAAAGGTTACGGTACAAAACGTATGGTAGAAGGAGTTTTCTCTGAAGGACAATCTTGTCTTTTAGTAGAAGATGTAATTACTTCTGGACAATCTTTATTAGAAACTATTGATCAAGTTGAGCGAGAAGGATTAAAAGTTAAAGATCTTGTTGTTGTTTTAGATAGAGAACAAGGTGGTTCTGATAAATTAAAAGAACAAGGTTATAATGTAAAAACATTATTTACAATTAATGAAGTAATTGATATTTTACACCGTTACCACCGTTTAAATGATAGCGAAGCAAAGAAAATTAAAGATTTCTTAGCTTTACCTCCAGAAGCTGTTCCTGCAAAACAACGTATTGCATTAGAAAATAAAAAAATCGTTCATCCTGTAGGAAAACGTTTAGTTGAATTAGCATTAAAAAAGCAATCTAACTTAATTGCTTCAGCAGATTTAATTACTTCTGCAGAAATTATTGCATTTGCGGAAAAGGTAGGAGATCATATTGTAGCATTAAAATTACACTCAGATATTATTCAAGATTTTTCGGATAATTTAATTACAGATTTAAGAAAAATTGCACGCGAGAAAGAATTTTTATTATTCGAAGATCGCAAGTTTGGTGATATAGGAAATACACAAGAATTACAATTTAAAAAATCTATTTATAAAATTTCTGATTGGGCAGATTTAGTAACTGTTCATCCAATAGGAGGTTTAGAATCTTTAAAAGTATTTGATAATACAGGAGTTATAACAATTGTAGAAATGTCTTCTAAAGGAACATTAACAGATGATTACTATTTTACAAAAGCAATTAATGTATCAGAACAATCTGGAAATGTTTTAGGAGCTGTTGCGCAACGCCAAGTGCCAGATAATTTATTATTGTTTACACCTGGAGTTAGTATTTCTTCTACAGGAGATAGTAAAGGACAACAGTACAATACGCCAGAATTAGTATTTAAAAATTATCATACAGACTTTATGATTGTTGGTCGTGGTATTTATAAAGCTGCTGATGTTAAGACTGCTGCAAAAGAATATCAAACATTAGGTTGGGTTTCTTACTTACAAAGTTTAAATGATTAGGAAAATCAAATAAAACATATATTAAAATAGTCTGTTTAAATAATTTAAACAGACTATTTTTTTATTTTAAAACAAATTTATGAGAAATTGTTTTTTCATTATCAATTTCAAAAATAACGATGTAGAATCCCTTATTTAAATAAGTTAAATCTACAGTTCCATTGGATAGTTTTTTACTTTCACTTTTTATACGTTTTCCAGTGGCATCAATAATATAAAATGAGATAGACTGATTGGTGTTAAACTTATAATTTAAAATTTTATCGGTTACAAAGATATTATTAGAAGAATTTTTTATTTCTTCTATAGATAAATTAGTCGATTGTTTTGCAGCTTCTACAACATATTCTATACCTAGTTTTGTAAATTTAGCAGCGTGTCTAGATGAATTACCTAAGTTAGCGTAAGTGTCATTTATTGTATGTATGCTAGGATTATGCTCTGTAAATTTGGCTTCAAAAGGAAGAGCAGCACGATAACCAAAATCTGCCCAACTAGCATGATCTGAACAACCATATCCACATTCCGAAGTTGAATAAGTAAATTGATGCAAGCCAGAAGTGTTATAAGTATCCATTAATTGCATTAAAAAATGATTAAGATCTGTACTTGTATAACTATCTGTATATATAAAAACATCCTCTACTGATCCTTTGTAATTTGTCATATCAAATTGTAAATAACCAATCACATTTTTGTTTTCATTTCGATACTTTTCAGCAATTTCTTTAGAGCCTCTTAAGCCAACTTCTTCCGCTGCATAAGCCATAATTTCTACAGTACGCTGAGGTTTAAAATTATTTTTAAGTAAAACACGTAAAACTTCCGTTATCGTTGCAATTCCAGATGCATTATCATCTGCGCCAGGAGCATTATATTGACTATTTAGATCCCATCCAACAATAGAATCTATATGTCCTCCAATAATTACATATTCATCTTCATGTTCATTCCCATTAATTGTTAAAATTAAAGATTTCATAGGAGTTGATAAATGATCTACAATTTTTACAGAAATATCACTTCTGTTGTATTGAGCAATTAAGTTTTCCCAAACCTCTTTCATTTTTAAAACAGCTTCATTAGCTTCTAGTCTAGTATGAAAACGTGTTTTGAAATTTTCTAATAAAAGTATATTTTTCTCTATTTCATTTTCATCAACCTCATTAAGAATAGCAGTTATAAAGGCATTTTCAGAAATTGTATAATTGTAAGCTGTTGCTTTTTTTGAAACTCTTTTTGAGTCTAATGAATTAATTGCCTCTTCTTTTGATGATTGATAAATATAGCCGTGTCCATGTCCAAATTTATCATGTAATTTTTCTGCTAGAATAGGATGGAAATTAATTATAGATAAATTATCTTTTGATGAGAGAATTTGAATAGAATCTGGAGCTTTATTTTTTAAGAGCTGAGCATTCTCAGTTTCCATTTTAGCAAAAATAAACCCATCTTTTTCTTGACCAGAGGCAAACGCTAAAGAAAGAGTAATAAAACTAGATAGTAGGAGTTGATTTTTCATATAATAATGTATTTAGATATTTATTAAATATATCATTTTTTTTTATGATAAAAATTAATAAATCAATATATATAATAAGATAATGGTAGATAATTGTTTTATTAATTCATTAAAAATTAATGGCTTATTTTCTGTTTGTTTTTTTAGATTTGTATTAATCTATTTACCTAAAATATGAAAAACATTTATTATTTGTGTGCATTTTTACTTGCAACAACTCCTTCTTTTGGACAAGAAACAGCTTTGGAATGTGGATCAGATTTTTTAATGAACCAATATTTTAAAGACAATCCCGAAGCTAAAAATACTTATGATAATTTTAATTTAGAATTATCTAAATTTTCAAAAAATCATGACCTTTCAAGAAAGATAAGTTCAAAAATCCAACAAGGGCAAGTTTATGAAATTCCTATTGTCGTACATGTATTAAGTAAGGGAGATGCTATAGGAGATGACAATAATCCTAACGATCAACAAATAATTGATTGGATTAATTATACAAATCTAATATTAGATGGTACAGGAGATAGAATGTTAAATGATTCTAATGGAGGAACAGTTATTCCTGTAAAAATTAGTATTAGCTAAAATAAACCCGAACGGAGTAGCTACAAATGGAATTAATCGAATTGATTTGTCTAATAATGAACAATTTGTTAAATATGGTTTAAATGCTCTTTCAGGTTTTAATGGTTTACACGATGTAGAAGTAACAAAAGAATATGGGTGGGAGCCAACCAAATATTATAATATTTATGTAGCGCATAGAATTAGTGTAGGTGGAAGTCTTAATCGTGGTTATGCGTATTATCCTACAGGAAATCAAGGTAATGATAAAACAGTTATTCAATCTTTAAACTCTAAAGTTGGTATACAAACCATGGCACATGAGTTTGGGCATGCAATAGGATTAATGCATCCACATGAAGGATATGTACGAGGAGAAGCAAACCTAGCAAGAGATGAAAATGGAAAATATCTTAGAGATGAAAACGGAGATTATATAATTAATGTAACTAAGCCATCTGTTTGTCCGCTAAATAACGATTGTAATGCTGAGGGCGATTTTGTATGTGATACTGAACCAATTGTTTCTTTATATGATCCGACTGTTAATTTATACAGATGCTTATCAGGAGGCATTAATCAATGTACTAATTCTCCCTATATAGGAGCAGAACAAAATATAATGTCGTATACTTATTGTTTTAGAAATAGATTTACACCAGGTCAAATGGATAGAGCAATGGTACATTTGTTAAGATACAGGGAAAATTTATTTACTTCACCAGTTTTAGAGAACTATGTAAGAGATAATCAAGTAAAAATAATTCCACCAATCTGTTCTCCTTCGGATATTCAAAATAAGGGTAATTATACAATTGGAACAGTTAATGTTAGTTTTAATGAAATTAATAACTGGACTACACCATATAATACAATTGAAAATAATTTTTATAAAGATTTTACAAAAGATTATTTTATTGCTAAAACTACAACGAGTATTCCAAGTAACTTGCCAACAAAATTAAGTATTAAAACATCTGATACAGTATATAGATTAAAAACAAAAGTTTATATAGATTACAATAACGATGGGATTTTTTCAGAAACGGATGAATTGGTTTTAGCAAAATCTAATATTACACAAAACAGTGTTACGTCAATAGATGTTACACCTCCTAGTGATGCAGTGTTAAATAAACCGTTACGTATGAGGGTTATTACAGATTTTAATGGTACAAATATTACTCCATGTAGTAATCCTAGATATGGAGATGTAGAAGATTATGCTGTAACAATTACAGAAGAAACGCTTTCAATAGATGATTTAAAACTAAAGAAAATAGAAATAGCAACTAACAATTCTACTATTTTAATAAATGCGAATGATATTATCTCTAGCATTATGATTACAGATATAACAGGAAAATTAATCCACAAAGAAGATAATGTTAACAAAAAGAATTTTTCTAAAGATTTAAATATTAAAAACCAAATTTATGTGGTGGTGGTATCACTTAAAAATGGAACAAAACATTCTCAGAAGGTAATGTTATAGAGAAATGTAAATGTTAATAATGAAAACCGCTCCATATTGGAGCGGTTTTTTATTTTTAATATTTTAATTGAAACTTGATATAAGTTATTTTCTTACCTTCTTCCAAAAACTTAGACTCGTAGTAAGTTTGTACATCTGTTACTATTGCAGGAATATCCGAATGATCTGGGTGATAAACATCGTGTGTTGATCGAATAACTTCGTGTCCTTCTATATGAATAACACCATGTGTATAACCATGTAAAAACTCAGAATCTGTTTTTAAATTAACAGTTCCATCAGCTTTTAATATTTTATTGTATCGTCTTAAGAATTCAGGATCAGTTAAACGATGTTTAGTTCGTCTGTATTTTATTTGTGGATCTGGGAAAGTAATCCAAATTTCACTTACTTCATTTTCAGCAAAAAGATGATCTATAATTTCTATTTGTGTTCTTAGGAACCCAGCATTTGTAATACCTTCTTCTAAACAAGTTTTTGCTCCACGCCAAAATCTAGAACCTTTTATATCAACACCAATAAAATTACGATCTTTATCTCTACGTGCCATCGCAACAGTGTATTCACCTTTACCACAACCTAATTCTAAAACAATTGGATTATCATTCTTAAAAAAATCTTTATTCCAATTTCCTTTTAGTGCAAAATTACTTGTTGCTTCTTCTCTTGTTGGCTGAACTACATTTTCAAAAGTTTTGTTTTCGTTAAATCTTCTGATTTTATCTTTTCCCATTTCGGATATTCTTTTGCGCGAAATTACGAATTAAGATTTTAATTAATCTAAAAAACTGTTTCAAAAACACATATATATCAGCAAATAGTAATAATGTGAAAAGGTTTGTTATTTTTGTAACGAAAAACTAAAATTATTAAAATGGATTTTATTAAACAATTTCATGGTGGTTGGGCCTATCTTTTAATTTTAATCGGTGTTATTTTTGTAGTTTCTACATTAATTTATGCATTGTCTAAAAAAAGAACAGATAACACAATCAAAAAAATTGGATTATTTACAACAATTATATTTCATGTACAGTTGTTAGTAGGATTAGTTTACTATATTATGAAGTTTTCAGCTATGGAACCTTCTAATATTATGTCTGATTCTGCATTGAGATTAACATTTGTAGAGCATCCAATGATGATGATTGCAGGTGTTGTTTTTATGACAATTGCAAATGCGAAACTTAAACGTTCTACAATTGTTCCGATGTCTGTATTTGTATTCGGATTAATTGGATTAATTTGTATTTTAAGCAGAATACCATATTATATTTGGCCTGCATAATTATAAAATAATAATTTTGAATAGAGTATTAACGCATTAATACTCTATTTTTATGAATAACTTTTTTAAATTTTAATAATATTTGGCACTTCATTTGAGTTGAATATTTAAAAGAATCAAAATGAACTATTTTAAACATTTATTCTCTCTACTTTTCATTTTCCTAACGTTCAATCTTTTTGGACAAGATTTTCATACTGCCAATATCAAGGTTGATTACGAACAAGAAACAGGTACATTAAATATCTCTGCACGTACTTTTACGCCGCATTTAGAAAAAGCAGTTGGTTCTGACGTTGGAAATAAATCTGGTTTTGAAAATAAATTGAAAGCCTACGTGAATGATAATGTTGATGTTAAAATTAACGGGAAGTCATTAGGAACATCTTATTATGGTTACCAGGTAAATGATAAGTCGACAAGAATATTTTTTAAATATGAAAATATTTCAGATATCAGTTCAATAGAGTTAAAAGCTAGTTTGTTAACAGATATTTACTCAGATCAGCAAAATATTGTAACATTCGATATCAAGAATAAAAAGAATACAATTGTTTTAACAAACAAGAATACAGTAGCAAAAATGAGTTTATAAAAACTCATTTTTGCTTTTTTAAGAATCAAATATAGATTCGTAAACATCTTTCCACTCACGCCAATTATCTGTTAAGTTAGATTGATGGAATAATGTAATAAAAGTTCCATTTACATTTCTTACTTCAACCTTTAATTTTCTTATCTCTTCTATGGCTTCAATAGAAGATAGTTTTAGATAGTTTCTTAAAGATACATCCATTGCTACAAATGGAAATATTGTTAACAATGTTTGTTGATTAGTTGATAAATCAAACCATTTAAAAGGAGTACAAGTTCCTGCTCTAAAGCCAATTCTATTCGCAAATCCCATTGTATAATCTTCTTCAATTCCATTTATTAACAATTGTTGATAAGTCTGTGGGAAATGAAGTTTAATGAAATGCTGGCGAGATTTTCTTATTTTAAAACCACAGATCAATTCTAAACGATTAATCTCTATTGGTAGTAAATCTAAATTCTGATTAGATTTATAAGAAGGATGGATTCCAATTGTTGACCAATTAGAAAGCTTTTTAATTAATTTCTTTTGTTGCTTATTTTTCCAATTGTGGTTTTTATCAAATGTAGAATAGTCGCCCAATAGCCAAAAGAAAATTGTTTTTATCTGCTTTCTTTTAGTTACTTCCTCTAAATATTTAAAAGTATCATAAGGATCTTTATCTCTCTTAAATAATACATTTAATTGCTGTTTAAAATCCTTTACATTACCTTTTACAAGTTTCTTAATAAGAGAAGCTATTATTATTAGCGGAGAATGATAAAGGTATTTCCAAGCATAATCTACATCGTGTGTATTAACTTGTTCAAAAAGTCTTTCTTTAAAAAGTATATCAGGATATTTTGATTTTATTTTTTGTTGAATAGTTAAACAAATTATATCCACAATTGGCTCAGAGTAATTAAATTTAGATCCTAAGAAACGATTGTGTTTATCAAAAAGATGAGGTTTTTTCGTGTATTCTTCGTAGCGAGAAAGCCAAAAAAAGCATTTTCCGAATTCACTTAATTCATCATAATTAATAGCTTCTTTAATGTCATTTTCTATTAATATATCATCTAAATTAAAATTGATTTCATCATCAAAAAACAAATGAGATAAATTTATTTTCATTGATTTACATTCTATAAACTCATTTTTATCTGTAATAATTTTATAGACAATACCAGAAAAATCCTTAAAAATAAAATCGATTATATAATCTATTCTATTCGTTCGCTTTTCAGTAAATATGACGATATAGCTGTTCAAAACAATTGTTCAATAAAAGTTTAAAGATAATTAAATTAATCCTTCGTCTGCAAACGAAAAATAATTCTTTTGTGAGACTATAACATGGTCTAAAACTTGAATATCCAATAAGCTAGCACCTTCTTTTATTTTTTTTGTAATGGATTTATCTGCTGGGCTTGGAGTTAAATTTCCAGACGGATGGTTATGAGATAATATAATTGCAGTAGTCATTAATTCTAATGCTCTTTTAAAAATTACACGAACATCAACAGAGGTTTGTGTAATTCCTCCACGAGAAATTTGCTCTGTTTTAATAATTCTATTTCCTTGATTAAGAAACATTACCCAAAATTCTTCATTTGGTAAATCTCCTATTTGCTGTTGAAATACAATTGCAGCATCTTTACTTGAGGATATTTTATTTCGTTCTAAAATTTCTTGAGAATTTCTTCGTCTACCAATTTCTAAAGCAGTAATAATAGAAATAGCTTTTGCTTCACCTATCCCTTTAAATTTACTTAAATCTTCAATAGAATATTTTGCTAATTCGTTCCAATTATTATTCGCAGATTTTAAAACTCTTTTGGCTAATTCTACTGCAGATTCTGCTCTATTACCGCTTCCCATAATAATAGCTAGTAATTCAGCATCAGAAAGAGAAGAGCGACCTTTTGTAGCTAGTTTTTCGCGAGGACGATCGTCTTCGTTCCAGTTTTTTATAGAATTTTTAGTTTCATGATACATCACGAGGTAGTTTTTGGTTGAGAGTTTTAAATATACCAAAAAGCTCGAACATAATATGTTCGAGCTTTTTTATATTTTATTTAAATTTTACAATTTATTTTGGGCAATCACTTCGGGTTAGGCTTTTCATGTCAATCTTTTATTACAAACTTCGATACCTCAGTTTCTAAAAAAAGATTTCCATTGCAATCCTTATTGCGATCGTTGTAAAAACTTATTTATTTACTTTTGCCCAAGTATCTTTTAAAGTAACTGTTCTGTTAAAAACTAATTTTTCAACAGAAGAATCTCTATCTAAAGCAAAATATCCAATGCGTTGAAACTGGAACTGATCTTCTGGTTTAGCCTCTTTTAAAGAAGGTTCACCAAATCCTTGTTTAATTTCTAAAGAATCCTTGTTTACAAACTGTAAGAAATCAACATCTTTTTCAGCATCTGGTGCCTCAACAGTAAATAAACGATCGTATTGACGTACTTCTATTGGTGTATTTTCTGTAGCAGAAACCCAATGTAAAGTTCCCTTTACTTTACGTTTAGAAGCTTCTGTACCACTTCCAGATTTTGTTTCAGCATCATAAGTTGCAAAAATAGTTGTAATGTTTCCATCAGCATCTTTTTCAACTCTCTCTGCCTTTATAAAATAAGCACCTTTTAAACGAACCTCGTTTCCTAAAGAAAGACGGAAGAATTTTTTAGGAGCTTCTTCCATAAAATCTTCACGCTCTATATAAATTTCTCTTGTAAAAGGGACAATTCTAGAACCAGCATTTTCGTCCTCAGGATTATTTTCAATTTCCAAGTTTTCAACTTGTCCTTCTGGATAGTTTTCTATCACAACTTTTACAGGATCAATAACAGCAAAAACTCGAGGAGCAATTTTATTTAAATGGTCGCGAACCGAAAATTCTAATAAAGAAATATCCAATACATTATCACGCTTAGCAACACCAGCAGTATTCCAAAAGTTTTTAATAGATTCTGCCGTATATCCGCGACGGCGTAAACCAGAAATTGTAGGCATACGAGGATCATCCCATCCTGTAACAACACCTTCTTGTACCAATTTCATTAATTTACGTTTACTTGTAATCATGTACGAAACATTTCCACGAGCAAATTCACGTTGTTTTGGTTTTAAATCTTGATTTTCTAATTCAACATTATTCACATACCACTCGTATAAATCGCGGTGATTTTTAAATTCTAATGAACATAATGAATGAGAAATTCCTTCTATATAATCAGATTCTCCATGTGTCCAATCGTACATAGGATACATTTTCCATGTATCACCAGTTCTATGATGTGGACGTTTCAAAATACGATACATAACAGGGTCACGCATGTTCATGTTTGGAGAAGTCATATCAATTTTAGCACGTAATACGTGTGTACCTTCGTCAAATTCTCCAGCTTTCATTTTTTCAAACAAAGCTAAACTTTCCTCAACAGGACGATTTCTATAAGGAGAATCTATACCTGGTTCAAAAGGAGTTTTACGTTGTTCGTTAATCAATTCAGAAGATTGATCGTCTATATAAGCTTTTCCTTCTTTTATTAATACTACAGCCCAATCGTAAAGCTGCTGGAAATAATCAGAAGCATAACGTTCTTCCGCCCATTCAAAACCTAACCATTTTACATCTTCGCGAATAGAATCTACGAATTCTTGTTCTTCTTTGTCAGGATTTGTGTCGTCAAAACGTAAGTTTACTGGAGCATTATAGCGTTGTCCTAAACCAAAGTTTAAACAAATTGCTTTTGCATGCCCGATGTGTAAATAACCATTTGGTTCGGGAGGGAAACGAAAACGTAAATTTTCTTTTGGCATCCCGTTAGCTAAATCATCTTCAATGATTTGCTCAATAAAATTCAATGATTTTTTTTCTTCTTCCATCTTTTGTTACGATTGAGTTTGCAAAGGTACGAAATTGGGTACTAATATCGATTTAGTTTTGAAAAAATCATTTTTAGTTTTTCATACATCATGTAAAAAGCAGTGTTATATCTTATTTTCCTAAACTAAGATTATGTAACTAAAACTGATTTCGAATCACGAATTTCTTATTTCCATTTAAAAAGAAGTTACTTTTTAGCTATTATTTATAAGATAATTTTTTAAATTGTAAAGAAATAATCGACGGACATGAAAAATAAATTACTTATTTACAGTTTAATAACTATACCAATTTTACTCTTTGGGTATGTTTATATAAGTTATTTTATTGATGATTAAAGATGGGTGTTTTTAGCTATATCTGTCATCTATTTTTATAAAAAGATGATAGATTTTTTTATAGTCAAGTTTAAAGCAGGAATACCAAATCAAGAATTATTTAAATTTTTTATTCCTTTTTATTCATCATTTAGAAACTAGTAGATAATATGATTATATTCTATGTTTTTTTTAATTTTTACCGAGTTAACCTTTTTATTTATATTTTATTGTTGTTAATAACGGCATTAATTTCAGGATTGGGTTTTGTTGATAATATTTTATTTATTGTAATTATATCAGAATTATCTTCTTATTGTTATCATTACTATTATAGAAAAGATGACTTTTATTTTTATCAAAATTTCAGATTGTCTAAATTTAAATTGTTTGCATTATCTGTAAGTGTAACTTTCCTAATATCAGTACTAATTTTAATTTTATACTATAATGTCTTTATTAGAAATTGATAGCATTCAGAAATCATATAATGGTAATAAAATATTAAGGTCAATAGTTTTACATGTCCAAACAAGTGAGATTATTTCTATTATAGGAAGAAATGGTAGTGGAAAAACAACATTGTTTGATGTAATATTTGGATCAACTTCAGCAGATCAAAAATTTGTTCGAATTGATGGTGAAGTAAAGAAAAATACATTCGAAATAAAACAAGGGATTTCTTTTGCTACACAATTTAACCATTTTCCAAAAAATCTGAAAGTAAGTCAGCTTATCAACTTATTTTTTACTGATAATTTACAAAAGAAACTATTCTTCGATGACAATATTGTTGATGAAATTATAAAGAATAGAGTAAGAGATTTATCGTACGGAATGTTGCGCTATCTGCAGGTTAAATTATATCTTTTCTCAGAGAGTAAATTTTGTATTTTAGATGAGCCATTTGCTGGTTTGTCACCAATATTAATTAATAAAATTTCTAATTTTATTGTAGAACAATCAAAAAATAAAGGAATTATTATTTCTGATCATCAGTTTGATTATGTAATGAACATTGCTACCAGAAACTATTACTTAAAAAATGGATGCTTAATTGAAATTAAAGATAGAAATGATTTGATAAAAGAAGGGTATATTAAGAATTAAGTTGTGCCTTAAACACATTACCCCAAATAAATTTCTAATAAACCATCAGGAATTTGAACTAACATTGCTTTTTCTTCGCGGTTAACTTCTAAAATCCATTCGTCTATCATTGGAATTAAAATCTCTTTTCCGTTTGCATCAACTTCAAAATAAGCTTGTGCAGCAGAATCATTAACAGATTTTATTGTTCCTACTTCTGTATTAGACTGATCGTAAATTGTGAATCCGATAATTTCGTGGTAATAAAAATCGGTTCCAGATAATTGTGGTAAAGATTTTAATGGAAGATATAATTCTCTGTTGATTAATCTATCTACAGCTTCGTCTTCTACATCTTCAAACTTTACTAATAATTTATTGCCTTGATAAGGCTGTGCAGTTTCAAAAAAAAATGGAATCAGTGTACCATCTTGCTCGATGTACACTGCTTCCAAAGTATCGTATAATTCTGGTTCGTCTGTATCCAAATGAATGATTAAATTACCTTTGAAACCATGTCTCTTTGTAACTTTACCTAAATAGTAGCAATCATTTTTTGTCATTGGAACGTATCTGAACTTAAAAATTATTCTTCTGTAGCAACTTCTTCAGTTGTACCTTCTGCTTCTTCAGCAGGAGTTTCTTCAGCTTGTGCAGCAGCTTCAACTTCTTGAGCAGCTTTTACACGAGCTTCGCTAACAGCTTTTTCAGCTTCTAATGCAGCAGCTTTATTAGCAGCAGCGTTTGAAGTTAAACCGTCTTTTTTAGCTTGAACTTTAGCATCTTTACCTTCTAACCAAGCAGCGAAACGCTTATCAGCTTCTTCTTGAGAAAATGCTCCTTTAGCAACACCTCCTAATAAGTGTTTCTTCATGTAAGCACCTTTGTAAGATAATAAAGCTTTAGCTGTGTTAGATGGTTCAGCACCTGTTTGTAACCATTTTACTGCTGCTTCAACGTTTAAAACAACTGTTGCAGGGTTAGTAATTGGGTTATAAGTACCTAATTTTTCGATGAAACGACCATCACGTTTTGCTCTTGAGTCAGCAACTACGATGTGAAAGAATGGTTTTCCTTTACGACCGTGTCTTTGTAATCTAATTCTTGTAGCCATAATATAACTAATTTATTGTGGGAACTCGTCCCGTTTTACAAATTTGAGGTGCAAATATACAATAATTTTTATGATTATTTATTTCTTTATTATCTAATTAAATTAAAATAATATTTAATTTAGTATTTATTAATTTTAAATTAACTTTATGAAGTATATTAGTTTAATCATAATCTTATTTACGATGATAATTTTTATTATGTGTAATAATAAAAATACATTGCATGATTCTAATGTTGAAAGAATAAATAAAATTGAAGATTCATTGAACTACAGAAAACAAAAATTGAAGAAAAAAATTGAAGAAAAAAGATTAGCAAATGAAAAAAAATATGATAGTCTTAAAATAAAAGGAGATTCTGCAAAAAATAAATCCAATCTATCTGATTTTTTAGAGAATACACCTATTTATAATAAAATAAAAGAAAAATAATTAACAACAATAAATTAACAACTAAAGGATTAAGTATGAAGAAAAAATTACTTTCTGTAACATTCTTAGCAATATTGTGCAATGTTTCATATGCTCAGAGTAAACAACAATTATTAGAAAAACTTAGGTTAGAAAATGAAAGAAATCTAACAATTTTTAATAAAAAACAAAATAAATCATCAAAAAAACAAGTAGGTCAAGATGCAACAACTATAGCTGTTGCAACTGATGAATTTATTGTTTATAATAGGTTGACTGATAATAGAGCAAATTTAGCATCAAATGTAGAAGCTTTGCAAAATGGTTCTATTAATGGTTTTTCTTTAAATGGAGAAAATATGGAACTTACAATTTTTGATGGAGGTAGAATATTATCTACTCATCAAGAGTTTAGAGATTTAGTTACTCCTGGACAAAATAGAACGATAGATTTAGAAAATGCAGGACAAGAATTAGATAGCCATGCAACATCAGTAGCAGGTTTTATTGCTGCTGAAGGTTCTGCAACTTTAACGTTAACAAGTCAAGGAGGACAAGTAACGATTATACCTAATGCAGCAAGAGGTGTACTTCCTAAAGCTAAAATTAGCAGTGCGGGATTTAATAATGTAAATGGATTGAATGTTTATCAGAAATTATTAAATTTTAATAAATCTATATCAAATCACTCTTATGGAACAAATGTAGGATGGGAGTTAGTTGATGATGAAACTCATGAAACAGGTTTAGGGTTAATGTTTAATATGCCTTCATCTTCATTTACATCATCAGATCAGACTTTATACGGAGCTTATTCTAACAATGATTATCTTTATGATTTAATTAGTTACTATTATCCTAAATATACAATAGTAAAAGCTGCAGGAAACAACTATGGAGATGGACCAAATATCTATTCTTCTTATAACTTAAATTTATTTAAAAGCAATGGAGCAAAATTCTTAGAAGGAGAATTAATACCAGATGATAATTGCCAAAAAGGAGCTTACTGTATTAGTTTTGGATCTTTAGCTAAAAATATTATAGTTGTTGGAGCTGTAAATTTATCAACAGCTAGTAATTCTAAATTTACAAATACAAGTCAAATAATTCACTCAGATTATAGTAGCGCAGGACCAAGAAAAGATGGAGCTATCAAACCAGATTTAGTAGCTGTTGGAACGAGCGTTATTGCTCCTACAATACCAGATAATACATCTTATACAGTTGGACAAGGTACATCTTACTCATCTCCAAAAGTAACAGGAGTTGTTGGAGCAATTACACAATTGAAAAGATTGTTAACAGGGGATGTAGCGTATTATTTTGATTCTGATGAAGTTAGGGCTTTTTTATTGCACACAACACAAGAGGCAGGACAGTATGATGGACCTGATAATAAATTTGGTTGGGGATTATTAGATGGTAAAAAAGCTGCAGAAACAGTTTTAGCAGCACATAATGAAGAAGCTATTTTTGAAAGAAATGAAAAAGTTTCTGGAACAAATTATGAGAAATTAATTTCAGCTAATAATGATGAAGAATTAAAATTAACTATTACTTGGATAGACCCTGCAGTTGAAAACTTTAAAACTATGATAGGAGAAATTCTGGTTGATACTTCTTCTAAGTTAGTTAATGATCTAGATGTTAGAATTATTGATACTGAGACTAATGAAGAATATTTGCCATGGAAATTAGATTTGGCTAATGTTACAGGAGCAGCAGTAAAAGGAGATAATACAGTTGATAATATAGAGCAAATATTAATTAAGAGTCCTGTTGTAGGGAGACAATATAAAGTTGTCGTATCAAATAAAGGGACTTTAGTTAATGATGGAAATAATATTGCTAATCAAATTTATTCATTATTGATTACTGGAGCAAATACTGAACAACTAGGGATGAATGATTTGATAAAAAAATCTGAAACATTAGTTTACCCAACATTAGCAAAAGATGTTGTTAATATTAAAACGACCGAGAAAATTGAGAAAGTAGATTTAATAGACTTAACAGGAAAATTAATTTCAACAACAAAAACAGATAAAGTAAATGTTTCTTCTTTACCATTAGGAGTTTATATTATAAACATTACAACGGATAAAGGTGTTACAACTAAAAAAATTGTTAAACAATAAAATTGTAATTCAATTTTATCAAAACCCAACCTTTTAAAAGGTTGGGTTTTTTGATGAAAAAAGCTTAATTTAGAGTAACACTAATTAAAATTAATACTCTTTATTATGAAAAAGAATTTACTATTATTGGCAGTAATTGTATTGTCAAGTACTACTGTTGTTGCCCAAACAAAAGACGAATTGAAAAAGTACTTTCATTCGGAAATGGAAAAAAAGAATGAATCGGTATTACGTATTAGTCAGAAAAATAAATCTGCTTCCAATTATCTAACCAAAAATATAGATGTAATATCTAATATTTCGGAAGATGAAATTGCTATTTTAACTGAAGATGATATACGTAGTAATTCGGCTTCTAATATTACAGAATTACAATCTGGTGCAATTGCAGGAATTTCTATTAATGGAGAAGGAATGTCTATTGCTATATTTGATGGAGGGACGGTTTTGGCAACTCATGGAGAGTTTAGAGATTTAACAAACTCTGGAATGAGTAGAATTGTAGATTTAGAAAATGGCGCACAACAAAACTCTTCACATGCAACAAGTGTTTCTGGTTTTATAGCAGCAGAAGGTCGTTATACTTATTATTCTATTCCAAGTGTAGCTAAAGGTGTATTACCAAAAGCAATAGTTAAACATGCTGGTTTTAGTGACACAAATAATGGAAATAGATATTCTAAAATATTAGAATATGGAGAATATATTTCTAATCATTCTTATGGAATAAATAATGGCTGGTCCAAAGAAACTGCTACAAGTGGTTCATTGGGTGAAGGATTCTATTATCCAATTAATACAACCATTATGAATAATCCTAATCAAACATTATCTGGAGCTTATCAATCTAATGATCAGTCTATAGATCAGATTGTTTATGCAGATCCAAAATTTACTATCGTAAAATCTTCGGGTAATTATTATGGTACAGGACCAACTGAAACAGATAATAAATATCGTTGGTCTTCAGAAAGAAAATATGTTTCATTTGCAGAAGGAGAAATTGTACCAAATTCAAACTGTTCTACTGGTGCTTATTGTATTGGAAATGGTTCACTGGCAAAAAATATTATTGTTGTTGGAGCTATTGATATACCTAATACAACAGATAATAAGGTAGATTCTCCTACTCAAGTTATACGATCAAGTTATAGTAGTGTTGGTCCACGTAAAGATGGAGCAATAAAACCAGATTTGGTTACTGTAGGAACAAGTGTTGTTGCACCAACAATTAGTTCTAGTAATCCAGCATCTATATCTGCAGTAATGAGAGGCAATGGTACTTCTTATGCTGCACCCGTAGTTACAGGTACAGTAGGAGCTTTAACACAATTAAAAAGGCAACTAATTAATGATTATAGATATTACTTTTTTGCAGATGAAATAAAAGCTTTGCTAATTCATACCGCTAAAGAGGCTGGTAGTTTTGACGGACCAGATAATTGGTATGGTTGGGGATTATTAGATGCAAAGAGTAGTGCAGAATTAATTCTTGCATTAAATAATGGTGATAACTTTATGAGTAGAAAAAGGAAAGTTTCAAGATTAGATGATGAAGAAATTTTTTATTCTAATGGTGAAGATTTAAAAGTTACAATTTCTTGGATTGATCCTGCTGCAGATTTTTTATTAGCAACTATTGATCGTATAAATGATATATCTTCTAAATTAGTAAATGATTTGGATGTTAGAGTTGTTGATGTTGAAACAAATGAAGAGTATTTTCCTTGGAAATTAGATTTAAATAATGTTACTGGCGCAACTATAAAAGGTGATAATACGGTAGATAATGTAGAACAAATTCTAATTAAAAATCCAGTTGCTGGTAGGAAATATAAAATTATAGTATCAAATAAAGGGACTTTGAAAAATGATAAAAATGTTGCAGTAAATCAAGATTATACATTGTTAGTTACAGGAGTAACATTAGAAACTTTAAAAAATAATGAGATAAATGTAAAATCTATTACTTCTGTTTATCCAACACTAGCAAAAGATGTCGTTAATATTAAAACGACCGAGAAAATTGAAAAAGTGGATTTAATAGACTTAACAGGAAAATTAATTTCAACAACAAAAACAGATAAAGTAAATGTTTCTTCTTTACCACTAGGGGTTTATATTATAAACATTAAAACTGATAAAGGTGTTACAACTAAAAAAATTGTTAAACAATAAAGATTTTAGTAAACATTTAGTAAAACTTCAATAGCTTAGCTATTGAAGTTTTTTATATAATCACATGAACAAACAAGATATTTTAACAGCAACACAAGCTTATATTAGAAGAACCTTTTTAGATGAAGGAACTGGACACGATTACTTTCATATAGAGAGAGTTGTAATTAACGCAAGAAAAATTTTAGAGAAAGAAAATGCAGATCCATTTTTGGTAGAATTAGCAGCTTGGGTACACGACGTAGGAGATTATAAATTACATGATGGAGTTGATAAATCAAAAGAATTAATTACTCAATTTTTACAATCTTTAAATGTGGACGAAGAGACAATTCAGCGAGTTAATGAGATTGTTTCTCAAGTTTCTTTTAGTAAAGGGAATGTACCAACTTCTGTAGAAGCGGAAATTGTACAAGATGCAGATAGATTAGACGCTATTGGTGCTGTTGGAATAGCACGTTGTTTTGCTTATGGAGGTAGTGTTGGAAATATTTTATATAATCCAGAAGATCAATCAAAAAATGCTTCTAGTATACAACACTTTTATGATAAATTGTTTACTCTAAAAGATTTAATTAATACTAAAACAGCAAAAGAAATAGCAGAAGAACGACATGCTTATATGGAAGATTTTATACAACAATTTTATCGTGAAGTAAAAATGTAAATATGAACTAAATGAGTAAAACATTCTCCTTCTTTTTAATTTTAATACTGCTTTCTGGATGTACTTCGGTTCGTGAATATAATAAACATATTGACGAAGATATTGCTGTAAAAGATTTGAAGAAGGATGTTGATTTTGTTTATAAAAAATTAAAGCGTTACCATGCTAAATTAGATTTATATCAATCAAAAGAATCAATTGATTATAAGTTTGATAGTATTAAGAATACAATTATTCAACCATTAAAACCAAACGAACTTTACTTAAAATTATTCCCTATTTTTAGTAGTCTAAAGCATGGACATACAGATGTTTATCCATTATATAAAAGATTAACTAAAAAAGAATTAAAAAAGTATAAAGAGTCTAAATCGGTATTTCATAATTATAGCTTTTTCTTCGAAAATGATTCTATTTTTTTAGTAAGAGATTTTTCTAAAACGAACCCAATTAATTCGGGATCTATATTATTGTATATTGATGATATTTCTGTTGAAGATTTAATAAAAAAATATAAACCAAGTATTTATGGAGATGGCAATAATACAACATTTTCTAATAATCTATTCAACAGAACATTTCTTAATTATATTACATTAGAACAAGGTATAAAAGATTCGGTTGAATTGACATTTTTAATGGGAGATAAAATTATTAGTAAAAAAACATTTAGAGAGTTCCCTAAAATTAAAAAGAAAGATGAAAAGAGCATAAAATCTGTTGATACAATTTCTAAAGTAGTAAAGCGCCAAATAAAGTTGAAACAAAAGAAGTATGGTTATAGTAAATCGACAAAGAGATATTCTAAAGAGCTAACTTTTCCTACAAATGATAGTACAATTGCAGTATTAAAAATTACAGATTTTAGAAAAGGTAAAATACGAAAGCTGTATAAAGAAGTTTTTACTGATATAGAAAATCATAAAGTACAAAATTTAATTCTTGATATTAGAAATAATGGAGGAGGTTTTGTAAAAGATGCTCACTATTTGTATGCTTATTTAGTAGATGATTCTGATAAATTTTTAGGAAAAAAAATTGTAGCGAATAAAACATCATTTGGTAAGTCGATGTATAATCTTTTTCCAATTCCATCTTATCCATTTCTATGGATTGGTTCTGGCTATTCTTATTTTTCTACATTTAAAAATGATAATAACGAATATGAATTACATATGCCATTTTCTTTTACAAAAATTGAAGAGGATTTGGTTTATAATGGTAATTTATACGTTATAATTAATGGAGGATCCTATTCTGCATCGGCATTAATTTCTGCTAATCTTAATGAAAAAAGAAGAGCATTTTTTGTTGGTGAAGAAACAGGAGGAGATTATAATGGAACTGTTGCCGGCTTAATGCCAAAGTTTACATTACCACATTCTAAATTAAAAATTTCTGTTGGAACTGTTTATCTTTCTCCTATAAATAAAAGAGTAGAGGTAGGACATGGAGTTTATCCAAACAAAGAGATAAAACCCACATTAGATTCTCGTAAAAAGGCTAAGGATTTAGAATTAGAATGGATTCTACAAGATATCAAGAATGGAAATAATGCATTTAAAAATTCTAATAGACCTTTTTAATCTATAATGTAGAAAGTATAATGTAAAGAGTAAAATGTATAATGCTCAAAAGTAGGACGTGTAAATAAGAATAACTCTTTTATTGCTCGTAGTATTTGGGATAAAATGACATGATTATTTTACAAAAGCAACTTTGCTATTAGAAGTTACTTTTGTAAAATACTTTTGATTTAACGACTCGTACAAAAACGAGCTTAGCGAGTTTATATTAAATTATCAATAGATTTTTTATTGAATAGTGAGTTTAATGTAACTGCAATTGCACCATCTCCAGTCACATTTCCTGCTGTGCCAAAACTATCCATTGCAATATATAGAGCAATCATTAAAGCTTGATTTTCTGGACTAAAACCTAGCATAGAAGCAATAATTCCAATTGCAGCCATAATAGCTCCGCCAGGAACGCCAGGCGCAGCAACCATTGCAATACCTAACATCATCATAAAGCCAAGAAATTGTAAAAAATTAATTTCGATTCCTTGTATTAACATTAAAGCTAAACAACAGCTTACAATTTTTAACATAGAACCAGATAAATGAATTGTTGCACATAACGGAACTGCAAAACTTGCAATTTCATCTCGCACACCAATCTTTTTTACTTGTGCCAATGTTACAGGAATTGTAGCAGCAGAAGATTGAGTCCCCAATGCTGTGAAATAAGCTGGTAGCATTAATTGCATCATTTTTAAAGGGTTCTTTTTGGCAATAATTCCTGCAATTATAAACTGAATAGTTAATAATGCAACATGTAAGATAAATATAATTCCAATTATTTTTAAGAAGACATTTAAAATTGTTACGACTTGCCCAGAATAAGACATGTTTAAGAATATACCGAATATAAAAATAGGTAATAATGGAATAATTAAGTGTTGAATTAAATAGGTAATAATCTCTTCAAAATTATCTGCTAATTTTCCGAAAGTAGAATCTTGTAAACGAGATAATCCTATTCCGAATAAAAAAGAAAATACTAAAGCTGGCATAACATCAAAAAATGGAGGGAATTTAATTGAAAAATATGGCAGAAATTCTTTTGTGTTTTCTCCTAAATTAATTTGCTCTGTTTGATTCTCTAATAAACTAGGAAAAATAGACATACTTGCTGAATATCCTAATAAACCTGCAAAAATTGTAGAACCATAAGCAATAAGAACTGTTACCACTAATAGTTTTCCTGCTGTTTGACCTAATCTACCAATAGATGGAATAATTAAACCAACAATAATTAATGGAATAAGAAAATTAAGCAATTCACTGAAAAAATTATTGAAAGTGATAAATATACGACCAATAGTTTCTGGTATAATTCCACCAAGTATAATTCCAAGTATAATTGCTAAGATAACTTTAAAGAGTAAGTTGTTTTTGAGTTTATTCATTTTCAAATGTATAAACTATTTTTTACTTAAATCTTTTTAAGTATTTATTAAGTAATTAAATACTCGTAATCTGCATAAAAATTTATTTTTTATGCAGATTACGAGTTAATTTTATAGAAAGATCTAATAGAATTATTTTAGAATTTCCATTTCTATCGATGTGATAAGAAGCTTCGTTAATTTCATTTAGAATATCTTGTATGTTAGCTCCGTTTATAAAAGGTGCAAAACCTTGCCATTTAAAACCTTCGGCATTTATTTGTAAGAAAACTAAATCATCTGTTTGATAGGTTTTAAGTAAAGCTTGCCTAAAAATTTCAGAACAATAATTTAAAAAATCTTTTTGTTCGCTTCGAGACCAAGTAGCAATTTGATTAGACCAATCAATTAAATCTTTTAAAACAGTAGGCGTTTTGGCAGCCATAAATGCTTTTCTAACCCACGTAACAAAGTAAGTGTCGAATAAATGCTCCTCATCAGTTAGTTGGTGCAAAGCTTCTCTTAAATTTCCTTGTGCTAAAAATGAAATATGTTGTGCTTTTTCAGTAGAAATATCTTTTTGGTTAATTAAAAAATCGCTAATATCTTTTTGTGATAGTTTAGGGATTTTAACTAATTGACAACGAGATGTAATAGTTTGTAAAAGTAAGTCTTCACGTTCTGTAACCAATAAAAATAGAGTTTTTTGTGGTGGTTCTTCTATTATTTTTAACAATTTATTTGCTGCGGCTGTTGTCATTGTTTCTGGTTGCCAAATAATCATTATTTTGTAACCACCTTCGTAACTATTTAAAGCCAATGTTTTAACAATTTCATCTGCCTCATCCACAGGAATAATACCTTGTTTCTTTGCTATTCCTAAATGAGACATCCAATCTGTCAAATTTCCGTACGCATTTTCTTGTATGAAGCTTCTCCAATCATTGAGTAAATATTTTGCAAGAGGTTTCTTAACCGAATCAGTTGCAGAATAAGGAAATGCAAAATGTAAATCGGGATGCTGAAGCTTATCTACTTTAAGCTTGCTCTGTTCGTTATTTAGACCACACAAAATTTCTCTTGCATAAGCAATTGCCAAAGATAAAGCTCCAGAGCCTTCTGGACCGGCAAATAGTTGAGCATGACTAATTCTGTTATCTTGTATTGATTGTTGAAGTTTTTCTTTTACCTCTTTTTGACCAATTATATTCTCCCAAAACATAGTTCAAAGGTACAGTTTTTATTGTTGAGAATTAATCAAATTTTTCAACAGATTTATCTCATTTAAATCAGCTATTTCAGAATTTATCATCGCAGATGAATGAAAATATTCAGCCTCGGTAACATGGTCTATTTCATTAATATTTGTAGAACGCAATCCTCCACCAGGCATAATTGTAATTTGACCTGTCGCTTTTTCAACTAAAGTTTTTAAAGTATATTTTCCTTCATCCACATTGTTTCTTAAACCAGATGTAAGAATTGTTTTAAAACCTAAATCGATTACTTTTTCTAATGAAGTTAAAGCATCTGATGTTCTATCGAACGCACGATGAAAAGTACAAGGATAAGGCTTAGTAAGTTCAATTAATTCTTGATTTCGGTTAAAATCAATTTCATTATTTTTATCTAAGATTCCGAAAACAAATCCATCAACATGGAGATTTTTAATTGCATTGATTTCTGTTTTCATCTGCTCAAATTCTTTATCAGAATAATAAAAATCTCCTCCTCTAGGGCGGATCATAATAACAATTTCTTTTTCTGTTGATGCTCTTAGTATTTCTATCTCTTCTAAAGGTGGTGTAATTCCTCCTGAAGAAGCATCTGCACAAAACTCTATTCTATCTGCATTAGATTTTGAAGCAATTAATGCAGATTCGAGATTAAAGCAAGCTATTTCTAATTTTTTCATTTTTCTATAGATTTTCCATCAATTAAACGATTTCCATTTTTATCGCATACAGCAAAATTAAAACCTGGGTGAATACAATATGAACCATATTCGCCTTGTTTATTAATTGCAATAAAACCGACTTGAATATTTTTTAAGTCTTTTTTTCGCGATTTAGTTAATTTTATAATTCGATGTACAGCTTCTTTACAAGCATTTTCTGGAGAATATCCTTGTCTCATTAATTCTACTACTAAATGACTTCCAGCAATTCTAATCACTTCTTCACCGTGCCCTGTTGCTGTTGCAGCACCAATTTCATTGTCAACATACAAACCTGCACCAATAATTGGAGAGTCTCCAACACGGCCATTCATTTTATAAGCCATTCCAGAAGTTGTACAAGCACCAGAAAGATTTCCATATGCGTCTAACGCAATCATTCCAATTGTATCATGATTTTCTATGTTAATAGGTAATTGATAGTTCGTATCTTTTAACCATTCTTTCCATTCCTTTTCGGAAATATCTGTTAAAAGATTCTCTTTTTTAAAACCTTTTTCTAAAGCAAATTGTAATGCTCCGTTCCCTACTAACATAACATGTGGAGTATCTTCCATTACTTTTCTAGCAACAGAGATAGGATGTTTTATATGTTCTAAACACGCTACAGAACCAATATTTGCTTCATTATCCATGATACAAGCATCAAGTGTAACTTTTCCATCTCTGTCTGGTCTTCCTCCATAACCAACACTTCGCTCGCTAGGATCAGCTTCTACAATTTGTACACCTTTCTCTACAGCATCTAAAGCGGTTCCATTATTATTTAAAACTTTCCAAGCTTCTTTATTGGCTTCCATTCCAAAACGCCAAGTAGATAAGACAATTGGTTTATTAACTTTTATTGAAGATAGGGTTGCGGTTGAAGGTGATTTAGCATTTAAATCAAGACGAGAAGTACCTAAAAGTAATCCTAATGCTCCTAGCTTTTTTATAAAATTTCTTCTGTTGTTCATGTGTTTGTTACGATCACTTAGTGTATCTAACAAATATAAAAATATATAAGTTTAAAAATAAGCTCATTATTACTTTTAGAAATAATAATCATTTTTTCGGATTACCTTTTTTCGTAAATTTATCATTCGTTAATCTAATGATATGCAAACCGAAGTCTTAACTAAAATATTAAAAAATAGATCTATTAACCCAACCGCTATGCGTTTGTTGGTTTTAGATCAATTAATGAATACAGAAGTTGCATTAAGTTTAGCTGATTTAGAGATAGAAATGGATCAAGCAGATAGAGTAACAATCTATAGAACTTTAAAAACATTTGAAGAAAATAAATTAATCCATTCTATAGAAGACGGAACTGGTTCTATAAAATATGCATTATGCGAATCTAACTGTAAATGCACTCCAGAGTTTACACATGCACATTTTCATTGTAATGATTGCAATAGAACATATTGTTTAAAAAATATTCATCTTCCAGAAGTGGAACTTCCTCAAAATTTTAAAGCAGAACAATCTTCATTTGTATTAAAAGGCGTTTGCGATTATTGTAAAGCTTAAGGTTTATTTTAAACTTTGCAACCTGATTGCATAAGTAGCATAATAACTTTGTCTTAATAAATTAATTATTATGGCAAATTGTAAAAGTTGTTGTGGAGTAGATGATCATACTCACGTTGAGGGTGAACATTCTCATGAACACGAACATAATCATTCTAATAGTAAACTTTTCCTAGGGATAAGTTTAGTCGTATTTTTTTCTGGATTAGTTATTCAATATATAGTAAAATTACCTTGGTTCTTAAATCATGAAATCGTTCGATTAATATGGTTCGGTTTAGCTTATATTTTTGTTGCTTATCCAGTGTGGAAAGAAGCGTTTGGATTGGTAAAAAAACTAGATTTTTTTAATGAATTTTCTTTAATGGGAATTGCTACATTAGGCGCATTTGTTATTGGAGAATATCCAGAAGGTGTTGCAGTAATGTTGTTTTATACAATTGGTGAAATGTTTCAGGAGGCTGCTGTTAATAAAGCAAAATCAAACATTAAAGCTTTATTAGATGTTCGCCCGAATACGGCACATGTTTTAAGAAACGGAAATTTTGAAACACGTGAACCAAATGATGTTGAAATCGGAGAAACTATTCAAGTAAAAGTTGGTGAAAAAGTACCGTTAGATGGTACATTAATTTCAACGAAAGGAAGTTTTAATACTTCTGCATTAACAGGGGAAAGTAAACCTTCTACTTATAAAAAAGATGAGGTTGTACTTGCAGGAATGCTTAACCTAGAAAATGTTGTAGAAATAAGAACGACAAAAAAGTTTGACGATAGTTCTATCGCAAAAATACTTAAAATGGTACAAGAAGCAACTTCTCGTAAGGCGCCAACAGAACTATTTATTAGAAAGTTTGCGAAAATTTATACACCAATCGTTTTTTTCTTGGCATTGGCATTGGTCGTTATTCCATTCTTTATAGTAGATGATTATGTTTTTAGAGATTGGTTATATCGTGGTTTAGTTTTCCTTGTTATTTCTTGTCCATGTGCATTAGTAATTTCGGTTCCCTTAGGATATTTTGGAGGAATTGGAGCTGCTTCTCGAAATGGTATTTTAGTGAAAGGATCTAATTTTTTAGATTTAATAGCTAAGGTGAATACTGTTGTTATGGATAAAACAGGAACATTAACAGAAGGTATTTTTGAGGTTCAGAAAATTGAAACAACATATAATGATGAAGAGTTTCTAAATTATGTTTCTGCATTAGAAAAACAATCTACACATCCTATAGCAAAAGCAATTGTTACTCGACATTCATCTCTCTTTAATGCAATAGATGTTGAAGAAATTTCTGGTAAAGGTTTAAAAGGTAAGGTTAATGATAAGATTGTTCTCGCTGGAAATGCTAAATTATTAGACCATTTTTCAATTTCATATCCATCAGAAATAAATATTATAGTAGAAAGTATAGTTGTTGTTGCGATTAATAACGAATATGCTGGATACATTACTATTGCAGATAAAATAAAAGGTGACGCAAAAGAAGCAATCAAAAAAATGAAAAATTTAGGCGTTCAGCAAACGATTATGTTGAGTGGAGATAAAGATACCATTACACAAAAAGTAGCGAAAGAAGTTGAAATTGACCTTGCTTTTGGAGGTTTATTACCTGAAGGGAAAGTTGAAAAAGTAGAACAATTGAAACAAAATAAAAACAATGTAATTGCATTTGTTGGAGATGGTATAAACGATGCACCAGTTTTAGCATTGTCTGATGTTGGTATTGCAATGGGAGGTTTAGGAAGCGATGCTGCAATAGAAACTGCAGATGTTGTTATACAAACAGATCAACCATCTAAAATTGGGACAGCAATAAGAATTGGTAGAGAAACTAAGAAAATTGTTATTCAGAACATAATACTTGCTATGAGTATAAAAGGTGTCGTTTTATTATTAGGAGCAGAAGGAATAGCAAATATGTGGGAAGCTGTTTTTGCTGATGTTGGTGTTGCCTTTTTAGCAATATTAAATGCAATTAGAATTCAACGAATGAATTTTAAATAATATAAAAACAAATCCTATTCTGATATCAGAATAGGATTTGTTTTTATATGAATTTACTTTTTCTTTGCTTTCAATTGAAAAACATTGCCTTCTGGATCGATTCCATCACATAGCCAATAATTATAATTTTCGAATGTTTTTATTTCTCTCATTTCAACATTTCTCGAAATAAGTTCATTTCTTGCGGTTTCTATATCAAGATCAATTTCAAATACAATTTTTGTATTATTATCAAACTCCTGATAAAGATTTACTTTCTCAAGATATTGATCTCCTATTTTATGGAGACCAATATTAATAGATCCAGCATTTAATAATACCCAAATTTCATCTTCTTCTATGGTTTTTAAATTAAAACTTTCTACATAGAAATTTTGAAGCTTTTTTACATCTCTTACATAAAAAATAATGGTATCTAATTTTATGTTCATTTGTGGTTTTATATGTATTTCAATTAATGTAAGATAGTAGTTTTTTCAATATTAATTTGCTCTAAGAATGTATCGTCATGAGAAATAACAATTAAGGTTCCTTTATATTCATTGATTGCAGCTGTTAATATTTCAACATTCTGTAGATCTAAATTATTTGTAGGCTCATCTAATATAATAAGATCAGGAGATGTACTATTTATAATTAAACAACAAACTAACAGACGCATTCTTTCTCCTCCACTTAGTTTATGACAAGGTTTATCCCAATCATCCTTTGTGAATAAGAAACGGTTTAATCTTATTTTGATATCATGTTCCTCTAGTCCAGAACTATTAAATTTTTGTGCTTGTTCATAAACTTTTAATTCATTATCCAATAAAGAGTAATCTTGATCAATGTAAATAGGGTTTGTATAATTTTTATACGTTTTCCCTGTTTGTGGTTGAATAAGATTTAAAATTAGCTTTATTAATGTTGTTTTTCCAGAACCATTTTTACCTTTTAATGCAATACGATCTCCGCTAATTATTTCGAAATTTAAATTTTCATTCCAAATAAATTGTTTTGAGTAACTAAAATTTACATCAATTGCTTTAACTAAAGTTTTTCCTTTATGGAGTTGAGAATTGTCAAATCCGAATTTCATTTTATCAACAGCAGATAAAGAAGAACGGAGATGTTGTAAATCTTGCGCAATGCCTCCTATTTTTTCTGCATGCACATTTCTTAGTTTAGATGTGCTATTTTCTGCATTATTTCGTAAAGTATTCATCATTATTTTAGCAACGCCAGCTTTTTCTTGCTTTCCTTTACCTCGACTATCCAATTTTTGCTGTCGTTCTATTGTATTTCGTTCCTTTTCTTTGGCTTTTTTTAGTGCTTTTTCTTTATGATGAATGTCTTGTGTTAATGCATTGTATTCAATTTTTTTTTGATTTTTATAAAAGTCATAATTCCCTCCATACACTTTTATACTATCTTTACTTAGTTCACAAATAGAATCTAGTAGATTTAATAATTTTCTATCATGACTGACAATAATTATTGTACAGTTTGTAGATTGAATAAAATCATATAAAAGTAGCCTACTATCATTATCTAAATGATTACTTGGCTCATCTAAAAGAACAAATTCTGGTTGATGAATAGAAATTCCGGCAAGAAAAATTTTAGTTTTTTGTCCTCCGCTTAATGTTTCCATCTTTTGTGATAACACTAAATCGTTTAATTTCCAATAGAGTAACGTCTCCTTGCAACGGTCTTCAATTGTCCAATCATCGTTAAGTACGGTGTAATTTTCTTCTGTTACGTTTCCTTTTAGAATTTCATTTAATGCATTAATTTTAGAATCTACTTTTAAAACTTCACCAATAGTTAGATGATTATATTGACCATAAATTTGGGGAATATAATAAGGTAAAGTTTCAATAGTTTTTTGTCCACTTGTAGGTTCTAATTCATTTGCAATAATTTTGAGTAAGGTAGATTTTCCTACTCCATTATTGCCAATTAAAGCTATTTTTTCGTTTTTATTTACTTTTAAATTAATTGTACTAAATAGTACATCTTTGTTGGGATGTGTATATGATAAGTTTTGAAGAATAAGCATAATTTCTTTGTTATAGAGATTGAACAAGTTAACAAACCCATTTTTAGGATTGTTTTATTTTGATCGTCTTAAAGAAATTTTATTTTACATTTTTGCTTACTTAAGTAATTTGATTTAACAAATGTACATTTTTTTATTGAGTTAAATTTTTGGATTAACTAAATATATTTTGAAAAAAAGATTAATGTTTTAAATATAGAATAATTTTATAAAAAATAACCTCTTTTCATTTTATGAAAAGAGGTTAATACATTTATTTTTAAATGAAACTATTTTTCTAAGTAAAGTTGCTTCATTAAATCTAAATCTACGCTTAATATAGTTGATAAGTAATTTTCGACAGAACCAAAATTCTTTTTAATTGTATTAAAAGATGTTTCTAAATATTCTGGTAAAACATCAATTAAGTAATTATAATTAGGATCTATTTTTAGCATGTAAGCATATTTCTTTTCTAAAAAGAAATTAGAAGCCATATAATCTTCCATAATCGTATCAAAATCTACATTCAGAGCCGCTAATATCATAGCTGTTGCAAAACCTGTACGATCTTTTCCTGCTGTACAATGGTACAGAATAGGTGTTCTATTTTTATGCTGTATAACATCAAAAAACAATTTGTATTGTTCTTGACAAGTTTTATCTAAAACAAAATTTTCATAAATGTCACACATAAACTCTTTAGGCTTTTCAATACCAGCTCTAAATTGTTTAACTAAATTCTCAAATTGGCCAGATGAAATATCTAAATGTACTTCGTGATTACAACTATTCGGTATACGATCTTGATTTTTTAAACGCTCATAAGTTGTGCGTAAATCAATTATTGTTCTAATAGGGTAATCGTTTAAAACTTCTAAATCATCATCTGTTAAATTAGATAAATCATCAGCACGAATTAAAACACCCTGTCTTATCGTTACATTATCTTTATTGATTAATCCGCCTAAATCTCTGCAATTATAACCGCCTTCAAGTGGAAGAGTTCTTTTTCCAAGCGTAATGTCTTCTAAAATATATTCCATTCTTCTTCGTGTTTTTAGGATGTTACTTTAACACCTAAAAGGTACGAGTTATTATAATAGGTATAGTGTTAAAAAAAAGATAAGTTTTTGTATTCATGTTAATTATTTTAATTCAATCTAAATTTATATTATATTCGCGTTGAATTAGAATAAATCTAAATAGATTCCAATGGGAGAGAAAGTAAAAATAGCGAAGGAGAAATTTATTTTAAAAAAGAAAGAATTTGTTACACCACACCTTATTCGTGTTTACTTAGAAAATGATGATGTATCCTTTTTTGAAGACACAACTTTAGGAGGAACTTGTAAACTATTGTTTCCACCATTAGGGATTCGTGATATTCACTATGCTGAATATGATGAGAAGAATAAAAAATGGATTTCACCTTCAGATAAGTTTAAGCCAGTATCTCGTACATATACTTTACGCGACATTGATGCAGAAAATAACCAAGTTGTTATTGATATTGCTAATCATGGATTAAATGGACCAGGATCTCGTTGGGCAAATGAAGCTAAAGTTGGAGATATGATTGGTGTTTCTATGAAATCTAAAAAGAAAGAATTGGCTCCGAAAGTAGATTTCATCTTTTTAGCTGCTGATTTAACTGGTTTACCTGTTATTTCAACAATTATAGAATCTCTATCATCAAAAACAAAAGGAATTGTTTGTGTTGAGGTACCAACAGAAAATGATATTCATAAGATCGAAACAAAAGCTGATTTAGATTTTAAATGGATTATTAATCCAAATGTAGGAAACGGAACAGCTTTACATACATTAACAAAAATGCAAAATTTTCCGAAGAAAAAAGACGGAAAACGTTTTGCCTATGTTGCAGGAGAATCTAAATCTTTAAAAGAAATTAAATCTTTCTTTAAAGATGATTTAGAATGGAAGAAAGATGAATTTTATTGTACTTCTCATTGGAAAGCTGGAAAAGCAGAGAAAAATGCATTAGAAAATTGTCACGATAAAATAGAAAGTGAGCTTTTAATAGTTCAATAAAAACGAAGAACGAGATTAATTTGATTTCTGAATAAAAAAACTTGAAAAAAATATAAATTTTTCTGTTTCATTATCAAATAGTTGCCTGTTTAAGCCGTTTTTCAAGCAAAAAAAAGTCGTTGCAAGATTTGGAAGTAATGAAAAATGCTCTATATTTGCATCACAATATCGATAACGATACTCCTCCTTAGCTCAGTTGGTTAGAGCATCTGACTGTTAATCAGAGGGTCCTTGGTTCGAGCCCAAGAGGAGGAGCAAAAGAAAGTCATAACATTAGTTATGACTTTTTTTATTTCTACACTTTCCGAACGATGTTTTTATTTCACTAAAATTTAACATTCCTCTAAACAACCTTTTTGATTTGTTTTCATCTTATAATAAAAATAGCTTAATCAAAATTTGTTTCATTAAGCCAAACAATACAAATTATAAGTATATGAAATCAATGACAAGAGTATTTAGTGTTTTATTTCTTTTATTCGCAACATTGTCTTTTGCACAACAAAAAGATAAAAAAGATTATTCGATGTACCCACAAAAAGTAGATGGTTATCAACAAAAGATGATTTTTCTAAAAAAGATGTCTAATGAAGATAATTATCGTGTAGAAATTTTTGTAGGGAAAAATGCACAAGTAGATGTATGTAATAATTTTTTCTTGATGGGAGATTTTCAAGAGAAAGATGTTGAAGGTTGGGGATACAATTATTATCAATTTTCTTCTAAAGGAGATATAGGAGGTACATTAATGGGATGTTCTGATAACAAAAAGGTAGAGAAAACTATTTTTGCACAAACATTACATGTTCGCTATAATAGTAAGTTACCTGTTGTTGTGTATATTCCAGAAGGTTATGTTTTGAAATATAGAATTTGGAAAGCAGATAAAAAATTAATTACTATTCAATAAGTAATTTAACTTTACTTAACAATCAAATGATATTTAGTTAAATTGAAAAAACAATATAGGTTGTAAGTTTGCATCAACATCATCCTCATGTGTTAATTTTATATCATTTTCAAAATTACTTCTCCCCTAGAGAAGTTTTTTTGTCTACAAAAATAAGATAAGGCTTATAGCCATAATTAGCATTCCTAAGACAATTCCTAAGGTAGAAAGTTTTTTACCAGCATATTCTTTTGCTGTTGGTATAAGCTCGTTTATAGAAATGTAAACCATCATTCCTGCAACACCAGCGAATATAATTCCGAATATAGATTGATCAATAAAGCGAAGCAAAAAGAAATATCCAATTAATGCACCAATTGGTTCTGTTAAGCCAGATAGAAAAGAATACCAAAATGCTTTTTTTCTACTTTTCGTTGCATAATAGATAGGAATAGCAACAGCAATACCTTCTGGGATATTGTGAATAGCAATAGCAACCGCGATTGATATTCCATAAGTTGGGTCTTCTAAAGCAGTGAGAAAGGTTGCTAAACCTTCAGGGAAATTATGAATGGATAGGGCTAAAGCAGAAAATAAACCAAGTCGTAAAAGTTTTTTATCAGATGATTCTTTATCATCTAAAATCTCATCACTTTCGTGTTGATGTGGAATGAGCTTTTCGATAAGCATAATGATAAAAATTCCAACAAAAAATCCTAAGACACTATAAGTGTAACCTGCTTTTTCTCCAAAATTTATAGAAAGTGATGTTTTAGCTTTTAATAAAATTTCTACAAAAGAAACATATAACATTACGCCAGCAGAAATACCTAGCATAATCCCTAAGAATTTAGGATTAAATTTTTTATAAAGTAAAGATAAAATAGCTCCTATTCCCGTGCTTATTCCAGCTAGAAAAGTTAAACTAAAAGCAAAAATGATAGAATCTGACAACATAAAGTTAGATTAATCTAACAAAAATAATATATTCTTAGCATTGAATCAAAATAAATTATAATGAGAAATATTTTATGAAGTATTTAATATTTTTTAAAACATTTTTTCTTTTTAATACACTTATTTTTGCCTTTAAATATTTAAAAAAAGATAATGACAATATTAGATAAAGGTTTGCAAAGTGAATTGTATAGTTGGACATTTAACATGATAAAAGAAATAGGTTTGTCAAATTATACAGCAACTATTATAACATCTGTTATTTTATCTTTTACATTAATTGTTTCGCTTTACACGATAGATTATTTATTGCGTAAAGTGTTATTATTACTTGTTTCTAAATTTATTGCGAAAAGTAAAACGAAGATAGATGATCTGTTTATTCAGAATAAAGTTTTACAATATCTTACACACATAGTTCCAATTGTTATAGCGAGCGAAACAATTCCAATTATTTTCAAAGGTTTTCCTAGTTGGATAAATATCGCAATGCAAATTGTAGATATAATTTTAGTTATTGCGATAGGCTTTTTATTTAATGCCATTTTTAGAACATTTAGAGATTTTCTGAGAAGTAAAAAATCTTTTGTAGATAAACCTATTGATAGTTATTTACAAGTATTAAACATTGCAGTATTCTTTATTTCTGGAATTCTAATTTTTTCTATTATTACAGGAAAATCACCAATTACATTTTTAGTTTCTTTAGGAGCTGCTTCAGCAGTTTTGATGTTGGTCTTTAAAGATTCTATCTTAGGCTTTGTCGCAAGCATTCAAGTATCAATGAATGATATGGTTCGTGTTGGAGATTGGATAGAAATGACAAAATATGGTGCTGATGGTAATGTAATAGAAATAAATTTAGGAACAGTAAAAGTTCAGAATTTTGATAAAACAATTACAACAATTCCCACGTATGCTTTGGTGTCAGATTCCTTTCGTAATTACAGAGGAATGCAAAAATCTGGTGGTAGAAGAATAAAAAGAGCAATCAATATAAAAATGTCTTCTATTCGATTTTTAACGGCTGATGAGATTACGGAATTAAAGAAAATCCGAATGTTGCAAGATTATATTACAGATCGTTCTAATGAAATTGAGCAATATAATGCGTCTAATAAAGTAGATCCAACTGTTTTAGTGAATGGAAGAAGAATGACGAATGTGGGATTATTTAGACAATACATCAAAACATATACCTACAATAATCCGAATATTAGAAATGATATGATGTTTGAGGTTCGCCAATTACAGTCTACAGAACATGGTTTACCAATAGAATTATTTATGTTTACCAATACAACTGTTTGGAATGAATATGAAACAATAATGGCAGATATTTTTGATCATGTATTAGCTGTTGTTCCTTATTTCCATTTAGAAATTTTTGAATCTCCTTCTTCTCTCGATATTCAAAAAATTGCAGAAGCATTATTAGTAGAAAGAAATCCAAAAACAGAAGCAGAATCTTAAGATTCTGCTTCTGTTTTTTCTGATGGCTTATCCATTAAATTAAGCATTAAGTTTTTTAACTTCTGATACATAAAAGAGGTAATCAAAATTAAAACACCTAAAACAATAAAAGAGACTATTCTAAAGACATTACTCATTTCCCAAACATCAATTAAATATAATTTCAGAATAATTAAAGCAAATAGAATAATTCCAATAATAGGAAAAGCTTTTAATTGTTTTCTTAATCCTAAATAGATAATAATAAAACCAGAAATAGCCCAAATTACAGGTAATAAAATCAATCGGAAAATATCTTGCTGATGGATAAAATTTGTACCCAAATCATTAAGCGTTAAAAGCATAAAAACATTATACTTCTCGAAACTTATAATGTATACAATAGCAGCTAATACAGCGATTTGTGGAACAAAATATTTTTTAAAATCTGTATCTTTTATAACTAAATATAAAATATAACCACTAGGTATTAAGTATGTTAAATAGATTAAATAAGTCGAGAATTTAATTTCTTTTTCTAAAACTTCATTTGGAATATTAGCTATCATTGGTAAAAAGAATAAGCAAATTGCGGCACATATTTGTAAAATAATAACAAGCGAATTACTAAGTTTCAGAATGTTTCTTATCAATAGAATTGTTGCAACAAAGAATAATGTATAGATAAATACGAAGCTTATAATCATCTGAATATGTAAATAAGGTTCTATCTGATAAATCAATTCTAATACCACTCCAGAATAGATAAATAGGATAGATGTCAGAATAAATATAAACTTAGAATTAGCTAATTTAAAACCAAGAAAGCGTTCCTCAGTTTCAAAATCCTGCATTAAATAGATATTGAAAAGAGAACATATTGCAACAACAAAACTTGTTATAAAAACAGAATTAAAAATGATATTTAAATGTTCTATAGCTTCATAATAAGCAAACCAATTCACACATAAAGCCACTAATAAAAACGGAAATAAACAAATGAAAAATACTTTGAAAATATTTTCGTGACTTTTCTTCCATAAAAACAATAACAAAGTAGATTCTATTGCAAAAGAAATCGCAACATAATTGGCTTTAAATTCTAATGTAATTGCTGTTGTAATAAGCGCTATACATAAAGCTATTAATGTATTTTGTAATATTTTGTGCTGTGTTGTTCTATAAATATACAAAGCAAAAAAGAGATTAAGTATTCCAAAGAAAATAGAAATTAAACCTGCATGTTGTAGCTGTAAAGCTAGAGTTGTGAATACAGTTGTAGTAATTGTATTAAAAATCACCAGCAAGCAATTCCAAGTAGTAAATTCTTTTTTAGAAAAATAGTTAAATAAACTAGCCGCTTGATAAATTAAATAGAAAACAATAAAAAATAATGCTTGTACTTGCTCTTTACTATTTATTATCCATGCTAAGCTGTAAGCAAAAGAAAATGCAAAAGCAATAAAAGAAATAGCTTGCCAATTCTTACGCCAAGACATGTAAAGCATTCCAAGATTTAATAGCACGAGATAAGAAAACAAAAATATAAAGTTGCTTTCGCCAGTACTAATCATTAAAGGAGCAGTAAACCCTCCAATTATAGAGAAAATAGCAAGAACTTGTTTGTTGTAAATTAAACCTAAAACAATAGATAATAATGTGACGACAGTTAATAAGATAAAGGTAATATTTTGAGAAAAAATATGATATTCTCGGAAAGCAATGGTTAAGGTAAAATATAAAATAGAAATTCCTCCACCAATGAGAATAGAGGAGAAAACTCCAAAGCTTTTTCTAATTCTATGAGCAATTCCAATAATGCTTAATCCTATTACTAGACCAATTAAAACACGGAACGTTTCATTTATCCAATTCTGATCGATGGCATATTTCACAAAATAGCCAATACCAAGCACTAATGTTACAATACCAACAATTGTTAAAAAATTATCTTTTATAAATAACGTAGTACTATTTACTGATTGTTCTACTTTTTTTTCAGTTTTCTGATAAACAGAAGTAGAAACCTTTTTTTTAGGCTGTATTTTTTCAGCAGAAGGCTTCGGATAGTCTATTTTATAATCAGCAATTGGTTGTACTGGTTCTACTTTAGGAACAGTAACATCGCTAGATTTTTCTTTTAAATTAACCTGTTCTTGTAGCTTTCTAATTTTAGATTCCTGATAATCAACTTGTCTTTTAAGTTTTGTTATTTTATCAAACAAAATAATAATCAGGATAGTAAAAATTATAATAAATATAAATTCCATAACTAGTGTTTAGTTAATAGTAAGGTAATCATTAATTTTCAGAAAATTTTAAATTTAACGTATCACATACGAAACCTTTTGTGTTTCCGTTATTTTACAAATATGTATTTTTGCCGAATGTTTAAAAAACTCAGTATAATATTGTTGGTAGCATTATCGTCTTCGATTTTTGCACAAGATGGAACACGTGTATACGAATTTTTGAATATTACGACATCTGCACGCCAAGCAGCTTTGGGAGGAAATGCACAAACTTCTTGGGATGCAGATCCTAATTCGGCTTTGTGGAATCCTTCTCTAATGAATAGAGAGATGCATGGGCAGTTTGCTTTTAACTACGTTAATTATATAGCAGATGTTAATTTCGGTACATTCTCAGGTGTTTACGAAATAGATCAAGAAAACTTTCTTTCCATTCATGGTCAGTATGTAGATTATGGAAAATTAATCGGGACTGATGAAAATGGAAATATTACAGGAAATTTCAGAGCAAACGATGCTGCTTTAACATTAGGTTATGCAAGAGTTATTGGTGATTATTGGACAATCGGAGCAAACGTAAAATACATTAATTCTACTATAGAATCTTATAAATCGTCTGCCATTGCAGGAGATATAGGACTTTCTTATCACGATTTCGATAAAAATATTAATGTCTCTTTAGTTGTTCGTAATATAGGAGGACAATTGGAAACTTATAATGGTAAGAAAGAAAATATGCCAACGCAAGTAAATCTAGGAATTTCGCATAGATTAGAACATGTTCCGTTAGAATTTACATTTTCACTTCACGATTTACAAAAATTTGATATTTCGCAAGCTTATAATAAAAATGGACAAGAAGTTTCTACTGGTCGAAAAATTATAGATCATATTTCATTAGGAGCCGAATTATTTCCAAACTCAGATTTTAACCTGCGATTAGGTTATAACTTTAAAAGAGGAAATGAATTATCGGCAGAAGGCGTTCGTTCTTTATCTGGGTTAACGTATGGGTTTGGTATTCGTGTAAATGCATTCCGATTCGAGTTTGGCCATGCCAATTATCATGCTTCAGGAGGTTCTAATCATTTCGGAATATTGATTAACTTAGATAGGTTAATACAAGGAAGAGATTACTGGCGAAGCAATCCTTGGTTATAAAAGCTTTCCAAACAAACATAAAATAGTATATTTGTTATCTAGTTTCAATTTTAAATGAAAGAAAATTTGATTATTGCAATAGATGGTTTTTCATCAACAGGGAAAAGTTCGATGTCAAAAATTATTGCTAAAAAACTAAATTATACTCATATCGATAGTGGAGCAATGTATCGTGCCGTAACATTGTATGCATTTCAACAAAATTATATCGAAAATCAAACAATTAATATTCCTTTATTAATTGCACATTTAAACGAAATTAAAATAGAATTTAAACAAGATTCTTCTTCTCAAAAAAATCACACTTATCTTAATGGAGTAGATGTGGAGCAAGAAATTCGTGCAATGCAAATTTCTAAAATGGTAAGTCCTATTTCAGAGATTCCTGCCGTACGAGATTATTGTGTTGCTTTACAGCAAAAAATGGGAGAGAATGGAGCAATTGTTATGGATGGACGAGATATTGGGACAACAGTTTTTCCGAATGCCGATATTAAAATCTTTATAACAGCTTCACCAGAAATTCGTGCAAAACGTCGTTTCTTAGAATATCAACAACAAGGAAAAGAAATAGCGTTAGAAGAAGTCTTTGCAAATGTAAAAGAACGAGATTACATAGATTCTCACCGAGAATATTCACCACTTAGAAAAGCAGATGATGCGATTGAGGTTGATAATTCTAGTTTAAATTTAGAAGAAACGGTAGATAAAGTAATGGAAATCGTTCAATCAAAAATGTAAAACCCTAAACGGTTTAATACACTTTGTAAACACAATCGAAGATTAATTTTGGGCGTTCCCTTCGGTCGGGCTTTGCGTTTCAATCTTTTTTAAAAACTTCGATAATGTCCGTTTTCATAAAAGGATTTACACTTCAATCCCTAACGCAGAATTCCTATTTAGTTAGAAGATTTAGTTTCGAAAAAAGTTGGGTTAAAATCGTTCAAAGAATATACTTTTGTTAAGTAGATAAAATATTTTTCAGACGGATTTATACTTACATTGTAAGTGACATTACCATTAGGATAAATCCTAAAATTAATTTCTATTGTCTGCTCGTATTCTGTAAAATCATCTAAATTAAATGTAGTATTTAATGGCAATATTTCTTGTTGCGTTTTACCATCAATAATTCCAAAACCATTTACCCACAAACTCATTTTAAATTCATTTAATTCTGTAATTAATTTAAAATTTCCGTTCAGAATTTCTTTTTCGGTTCTTAAATCGTCGCTCATTTTTTTTATGTAAGTAAATAATTATCAAAGTAGTTTATATTCTACAAAATTGCGTTTTCATCAAACTTTTCCTCAATATTAAACAAAACTTCACAATCGCAATATCCTCCATGTTCACTTAACCAAAGAATAACTTCTTCAATATTATTAATATTGTTCTTTTGTAGATATTCAACAGTAATCTTTAAAGTATCATTACATTCATTTTCAGATAAAAACTCATCTAGATAATCAAATAAATTTCTAAAATAATCTTGATTGATAGGTAATGATTTTTCAAATTCAAATCGAGCTTTCTCTCTTAATTCTTGTTTGATTTTTTTTCGTCTTTCAATTTCGTTTTCATCAGGCATAATTTCAATGTGATAAATTATTTCTTTATTTTTTATAATCAAATGTCATGCTGAGCTTGTCGAAGCATAATTTACATATTCACCCAGTTTGTCAAGCTGAATTCATTTCAGCTTCACATCGTGTAAGTAATGGATGAGATCTTGAAACGACATTTCGACAAGCTCAATGTGACAGACAAGATAATTTAAACCTTTAAGTAAATATAAATCACTTTCTAATGAGAAAACTAATTCATTAATTCCTTTTTAATTTTTCTATATTTTTTAGATTTGATAACGCTACCATTATCAGTAATTATAAGCGCAGCATATTCTTTTTGTTGATTGATTAATGCTAAACCTTTCTCTTTACCTAAAACCATAATAGAAGTACTAAAACCATTACATGTTTCTGCATTTGGACCAATTACGGTAACACCGGTTAAACCAGTAGAAGGGATTCCCGTTTTAGGATTAATAATGTGTGAATAGCGAATATCATCTATCAAAATAAATTTTTCGTAATCCCCAGAAGTGGTTACAGCAGCATTTTTTAAAGTTAAAATATCTGCCATTTTATTGCGGTTGAATGGATTGGTAATTCCAATTTTCCATGAATCACCATTTGGTTGATTTCCCCAAGTAGTCATGTCGCCAGAAGCATCTATAATTCCAGCTTGTATACCTAAATTTTGTAAGTATTCTCTTGCTTTTTCTGCTGCATAGCCTTTTCCAATGGATCCGAAACCAATTTTCATGCCTGGTTTTTTTAAGAAAATTGTATTGCTTTCTTTATCTAAAACAATATTTTGGTAACCTATTTTTTTGATAGCTTTCTTTATTTCAGTTTCAGATGGTAATTTTTCCATAGAACCATCAAACTTCCAAATTCTATCCATGGCAGCAAAACTTATATCAAAAGCACCATTTGTAATTTTAGAAAAGTAAATTGCTCTTTCAGTTAAATCAAAAACTTCTTGATCCACTTTTATAGGTTTTATTCCAGCATTTTGGTTAACCAAAGAAACTTGAGAAGTTGATTTCCAATCAGAAATTAATTCTTCAATTCTAACCATTTCACTAATTGCTTTGTTGATACTTTTTTCAACAGCAATTGAGTCTTGGTCAACTAATGTAATTTTGAATTTACTTCCCATTAAAATTGTATCTCTAATTCCTATAACTTGAGCATTTATAGGAATTAGTACATACAACAATATAAAACTGAATAGATATTTCATTTTATGAATTATAATTTAGGTGTAACAGTTCTAAAACTTAGAACTCAACATTCACAATTTTAATAGCAATCTGTTAAAAATTGTCCATTGATTTTAAACTCTTCAAAAGTCTTTCCTAAATGTTCTTGACAAATAGCGTCTAAAACTTTCTCAATATCATGTTGCATTGCTAAAGCACCACAAATCATAATTATTCCACCATTTTGTAAGGTATCAGCAAAGAATTTCTCATCTTTTTTAACCAAATCCATTACATATTGTTTTTGTTCTTCTCTAGAAAAAGCAATATTAACCTTAGTTAAATGATTTTTCTTGATTTGTTCACTCGAAAAACTTTCATAGTTTTTTGTAACTGTATTATGATGACGGAAACCAGCATATAAATGCGTTTCAATTTTTTTCTTGTTTTCATCTATCATTCCAAGAAAAGGAGCAATTCCAGTTCCATTTGCAATCAAAATAACTTTCTTGGCTTTCTTAGGAAAATGAAAAACAGTGTTTTTTACAATTCTCGCTTTAAAATTTTCAGATGAGTTTAATTTATACAGATACTGAGAGCCTAAACCAAACTCGTGTAATTTTACAACCAATTGTAATGCTCCGTTTACTTTACCAACAGAATATAAACGCTCACGGTGATCATTTGCTGGATATATTGCTAGTAAATCTCCTGAACGGAATTTTTGTTTTGTATTTAAAATCACATTAAAAGTAGCATCATCTTCGGTTACTTTTGATGTAGAAATTACGTTTAAATCTTTCAGCTTAGGAGCTGTTCCAACATACATTGCTGGTGTTGTAGCTAACGGAATATCAGTTTTTTCTTTGTATTCAGTTGCCCAAGTCGCAAACTCTTCTGGAGATTTATCATTAACTGTTTTTAAAGGCAGTAAACGATTTGCCCATTTTTGTTTTTCTAACAATTGATCTACCTCTAAAGCATAACCACAAAATTTCTCATAAGCTGTAGAACCAAATCCAACAACTGTAAAATCAATTCCTTGATTTTGAGGATGTTTTTCGATCAGACTTTCAAATTTATTGGCGTTAGATGGCGCATCACCAATTCCGTAAGTTGAGGTAAAAATGATGATTTGTTTTGCATTTGGATAAAGCTCATACTGATTCATTTGAGTCATGAATGATTTTTTTCCATTTGCTAAAAGCTGAACTTGAATTTTATTCGCAAATCCTAATGTAGCACCATTTTCAGAACCAACAAGAAGTACGATTTCTGCTTCTTCTGCACTGTATTTATTTTTTAGAATTTTTGTTTTTGTACGCTTCAACGTAATAACAAAACCAGAATAAATAAAGAATAAAATACTAAAACATGAGATAGCTAAAATAACTGCCCACATGATGTTAATATGTCCAGTGTGTAATTTACTGCTAAGACGAAGAAATGCTTGCGCATTAGAAAATGGCGTTTTTGCTTCTACTTTTCCATTAATCTGATTAACAATTAACTCTTGTCCAGTTAAATTAATTTTATAAAATTCTTGTGGATCTTCTCTATCAAAAGGAAATTCAATTTTTCTTACATCCCCTAATTTCGTTTCTTTAAAAACAGAAAAATCTTTTAATTCAACTCTTTTCGTATTCTCATTAGCAGAAGAAGTAATTTCAGTATTTAATTTTTCATTTTTAGGTATTAATTCGAATCGATTTAACACCATCATTGTTCCTGTAAATGATATAATGATAACTGGAATAAGAAATATTCTACCAAATATAACATGATAGTATTGAGAGAAATATTCTTTGTTAATCTTATCAAAGAAATTTCGAAATCCTTTTTGTCTTTTAATAATTAGAACTAATCCCGAAACAGCTATCAGAAATAATAAGAATGTCATAAAACCAATTATTATTCGTCCTGTTTCGTGTAAAAATAATGAGCGGTGTAAGGTGATAACCCAACTCATAAATTCACTTTTCTCGATAGGATCTCCTAATTTTTCTCCTGTTCTTGGATCAATGTAAAATTTAAAATCATTTCCATCTTCATCAAAACCTTCAAGAGAAACGAAACTATTTTTATCTAAATTTAATTCTGTTAAATCGCCATATTTGTTTTGTAAAACGGGTAGCGTTTCAGCTAAAGTAATGTCATTGAATTGTTCTACTTTGTACGGATGTAGTTTTTGTTCTATTGGTCGAAATGACAAAATGACTCCTGTAATAGAAGTCATTGTTATAAATAGAAATGAAATGTACGCTAATATTAGATGAGCATAGCGCCAAATAGATAATGTCATGTTGAATTTTATTATTGGGCTTTACTTAGTTTTACGTATCTAATGTATCCTTTACCTTCAACTTTTTGTGTAATACCAGCAGTAGTTAATGGAATTTCAACATCAGAAACGTGATACTCTCCATCTTCTACGGCAGATTCAAAACGTAATTTGTACCCTTTGTTCATTTTACTTTGATCGATGGCGAAAGTTGTAATACTACGATCTCCTGCGGCAACAGAAGCACCAGTTATTCCGTTTAATTTTTCTTTTTTCTTTTTATTGAATTTATCCCATTGTTTAAATCCATTGTACCATTGTTTATCAGCTCCCATCATGTACAATGTTTTTTCGTATTGTCCATTTGGACTGATTAGAGATACAACAACATAAGCTTCTAAACCTTTGTAATTAGTCATCTGTAACATGCATTTATATTTTGCTGTTTGTGCAGAAGCTTGTACAGATAAACCTATGATAAATAATGCTGTGAATATTGCTTTGATTGATGATTTCATATTTAAATTTTATTCGTAATGAATTTTTAATTATTTCAAAAAGTTGATGTTGACGTTGTTTTCTTTTAACGATTCATTCTCTGATGCTAAATCGAATGCTGTTTCATCAAATTCTGTTTTCAATTCTTTTTTTGCACCAGTTGCGATTAAATCTTTCAAAATAACATCATCTTTTGCAATTAAAGCTGCACGATGTAATGCAGTCATTCCATCTTTATTTTGTGTATTAATATCTAAGTTTAAAGTAGCTAAACTTTTTAATAAGTTTAGATCGTTCTTAGCTACGGCAACATGTAATAAAGAGTTTCCGTCTTTATCAGTTGCGTTTAATTTTACTCCTTTATTTTTTAGGATAGCTAATTTTTCAGCAAAATCACTTGTTTGTCCTGGACGTGGAGCTCTATAAGATTGTACTAAATAAAAAGCTAAATTTCCATCTTTTGCATTAATAGTTGTTTTAGCTCCTTTTTCTATTAGATAAGAAATAACCTCTGGTGAACCGTGTTGAACAGCAGAAAATAAAGCTGTTTCTCCTTTAGCGTTTACAGCATTAATGTCTTTAATTTTAGAAACGATTGTTTTTACAACATCAAGGTTACTTGTTCCAGCAGCAGAAAATAATACATTATTTCCTTCTTTATCTATAGCATTAACATCAACACCTTTAGAAATTAAATAATTAATAATTTCTGTTTGATCCTTTTTTCTTACAACGTTATGTAAAGCATTTTCACCATTTAATCCTTTAGAATTAGGGTTTAATTTTACATCTTCTATTAAATATTTGTAAGTATCAATTTTATTAGATGCAAATCTAGTTCCTTGAGATGCAAAAATTAAAGCATTTCCTGTTGGCTTAATCCCTTTCTGTGCTAAAGTTTTCAAGAAAGCAACATCTCCCGTTCTTGCAGCATAATCAAAAGCAGTTCTTCCATTATCGTCAGTATCTTTTAATGATAAGCCCTTTGTAACTAAGTAATCTGTTAATTTTAAATCTTTATCATTACTAATAGCTAATAACAAAACTGTTGCACCATCTGCATACTTTTGTTTAGGATTAATTCCAGCTTTAAAGAATTTTTCGAATAATTCTAGGTTATTTTGTCCAAACCCAGCAGCGAATGTAAGTGGAGTAGCTCCTTTATCATCTGTTCTATTTAAATCAGAACCTTTAGAAATTAAGTAATCTACAACTTCTAAATCACCTCTCATTGCAGCCCAGTGAATATATTGTCTACCATCGTGCGTATTTTTTGTAACGCTATTTCCAGGTTTTTCAATCAAATATACTATTGTTTCGTAATCTGCTCCATTATTAATAGCCATACTTACCACATCATGATTTCCACCATTTGCTTCAGCAGGATTATTTCCTTTTAAAATTTCTTCTTTCACAACTTCAATAGGAGGATTTTTTTTCCAAAAATCACCATTTAATAATGTGTTTGTCTGCGCTTTTAAGAACGATGAAAGCAAGATTAAAGTAACAAGTATTTTTTTCATGTATAATTTTATTTAGACCAAATTTTAAAATGGATTTCAAAAATAAAACATTATTTATAATTATTCTAAACATTTTAAAGTTTAAATGCTTATTTATGACTAAGGTCATGAATAATATATCTATTTGATATAGAGTGATAAAACTCATATTTATTATTTGTAATTAATCCAGATAAAAACTATTTTTGACAAAATTTAACAAATGCTTAAGAAATCTGTTTTCACATTTTTTTTCTTTTTAACTATTATAGTTAATGCCCAATACTCAGTCTCTGGAGTTATACATGATGAGAATAATCAATTATTAAAAAATTTAGATGTAGAATTAATTCTCGAAAATGATACTTGGAAAACAAAAACCAATCATGATGGAGAGTATAAATTTGAAAATGTTCCAACTGGAGAATATCAATTAAAAATATACAAAGAAGATAAAGAAGAAGTTTTCTTTATAAATGTAGAAGACAAAGATTTAATATACAATACAACTTTTAATCTATCATCTCATATTGGATTAAATGAGGTTAACATTAAAAAATTGAGATCTGTGAAATCTGAGAATGAGAAAAAAGGTTTTGCAATGAATGTTATAGATACGAAAGAAGCTGCAACAAGAAATGTTCAAACGTTAGAATTATTAGATAAGTCAGTTGGCGTTAGAATTAGACAAAATGGTGGTTTAGGATCAGATTATCAGTTTAATATAAATGGTATGTCAGGTAATTCTATTAAAATTTTTATAGATGGAATACCAACATCTTCTTATGGATCATCTTTCGATTTAAATAGTATTCCTCCGTCAATGATAGAGAGAATTGAGGTTTACAAAGGTGTTGTTCCTGCTGAATTAGCTGATGATGCACTAGGAGGAGCTGTAAATATTATTTTAAATAAAGATGCTAAAAATAGTCTTTCAGCTTCAATTTCTTATGGTTCTTTTAATACTACTCAAACAAATTTTAATGGAATTGTGAGAGATAAAAAATCAGGATTAACATTTAAAGCATCAGCTTTTTATAATTATTCTGATAATGATTATGACATTTGGGGACGATTTGTAAAAGTAAAGGATCAATTTGGAGTTATAACTCGTAATCATAAAGTTAAAAGATTTAATGATGCATTCCATTCATTTGGTAGTAATATTGAAGTAGGGTTTTCAGATGTAAAATGGGCAGATAATTTTTTCATTGGATATACTCGATCTAATTCTTACAAGGAAATTCAGCATGGTTTATCAATGGAATTACCATACAAAGGAAGATACGCTACTGCCGATGCTAATCTATTCAATGTAACATACAGTAAGAAAAATTTATTTGTAAAAGGATTAGATGTTAATTTCCATGGTATTTATGGAGAAAGAAATAGATTTATTAGTGATACAGTAACGTATAGATATAATTGGTACAATCAAATTCAATTAGGTTATAATGGACAACCTGAAAGAGTCGTAGCACAACAAGGAAATACACCCTCATTAACTTATATTGATAGAGAGACAGCGTCTTTAAGAGGAAACTTATCATATACAATTAACAAGAACCATAGAGTAGTCTTTAATCATTTCTACCAAATGACAGATAGGAATGATGATAATTTAGCTTTACCATTAATTGATAGAGAGAAGCAAGGGGGGCGACTTTTTTCTAAAAATGTTTCTGCACTTTCGTATGAATTAAGACTTTTTGAAGATAAATTTAAAACAACTGTTTTTGGTAAATATTACAATCAATTTTTACAAAAAATATCTTATGTGCATGATAATGTGAATGGAAATATTGTAAGAATTAAACACGAACAGAGAGGTACTACAGATGATACAGGTTATGGAGTTGCAATATCTTATTTAGTGAGCCCATCAGTAATGTTAATGGCTTCTTTTGAAAAAGCAATAAGAATGCCTACAGATGATGAAATTTTTGGAAATCCAGAAAATAACATTTTAGAAAACAATAATTTATTACCAGAAAGTAGTAATAATTATAATTTAGGGTTTAAACTAGGTCCTTTAAAAATTAATCAGCATAGATTTCATTTTACAGCAAATGGATTTTTTAGAGATACATTTGATAAGATTGCACAAATTGTAACATCAACTAATTTACAGCAAGGTATTGAAGTTGCTCCATTTAGAAATTTTGGAAAAACAAACTCTTACGGAGTTGATTTAGAATTAAACTATACGTTTAGAAATTTAAACATTTTAGTAAATGCATCTCGTTTTACAGCTGTTTTTAAAGGACAAAAAGAGAATAATTCAAATTACAATGCCCAACTTCCAAATGAACCATTTTTTACATTAAATGCAAATGCTCAATATACATTAAAAAATATTTTTCTTAATGAATCAAGGCTTAATTTATTTTACAATTTTAGGCATATAGGTTCATTTAACAGTGCTTTAACAGGAAGTTTAAATAGAGGTACAGATTATTTTGAAATACCAGATCAGTATGTTCAAGACTTAGGATTAAGCTATGTTTTTCCTAATAAAAAGTTTATTGCTAGTATTGATGCGAAGAATATCTTCAATAAAGAAGCATATGATAATTTCGGAGCTCAGAAACCAGGTAGAGCATTCTTTTTCAAGTTAAATTATATAATAAATAAATTCTAAATAAAATGAAAAAACAAATCTTTAAATTCCTTCCTATAGGAATTATAGCTACAAGTTTTATGTTTTCTAGTTGTAATAGTGACGATAATTCAGGAAATGTAGATGAACCTATTGTTAATGAGGACAGATGGCTTACAATTGCAGGAGCAATGATGGGAACTCAGGCCGGAGACGGTAATGGAGGTACAGCTATTTTCGCAATCAGTACAAAAGATGCAAAAGATCCTAATAAAACAATTTCTCTTTTTGAAAGCAATAATGGTTTTTTAGTTAGATCACAAAGAACAGCCCGTTTACAAGCATCAGAAGATGGAAATACAATGTTTAATATCACATATGGTGGTGCTGGAGCAGGGGGAATCTATACAAGATTTAAAGTAAATGGAGGTGGAAATTTTGAACAATTCGGAAACGAGGTTGATATTTCTGGTCCAGCAACTTCTTCTCCTCGTTGGGTGAAATTATTTGATGGAGATAAAACAGGTGTAGCTGTTAACGTTTCCGAAGTAGCTAACGTAGGTACTCCTTATGAATATACAGTAGGAAAATCAGTTATCTTGTCTTTAGATTTACAAAATCCAAAAATAAATAATGTACAAGAGCACAGAATTAGATTAAATGATCCTGCAGCAGAAAAATTAGGACATTATATTTTTCGTTTAGATGCTCCATTATTAAACAAATCTGGTAATAAATTAGTTATTGGAACTTGGATGGGAAAACGTACTCCTGGAACTACAGCAGCAGAAGATAATTTTGAAAGATTAGGATCTAAATCTGTTGTTGTTGATTATCCTTCTTTAGCAAACCCAAAAGTAATTACTTCTACAGTAGGTTTTGGTGATACATCTGGATACAGAAGTTTTAATAGTTTCTTGGGAGATGATGGAAATATTTATCAAGCTACACAAAGAGATACTAAAGGGGCTCACATTTTAAGAATTAATCAAGATAATGAATATGATAATTCTTATGTATTTAATTTAGATACTGCTCTTGGTGTAAAAGGATCTTCAGTTCAGAATTGGAGATATGCAGGAAAAGGAATTGCTTATGTAATGTACACTTACACAGCCGCAACTAAAGGTATTTCAACTAGAGGACAAAGTTTCTTAGCTCGTGTAGATTTAAATTCAAAAACAGCTACGCAAGTTAATTTACCTTATGACACTGATATGGAATTTTTCCAATATCAAGGTTTTGTTGTGAATGGAAATGAGGTTTATATTGCAGTTGCTCCAGTAGGTAAGGAAGGTAATATATATGTATTAAATAGCCAAACAGGTACGGTAACTAAAGGTGCTAAATTGGTTAATAGACCAGGTAATCATTTTATCGGAGTTTTCTAATATTTTATAAAAATTTAATCAATAAAAAAGGATTGCATTTGCAATCCTTTTTTATTGAACTTATTTAAACTTCAAACTTGTTTATTCTAATTGTTAAGCTAATTTTCTTTTTTAAACGGGTTAAAATAAAGGTATTTAAATATTCTACAAAAAAAGCTCAAACAATTTTATTGATTAATCCTCTCTTCGAGGACCGTTTTCTCTATTTTTTAAGACGTTTTCCACATCTTCTAATTTAAATCCTTTTGCTTTTAATAGAATAAGATAGTGATAGAGTAGGTCGGCAGATTCATCTAAAAATAAATTATCGTTACTATCTTTTGCTTCGATTACAACCTCTATTGCTTCTTCACCAACTTTTTGAGCAACTTTATTAATTCCTTTTTTGTACAATTTGTTTGTATAAGAATCAGGATCGTTATCTAAATCTATACGATCGTTAATTGTTTGTTCTAATTCATAAACAAATCCTCTGTTAGATTCTTCTTTAAAACAAGTTACAGAACCAGTATGACAAGTTGGTCCATACGGTTTTGCTTTGATAAGAATTGTATCTTGATCACAATCAATAGCAATATTTTTTATTTCTAAAAAATTACCAGACTCTTCACCTTTTGTCCATAATCTATTTTTTGAACGAGAGAAAAAAGTAACTTTTCCTATTTCTTGTGTTTTCTCAAAAGCTTCTTGATTCATATAACCTAACATTAAAACTTGATTATTAAGATAATTCTGAATAATTACGGGAACTAAACCATCGTTATTTTTTGTAAAATCAATTTTCATCGTATAGGAATATTTTGTTCTTTTAAATAATTTTTTAATACTGGAATTGGAATTTCTCCAAAGTGAAAAATACTTGCAGCTAATCCTCCACTTACTTTTGTTTGAGTAAAAACTTCTGAAAAATGTTCCATTTTCCCTGCACCACCAGAGGCAATCACGGGAATATTTACCAAATCTGAAATGGCTTTCGTAATATCAATTTTAAAACCAGCTTTTGTACCATCTCCGTCCATAGATGTTAATAAAATTTCACCAGCGCCTAATTCTTCTACTTTCTTTACCCAATCTAATGTTTGCCAATCGGTTTCTATTTTTCCTCCGCTGATAAAAACTTTTTGTAAGCTATTTATATTTCGAGTATCAATTGCTACAACAACACATTGCGAACCAAATTGAGCTGCTAAATCTTTAATTAATTGTGGATTTTTTACTGCCGATGAATTAATAGATATTTTATCTGCACCTGCTTTTATTACAACAGCCGCATCTTCTACAGAATTAATACCTCCACCAACTGTAAATGGAATATTAATAGCTGCTGCTATTTTCTCAACCATTTCAGCTAATGTTTTACGTTTTTCTTGCGTAGCAGTAATATCTAAAAAAACTAATTCATCTGCTCCTTCATCAACATATTTTTTAGCTAATTCTACAGGATTTCCTGCATCTCGCAATTCTTCGAAATTGATACCTTTTACTGTTCTTCCATCTTTAATATCTAAACATGGAATGATTCGTTTTTTTAACACTGTTTGTATTTTAGATTAATGGTTTTTATATTTTTAAGTGATTAACTTGTTAACTAAATAACTTAACAACTTCTTTCAATTCAATTCTTCCTTCATAAATAGCTTTACCAAGAATGGCTCCTTCGCAACCTAATTCTTTTACTTTTATCAAATCATCAATAGAGGAAACACCACCAGAAGCAATTAATTTTATATTCGTATTGATTAAAATTTCTTTATATAGCTCATTCGATGTTCCTTGTAACATTCCATCTTTCGAAATGTCTGTACAAATCACATATTCAATTCCTTGTGCTTGATATTCGTTAATAAAATCTATCACGTCTAATTCAGAAGTTTCTAACCAGCCATGTGTAGCAATTTTACGATCTTTTGCATCTGCACCTAATATAATTTTCTCTTTTCCGTATTGAGAAATCCACTCATTAAATAATGTTGGATTTTGCACAGCAATACTTCCTCCAGTAATTTGATTTGCGCCACATTCAAAAGCAATTCTAATATCATCATTAGATTTTATCCCTCCTCCAAAATCAACTTTTAAATTCGTTTTATTGGTAATTTGTTCTAATGTTTTATAGTTAATTATTTGGCTAGATTTAGCACCATCTAAATCTACTAAATGTAGATATTGAATACCATAATCCTCAAATTCTTTTGCGACTTCTAATGGATGTTCATTGTATATTTTTTTTGTGTTATAATCACCTTGGGATAAGCGAACACATTTTCCATCTATAATATCTATTGCGGGAATAATTCTCATCATTTATTATTTTGATAACACTAGAAGTAGATTATAAGGCTTAAGAACTCCTTAAGCCTTATGTCTTAAATCTTGTTATTTAATTTCTTTCATTATTTCTTGTACAGCTCTTTCTAGCTGTGGATCTTTATTTTCTAATCTATCCAAAAATGTATTTTTGATATAGATATCTGGACTTACACCAGTTTTTTCTAAATTCTGACCATCTAATGTATAAGTTCCCCAAGAAGGAAGTCTGTAAAATGAACCATCAACTAATCCTTTTCCAGAAGTGAAAATGATCCATCTGTAAGTTTCTTGACCAATTATTTTTCCTAATTTCAAGGCTTTAAATCCGGCAGCTGTCATCTCTGCATCACTTAAAGAATATTCGTTTATTAATAACACAATTGGTTTTGCTGCAGGAGCAAAATTAGGTTGTACAGTTAATTGTCCTTCACGGTATTTCCATTTTAAATACGGACGTTGAGATAAAAAGTTTAATACCTTGTCGTGTACATTTCCTCCTGTATTAAAACGTAAATCTAAAATAACACCATCTTTTCTATTTTCTTGTTCCACCATGTCTAACAAGAAAACATCCAATTCGCTAGATGTCATATTTTTCATGTAAGAATAGGCAATTCTATCATTACTTAATTGTTTTACACGTTGACGATTTTCATAAATCCATTCATCGTATAAAAGACCTCTAAAGCTTGTGTTCGAAATAGGATGAATTTTTGTAGTGATAGTTTTTCCATTTCGATTGAATTCTAATGTTAATTCATCTAGTTTTTTTGGTGTTGTAAAATAAGTTTCACGATTTTTAGTTTCATCTACCTTTTGTTTATTTATAGCAACTAAAATATCACCTTCTTTTATATCAACATTTTTAAGGAATGCAGGAGATTTTCTTACGATTCTATCCACAACAAATGGTTGATCGTTTTTGAAAACTAATCCTGTTTCATTCGTAAAATAATTTAAATATTTACTTTCCTCTTTTCCGTTAGAAGTAAATCCTAAGTGAGACGAATTTAATTCACCCAGTAAATCATTTAATAAAATACGTAAATCATTTCGGTTATTTACAAAAGGTAAATAATTTGCGTATTGTGACTTTTTAGCTTTCCAATCAATTCCATGAAAATTTTCATCATAGAAATTTTCTTCAACTCCAGCCCAAGCTTCATCATACATTTGTGTAAATTCGGAAGCTAAATTTTTATTAAAATTATAACTTAAATTAATTTTTTCTGGACTGTTAGAGTTAACACCGAATTTGTAAACAGCATCATCAATCAAAGCAAATAAATTTTTATTATTTTTGATGATGTAATCAACACCTTTACTAAAAACTTTATCTGTTTTATCCTCTTCAAACTCCGAAGTTGTCTTTTTATACAATTGGAATTTTCCGTTATCTTGATTTGAATTATAGAATAAAAATTGTTTTTTATCCTCTTCAAATACAAAAGGATTGGTTTGATAACCAAAACGATCGGTAACTAATTCTATTCTTTCTAAGAAACCTTCTGGATTAACAGTTAATTCTTTCAGCTCCTTTTTTTCTTCTTTCTTTTCCTTTTTCTCAGCTTTTTTCTCTTCTACAAAGAGTTTATCAAATTTTTCTGATTTGTATGCTTCATCAAACCAATCTAAAGAAGCGCGGTAAATATTAGATTTTTGCATTCCCATTGGATAAGATGGATTTGTTCTGTCACTTGCAAAATAAATATATTTTCCATCTGGAGACCAAGTAGGAGATTCTTCTGTAATTCCTGTATTAGTCAGGTTTATCGTTTTTTTATTTTTGATATTATAAACAAAAATATCTAGTTCGAAATTACGTTTAGCATTAAATAATACATACTCGTCATTTGGTGAGAATGATGGTTTAGAATTTTGAAAAGCCCAGATTTCATCTTTTACAATGGTTGTTGATTTTAGAGATTTTAAATCTAATAATCTAACCTCATCTCTTCCACTTAAATATACAGCTTGAGATAAATCGTGACTAAATGTAATATCTCTATTGTTTCTTAAATCCGATGTTAATTGTTCAGATTTTCCTTTTCCATTGGCAGAAGTTTTAAACCAATTCTGATACCCGTTATATGTTTGATTAAAGATTAAATTCTGATTGTCTTTTAACCATTTTACTTCTAATACACGCTCTTTGCCATCTGTAATTTGATTAATAAATTTTCCTTCTATATCCGAAACAAAAATAATTCCTCGACTAACGAATGCTAATTTTTTACCATCTGGCGATACATCAAAGAAAGAAACTTCATCTGAAACATCAAAACTTTGTTCCTTTGTAATTACTTTACTTGTGTTAACATTTATATTAACTGGATTGGATGTTTTTGAAGCGATATCATAAATAAATAATTGATAATCTTTCTCGAAAATTACTTTTGTTCCGTTCGCTGCAACAAATGGTTTTCTAATAGAAGTATCAAACTTTGTTAAGGCTTCTTTTTTTCCGTTTTCTAATTTATATAGATTGTAATCCCCATTGTTTTCATCAGAAATAAAATAGATAATACCTTTTTTATCAACAGTCGCATTAAAATCTTTTCCGTTGTATGTTGTTAATTGTTTAAATGCTTTAGAAGTTGGATTATAACTTAATAAATCTGGATTATTTTCTCCCTTGTATCGTTTACGTGTAATTTGATTAGCACTTTCTGTAGAATTAGTAAAAATATAATCTCCATTTGGTGTTTCTACTAAACCATTGGTTGTATTAAAATAATTGGTAAATAATGGTTGAGGTGTTTTTCCATCAATATCTATTTTAAAACTTCCGAAATTATTATTTTGATTCGATGTAAAATAAATTGTTTTACTATCCCAACTCCAACTTTCTACATCGTCTTTTGCTTGATGAAATGTAAGTTGTTTAATTTCTCCACCATTGATAGGCATTACGTAAACATCATAATTTCCGAATTGATTAGAACTAAATGCTAACCATTTTCCATCTGGAGAAACCCTAGGATTAGTTTCTTCACCTCCTAAAGCTGTTATACGAGATGCGTTTCCTCCATTCGCATCTACTTTCCAAATATCACTATCATAGCTGAAATAGATTGTTTTTGCATCTGGACTAAATGCTGGATTTGATGTGAAATATACTTTTTCTTGTGCCGATAGTTGAGTTATCGTAAAGACTGAAAGTAAAGTTAAAACTGTTTTTCTCATGTGTTTGTATTCTTTCTATAAACTTAAAAAATTCTCAAGGATTTGTTCTCCAATTCCTGCGGATTTTTCTGGGTGAAATTGAGTAGCATAAAAATTATCTTTTTGTAATGCAGCAGAAAATTCTAAAATGTAATCTGTTTTAGCAATTGTATAATCAGACAATTCACAATAAAAACTATGAACACAATAAACATCTGAAGCTTCATTTACTTTGTTAAATAGAGTAGACTGTAATGCTGTAATAGTATTCCAACCCATATGTGGGACAATTTCTGTTTTAGGAAATAATTTTACCTTAATGGGAAAAATATTTAAACAATCAGTATTACCTTCTTCCGAGTGTTCACACATTAATTGTTGTCCTAAACATATCCCTAATGTTGGTTGTTTTAAATTTTTAATAAGTTGATCTAATCCTTTTTCTTTAAGGTATTTCATAGCTGAACTAGCTTCTCCAACACCTGGAAAAATTACTTTGTCAGCTTGCAAGATTTCTGTAAAATTATCTGTAATTATAGCATCATATCCTAAACGAGTAACCGCATTGTAGACAGATTTTACATTTCCAGCATTGTATTTTATTATTGCAATCATCTTTTGTTTTTAAGTTGAGATATTGTTGAGTGTTTAATTTGTGATGTTGCTAAGTTTTTTAAATGACTGTAATTTTTATTAATTCTGAGAGTCATTTTGAGCCTTTCGAGAATAATAAAGATTATAAATGTTTCGATAAGCTCAACATGACAGATTCTAGTAAAATAAAACTATTTAATATGCAGTTATACTCAAAAAGAACTTATAAACAGACTAACTTAATCACATAACAACACTATAGCATTCCTTTTGTACTTGGTAGAATCATTTTGTCGGGATCACGTTTTACAGCTACTTTTATTGCTTTAGCAAATGCTTTAAAAATAGCCTCTATTTTGTGATGTTCGTTTGTTCCTTCCGCTTTTATATTAAGATTCGCTTTTGCTCCATCTGTAAAAGATTTAAAAAAGTGATAAAACATTTCTGTTGGCATTTGCCCAATCATTTCACGTTTAAAATCAGCTTCCCAAACCAACCAATTTCTTCCTCCAAAATCAATTGCAACTTGTGCTAAACAATCGTCCATAGGAAGAGTAAAACCATATCTTTCTATACCTAATTTATTACCCAAAGCTTTAGAAAATACTTCGCCAAGTGCGATAGCTGTATCTTCTATCGTGTGGTGTTCGTCAACTTCTAAATCACCATCTACTTTTATCGTTAAATCCATTTGTCCGTGACGTGCAATTTGATCTAACATATGGTCAAAAAAGTGTATTCCGGTAGAAATGGCTGATTTTCCAGTTCCATTTAAATTCAGTTCAATTTTTATTTTTGTTTCGTTTGTATTTCGCTCAATTGAAGCTGATCTATTTTCGAGTTTTAGAAATTCGTAAATATCTTTCCAAGAAGTTGTTTTTAGAGCAACAACATCATCTAAAATATCATCATTCACGATTTCATTCGCTCCTAGAGTTTCATCATTTACAATAAAAATTCCTTTTGCACCAAGATTCTGTGCTAATTTCACATCAGTTATTCTGTCTCCAATAACAAAAGAGCTGGCTAAATCATAAGCAGGATTATTAATGTATTTTGTTAATAACCCAATATTAGGTTTGCGCGTTGGAGCATTTTCGTGAGGAAAAGTTTTATCGATATAAATAGCTTCAAATTTTACACCTTCATTTTCGAATGCTTTAATAATAAAATTTTGAATAGGCCAAAAGTTTTCCTCTGGATGAGATGTAGTTCCTAAACCATCTTGGTTGGTGACCATTACTAATTCGAAATCTAATTCTTTAGCAATTTTACCTAAGTATGTAAAGACTTCTGGATAAAATTCTAGTTTATCGAAACTGTCGATTTGGTAATCACTAGGTTCTAGAATCATTGTTCCGTCACGGTCTATATAAAGTATTTTTTTCATTATTACTATGTTATTATGTGTTGAAGTTTTAATGTTTTTAGGTATTACAATCATAAGCTTTAATTTTTCTTATATCTTAAAATCTTACGTCTTATGTCTTATGTCTAAATCTAAAAACTTAAGAACTTAACAACAGGCTTATTAATTTCTCATTTTCTTCTTTTGTTCCAACAGTTATTCGAAGACAATTTTCGCATAAATCATCGTTCGTTCGATTTCTAATTACAATTCCTTTTTTAATTAATTCGTTGTAACGTTCTGTAGCGTTATCAACTTTTATTAAAATAAAATTCGCATCACTTGGATAGATCTTTTCTATAAAAGGAAGCTTTTGCAAAGCCTTTTCAAGATATTGCTTTTGATTGAGAATTGTTTTAGTTGATAATTTTATTTTATCATAATCGTTTAAGATTTCCAATGCTTTTTCCTGCGTTAATTGATTGATATTATACGGAGGTTTTATTTTGTTTAATACTGCTAAAATCTCTTCATTTGCATATAAAATACCTAAGCGAATCCCTGCTAAACCAAACGCTTTAGATAAAGTTTGAATAACAATAAGATTAGGGTAATTTTTGATTTCCTCTAACCAAGATTTTTCATCAGAGAAATCAATATAAGCCTCGTCAATAATCACTAATCCATTAAAATTCTGTACAATTTCTAAAATATATTCTTTCTTAATTATCTCTCCTGTGGGATTGTTTGGAGAACATAAAAAAATCATTTTAGTGTTATCATCTATTTTATTGAATATATCTTTTACATTAGGTTGAAAATCAGATTTATTTAATAATGATTTTCTATATTCAATTGCATTTAAGTTTGCTAAAACATTATACATTCCATAAGAAGGAGAAATAGAAATAACATTGTCTTGATTTGGTTCACAAAATGCACGAAAAATTAAATCCAATACTTCGTCGCTTCCATTTCCTAATAAAATCTGATCTGCTGGAAAATTCTTAAGTTGACTTAAAACTGCTTTTACATTTCTTTGTAAAGGATCAGGATAACGATTTAATCCATTATCGAACGGATTTTCGTTAGCATCTAAAAAAATGAAATCATTATTAATTTCTTGAAATTCGTCTCTTGCCGATGAATAGGCTTTCATAGCTTTTACATTAGAACGAATAATATTATTTATGTTGAACATGTTTTTTTAGTTGTTATGTGATTATGTTTTTGCTTTTAATAATGTAATGACTTAAAAATTGAACAACTGACTAATTTTTTAGCCGAAGTGTTACAGCATTTTTATGAGCAAATAATTCTTCTGCTTCTGCCATTAATTCAATAGCGGGACCAATATTCTGAATTCCTTCTTTTGTTAATTTCTGAAAAGTGATTTTCTTAATAAAACTATCTAAAGAAACCCCAGAATAATTTTTTGCATAACCATTTGTTGGTAATGTGTGATTTGTACCCGAAGCATAATCTCCAGCACTTTCACAGCTGTAATTTCCTAAAAAAACAGAACCAGCATTTATTATTTTATCGGTATAATCTTCAGCTTTTTCACAAGCAAAAATTAAATGTTCAGGTGCATATATATTAGAAAACTTTACACAATCTTCAATGTTTTTTAAAACAATTCCTCTCGAATTATCTAAAGCTTTTGAAGCAAATTCTTTTCGAGGTAATACGTTTAGTTGTTTTTCTAATTCTTGAATTGTTTCGTTTAAAACGTTCTCATTATCAGTTAATAAAATTACTTGAGAGTCGGCTCCATGTTCAGCCTGAGATAATAAATCTGCCGCAACGTATTTTGGAACCGATGTATTATCTGCAATAATTAATACTTCACTTGGTCCCGCAGGCATATCAATAGCGACACCAAAATTTTGAGCAACTTGTTTTGCAGCGGTTACATATTGGTTTCCAGGACCAAAAATTTTATCCACTTTTCCAATTGTTTCAGTCCCGAAAGTTAACGCACCAATTGCTTGTATGCCTCCAATTTTATAAATAGTATTTATTCCGATAAGATCTGCTGTATATAGAATTGCAGGATTAATTTTTCCTTCTTTGTTTGGAGGAGTACACAATGTAATGTTTTTACAGCTGGCTAGTTTTGCAGGAATCCCTAGCATTAAAACAGTAGAAAATAAAGGAGCTGTTCCTCCAGGAATATAAATACCAACATTTTCTATTCCACGAGATTCTCTCCAACAATTAACACCTTTTGTTGTCTCAATTATTTTTATTTCTTCCATTTGAGCTGTGTGAAACTTTTCAATATTTGTAGCAGCTAATTGTATAGCATTTTTTAAATCATCAGTAATTAAATTTTTTGCCTCTTCTATTTCTTGTTCAGAAACATAAAGATTAGATAGTTTTACATTGTCAAACTTCTCTGTAAGTTCTATTAATGCTTTATCTTTTTTATTTTGTATCTCATCAAAAATATTTAAAACAACTTGTTGCAAATCTTGTGTTTCTTTTGTTGGTCGCTTAGATAATTGGAGCCATTCGGTTAATGGAGGATATATGTATGTGTTCATTTTTTTCAGTGTTTATGTGTAGCAGTTTTTAAGTGCTATAGTTTTTATTCATTTATAACTTAAAAACATTCTAACTGTTAAAGAATCATTTTCTCTATTTCTAAAACCAAAATACCTTCGGCACCAAACTCTTTTAATTGTTCAATAATTTCCCAAAAAGTATCTTCTTTTATAACAGTATGTATAGAAGACCATCCTTCTTGTGCTAATGGTAAAACAGTGGGAGATTTCATACCTGGTAATAATGCAATAATTTCATCTAGCTTATTATTTGGAGCATTTAGTAGAATATATTTATTTTCTGATGATTGTTTTACCGCTTCTATCCTAAAGATTAAACGATCTAAGATTGCTTGTTTTTCTTGTTCTAATTTTTTATTAGAAATTAAAATAGCTTGAGATTCTACAACGGTTTCAACTTCTTTTAATCCATTTGTTAATAAAGTAGAACCTGTAGAAACGATATCAAAAATGGCATTAGCTAACCCAATACTTGGAGCAATTTCTACGCTCCCGCCAATTTCTTCTATTTTAACATTGATTCCTTTTTCATTAAAGAAGTTTTGTAAAATTCGAGGATAAGAAGTCGCAATTTTTTTATCTTGGAAGTAAGATAAATCGGTATACTTTTCATCTTTCGGAATGGCTAAACAAAGTTTACAGCCTGCGAAACCTAATTGGCGAATGTTAGTAACATCTTTTGCTTTTTCCCAAACTTCATTTTCTCCTAAAATACCGATATCAGCAACACCTTGTTCTACATATTGAGGAATATCATCGTCGCGAAGGAATAAAATTTCGATTGGAAAATTAGGAGATTCTGTTCTTAATTTTCGAGTACTTGTTGGTATTTTTATACCGCAATCTTTTAATAATTCGAGTGATTTTTCACTTAATCTACCACTTTTCTGAATGGCTATTTTTAATTTACTCATTTTCAATTTTATATTTTTAGTCTGAGTAAATCGCGAAGAAATAGATTAAATAACTATAGAAGTAACAAAAAAAATCCCATTTGATTTACTCAAACGGGATTTAGATATATTATTTGACACATGTCCATATCACAATCAGCTCGCTTGAGTGCAAGTATGATGGTGATGATGATGGAATTGTATTGTGTACATTTTCTTTCTTTTGTTGAAGCAAAGGTAAAAAAGTTTTTTTGTTATTTCCAAATTTATTATTTCAATTGATTACTTTTAGGCTAACAAATAGATAATAAAACATGTTAAAAAACATCATTTTTCTACTAATCATTTCAACCACAATTTCGTGTTCATCATATCGATTTATTCAGCCAGAATACGGTGTGAATAATATTAACAATAAAGAGATTAAGCTTAAAAAAGTTTATAATTTACGAGATTTAGGAGGGATAGAAAATCAAGACAATAAAAAATTAAAAACTGGTAAAATTTATAGAAGTGCAAACTTAGAAAAACTGAAATCTTCTTCTTTTAAGGATTTAGAAAAACTAGGAATTAAACAAGTTATTGATCTAAGAACTTTACAAGAGATTGAAGATAAACCTGATCATTTACCTCCGAATGTAGAATATACAAACCTGAGAGCATTTGAAGATAAGGGAGATCAATTGACAGAAGCTAGAAAATTAGTTTTAAAAGGGAAAGTGAATGCTGAAGATGCAGAAAAAAGAATGTTAGATTTCTATGTAGAATATGTGACAGAAAAGCCAGAAGTTATTAAACAAATTATTCATGAAATTTTAGATGCAGAACAACCCGTTTTGTTTCATTGTACAGCAGGAAAAGATAGAACAGGAATTGTTTCTGCTCTTCTTATGAAAATTTTAAATTTTGATGATGAAACGATATTTCAAACTTATTTACAATCAAATAATCAGCGAGAAAAGATTATAAAAAAGAGATTGAAATTGGCAAATAACCTCCATTTTCTATACCCAAAAATGGATATTGGTGTTTTAGAAAAGTTAAGCTGGATAGAACGCTCTTATCTTCAGAAGAGTTTTGATACAATAAATGAAAAATATGGTTCTATGGATAATTATATTCGAGATGTATTAGAAATATCAGATGAGGATAGGAGAAATTATCAAGCAAAATTCATGGAATAAATGTTGATATATTTAAACAAGATAAAAACAGAACAAGATAAAAACTTTATAGTATTTTTGTAGAGATTTATGTTAGAAAAGAAAGAAACAAATTACGAAAAAGTCGTTTTAGTAGGATTAATTACACGTGAACAATCTGAAGAAAAACTGACTGAATACATGGATGAATTAGAGTTCTTAGCTTATACAGCAGGAGCAACAGTTGGCGAACGTTTTACACAAAGAATGGATAAGCCAGATTCTAAATTTTTTGTAGGAAGTGGAAAATTAGATGAAATTACTGCTTTCGTAGAAGAATATGACATTGATACAGTTATTTTTGACGACGAATTAACGCCTTCTCAATTAAAGAATATAGAGAAAGTTGTTAACAAAAAAATTATAGACCGAACACAATTAATTTTAGATATTTTCGCACAAAGAGCACAAACTTCTTATGCACGTACACAAGTAGAATTAGCTCAATATCAATATTTATTACCACGATTAACTCGTATGTGGACTCACTTAGAGCGTCAACGAGGTGGTATTGGTATGCGTGGTCCTGGGGAAACGGAAATTGAAACAGATAGACGTATTATCCGTGATAGAATTACATTATTAAAAGAAAAACTAAGAGGAATAGATAGACAAATGGCGACACAACGTAAAAATCGTGGAGCTTTAGTTCGTGTTGCTTTAGTTGGATATACCAATGTTGGTAAATCTACTTTAATGAATGTTTTATCGAAGTCGGAAGTATTTGCAGAAAATAAATTATTTGCTACTTTAGATACAACCGTTCGTAAGGTGGTAATTGGGAATTTACCATTTTTATTAACTGATACAGTTGGATTTATTAGAAAATTACCAACACAATTGGTAGAGTCTTTTAAATCTACATTAGATGAGGTAAGAGAAGCAGATTTATTGGTACATGTTGTGGATATTTCACATACTAGTTTTGAGGATCATGTAAATTCGGTTAATCAAATTTTAGCAGAAATAGAATCTAAAGAAAAACCAACTATTATGGTTTTTAATAAGATTGATAATTTTTCTTATGTGAAACAAGATGAGGACGATTTATCTGAGAAAAAGTTCGAAAATTATTCGTTAGAAGATTGGAAACGTACTTGGATGGCAAAAACAGATTATCCAACATTGTTTATTTCAGCAACTGAAAAAGATAATTTAGAAGATTTACGTAAAACAGTTTATGAAGAAGTAAAGGATATTCATACAAAGCGTTTTCCTTACAATAATTTCTTATTTCAGTATTACGAGGAGGAATCTGAAGAAGAAACAGAAGAATAAAATACAAGAAGAGTTCATTTTTTGAACTCTTTTTTTTGTAATTGAGATTTATTTAATTTTTTTATTCTAAATGAACAATAGTTTATTTAGTAGATATTTATTATTTATTTGAAATATTTTTTAAGTTTCAAAAATTGATTTTCAAATAAATAATAAGATAGTATACTACTAATAATTGTTGTAAATAGAGATAATATAAATATCATTGTATAATCTGATATAAATTTAACAATTAGATTAATCCAAATGGTATGAAATAAATACATTCCATAAGTAAACTTTCCCAATTTACTGAATATGTTTTTATCACTAATTTTTAAATAATTTACTTTGCATAATGTAAAAGCTATTAAGATAGCAGTCATACTTCCTACAATTAAGGGTTGTAAAACAATATTATCTATTTGTAAATGTGGTAATAAAAAATAAAGTAGTATAAATATAATTGAAATAATAATTTTATAGGTTAACGATATTGCGCTAAATTTATCTATAACTTCTTGTTTATAAGCTAATAGATAAGCTACAATTCCTCCAAAGGAAAAATATAATACATTTGTGTTAATGTCAAGATCGATGACATCTAAATTTTTATATAAAATTCGAAATCCTAATGATGATATAATTGAGATAATTAAAAATATCGGAAACTTTTTATTGGAGATAAAAAAGAAGGTTATTCCCCATAATAGATAAAAGTGCTCCTCAATACATAATGACCACATTACTCGAAGAGGAGATACATTTGCAAAATTATCTTTTATCATCATTTCATAATTTTCTAAAAATAATAATGGATAAATCCAATTTGGATAATATCCTTCATTACTAGAATCTAACGATAGTATTTTCAAAATAAATGGGGTAATAAATGCAAATAGGATCATTATATAATAAAGCGGCCAAATTCTAAGTATTCTCCGTATAAAAAAGTTTTTTAAATTTATTTTTTTTGACTTTTTCTTCTCTTCTAATAAAATATAAGAAATTAGAAATCCACTTAATACAAAAAAAATCTGTACACCAATACCACCGCTATGCGAAATAAAAATAATTATATCATTTTTATTATTAGGTAAGTGATGTATAAATACGATAAAAAAAGCAAAAAAACGTAAAGCATCAAATGTATGAAAATATCTCATTTAGAAATTCATTCTATAATATTCGTATTAGCGTATAAATAATTTTTAAAATTAAATTATTAAATTTAAAAAAATGTACTTTCACCAAAAAAAGCCACAATATTAATTTATAAAATGATTCTGAACGAAATAAAATCCACATTACAAGCTTTGGCAAATCCTGAAAAATCAAAAATATTAATGCGATTTTTCAAAACAAATAAAGGAGAATATGGAGAAGGGGATACTTTTTTAGGAATAACTGTTCCAGAACAACGATTAGTTGCTAAACAATATTTTCAAAATATATCTATAAAAGAAATAGAAAATTTATTGTATTACGATATTCACGAATATAGACTAACGTCTTTATTGATGTTGGTTTTTAAATACGAAAAAACAAAAGACATTCAAGAGAAAAAAGAAATCGTATTATTTTATTTATCTCAAACATCTCGTATTAATAATTGGGATTTAGTAGATACAAGTTGTTACAAAATAGTTGGGCATTATTGTTTTCATGAAAATGAGCGTCAGATTTTGTATGATTTAGCTTCTTCTGATGATTTATGGGAAAAACGAATAGCAATCGTTTCTACGATGTATTTTATTCGTCAACAGTCATTAGAAATCGTTTCTAAAATTGTTTTAAAAAATATGAATCATCCTCATGATTTAATGCACAAAGCAAATGGCTGGATGTTGCGAGAAATGGGAAAAAGAGATGAAAGTGTTTTAATTGATTTTCTTGATGAGTATGCAATAAAATTACCAAGAACTTCTTTGCGTTATGCACTAGAAAAATTAGAACCTTCTGTAAGAGATTATTACATGAAGTTAAAATAAAAAAGTCGCTTTGTAAGCGACTTTTTAAATTATAAAGTAAAATTTTTTTTACAGGATAACGTGGCCTAATTTAGTTAATTTCTGACGATCTAAAATTTTAATTTTTCGACCTTCTCCTTCAATTAATCCATCTGTTTTAAACTCTGAAATTAATCGAATAGCAGACTCTGTAGCTGTACCAATTAAATTAGCCATTTCTTCACGAGTCAATGAAATATTTATAAAACCATCTTTGTCTGTACCAAGTTTACCTTCTAATAAGATTAAAACCTCGGCTAAACGTTCGCGAACAGTTTTTTGTGCTAAATAAGTAATTGTTCTAGCATATTCACCTAAATCTTTTGCAATACGTTGTAAAATATTAAAAGCTAATTTAGGATTAACTTCTAAGAATCTTAAAAAGAATTTTTCTGGAATATAATAAATTTCAATTGGTGTCATTGCTGTTGCAGATGCTCCAAAAACTTCTTGACTCAAGATAGATCGATAACCGATAATGTCTCCTTCGTTAATGAAACGTAGAATTTGTTCTTTTCCATTAAAACCAATCTTGAAAAGCTTTGCTGTTCCTTTTATGATGCAGTAAATTCCTTTAGGCGTGTGTCCTTCTTGAATAATTTCATCACTTTTTTTAAAATTTAGAACTTTTTTTTCTTGTTCAAACTCCAATAATTCTTCTTTACTAAAAACTCCAAAAGCTTCAGGAGTATCAAACATAGCTTTAATAGAGGCTACATTTTCATTAAATTCTGACATGTATTATTAGTTATGACTTAATTCATACAAAGTTAACGTTAATTCTGCTAAAAGGAAAGTAATTTTGCAAAATAGTATGGAAGAAAATTGTTTTCATTGTGGTCAACTGATTGAAGAAGAGGTAATTCAGTTCGATGATAAAGACTTTTGTTGTCAAGGTTGCAAAACCGTTTATGAAATATTGAATGTAAACGATTTAAAGGATTATTACGATCTTAATCGTAATGCTGGAGTGCGTCCGGACGGAAAAAGTAATCATCAATTTGACTTTTTAAACACAAAAGAAATTTTTGATAAAGTTGTCGATTTTTCTGATGATGGTGTAACGGTTGTGTCATTTTTTGTCCCCGTTATGCATTGTACATCTTGTGTGTGGTTATTGGAGAGTTTAAATACCATAAATTCTCATATAATTTCTTCTAATGTAAACTTCTCTCAAAAAACGGTTCAAGTAACTTATAGAGACGAAGAATTAAAATTGGGTGACTTAGCTCGATTCATTACAAATTTAGGATATAAGCCATCAATTAATCTAAAAACATTAGATAAAAAGAAAAAAAATAAAGTAGACAGATCACTGGTTAGTAAATTGGTTATTGCTGCTTTTTGTTTTGGAAATATTATGTTATTATCCTTTCCAGAATATGTAGAGGTTTTTGGAAACGTAAAAGAACAATGGTTAGATCAGAATAAAGGATATTTCCGTTGGACAATGTTTGCACTTTCTTTACCTGTTTTTTTCTATTCATCAACAGATTATTTTGTTTCAGCTTGGCAAGGATTGAGAAATAAATACATCAATATCGATGTGCCAATTGCCTTAGGAATTATTGTAATAATGTTTAAGTCGACTTATGACATTATTTTTGATATTTCTCCAGGATATTTTGATACGTTAGCAATGCTATTGTTTTTAATGTTAACAGGAAAATGGTTCCAACAACAAACAATGCAAGCTTTAGCTTTTGATAGAGATTACAAATCTTTTTATCCAATTGCAGTAGCAAAATTAGAAAATGGACATGAACGACCAATTTTACTAGCCGATTTAAAAAAAGGAGATAGAATATTAATTCGTAACGAAGAAATTATTCCTGCCGATGCAATTTTAATGAAAGGCGAGGCTATGATTGATAATTCATTTGTAACAGGAGAATCAAGATTGATTTCTAAAAAAGCAGGAGATAAAATCTTTGCAGGAGGTAAACAATCTGGTCATGCAATCGAATTAGAAATTATTTCCGATGTTAATCAAAGTTATTTAACTCAATTGTGGAACAATGAAGCTTTCCAGAAAGAAGAATCTCAATTAAATGCGTTAACAAATAAGATTAGTCACTATTTTACTTTAATCATTTTATTCATAACAGCAATTTCTGCTGTTTATTGGTATATTCATGATACTTCGAAAATATTAGATGTTGTAACATCAATTCTAATTATAGCATGTCCATGTGCGTTAGGTTTGTCATCTCCATTTATTTTGGGACACATGATGCGTATTTTTGGAAACAAACGATTCTATGTTAAAAATACTTCTACCATAGAACGAATGGATAAAATTACAGATGTTGTTTTTGATAAAACAGGAACAATAACAGAAAGTGATGAAGCACAAATTGTGTACGAAGGTTTAGAGTTAACAGATTATCATAGACAGTTAGTAAAATCTGTGATTAGAAACTCTAATCATCCATTAAGTAGAAGTTTGTACAAGAAACTAAGAGTTGAAGATAATTTTGCTATTATAAACTACGAAGAAATTGTTGGTAAAGGACAACAAGCAGAAGTAGATGGACAATTAATAAAGGTTGGTTCTGAGAAGTTTGTTGGAGCTATTTTTAATGAGTTAAGATTAAATCAATCTCAAGTTTATATAGCGATTAATGGAGAAGTTTTTGGTAAATTTGTTTACACAAACAGATACCGAAAAGGTTTAGATAATTTACTGAATGAATTGGATAATTATCAACTGCATGTACTTTCTGGAGATAATGATTCTGAAAAGGATTATTTACAAACAATTTTTCCAAAAAGTGCTCATTTGATTTTTAATCAATCACCAGCAGATAAATTAGATTATATAAAGAATTTAGAAGCTAGTGGAAAAAAAGTAATGATGTTAGGTGATGGTTTAAATGATGCTGGAGCTTTAAAACAAAGTACAGTTGGAATTTCAATCTCCGAAGATATTAATAGTTTTTCTCCATCGTGTGATGGAATCTTGGATGCGAAAAGTTTTAAAGCAATTCCAAATTTCTTGAAACTATCACACAAAACAATGTTTTTTGTGAAGATAGCTTTCATTATAAGTTTTCTATATAATATCATAGGGCTTAGTTTTGCCGTTTCTGGTTATTTACAGCCAGTTGTTGCCGCTATTCTAATGCCAATAAGTTCTATTTCAGTATTAATATTTGCTACTGTGAGTACTCGAGTAGCAGATAAATTAACAAAATGGAATTTAGATTGATTTTAAATTAGGAATATATATAGCCCTCTGACCAAAATCATTGTGATATGAACTTGGGGCTTTGTAATTTTGTGGAGCTATGGGGATATTATTATTAATGATATTAGTTAGTGTCTCGTTGGGGGCAATTTTTCTACTTCTATTCTTTATGGGATACAAGAAGGGACAATTTGATGAAGACGAATCTCCAGCAGTGAGAATGTTAAAAGATGATAAAAAAACAAAAGATAAAATCGACTCATAATGCAAATGCAGACTTTTAGTTACGACAACAAGATCGTAAAGTATTTTCTATATGCCACATTGTTTTGGGCAGTTATGGCATTTTTCTTTGGCGTGTTGGTTGCAACATTGTTATTTTTTCCTACGTTACCAGAGTATATCTTTGGATCTGATGACGGTACGATAGGAGGTAATATTCAAGGTTTAATCAATTCTCAAGGAACGCTAGGATTTGGTAGATTAAGAATGATTCACACGACTTTTGCGGTATTCGCATTCGTAGGAAACTCTTTCTTTACTGGAGCTTATTATTCAACACAAAGATTGTTAAAAACCAGAATGTACAGCGATGTTTTAAGCTGGATTATCTTCTGGGGATGGCAATTATTCATTGTTTTATCATTTGTAACGTTCATCTTAGGATACAATACTTCTAAGGAGTATGCTGAACATGAATGGCCAATTGATATTTTAATTGCGATAGTTTGGGTATTATTTGGTACACAAATGTTTTTAACTATTGCTAAACGTCGTGTACGTCACTTGTATGTTGCAATTTGGTTCTACATCGGAACTTGGGCAGCTATTACAATGTTACACGTTTTTAACAATTTAGAAATACCAGTAACTTTTAGTTTAACAGCTCCAAAATCATATTCAATTTATTCTGGAGTGCAAGATGCATTAGTACAATGGTGGTATGGTCACAATGCGGTAGCATTTTTCTTAACAACACCAATCTTAGGATTAATGTACTACTTTGTACCTAAAGCTGCAAATAGACCTGTATTCTCATACAAATTATCTATTATTCACTTTTGGTCTTTAATCTTTATTTATATCTGGGCTGGACCTCACCACTTGCTTTATACAGCATTACCAGGTTGGGCACAAGCTGTAGGTACAGGATTCTCTATCATGTTAATCGCTCCATCTTGGGGAGGTATGTTAAATGGATTATTAACATTACGTGGTGCATGGGATAAAGTAAGAGAAAATCCTATATTAAAATTCTTCGTAGTAGCACTTACTTGTTATGGTATGGCAACTTTCGAAGGACCAATGTTAGCTACAAAAACATTAAATAAAATTGGTCACTTTACAGACTGGGTTCCTGCTCACGTACACGTTGGTACATTAGGTTGGAATGGATTTATAGCATTTGGTATGATTTACTATTTAGTACCAAAGTTATTTAATACAAAATTGGCTTCTGTTAAGATGGCTAATGCTCACTTTTGGATTGGTACTTTCGGTATTCTATTCTGGGTAATTCCTATGTATGTTGCAGGTTGGACACAAGGTTTAATGTGGAAACAATTCGCAGCAGATGGAACATTAGAATATGGTAACTTCTTACAAACAGTTACAATTCTTAAAAAATGGTTATATCCATTACGTGCTTTTGGAGGAACATTATATTTAATAGGTTCTTTCTTAATGATTGCTAACGTAATCAAAACTGTAAGATCTGGATATTTTGTTGCAAATGAAGAAGTAGAAGCTCCTGCATTAGCTCCAAAAACAGCAGCTCGTACACAAGGAGAAGGAGTTCACTCTTGGATTGAAAGAACACCGATCGTTTTAACTGTTGGAGCTTTATTAACAGTAGCGATAGGAGGTTTAGTGGAAATTGTACCAACAATTGTAGTAAAATCAAATGTACCAACAATTGCGAGTATTAAACCATATACTCCATTAGAATTAGAAGGACGTGATTTATATATTAGAGAAGGATGTAATGCTTGTCACACACAAATGGTTCGTCCATTCCGTGATGAAGTAAAACGTTATGGAGAATACTCTAAAGCAGGTGAATTTGTTTACGATCATCCATTCTTATGGGGTTCTAAAAGAACTGGTCCAGATTTACACCGTGAAGGAGGTAAAAACCCAGATGCTTGGCATTACAAACATATGTGGAATCCACGTTCTACATCAGATGGATCTATCATGCCTCGTTACCCATGGTTAGTAGAAAATACATTAAACCGTGAGTTAACTCGTGATAAAATGAAATCTATGGTTGCTTTAGGTGTTCCTTATCAACAAGAAGATTTTGATAGTATGCAAGTTTCTATGAACAAACAAGCTTTAGCTATTGAGACAAGTATCTTTAAAGATGCATCTGACTTAAAAGAGTTATACGCTAAAAAAGAAGCAGAAGCTAAGAAAGATGGTAAGCAATTTGTTCCATTAAGAGATCGTGAGATTACAGCTTTAATCGCTTACTTACAAAGATTAGGAACTGATATCAAGGCAGATCAAATCGAGACAGCAAGTAACTAATGTTAAAATATTACAAAGAAATCCTTTCTCAGTATGAGTACGCATCTTTGTTGCAAACATTGATTTTAATAGCGATGGTAATTGTTTTTGTAACAATTTTCATCAAAGTGGCAAAAAAGCCCAAAGGTTATTATAAAGATGATGAACATGCACCATTAGATTTAGAACCAGAAGAGGAAGAAAAAAACAATACAAAATGAGACAACGTACCCCGGCTTATATTTTTATACCATTAACGCTTTTAGCAGTTATATTAGCGTTCACAATGGTTACGCCAGTAGATGTAGTTCCAGAACCAGGATTTCAAGGTATGGTTAACAATTTACTTGAGCATTTAAAACATGTTTTTGCACAAGGAATTTTTTGGGCAGTTTTAGCTGTTGCAATTGTGATGCTTTTAATTATTAATGCTTTAAACAGAGTTGTTGAAGCAGAGAAATTTAAAAGATTATCAGAAGAAGAGCAAAAGCAATATTTAGAAACTGGTAAAATAGGTTACTTCAAGCGTTTATTTAGTAGTGCTTCTAAAAAGCAAACTGATGAAGAAGAAGAAGCTATTATATTAGACCATGGTTTTGATGGTATTAAAGAGTTAGATAATGCTTTACCACAATGGTGGTTATCTTTATTCTATTTCGGAGTAGTATTTATGATTGTTTATGTAATGGCATATAGTTTTACAGACTTTGCTCACACAGACAAAGAATTCGAAGAAGAAATGGTTTACAAAGATAAAGTTGATAGTATTTGGGCTGTAGCAAATGATATAGATATTACTGGAGCTATCAATAAATCAAATGACCCTGCTGTTGTTGAAGAAGGAGGTAAACTTTTCGCTCAAAACTGTGTACAATGTCACATGGAAGGAGGAAAAGGAGGTATCGGACCTAACTTAACAGATGATTATTGGGTGAATCATGTAGAAGATAGCTTATTCAAAAATATCTATCATATTGTTTATGATGGTTCTCCAAAAAACCCTCAAATGCGTGCATTTGGTCAACGTAAAGAGTTATCTGGATTAGCGATAGAGAAAATTGCTTCTTATGTATATTACATTAACCAAAAAGAGCCAACAAAAACAGTTGCAGAAGGTGCAGCTGCTCCACAAGGAGATTTGATGGAAGCTTGGAAACAAAAGTAATTTAGAATCGTTTTAGACTAGTTATTTAAAACAAATATCATATTGAAAGAGAGCTTATAATAAGCTCTCTTTTTATTTTTAGTCGTAAATTTGTATAGTAAAAATTCACAGTAATGAGTGTTCAAAATTCTGATCCAAAAGATGAATTTAATTTAGACGATCATTTAGACGAAAATAGTCAAATGAACGAAGATGTACGTAGCTCTATTGGTACAATGGAAAAAACAGGAGAGCGTAAATGGGTTTACCCAAAAAAGCCTCGTGGAAAGTTCACAAACTATAGAACATATGTAAGTTATGTCCTTTTAACAATATTAATTGCTACACCATTTATAAAATTACCAAACGGAAACCCTTTATTTAAGTTTGATGTATTACAAAGTCAATTTATAATTTTTGGTTTTCCATTCTTTACATCCGATTTTTTCCTATTAGCTCTGGGAATGATCACAACTATTATTTTCATTGTATTGTTTACAATGGCTTATGGTAGGTTATTTTGTGGTTGGGTTTGTCCGCAAACTATTTTCTTAGAAATGGTATTCCGTAAAATAGAATACGCGATAGAAGGAGATAGAGCAAAACAAATCAGATTAGATAAACAAGATTGGGACGAAGAAAAAATTCGAAAAAAATTATTAAAATGGACCATTTTTGGCATCATATCTTTTATAATCGCTAACGTTTTCTTAGCTTATATTATTGGTGCAGATGCATTATACGATGTAATTAGACAAGGTCCAGCAGATAATGTTGGTACTTTAGTAGGTTTAGTCTTCTTTTCTGCCATGTTCTATTTAGTTTTTGCATGGTTTAGAGAGCAAGCTTGTACATTGGTATGTCCTTATGGACGTTTTCAAGGAGTTTTAATTGATTCTCATACCATCAACGTTTCTTACGATTTTAAACGTGGAGAGGGAAAAAACGGTAGAGCGAAATTTAAAAAACACGAAGACAGAGAAGCAGCTGGAAAAGGTGATTGTATAGATTGTGGACAATGTGTGGTAGTATGTCCTACAGGAATTGATATTAGAGACGGTATACAATTAGAATGTGTAAACTGTACAGCTTGTATTGATGCGTGTGACGACGTTATGTTAAAAGTTGGGTTACCAACAGGATTAATTAGATATGCTTCCGAAGATGATATTAAACGTGGAGAAAAATTAAAATTCACAAAACGTTTAGGTGCTTATACATTTGCTTTGTTATTATTAATAGCAGCAATGACAGCGTTCTTATTCTCTCGTTCGGATGTAGAATCAAAATATTTAAGAGTTCCAGGAACTGATTATAAAGTAGAAGGACAATTCTATGTTAATCAATTTGAGTATACTTTATACAACAAAACAAATAATGATCAAGTAGTTACTCTAAAACTTTTATCGCATGATAAATCTAAGTTTGATATGTACGAAGGAACAAATAAATTAAACCTAGAAAAAGGACAAATTATTCAAGGGAAATTTTATTTAAAAATTCCGATTAATGAAGTAACTTCATACAAAGAAAAAGTTGTCATAGGATTAGTCAACGAAAAAGGAAAAGTAATAGACAAATACGAAACGAGCTTCTCAGCTCCATTCAAATATTAGAAATTATGAAGTTAAATTGGGGACATGGAGTAGCAATAGCATTAGGATGTTTTATGATCTTTATACTATCACTACTTTATTTTGCAGGAGATACAGGAGGAATGGTAACGGAAGATTATTACGAAAAGGAAGTTAATTTTCAAGATGAAATTGATGCAGAAAAACGTGCAAATGCTTTAGAAATTAAACCAGAGATTATTTTACAAGCCAATGGTTTCTTATTTCAGTTTGCACCAACAACAGCAAAAGATTTTACAGGAACTGTTTATTTGTTACGTAATGATGACGAAACAAAAGATATCAGAACATCAATAAAGTTAAACGACAAAAAGAATTTTCTACTTCCCTCAGTAAAATTAGTAGACGGTGTTTACGAGTTAACGTTAAGCTGGAAAGAAAATAACAAAACTTATCTGATTAAAAAGTCCATCAGATGGATTTCTCAATAATATTAATTGCATTATCTATAGGTCTTACTTCATCCCTACATTGTGTAGGGATGTGTGGACCTATTGCTTTATCTCTTGGAGTAGAATCCAAGGATAAATTAAAATTCACATTACGTAACCTTACGTATCAATTTGGTCGTATAACAACGTATTCAATTCTCGGTGCCATTTTAGGATTAATAGGAGAATCATTTACATTTGTTGGTTTACAAAATTACCTAAGTATCTTTATAGGTGTTGTAATGATCATTATGGTTATGATTCCAAAATTCTACGAAAATGGAGCAACACAACTTCGTCCAATTAATGCATTAATGGTCAAAGTAAAAATCTCATTAGGAAAACATCTTATTAAAAAAGATTCCTCTTCACTTTATGTAATTGGACTTTTAAATGGATTATTGCCATGTGGAATGGTTTACGCTTCTTTAACAGCAGCAATTGGTTTTGGTTCTGTTTATAAAAGCATTTTATTTATGTTTTTCTTCGGATTAGGAACATTGCCCTTAATGTTTGCTACCGTTTTATTTGGAAACTTTTTATCAGTAAAACAACGCCAAACAATTCTAAAAATACTCCCTATTATAACTATAATATTGGGTGTTTTATTTATTCTACGCGGATTAGAATTAGACATTCCTTACATCTCTCCATCTAAAGAAGCTTTACAACTTAATGGAATGGATGATCATTGTATGTAGTTTGGTTTGCTTTTTTGGGCGACTAATCGCGCTTTTCACTCTATCTTTTGTTCGCTATAACGCTCCACAAAAGGATGCCGTTGCAATCGCTGTCGCAATTTTACAACACTTTATTATGTTCAGCTTAACGAAATCTTTTAGTGAATATCAATTAAAATTATACTTAAAGTACAGGGTAAACCTTTCGATATTTCTATTGAATGGATAAAACTAATAAAATGAAAATGAAATTACTTCATTTTCATTTTATTAATAACATTTTTTTTAAACTATTCCTATCTTTTTTTTGATTCTATATCCTAATGTATATTGATTATTGTAAATTAATTGAGTTAGGTTTTCTATTTTCTCGGTATCGTTTTTATATAAAACTTTAATATTTCTTCTTTTTAATGTATCAAAAAGAACTTGTTCCCAGTTTTTTTTCAGTTTATCTTTTTTCATTTTATCTTGAGATACTCCTTTGTCGTGTAATCGATAAAAATATAAGGATGAATTTATAAAGGTGAAATCACCAATCTCATATAATTTAAGATATAAATCTTGATCTACCGCTGATGTTAATGAAGTATTTATTCCAGAAGTTTTTAGATATGCAGATTTCTTAAACGTAAAAAAATGAGTTATTTCAAAGAAAATATTAAAAAATAATTTATCATTGTTTTTTATTAATCTAGTATTTCTAAATTTTTTTATTGGCTTTATGTCTTTATCACAAAGTGTAAATTGAGAATATGTTGCTACATTATTAGAATAACTGTTAATACTTTTTAATAATGCGTCATGGTGTAACGCATCATCAGGATCTAAAAATCCGCAAATTTCTCCAGTGGCTAATTCGATAAGTTTAGCTTTAGTAAATCCTACGCCTAAGTTTTCTTTATTTTCATAAAACTTAAAACGAAGATCATTCTTTATTAGTTGTTTTATAGCTTCTTTTTCTTCATCTCTAGAAGCGTCATCTAATATAATAGCTTCCCAATTCTCATAAGATTGTTTCTTTATAGATTCAAGACAACTTTTAAAATATTCAGCATTATTATAATGCGCAATTAATATAGAAAATTTCATAGGTATATTTTTTATTGGTTTTTAAAAGAATATATTTAGCTATGAAATTGTTTAAACGTTTATAATTCAACTAAATTCATCATCGAAATAATATTTGTTATAATTTGACTTTGAATTTATTGCGATTTTTTTTGCTATTATTTTCCAGACGATTATTTGTTTTTTTATGCAAATAAAATTTGATAATTTTCGCGGAACTTTTTATGAATTAAATAAGTTTAAACAACTTCATATAGTTCACGAATAGTTATAGTTGGTATTAATTTCTATTTCTAAAAATTAAAACTTGTGTAGATTCTCCTATTAATGTTATACTAGCTTTCAAACAATTTACTTAAATCGTGCTCCAAATTTTATGAAGTTGTTAATCTACTTCTCTAGGTTATTGTACCTACACAATTAGATATCAAGTACTGATTACAGTAGCTGTTCTGAATACGTTTTCTGGCTATGAAACAACAACAATATTAAAATCAACAAAATAAAAATTCGTTGAACAATTTGTTGTGTTTAGCCTATAATGTTTATAGGGAAGGTTCCTGATTTGTGTAGATGCCCAACAATTCTATTTTTCTGTAGTAAGAAATCATTCACATTAAAAATAGTAGGACTAGATAGATTATTTGTCCATACATCTCTTAAATAATCAATTATTAAAGTATTAAGAGATTGAATTTGTGGTTGAGATACAGTATTTAATGTAGCATTAGGAAATGTTGTAGTTATATTCCCTTGAGAAAAAACACTATTAAAAAATAATAATGTCAAACAGTTAAGAACATTTTTCATATTGATTTGGTTTAAGGTTACACCAAATTTAATGAATAATTCTGAATAGACAATTTATATAACTAACTATTTAATAGAATGTTCGATTGATTAAATAACGATCCTTGAATACGAAATAGTTTGACTTTTATTTTACGCAATTATGGTTTTCTGTAAGGAGATTAATCAAAGAGGTTTTAGTTTAATGAAAAAGTTAATATTATAATATTTTGCACATATAATCATATAAAAATAATTTATTAAAAATAAAACTAATAGTTATATAGCGTATATATAATAATATTAGTGAAAATTGTAAAATAAAATATATTTTCAACTTGATATCAATAAAAATTAAATTTATTTTGCGTAAGATGGTTTTTTATATTTATTTTTGAATAATAAATTTAAAAAAATGCTTTTACAATTTTCAATTAAAAACTATAAATCATTCAAAGAAAAAGCTGCTTTAAGCCTTATTGCATCAAATTATGATAAGGACATTAGAGAAACAGAAAATGTGTTTTATGATGAAAGATTTAATCTTAGAATTCTTAAAAGTGCTGTAATTTATGGAGCTAATGCAAGTGGAAAAAGTAAGCTTTTAGAAGCATTAGGTTTTATGAAGTATTTTGTAATTTCAAGCTCCAAAGACACTCAAATTGGAGATGATATTAACGTCGAACCTTTCAAGTTAAGTTCTGAATCTGAATGCTCTCCTTCTGAATTTGAAGTAATTTTTACTCACAATGATATTTTATATAGATATGGTTTTGAAGTTACCAAAACAAAGATTGTTTCAGAATGGCTTTATTATAAGAAAAATTTAAAAGAAATTGAATTATTTTATCGAGATGAGCAAAATTTCGAAACTCATAGTAGAAATTTTTCTAAAGGAAAAATGGTTATCAAAGAAAAATTAATTAGAGAAAACGCTCTATTAGTTTCAGTTGCATCGCAATTTAATGATGAAATCTCTACTGATGTTATTGATTGGTTTAATGATTTTAAAACAATTTCTGGATTAAGGGAGTCAGGCTTTAGAGGTTTTACATTAAATAAAACAGAAGATCCAAATTATAAAAAGCAAATACTTAATTTATTAAAAGCTGCTGATTTAGGTATTACAGATATTCTTCTTCAAACAATTGATATTGAAGATTTACCCAAAGATTTACCTGAAGAAATTAGAAATAAAATTATTAAAGAATTAAAAGAAAATAAAAGTAAAAAATTACTCGAGGATATTTTCACTGTTCATCAAAAATATGACGAGAACAAAAATATCATCGATACAATAAACTTTTCTCTGGATAACGAAGAATCCTCAGGAACAAGAAAGTTTTTTGCTCTTACTGGACCTATTTTAGATGTATTAGAAAATGGATATACCCTTTTTGTTGATGAATTAGATTCAAAATTACACCCAAACTTAGTATGTAAAATTATTTCATTGTTTAATTCATCGGAAATTAATAAAAAAAGTGCACAATTAATTTTCAATACACACGATACAAATTTATTAGATTCTGGATTATTTAGAAGAGATCAAATTTGGTTTACAAACAAAGATAGATATGGTGAATCAACATTATATTCGTTAGCTGATTTTAAATCTTCTAAAGTCAAAAAGCTTGAAAATTTTGAATCTAATTATATTAAAGGAAAATATGGCGCTGTTCCATTTCTTGGACATTTCGATGAACTAAATATTGAAGTAAAATGAAAATGAAAAACAAAAAACAGGAACAGTTATTAGCAAGACGAAAACATAAGGATACTCTTAAAAATAAAAGAAGAAAAGAACCTGAGCTTACTCGCGGAGTTCCTAAGCTTGTTGAAAAACCTTTGATACTAATAGTCTGTGAAGGAGAAAATACTGAACCGTCATATTTTAATCAATTTAAACTTACGACTGCTACTGTTAAATCATTTGGAGAAGGTTATAATACAATTTCTTTAGTTGATAGGGCTATTGAACTAAATCGTGGTAAAAAATATAATGAAGTTTGGTGTGTTTTTGATAAAGATGATTTTAAAGATTCAAATTTCAACAATGCAATTCAGAAAGCTACTGCAAATAAGTTTAAAGTTGGTTACTCGATTCAATCATTTGAATATTGGTTGATTCTACATTTTGATGATCATCAAGGTGGAAGTATGCATCGTTCTTTATATAATTATAGAATAAATGAATTAATAAGACCATTTAAGATTGAATATGATGGGGAAGGGAGTAAAATAGTATCTGAAAAGTTTTTTGCGTTGTTAAATGGAATTGATTCAAAAACAAAAGAAATAAGAGTTAAGACAGCAATTAAAAGAGCAAAAAGGAATTATAATAATTTCGATCATAAAAATATTTCTAAAGAAGAATCATCTACAACAGTATTTAAATTAGTTGAAAAACTATTGAAATATACATAACAAATTCTGCTAGAGTAGACTTGATAAAACTTATAACACACCCTATACTAAATAGAAAATACTGCGAGAATTTTGGACTAAACATTCAGATTGTGAACAGCAATTGAAAGCATGGTATCAAGAAGTAGAGAAAACACAATGGAATAATTTAAATGAATTAAAGCTAGAATATCCCAATGCAAGTATATTAGAAAATAATCGAGTTTGTTTTAATATAAAAGGAAACAGTTATCGATTGATTGTAAAAATTAATTTTCCTTATCAAATGGTATGGATCCGATTTATAGGAACTCATGCTGAATATGATAAAATTAATGCAAATAAAATTTAGAATTATGAATATCAAGCCTATAAAAACTGAACAAGATTATGATTTAGCATTAGAACGTCTTGAATTGATATTTGATGCTGAACCAAATACTGAAGAAGGTGATGAATTAGAAATTTTAGGTATTCTAATTGAAAAATATGAGAATGAACATTTTCCTATAGAATTTCCAGATCCGATAGAAGCTATAAAATTTAGAATAGAACAATTGGGCTACTCACAAAATGACTTAGCTGAGATTATTGGTTTAAAAAGTAGAACAAGTGAAATATTAAACAGAAAACGAAAACTATCTCTTAGTATGATTCGTAAACTCACAGAGAAATTACACATACCTTCTGAGGTATTAATTCAACCATATTAAAATAAAACCTCGCATTTGCGAGGTTTTATTTTATAGAAATATTCTTTAGAAATTAACAGTTAAGCCTAAAGCGATGTTTATTCCAGGAAGTGGTGCTAGATACTTTAAAAAAGAATTTTGTGGTCTAGCTTCTACATTCAGCAGGTTAGTACCAGCAGCAAAATACTCTATTCTATAATTTTTAAAAATGAAAAGGTGAGACAATCTTGCAGCAAGTAATGAATAAGCAGGCATAGGAGGTTCTGGATTTATATTTTTTCCTAAATAGCGTTGCTCAAGATAACGATCAAATGTAATACTCAGTTCAGATTTTTTATACTCAATTCCTCCAGAAATTCCAAACCTACTCGTAGGCATATTGGGCATATAAGCTCCCTCTGCCCAGTCTCTCAAATTATCTTTTGAAACATTACTATTTTTTACGAGATCAAAATAAGAACCAAGGCGAAGGTTTAAATTTTTATTGATTTTTCCATTATAACTCATTTCAGACTCCCACCCAGTCAACTTTGTATCAGACTGACGCCATTCTTTAACAAGAAAACCTCCCGAACGTGCAATTCCAGTATGAGCCAAATACAAATAATCATGGAGCATTGTGTTATAATATGTAATCGAAAATCTTATTCCTTTATAGTTAAATCCTGTTTCTATTTCTATTGTTTTTGATATTTCTTTATTTAAACGATCGTCACCATTTTCTTCCAGAATAATTGCAAAATGGTTATTACCAGCATATAGTTCGTTAATATCTGGAGCTCGCTCGGAATGAGAATAAGAACCTCTTAAATAAATGTATTTATTAATATTAAGTTGTGCTCCCGTATTAAATTGATGAAGATTGAAATTGCGATCAGATAATTTTCCACCAGCTAAACCTCTTCCAGGTTTGTAACCTTCTGTCAGCTTTGCTCTTCTCTGAACAAAATCATGTCGATAACCAGCATTAAGCTTTAAAAATTTTATGGTAAACTGTTGTAAAGTAAATATTCCATACTCATTACTTTTATTATTTGGAATATATCGTTGTTCTCCACTTCCATCAATATTTTGAGTCAAAATATCTGCTCCCCAAAGTCCTTTTAAATGAGAAAAAGATTTTTGATCAATTTCTAATCGAGCATTCTGGCGAACAGTAGAAAATTTATTTGCAAGATAACTCCCAATAAGTTCACTGTCCTTAGAATATTGTAAGGTATAATTTAATCTTACAGCTTCAATAGATTTAATATTAGGCTTATATTCAGACTGTATGATCAGACTATTACTTTCTGATTCAGTGTTTATTGGTAAATAAACACTTTCACCTTCAATTACATGAGTATAACCATCACCATGTGTATGAGTATGTCCTGGAAGTTTTCGTAAAGCGAAGCCTGGAATACCATAAAAACCATATGATCTTCGAAATCCAACTCCAAAATTTATTTTATCACCCACGTAAGACGTACCAAAATTTAAGACATGGCTCTTCGCATGGCTGTTAGGCATTATACCTCTTTTTACGGGAGCATAATCTGTAATACCTTTAACAATTGTTGTTGATAGAGGAGTGTTGGCTGGCTGTCCAGCTATGTATAAACTATTTTTCGGATTAGAAACATAAACTCCATCAATAAAAGATCTTTCTTCAAAAGTATATAAATCAGCTTCGCTAAGTCCCCATTTCGGATCATTCATTTTATCCAAAACAAACTGACTAATGTAAGGATACAAAGTCAAGTTTCTAATAATTTCCTTTTCTACATGTACTTGCGCCATAGAAGAAGTTAAATCATCTATTTTCGGATCATAAGCTAACGAAGCTTTAGTATTTCCTGGTATTCTGATATTATCATTATACCTGTTCATTCCTCCAGCTTGCCAAACCCAATGCTTTCCGATATTTCCATTAAAATTAAATGCTTGTTTGTATCCCAGATTAGAACTTCCTTCTGCCTTTACAAAACCCGATAAAGTTTTAGGGGCTTTTTCTTTTGGAACAGTATTATCTTTAATATTTACAGCACCACCAATGGCTCTTCCTCCGAAAAGTACATTTCCATCGTTGATATGAATATCAATTTCTGAAACATTATCTAGATCTGTAATAACATTAAGATTTGGACTGATTCCTGAAAGGTCATTCATAGACATTCCATTATTGAGTATTCTTACACGGTTTCCGCTTAAACTTCTAATAACAACGGCGCCAGAGTTTGGGCCAAAATATGAATTTTGAATTCCAGGAGTTCGACTAAGTGCTTCTCCAAGAGTTGTTGACTGATTTTTAAGAAGCTCTTTTCGAGTAATTTTTTTTATGTTAGACAATTCTACTTTTTTACTCTTAATTGTAACTTCTTTTAGCAAATTAACTTTAATACTGTCAGAGAGTTTATTGTTTTGAGAGTAACCATAAGAATTAAAAACGAATAAAAAAGAACATAATATTTTGGAATATATCCGCATGATTGATTGTGTTAATTACAAATAATGTGCGCAAATATAGTATTAATAAAATTTAATGCAACAAAGTTGCGATAAAATATTGCGACTTTATTGCATTAATTAATTTTAAAATATACTTTTGTCAAAAATTTTAAAATATGAAAAACATTAAAAGCTACGTTAAGCTAGTAATTACAGGGATTTTCTTTCTATCATTAACAGCTTGTAGCAGCGATGATGATGAGTTAATTCAGCAAAAACAAATGGAAATGGATCTACCATCTACATTATCGATGACGTATGGGGAACAAAAGGAAATTTCTTTACCTGCTAATGTTTTGGATGCATCAGATATTAAATTGAATCTTGATTTTAGCCAAAACGAGAATATTAAAATTAACAATACAGAATTTCTTAAGGATAAACTGTCTAAAGCAATAACGATTGACAAAGTATCTGGAAAAGTAATGTTGAATAGTGCTTTGCTATATGCAAACGGTGGTGTTTCGGTTGTAAATGGTGCAAGATTACCAGAGAATTATAAAATTACGATAGATGCTAGTTCAGAAAAACAGAATTTTAAAAGTACGAAGACTATTGAAGTTAAAATTACTCCTGCAAAGCTTACCGTTAAAGGTTTAGAAAGTAATTCAGCAATTTCTGTTGCTTATGTAGTTTATGGAGAAAAGGCGAATTTTGAATTGGAATCTTCTCTGAAAGTAGATGCTAATATGAATTGGGGAATAGAAAACCAAAGTGCTTTAGGAACTGTAGTTTCTCTTAATACAAATGTTATAAAATTTGCAGATAATGCTGGAGATCCAGATAAAAAAGAGGAGAAAACATACGATATAAATCCTGCTCTTCTTAAGGACGGTTTTCCTGTAGCTACTACTACATTAAGAGTAATATTTATTCCAAAAATCAAGTTCTTTTTTGGAACTTACTATCCAGAATATGACTTAACTGTTTTAACAAACAATGTTTATATTGGTTTATCAAATGGATATGTATCTGCTGCACCAACGTTGTCGCCAGAGACTTATAAATCATCTTTTGTTATTACAGGAATCAAAAAAAATGGTCAGTCTTTTATAGATACTGAAAGTTTATTTTCAATTAATGATAAAACAGGTTCTATAACTTTAAAGAAAAGTACTACTCTTACAAGAGGTGCTTACGAAATTACTGTAAAGGCTATTACAACTACAGGGCTTGAATTTTTTACAACACTAACATTAAATATGGAAAGCTTGGAAGAATAAAGTTTATAAGTAAATAACATTTTTATATAAAGTTAAGCTGCCTTATTTGATAAATTCAAATAAGGCAGTTTTCGTTTGGTATAAAAATAATTAGATAATAAAATGTGACTTGATAATCATCAAAATGATAACGCGATTTAATCAGATAACATTTTTTAAATGAGTTATTTAGATTTTGATTAAACGTAAGTTGTTAGTATATTCGAATATTATCTAACATTTAATCCCATATTAGTACAATATGAAAAATCTATTTTTAATACTTATTTTTCTTTTTAATATTCAAATTAATGCACAAGTAAAAGATTTACAAGGTAATGTAGATGAAGCTTACTTTGTAAATAATGATTTAGGAAAACGTTTTATTAAATTAACTAATTTGATAGATCAGTATGCAGAAAATGAGATAAAAAAAGGTAACATCAACTCAATTGCTTTAGCTATCTATAAAAATGGAGAAATTTTTCATAACTATTATGGAGAAATTGATAGAAAGAATCAAAACAAGCCAAATGACAACACTTTATATCAAATAGCTTCTATTTCTAAAGTTTTTGTTGGTTCATTAGCAGCTAAGGCGGTGACAGAAAACAAAATAAAATTGGATGACGATATTAGAACGTATATGGTTGAAAAATATCCTAATTTAGAATATCAAGGCACACCAATAACAATTAAAAATTTGTTAACTCACACACTTGGATTTAAAACGAAAATACCAGAAAAACTAGCAGAGGTTAATAAGAAAATAACAGAAGGTTATTATGAAAACAGACCTTTTGATTATAATATGTCAACCTTTTTAGAAGAGCTAAAAACAGTAGAACTGGATAAAAAACCTGGAACTGTTTATGACTACAATTCTATTGGTTCAGAACTTATGTCTTATATATTAGAGCAAGTTTATCATAAATCTTATAAAGATTTACTTCAGGATTTTTTGAACGAGTTAGATATGAAAAATACCTATTTACAAAATTACCATCAACATAAAAAATACCTAGCAAATAGTTACACAAGTTCTGGCGCATTAGCTCCATTAGACAAAAATCCTTTATTAGGAGGTGGTTATGGTATTATTACTACATTGCCAGATTTGATAAAGCTAATGAAATTTCAGTTGGAGAGTGATAATCCTTTAGTAAAAGAATCAACTAAAATCTTGTTTGAAGATGACCAAGATAACGTAATGGGTTATTTATGGCAAGATATGGGAATTGGTAAAGAAGAAGGATTTTATTATTCAAAAACAGGAGATGCAAATGGAGTAAGAAGTGGAATTTTAATTTCTCCAGACAGCAAATACGGACAAATTGTAATTATTAATAACAAATCCGATTTAGCAATTAATGATTGGGAAATCTTATTTAATAAAATAGAAACAGATTTGATTAAATATCCTAAATTAAATTTACAAACGGTATTGAAATCTCAATTTATAACCAATCCTCAGATGGCTAAAAAATCCTTTGATGTTTTACGTAAGCAAGAAGATATATATTTTAATACTAATTTGCAATACGCACTTAATAGTCTTGGATATGATTTGTTATATAATGATAAGGAGGTAAATAAAGCAATAAAACTATTTGAATTTGCAACAAAAGAATTTCCAAAGAATGCAAATTTATTTGATAGTCTTGGTGAAGCTTATTTTGTAGATAAAGATTATAAAAAATCTATTCTTAATTATAAAAAATCGCTCAAACTAAATCCAAATAATGATAATGCTAAAAAGCAAATTTCTGAAGTAAATAGATATTTAATTAGATAATGGATTTCAAGAGTAATATCCATAATAATGGATATAGAAAATCTTTTTGTGATATATTCTTACAAAACAAAAATCTTGAAACAAAAATCTTTATATGTTTATGAAAGAACTAATTGAAATTTATTTCATCTGTTTATATAATTCTATTCAAAAAAACTAGATACTTTTTATTCTCATAAAATAAATTGTAATTTTGCCGTTATCACTTAATCGAGTGTAACTTAATAAACTTCAAAATGATAACACAATTACGAGGTAAATTAATTGAAATTTATCCAACAAATGCTGTAATAGACTGCAACGGTGTAGGATATTGGGTAAATATTTCTCTTAATACTTTTTCTACTTTAGAACATGAAGAAGCCGTAACAATTTTTACTCATCTTATAGTAAGAGAGGATGCTCATTTACTTTATGGTTTTGCTACAAAATTAGAAAGAGAAATTTTTCAGAAATTAATTAGTGTCAACGGAGTTGGACCAGCTTCTGGAATGATGATGATTTCTACTTTATCATCTAAAGAAATAGCGACAGCAATAGCATCAGAAGATGTGAAAATATTACAAAGCGTAAAAGGAATTGGTGCAAAAACAGCGCAAAGAATCATCATTGATTTGAAAGATAAATTAGATCAAAACTTAATATTAGATATTAATTCTGGGGTAGTTAAAAATAAATCTAAGAATGAAGCGTTATCTGCTTTAGAAGTTCTTGGAATTCCGAAAAAATCTGCCGAAAAAATTATGGATAAAATCTTACAAGAGAATCCAGATGCAGAGGTTGAATTCTTAGTTAAAGAAACCTTGAAGAAGATTTAATGAAAATATACCGCGAACCAAAACCTATTCGTAAAAACTCTACCATTGCTGCTCTATGTTTCCTTTTTGCATTGGGAACAATGAGCGATGTTGTGGCGCAGGAAAGTGATACATTAAAATTTCCTATCAGAGACCAGAAGGGAGGATTATTTTTAGATAACCAAATAAAATACGATGTAGAGTATGATCCTCTATTTCGTCAATATATATTATATCCAAAAATTGGAAGTAGTTTAGTCTCTGAACCTATTTATTTAACGAGAAGTGAATATTTAGAGTTAGTACAAAACGAAGATATGAAAGGGTATTTTCGTCAGAAGTCTCAAACAAACGATCAATATTATCGAGAACAAAGATTTGGAGATAAAGAAGGAAAAAAAGAAGGAAATATTTTACCTAGTTTTAGAGTAAAATCTAAAGCTTTCGAAACTATTTTTGGTGGAACAGAAATATCATTAACACCACAAGGTTATGCTAATCTTGATCTTGGTGTTTTTATGCAAAATATAGATAATCCAATGCTTTTACCTCAAAATAGAAAAACGCTTACAATGGATATTAACCAACGTATGCAGTTAAGTATTTTGGGTAAAGTTGGAGAAAATCTTCAAATGAAAGTTAATTATGATACGCAAGCCGGGTTTGGTTTCGAAAATCAAATGAAACTTCAATGGAGAAAAGCATTAGGAACAAAATTAGATCCATTTGGTGGAGAAGATGATATTCTTCAAAATATAGAAGTTGGTAATATTTCAATGCCATTAAGTACTTCTTTAATTACAGGAGCGCAATCTCTTTTTGGTGTAAGAACAGATCTTAAATTTGGAAAAACATTTGTTTCGGCAGTTTTCTCTGAACAAAGATCAGAATCAAAAAATATTGTTGTTCAAGGTGGTGGAGTGCAATCCGAATTTAAAATTGCAGCAGAGAAATACGAGTATAACCGACATTTCTTTTTAGGTCAGTATTTTAGAAATAGCTATGATAGAGCATTAGCAAATTACCCCGCAATTAATAGTAATATTAATATTACACGTGTTGAGGTATGGAAAGTTGATAAAACCGGTGGTAATCAACAAAATCGTCGTTCTATAATTGCTTTAAGAGATATTGCTGAAGCAAATATTTCTCCTAATAATGAAAGTAATCCGTTGTATAATGAAATAAATTCTCAAGGATTTACAACAATTAGTAATGCAAGAAATTTCTTAAATACACATAGTTATAATGGAGAACAATTTCAGGATGGAGAAAACTTTATTGTAAATGAAAATGTAAGAAAGCTTGATCCTTCTGAGTTTACATTTTATCCAAAATTAGGATATGTCTCGTTAAATACACCTTTGGTTGATGGGGAAGATTTATTAGCAGTTTCTTTTCAATATACATTAAGTTCTGATCCTGGAAAACTATACACTGTTGGTCAAATGTCAGATCAAACAGATAAGCCTATTATAGCAAAATTAATTAAACCTAATTCTGCTGTAAATGTAGCTTCTCCGATGTGGAATTTAATGATGAAGAATATTTATTCGCTAAATGCTTATGGTGTTTCTAGCGAAGATTTTATGATGAACATTAACTTCAAAGACAATGGAGAACAATCATCTGGTAAATTAAATTATCTTCCAAATACAAACGTTGCAGATCAATCCTTACTTCAAGTTTTGAACATGGATAGATTGAATTCGAATGGTCAATTACAACAAAATCCAGATGGAAGTAGAGGGGATGGTTTATTTGATTTTCAACAAGGTTTAACTGTAGATACAGAAAGAGGGAATATTATCTTTACAACGGTAGAACCTTTTGGTCAATACTTAAGCAGTAAATTACAAGGACAGAATGAAGAACTTGTTTTTAATCAAATTTACCGTCAATTACCTAATACATTACCAGGAGAAAGATTAGCTAATCGATATACGATAGAAGGTCGTTATAAAGGGACAGTTTCGGACGGAATTCCATTAGGTGCATTTAATGTACCACAAGGTTCTGTAAAAGTAACATCTGCTGGTGTAACGTTAACAGAAGGTGTAGATTATACAGTAGATTATCAATTGGGGCGTGTAAAAATTATTAACGATAGATTAAAAAATTCTGGAGCTCCAATTAATGTCGCGTTAGAAAATCAATCGACATTTAATTTACAGAAAAAACGTTTCATGGGAATTAATGTTGAACATAGATTTAGTGACAAATTTATGTTAGGAGGAACATTAATCAACTATCAAGAACGTCCAGTAACACAAAAAACACAATTTGGTGCAGAACCTGTAAATAATACAATTTTTGGACTAAATACGCAATATAACTCGGAAGCTGAATGGTTAACGAGATTAACAAATAAAATTCCAGGAATAAAGACAGATCAAATGTCTAACATTAGTGTACAAGCAGAAGCAGCTTACCTAATGCCTGGTGTTAATAAAGTCACGAATGGTTTTTCTTATATAGATGATTTCGAAGATGCACAATCTCGTGTTAGTTTATTAGATATAGGCTCTTGGAAGTTTGGTTCAACACCAGGAAAACCAGCTGGATACAGTGCAACTAATTATCACCCATTTTTCCCAAATGGAATTAAAAATGATGATTTATCATTTAACAATGGACGTAAAATGCTTTCTTGGTATACGATTGATCCACGTTTTTATGGTTTAGGAGGAAGCGCACCATTAACAGATCAACAAATGTCTACACACAATGCTCGTAGAGTAAAGTTAAGAGAGATTTTTGATCAACGTGATGTGATGGCTGGAACGAATTCTTATATCAGTACGTTAGATATGACATTCTATCCACAAGAACGTGGTCCATATAATATTAATCCAACAGCAACAGATACACAAAACTGGGGAGCAATTATGCGCCCAATATCAGTTTCAAATTTCAAAGATTCTAACGTAGAATATATAGAGTTTTGGATGATGGATCCTTATGCTGATGGAACTGCTGGAGATGGAGAATTATTAGTTCATTTAGGAAATGTTTCCGAAGATGTACTAAAAGATGGTGAAATGATGTACGAAAACGGATTGCCACATTCTAATAACCAGGCCGCAACTGTTTCAACTAATTGGGGAATTACACCACAACAAAATCCTATTTTGTATGCTTTTGATACAAGTGGAGCTGCAAGAAAAGAACAGGATTTAGGATACAATGGTTTAACAGATTTAGAAGAAGAGCAACGTTACGGAATTTCTAGTAATAATATAGTTACTGGAGAATCCGATCCTGCAAATGATAATTATGTATTCTTTTTAGATGATCGTTTTAGAGGAGCGTCAATAGGAAACACATTACAAGATCGTTACCGTTTTTTCCGAAATCCTCAAGGAAATAACTCAACTGATAATCCATTACATTCTATATCTTTAATGCCAGATACAGAAGATATTAATGGAGATTATAATTTAGATCAAACTGAAAATTATAATCAGTATACATTTAAAATTACAAGACAAAGTTTAGAAGATCCTGAAAATAAATTTATTGTTGCGAGAAAAGAAGTTGACGGTGAATTTGCAAATAAACGAACAGAAAAAGTAAAATGGTATCAAGTTCGTATTCCAGTAGATGGTTACGATTTGGATATCGATGGAGATGGAGTTGAGGAATTAAATAATGATGCGTCAATTTCTCAAGCGGAAAGTGTTTTAACATCTGCTCGTTTTATGCGTTTAGTGATGAGAGGATTCCAGGAAGAGACTACACTTCGTTTTGGTACTTTTGATTTAGTTCGTTCTGAATGGAGACGTTATACTAAAAATATTTATCCATTAATTGTAAGTAATCAAGAAGGCTTTGAGGAAGATAGAAATATTGGTGATTTAGAAATTGGTGAAGTAAGTATAGAACGAAATGGAACAGATCGTCCTCGTTATGTAATTCCTCCTGGAGTTTACCGTGAGCAAACACAGGGAACAACAGGTTTCCAATCACAGAATGAAGCCTCTATGACTCTTAAAGCTAAATTTAAGCCAGGGAGTACTTCAAAAGCAATTTTTAAGAATACGAATTTAGATTTAAGACGATACAAAAAATTACAAATGTTTGTATCTGCACAAAATCTTTTAGATAGAACTTCTACAGCGATTGATAATGGAACAAAATTATTTATTCGTTTAGGTAGCGATTATACAGATAACTATTACGAATACGAAATGCCTTTAAAGTATACACCACAAAGTGCAGTATCGGAAAGTATGATTTGGCCAGAAGAAAACTTAATAGATTTAACAACGGAACTCTTTACGAATGCTAAAAAGCAAAGAGATACAGAGAGTTTTAGTACATTGCAACGTTATAACTTTCCTTTTGATGCTGAAAATCCAAATAAATCAGTTTACGTAAAAGGTCGTCCAACATTAGGAAACGTTTCTTCTATTATGATAGGAGTTCGTAATACTTCTGGAGCTTTAGATAAGGAAGTATTACTTTGGGTGAATGAACTTCGTTTAAGTGAAATTGATAATGAAGGAGGTTATGCCGCAGCGGCCAACGTACAGTTTAATTTAGGAGATTTTGCAAATGTGCAAGTTTCTGGTAGTACGAGTTCTGTAGGTTTTGGTGCATTGGATCAAGGTCCATCAAGTCGTAATCAAGATCAATCATTACAATATGCATTAAATGCTGAGGTAAAATTAGATAAATTTTTACCAAAGAAATGGGGTATGGAGATTCCGTTTAACTTTACAATTGATGAAAAATTTGTAGATCCAAAATACAATCCTTTAGATAATGACATTCTTTTTGATGAAGCGCCTAATAAAGCCGAATTAGAAAAAGTTGTTCGTACTTATTCTCAATTTAAAAGCTTCTCATTTAATAATGTTAGAAAAATTAGAAATACAAATAATTCAAACCCAGTTCGTTTTTACGATCCTTCGAATTTTTCTGTATCAATGATGTATTCTGATAATTATTATCGAGATATTTATACAGCATATAATATTAATCAACAATTAAGAGCATCATTAAATTATAACTTTGGATTTAGAGCAAAATCTTATGAGCCATTCAAAAATTGGCGACCTGTTCAACAAAAAGAAGAATCTAGTAAATATTTACAGTTTATTAGAGAGTTTAATATTAATCCATTGCCAACACGTTTTTCTTTCCGTACAGAAGTAGCACGTACATATAGTGAAAGGCAATACCGAGATATTAGTCAATATTTAGGAGGAGGAAGTTCTAATTTAATTCGTCCAACTTATAGTAATAATTTCTTATTTAATTGGCAGTATAATTTAGGTTTTGATTTAACGAGATCATTCCGTGTAGATTTAACATCATCTACGATGACATTAAATGACGGAACTAATTTTCAGCGAGCAGATCAAAGTTTAATATGGCAGAATATGTTTACAATTGGTCGTCCAATACAATACGATCAACAGTTTCAAGCGAATTATAAATTACCATTAAAATTCTTCCCTTACCTAAATTGGATGAATTTAGAAATTGGGTTTACATCTAATTATAATTGGATGGCAGCTTCTACTGCAATGCGTAATTTTGAAACAAATATTTTAGATGCTCAAGGTAATCCAGTTCAAGATGCTCAAGGTAATCCAGTGATGAGGGTTGTTAATTTAGGAAATGGAACAGCTCAAAATTCTAATTCAATTAACTTAATTGGAGATATGGATTTCACGAAATTTTATCCAGAATTTAAAGGATATAAACGTTATGATTCTATCTTAAAAGGAAGAAGAGCAGAAATTGATTCGTTGAATACAGTTTACACAGAATTATTCTCTAAAAAACGTAGAACAAATAAGAAATCAAATTATAAATTCAAAAATAAATTTACAGCAAAAGATTATGGTTGGATGATTTTATCTTCATTAAAAAGAGGAAATTTCACATATAATCAACGAAATGGAGCTGTAATTCCAGGATTATTATATGAGCCAGGATTCTTTGGAGTAAATGGTAAAAATGGACCAGGTTTAGGTTTTGTTTATGGGACTCAGTTCGATATAAAAAGTCAATTAATTCAAAGAGGGTTAATTGTTGATGATGAATTAATGACAGATCCATATCAACAAACAAAAGGTTCAGATTTTAATGCAACAGCTTTAATTGAACCATTTCCAGATCTTAGAATTGATTTAAACGCTAAACGAATGAATGATCGCCGTATTTATCAATCAGGATTTAATGTTAATCCAAATGCATACGTAGATGAGTTATCAACACTTAATATTTCTACAATAAGTATAAAAACAGCCTTTAAAGATGGTGATGCAATTTTTGAACAGTTTTTAGCAAATACGAAGACAATTTCTGGCCGTTTAGCTAGAAAAAGGGGAAGCGGAAATGAAGATGGAATGGGATATTATGAAGGATTTAATGCAAGAAGTACAGATGTACTATTACCTGCATTTTTATCTGCTGTGCAAGGAAAAGATGCTAGTTCTAGTAAATTAGGTTATAACAGATCAATTCCAATTCCAAACTGGAGAGTTACATATACAGGGTTAAGATCAATTCCAATTGTTAATAAGTATTTTGATAATGTAGAAATCACAAGTTCATATAATTCTACTTATACAGCGAGTGGGGTACAGTCTAATCCTAATTTTGCTTTAGATGCCGGAATTATTAATGGAGGAGCTGTAGTTGGAAAAGATGAAAATGGAAATTATTACACTAGAAATGTTTACGGTGCTGTTACGATGATAGAACAATTTTCTCCATTAATAGGTGCAGACTTAACATTCCGAAATAGTATGCAGTTAAGAGCACAATATAACCGTGATCGTTTATTATCTTTAAGTACAACTAATTATACGTATACAGAAGATTATGGTTCTGAATTTATACTTGGATTCGGATATATTTTTAAAGATTTTAAAATAAAAATGCGTTACCAAGGAGGACAAAAAACTATAAAAGGTGATTTAAATTTACGTGGAGATTTTTCTGTAAGAGATAATCAAACAACAATTAGGAGAATCATTTACGAATTTAATGATTTAGCAAATCCTAATTCTCCAACTGAGATTAAAGGAGAGTCTCAAATAACAGGGGGGCAAAGAATTATGTCATTTAAATTAACAGCCGATTATAACGTAAGTAAGAGTCTGAATTTAAGATTTTATTGGGATCAAATGATGAGTAAATATAAAATTTCAACAGCATTTCCAATTTCTCAAATTCGTGCCGGATTTAGTGCTACCTTTACATTCGGTAATAATTAAAACAAATAAAACAAACATTATGAGCATTCCAAACAATTTAAAGTACAGCAAAGATCACGAATGGGTATCTGTGGAAGGAGATGTAGCAACAATTGGTATCACAGCTTTCGCACAAGGAGAGTTAGGTGATATTGTTTATGTTGATGTAGAAACAGAAGGAGAAACTTTAGGTCAAGAAGAAGTTTTTGGAACTGTTGAAGCAGTAAAAACAGTTTCTGATTTATTTATGCCAATTGGTGGAGAAATTGTAGAATTTAATGCAGAATTAGAAGGAGAACCAGAATTAATTAACACAGATCCTTACGGGAAAGGTTGGGTTATTAAAGTAAAAGTTGAAGATGCTTCTCAATTAGAAGACTTATTAGATGCTGCTGCTTACGGAGATTTAATCGGTGCATAAGATATCAAAAATATTATTTCTTGCTTACGTAGCGTTAGTATTTTATCTAACGCTACTACCGCAAGAAAACTTTACGGAACTGAGTACTTTTAGAGGTTTTGAACTATTTTTTAAAATAGAGAATTTTGATAAACTTGTACATTTCGGAATGTTTGGGCTAATGACAATTCTATTGTTTTGGTCATACAAAATCAGTAATCTTCGATTAATTTATATTCCTTTTCTTATTAGTTTATTTATTGAGATTTTACAAGGAACAATAACAGTCTTACATAGAGGTGCAGATTTTGTAGATTTAATGGCTAACCTTTCAGGAATAACCATTTCATACATTCTGATAACAGTTTACATAAAAAATAAAAAAACGCAACAAAATTAATTGTTGCGTTTTTTTATTTATTCCATTAATTCTTCTGGTATATCACAAACAGGAATTGGAACCATTTTATGTTGATTTATTCGATTTAATCTCGAATAAATTTCAAATACTTCTTTTTCTCTTCCAGTAAATTCATCAGAATCTTTACCACTTTCTTTCATTTTCATTGCCCATTCTAATTCATCATAGCTAGCACCTAATTGATCTTCGTCCGAACGATTATCTCCAAATAATCCATCGGTTGGTTTAGCTTTTTGTATGTCGGTATTAATACCTAAATAACGAGCAATCTCATAAACTTCAGATTTCATTAAGTCTGCAATTGGACTTAAATCAACTCCACCATCACCGTATTTTGTATAAAACCCAACACCAAAATCTTCAACTTTATTTCCAGTTCCAGCAACCAAATAATTATGTATTCCAGCAAAATAATAAAGCGTTGTCATTCGTAATCGAGAACGTGTATTGGCTAAAGCAAGATTTACTTTATCCGTATTATCATCTTTAGGTAAAGCATTTACCAAAGAATCAAAAGTAGTAGTTAATTCAACTTCAATAGAATCTATTGGTGTTGAATAATTATTTTTTAACCATTCTATATGTTTTTTAGCTCTACTAGCTTGATTTTTTTCTTGATGAATTGGCATTTCCAAATTAAGTAATGGATAACCTGTCATAGCACAAAGTGTTGAGGTTACAGCAGAGTCTATTCCACCAGAAATTCCAATTACAAAACCTTTTTGATGAGAAGTTTCTATGTAGTCTTTTAACCAAGAAACAATATATTGAACAACTTTTTCTGTTTTCATTTTTTAGAATTTATTTCAAATATACTAGATTATGAAAAAATTAAGGTTTATTATTTTACGGATTATTTACTATTTTTGTTTGCAAAATAACCAAATAATGAAATTTGTATATAGCTTAGCTTTTGCTAGTTTAATTCTATTTACAGCATGTAAGAAAGAAAAATCTTGGGATGTAGATGTAAAGGAGCAAAATGTGAAATTAGAAATTCATGATATTAGCCAAGATTTTTTTAATGATTCTATTCCATTAGCAACATTAAGAAAAAATTATCCTTTCTTTTTTGATACAAATTCTGATGAAATTTGGGAAGCTCAGCGTAGAGATAAAAAAGAAATTAATATTTATACTAAATCAAGAAAGGTATTTGGAGATTTTGATCAATTAAATAATTCGTTGGTTCCTGTTTTTCAACGATACCAATATTACTTTCCAGAATATAAAATACCAACAGTATATACATACTCATCTGGTTTACAAAACTTAAATTATCCTGTTATGTTTAGTCAGCAATCTGGTTTACTATTTATTGCAATGGATGCTTATTTAGGGACGAAAGAAAAACTTTACGATAGTATAGGAGTAGATCGTTATTTGAGAGCAAATATGGAATTAGATCGTTTGCCATCACAAACAGTAGATGCTATAGCAAATGACATTGTAACATTTAGTCCAAGAAATCAATTATTCATAGACCATATTCTTTACGAAGGTAAAAAGTTAATTTTGCAAGATGCATTATTAGCTGATACTCCAGATGAATATAAATTAGGTTATTCGCCAGAGCAAATACAATGGTGTATAGACAATGAAGGTCAAATATGGAACTTTTTTGTAGAACAAAATTATGTTTTTAGTTCTGATGTTTCATTAAAAAAACGCTTTTTAGATTTGGCTCCTTTCTCTAAGTTTAATAATGAGATAGAACAAAATTCACCAGGAAGAATTGGTGCTTGGGTAGGTTTGCAGATTATACGTCAGTATTTAAGAGAAAATCCAAAAGTAGAGCTTAAAACTTTGTTAGAAGATATGGATGCACAAAAAATCTTTAAAGATTCTAAGTACAAACCAGCTTTAGAAAGGAAGAGCGGAACAGTATATACAACAAAGACAATAAATGGTAAAGATTATCATTTCGTAAAATAAATTTTAGAATTTGAGATTATGAGAACAACAAATATTTCTATCGACATCGAATTAGATGAAAATCATGTTCCAGAAAAAATGACTTGGAATGCTCCAGACGGAGGAATTAGTCATGAAGAAACAAAAGCAATGTTACTTTCTGTTTGGGACGAAAAATCAAAAGAAGCATTACGTATTGATTTGTGGACAAAAGATATGACACAAGATGATATGAAACGTTTTTTTCATCAGATATTAATTTCTATGTCTAGTTCTTACCAAAGAGCAACGGATGAAGAAGAAGTAGCACAAAAAATTGCAGCATTTGCAGAAGAATTTGCTTACGCAGCTAAGATAAAAGGATAAGATATCCTTGATAAAACTCATAGAAATGGTTATCTTATTAGGGTGACCATTTTTTTATTGTTTTATAAATTTGTAAGTACTTAAAATTATTATATGAAAAAAATTACGACGTTATTCATTGCGTTTTTAGGGTTATTAATTGGGATTACATCTTGTAACAAACCAAGTGCAGATAGTTTTTTCCAAACAGCGGTTCTTAATGTTAATATTATTAGAGATTTTGCTTCAGAAAATTTATTAAGAGAGTTAGTAAGTCAAACAGTAGAATTTGAAGGTCACCCAGAGTCTAAGAAAAATGGAAATGAAGCACAGCAAGTAATCGAAAATAAAGTTGCTTACATTAAGCAAACAATAGGGAGGATAGAAGAGATGACTCCACCCGACGAAAAAGCAGAAATTATAAAACAAAAATCTTTAGAGTTATTTAATTTTGTGCTACCTGTATATGAAAAAGAATATATGGAAATTGCAAAGTTAGCTGATGCAAAAAAGAGTACGAAAGAAGATTTAGAAGCTCTTGCAATAAAAATAGATGAAAAATATGCTGAAGAGTTTGAGAAGAAACATGATGAAATTTTTATGCTAGGAAAAGCATATGCAGATGAAAATAATCTTAATGTAAAGTTCGATTAAGGCTATTTTAAATTTAATAAAAAACTTTTAAGTCGGTTTGTGTAACGTTTTATTACATAAATCGACTTATTTTGTAGTTTTAAAACTCTGAACAAACTTATTATATGAAATCTTTATTTTTTAGATTATTATTCCTTATTTCAATTTCTGTTTTCTCTCAGGAAAATTGGACAATAGAACAATGTATAGCTTATGCTGTAGAAAATAATTTAACCGTTCAGAGAAATAAGATTAACGAAGAATTATTTAATAAAGATAAAGAATTATCAAATTATGCTTGGTTACCTGTTATCTCTGGTAATATGGACAATGGTTTTACAATTGGACGATATAACCCTACAATAGAAAAGGGATATTATCAATTTACAAATTCTTTGGGTGTACAATCTAGTATTAATATTTACAGTGCTGGACTTGTAAAATTAAATCAGCAAAAAGCAGAAATAGATTTACAAGCATCTAAAGTAAATACAGCAACAACTATAAATGATATTTCATTACAGATTGCTAATTTCTATTTAGCAGTATTATTAAATAAAGAGTTGAAAGAAATTGCAGATGGTAATCTTACTATCTCAAAGCAATTATTAGATCAAAATCAAAAGAAATTTAAAGCAGGTAATGTTGCAAAAGCAATTGTTGCACAATCTGAAGCTGAAGTTGCAAATAATTCGAGAGAAGTTGTAAATGCACAAATAGAAATAGACAGAGCATTGTTTAATCTTGCAATGCTATTACAATTACAAGATTACAGAGAATTTAAAATAGCAGATGTTAATTTGCCAGACAATGTAAATTCTCAATTGTATGATTTAGATGAGGTTCTAGAATATGCATACGGAACACAACCTGCTGTAAAATATGCTGAATTACAAATGCAATCTGCATCTAAAAGTACTGAAATTACAAAAACATCTTTATTTCCAAAAGTAACAGGGTCTTTTAATTTAGGAACAAGTTATTCAGAAATTTTTAATAATAGATTAAGAGGTAATTCATTTCTTAATCAATATGAAAATAATATTTTAGGAACATTTGGAGTTGGTGTATCTATTCCAATTTGGAATCAATATTCGTATAAAATTAATATTCAAAAAGCGGTTATTAATGAAGATTTGGTTAAAGTAAATTTTCAGCAATCTAAACAAGATATCTTAAAAAATGTACAATCTGCCTATTTTGAAGTAAACAGTTCTTTCGCAGCTTATGATACATCGAAAGAGTCAGTAAAATATGCGAAAATTTCTTATGATTTTGCTGAAATCTCATACAATGCTGGTGTAATTAATTTATATGATTTTAATCGATCTCGAAACGATTTAATGATTGCAGAATCTCAAATGGTACAAGCAAAATATAACTTTATATTCAAACAAAAAGTATTAGACTTTTATGCAGGAACTCCAATTACACTGCAATAGAAAAATAATTATTTAACTATTATATTCGCTATTCTTTTGAAGTAATTTAAGTGAAATTACCTAAATTTCATGAATGATAGATATACAAACCTACACGAAAAGCTTTGGTCATTATTTTTCAGAAAGTGGTCATCAAAATCCTTGGGAAGTTATAGATAATTTAGAAGAGATACTTTCTAACAAAATAAAAGAATTATCAGAAGACGATTATATCATTACAGACAGAGTATCAATTCATAAATCTGCAACTGTAGAAAAAGGAGTTACTTTTAAAGGAACGATTATCATTTCAGAGAATTGTTTTATCGGTGCACACGCTTATTTACGAGGGCCTATTTTCCTTTCTAATTCTGTGACTATTGGACCAGGGTCTGAAATAAAACAATCTATAATTTTTGAAAAATCAGCAGTTGCTCATTTTAATTATATTGGTAATAGTATAATTGGAGAGCACGTTAATTTCGAGGCAGGTTCTATATGTGCCAATCATTATAATGAGCGAGTTGATAAGAATATTTTTGTAAAAGTAGATGATCAAATTATTTCGACTAATACAACTAAGTTTGGAGCATTAGTAGGTGATTATTCTAAAGTAGGAGCAAATGCTGTGCTTTCTCCTGGAACTATTTTAAATCAAAATTCTATAGTCAATAGATTAGAGCTTATTCAGCAAATTAAGAGTTGATAAATAGATTGATTGAAACAAATTTGCTTAGATTTTCAGATATTTTATTTTGATTATTTAGCTAATTTTCTTTTTTAAACGGATTAAAAAAATGGTATTTAAATGTTTGACGTTAATAAAATTGAAAAAGCGTAGGATATAAATGATTTAATGAACGTATGTGAATTTTTAAATCATTT